>Ga0105099_10000196_pt1 | contig 40203 bp, 42 predicted proteins | sample PPLLak3cmMay2015_2_FD_79138 | JGI IMG/M metagenome (GOLD analysis project Ga0105099, IMG submission 79138) | Freshwater sediment microbial communities from Prairie Pothole Lake near Jamestown, North Dakota, USA - PPLs Lake P8 Core (1) Depth... | ecosystem: Environmental > Aquatic > Freshwater >... | reverse complement strand
CCTTCACGAAATAATTTTCTGCCTAAAAATGTCAGAAAATTATTTCTAAGGTTCTAATGAAGTCATATTAAATAAAGGAGCGAATCATTGCGGATCAATACATTAAAAAACCCCGGGTATAGCTATTTGGTTATATCAATGCTGATAATTGCGGGTATATCCTTTGCTCAGGAATTCCCGGATCTGGAGAAAGAGATCAACGAATTGCAGGGCAAGATCAAGTCCACAAACGAAAAGATACAGAACGTAAAAAAGAAAATCGGTGATGACGAGAAATCTTTTTCGGGGTATCAGAAGCAGAACAGCGATTACAGCGGCCATCAGAACGAAGAGCTGGAGAATCTGAAAAGGGACTACACCCGGCTTCAGAATGAGACGGATTCGCTGTCGGGTATAATCCTGAAGGTAAAAAACAACCAGCACGAGCTTGATCTGCTTCAGGAAAGGTATACCAGATTACTCATCAACGCGTGTGAAGAGTTAAAGCGGATACTTTCCGGGCTTCCGCCGGCCAACATTCAGAACCAGGTGAGCGCATGCGAGTTTTTATTAAGTGAACTCTCCATCAAAGCTGTTGATAATGCAGAAGCTCTGGAGCGATTCTGGCAGATACTCGGAGCATTATCGGAAAACGCCCTGTCTATCGATATTTTTTCCGGGCAGTCGCCGGTACCGTTTATGCCCGGCCAGGTTGACTTCATCCGTATCGGGCATGCGTATCTCGCGGCGGTAAACGAACATGGAACTTCCGGCGCAATATGGGTTGGCGCCAAAGAGAGCACCACAGCCGGTTGGAGTAAGGTTATAAAACCGGAGCAGGTGCTTGCTCTGAAAAAATGCATCAGTATACGGCAAGGCAACACGGTGCCGGAAATCATTGGCATCCCTTTTGAGCACGTCATCGTCGAGGATACGCCGGTTGATCAGAAAGGAGGGAGCAGATGAAAAAGAGAGCTCTGTTTTTTGTTCTGATTCTCTCCCTTGCCTGTTTTGCCCAGAAAAAAGGGGATAAAAAGGAGCAGGAATTGGTCAACCAGGTGCGTCTGTTAAAGCAGCAGTATGCCCAAGTGCAGAATGAGCTGCAGCAATTAACGGAAACACGCTGGAGCAGCCGTCAAAAGCATGTTACAACCAAGGAAGAAAACAAGGAGAGCAACGACCGTGTTGCTCAGGAGATAGAACGGTTATACGCAGACGTTGCGCGGGCAAAGGAAGAGCTGCTTGCGCGCCAGAGCGCGCTGGAGAAGGAGCAGGAGATACTTGCGCAGAAAGAGCTTCAAAAAAACTACCTGATTCAGGCTGTCAATAATAAGCGTGAACTGGAGTCCGAAGCTAACCTGGCAGGTTTCCCGGTTGACCAGGATCTGCGCATGGCTGATCTGGAGTCCATCGGGCGAACGTATTCAAGCGAAAAGCACGCATCCCAGCTGCTGCAGGCGCTTATCGAGAATAGATTTGCAGCCATTATCGACGGCAGTAAAATCGGCATGGCCCGAAGGACGTTTCTTACCGACGAGGACAAACCGGTTACCGCCCAGGTTTTACGTTTCGGGCAGGCAATGGCGTATGCCGTAACACCCGACGGAGAGGCATACTTTCTGGGAAACACGGGGAAAATCGATAAAAACCGTTTCGAGTGGCGAAAAATCACCAACAGCGCAATGTCTTCAGCTATTGTCGATGCATTTCCTGCCTTGATAAAAGACCATATCATCGCGGCAACGCTTCCGATCGATATTCTGCAGAACCGATCTTCAAGCACGCTGGTGGGCGGTGCCAGCAGAACCTGGCAGACGGAATTCCGGGAATGGTTCATGGCAGGAGGGCCGGTCATGGTTCCGCTGGGATTGATCGTACTCTGGGCCATGATACTCATACTGAACAGGATTGTCGTTTATTCTCTTAAACATCGCACCGGAGCGCATTTCATCAAAGAGGCACTGGATCTGCTCTCGAAAAAAGATCTGGAGAAGGCCCGCAAACTTGCGGATAGTAAAAAGGGCATTGATGCGACGATACTTGGAACATGCCTGAAACACTCGCAATGGAAACGCAGCGCCGCGGAAAAAGCGATAAAGGAGATACTGCTTTCAGAGGTACCGAAGCTGGAAAAACACCTCAACACGCTGGCAGTGCTGACTGCAGTGGCTCCCCTGCTGGGGCTTTTGGGAACTATTACCGGGATGATACGGATGTTCGAAGTAATCACCAGATTCGGCACCGGGGACCCGAAGCTTCTTGCCGGAGGTATTGCGGAAGCGTTGATCACCACCGAAGCCGGACTCTGCATCGCCATACCGCTGTTAATGATACACAACTTCATCAGAAACAGGCGTAACAGGATTCAGGCGGAGATGGAAACGCACTCCATCAAAATCCTCAACAGCCTCTGGCCGGAGGACTGATACACGATGTATGCTATCTTCATGATGTATATGGAAAAAGGCGGCATCGTCAACGTTTCGATTCTGCTGGTGTGCGTGATATCGCTGTACCTCGGTTTCGACAGGCTGTTTGTCTTTCTGGGGCTTAAACGAGCGAAAAAGGTGTTAGCCGCCCTGCTCCAGACCGGCGACGTGTCAACGATTGAAAAGGAGAGGAAAAAAGACTGGCTCGTGTCCTGGTTTATCGATATTTATGCCAAAAACAGTCTTCGTTCTTCCCGCTATTTTTACAATCGGTTCCGGGAACTGCTCATCGAAAAAGTGCCGGAGATGGAACGGGGACTTGACATTATGGCAGCATGGATCTCCATCGCCCCGCTGCTGGGCCTGCTTGGCACTGTTGTGGGCATGGTCCAGACCTTCTCGACAATAACCCTTTTCGGCGTGGGAAACCCCAACCTTCTTTCGGAAGGTATATCCGTCGCGCTGATAACGACCCAATCAGGCCTTATCGTTGCGTTCCCGTGCCTGTTATTTCATAATTATCTGCTGAGTATGAAAAACGCACTGGTAAAAGAGATCCTCGCAGATGTCGAGAAACTGCTGAACTGGGCAGAGAAAAGGAGCGCCTGATGCTGGAAGAGTACAGTTTTCTTCAAAAAAGCGAGTCAACAGCGGAAGTCAATATAGCCCCCCTGCTCGACATGGTTTTCATTCTGCTGATCTTCTTTGTGGTTACCACCAACTTCAGCAGGCAATCCGGCGTCGAGGTGCAGAAACCGAAGGCGCAATCCGCTCTGTACCAGGGAGCGCAGACCATTATTATCGGAATTACCCGTGAAGGTTCGATTCATATACATGGAAGACAGGTTGATCTGGACAAGCTGACCCGGATCATTTCTGGTGAAATAGCGCGCCGGCCGGACGCGAATGTGGTTATCGTCGCGGACCGGGAATCGCTGTTAGGCAGGTCGGTCGAAGTCATGGACGCCTGCATTCTGGCCGGCATAAAAAAAGTTTCCGTAGCTGCGGATAAGAAATAGTCTGTATTCAGTTCATCCGTTGTTATTACTATGAAATTCCTTCTGTTTATCATCAAATCGGTGCTGGCGGTCGCGATAAGTTTCGCCCTGTTTGCCGCCGTTCCGGTGATTTACAGCAGAATAGGCCTTGGCCTCGCAAAATCAGAAGAGACTGCTGCGCAGGCGCCTCTGCTGATGAACGTGCAGACTAAAAAATCAGAGCGGAAGAATACCCCCCTTTTCAAACCCCGCCAGATTGCGCAGGCATCAGGCTCAAGGGATGGCACGCGCTCCTTTGACCTGAAATTCTCTCCTGACCTGAAAATCGGGAGCGGAGAAGGCGTGGCGATAGAGGAAAAAAATCTGGAAAACATCGTTTTTGAGGAGGGAGAGGCGGATATAAACGCCGTGGCGGTTTCCAAAATGCCGATCCCTTATCCGCCACGGGCAAAGGAAGAGGGCATCGAAGGCGTTGTTGAGATGATTCTTCTTATAGACCGGAAGGGAATCGTGTCAAATATAGATTTTGTAAAAGTTCCCCATGCGTTGTTCAAAAAACCGATAGAAAAAGTAGTGAAAGAGTGGAAATTCAAGCCGGCCATGAACAAGGGTATTCCCGTCAATATGCGGGTACGGCAGGTGATTGAATTCAATCTAGAGAAATAAACATGACGCAGAAAACTCTCATTATCGTGCTGCTGATGACTTTATCGGCGCTTCATGGCCAGAACTACCTGGTAAAAGCCAATGAGTATTATCAGGCGGGTAAAGTCAAAAAAGCCATAAAAACATATTACCAGGCCCTGGATAACAATGAAAACCCCGCGCTTGTCTATTTCAACCTCGGCAATGCCTATTTCCAGCTCGACAGCATGTCCAGGGCAATTATTAATTACCAGTTATCCATAGAGGAGGCACCCGAATTCTTCAGAGCATACCTGAACCTGGGGATTTTATATTATAATCTTGATGACATGGCATCCGCCGCTTCTACGCTCGAACAGGCTTATGCGCTCGATCCAAAAAACACTCAATTAATGCTGATACTCGCTTCGGTGTACAGCAACCTGGATGAATTTTCGCTCGCCATTCCGCTTCTTGAGAAAACACTTGATATCGATCCGAAAATGGATGACTGCTATTTTCTGCTTTATGAAATCAACCGGAAAATCGGGGATCCTGGCGAGGCAAAAACATGGCTTGAGCGTTACCCGAAAAACGGCAAACGGCTTACGGATGTGTATCAGCTTCTTGGAGAACTGTCGGAGGAGGCCGGAAACTTGAGTGAGGCTGCCTTGTACTATTCAAAGCTTATTGCCGTGGCGCCGGACCGCAGGTGGCCGCACTATCAACTGGTCCGCATCATGTATCTGAGCGGCACGATACTCTCTGCGATTCAGCAGGCGCAATGGGCGTTGGAGCGGTTTGGCGATTTCTCGGAATTAGCGCTTCTTGCGGGAAACATCGCGTATGAAAACAGGTTATTCGGCAGAGCGGAAAAATTTTATACACAGGCATACTCCCACGGTAACGCCGGAGGGCTTGTCGGCCTGCAAAACCTGCTTCAACACTATAAAATTCAACAGGATGAGAAAAACATTTCACATATAACCGATCTAATAATAATGCGTTGAGCGGAGGGACAATAGGCCATCCGCTCTTACGCATAAACTAAAAGTAGGAAGTTTACTTCCACTTTTAGTTATCCCTATGAGGGAGTATTATCCTACGCATAGGATTATCAAAACAAACCTGTAAGAAGTCATGAAACAGTGACTTGATCCAGGTGCCGTACTCAGTATCATAAAAATCGTGTATTATCATGTGTGTATAGTACTGCTCGTGTCGAGGAATACTGCAACGAGGATGTAAAAAATCCAGCGTTCTGTGTATGTTCAGGAACGGATGACCCGGGTACAAAATCGCGGTTCAACGCCCTGTTCAAAGCATTATTATTAAAAGTTGCATCACTCTTTATGTATTCCATTTATTATATTATAGCGCTATAAAACAAGGTTTTTGTATTAAATCAGCAATAAGGAGCTGCATACAATGTCGAGAAATTTAGCGCCCAAAGGAAAAATCGTCCGCAGGATGGGATTCAATATTTTCGGGAATCCTAAATACGACCGTTTGCTCGAAAGGAGACCGACTCCTCCGGGAGAGACTAAAAAACGCCGTCCCCGGGTCAGCGAATACGGTAAACAGCTTATCGAAAAACAGAAGATCAGATTTGCCTACGGCCTTTCGGAAAGGCAGTTCAGAAATGTTTTTGAAGGCGCCAAAAGTGTAAAGGGTATTACCGGCGACAACATGCTCATACTGCTCGAGAGACGGCTCGACAACATCGTATACCGGCTCGGTATGGCTTCTACCCGTTCACAGGCCCGCCAGCTCGTCAATCACGGCCATGTCCGTGTCAATGACCGCAAGGTTAACATTGCCTCCTATCTTGTGAAAGGTCATGACACGGTCACGATTAAAGGGAAAGAATCGAGCCGTAAAATGATGCAGGAGCTTATTGCAAAGAATATCGACCGTGAGGTTCCTGAATGGCTCAGCTTATCAAAAGTAGACATGGTGGGTACCATCAACCGCCTGCCCGAAAAAGCGGACATTCCGACAGTGGGCAACGAACAGTTTGTGGTTGAGTTATATTCGAAATAACCAGCTACTTAAGATATACCATGCAAAAAGGGCATCGTTTCATACAACGATGCCCTTGTCATTTTCGGCGGTTGCGGAATGTATTATTCTTCAAAAATAGCGTCGGAAGGACACACGTCTTTACATGCGCCACAATCCGTGCATTTTTCCGCATCGATAACGTAGATAGGGTCGCCTTCGCTGATCGCTTCAACCGGACACTCAGGCAGACAGGTACCGCAGGCTATACATTCATCACTGATTTTATGAGGCATTGCTCACTCCTTTTGTTTTAATACAATCGTTTTTTGTTTATTACCCGACACGTGAAAGAATAAAAATAATACAAAAGGCTGATATGAAGTCAAGGCTAAATTGCAATAAATGCACCGATGATGCATTTTTTATTATCCCTCAGGGCAGGCCATAAATAGTGGTGGGCAGGATGAAGATGCCCGTTTTGTGGAAATGGTTCTACCCGACGATGCTTTCTATAAAATCGCCGACCATCCGGACAGGATCTTTTCCGGTATCCAGCGCATGGCGTACCCTGCGCAGCAGTTCGCTCCCGACAATCCCGCAATCCGCATGGCCGGTCAAAGCGTCAAGCTGGGCCTTCTCCCGGATCCCGAAACCCGCGGCGACAAACCGGTTCGTCGCCTCTTTTATCCGGGCCAGATAGGCGATTGTTTCGGCATCGAGATTCGTCGCACGGCCGGTAACGCCCATGCGCAGAACCGCATACACGAACGGTGAGACGCTGTGCTGCATGAGAAACGCAATTCTTTTGCGGTCGGTTGTCGGCGCGATGAGCGGAACAAAGGCTATACCATGTTCTTTACATAGAGCGGGAAGCCCGAATTCATCCTCTTCCGGCGGACAATCGGGCAGTATAAAACCATCAATGCCGATTTCCGCGGCTTTTTGAACGAATGCCGGAATGCCGTAGGCGAACAGGGGGTTGATATAGCTCATAATCAGCAGGGGTATGGTTGTTTCCTTCCGCACCTGTTCGATCATAGCCAGTACCGATGAGGTGGATACGCCGCTATGGAGAGCCGCATGGTTCGCCGCGACAATGACCGGCCCGTCTGCGGTCGGATCGCTGAAGGGAATCTGTATCTCGATCAGATCAACGCCTTTTTGAACCATCGTGAGAAGTATATCCCGGCACCGGTTCATGTCCGGATATCCGCCCACAACGTGCGTCATGAGTTTTATCGGTTTACCGGTCCTGAAAATGCCGTCAATGCGGTCAATCCCGTTCATGATGTCGCTCCGTTTGTTGTAAACGCTTTCGCTCGCTGTTCAGAAACCGCAGCCAATCCGCACCGTCAAAAAAAGGTGCGGTTATAAACAGGTCCTTATCGCCACGGCCCGAAATATTCACTACCATGATCGTATCAGTGGAGAGTTTCGGCGCCCGTTTATACGCCTCGACCAGTGCATGGGCTGATTCCAGAGCCGGCAGTATGCCTTCCTTTGCCGCAGTCAGACGTACCGCGTCGAGCACCTCTTCATCGGTGGCATAGGTAAATAGTATGCGCTTCTGCTCTGCAAGATGCGCAAGCTGAGGCCCTATGCCCGCATAATCAAGCCCCGCGCTGATTGAATGCGTCGGGAGCAGCGAGCCGCGCTCATCCTGCAAAAACAGGGACTTATAGGCCTGAACAATACCGACACGCCCCAGCCCTCCGGTGCGCACCGCGTGTTTTCCGGGTTCGAGCCCCCGGCCGCCAGCCTCCACACCGATAAGTTCCACCGGATCGTCGAGAAACGGATAAAACATGCCTATCGCATTGGAACCGCCGCCAACGCAGGCGACAAGGGTATCGGGCAGCCTGCCGGCCCGCTCCCTGATCTGCTCTTTCACCTCACGGCCGATGACGCTTTGAAAATCCCTGACCATCGACGGATACGGATGCGGCCCCAGGGCGGAGCCAAGGATATAGTGCGTATCGCCCACCCGCTCGGTCCAGTTCTTCAGAGCGGCGTTCACCGCATCGGTTAATGTTCTGGTGCCTTCGGTCACCGCACTCACTTTCGCGCCAAAAAGCCGCATACCCAGAACATTGGGGTGCTGGCGCGCCATGTCGATCTCGCCCATGAACACTTCACACTCAAGCCCCATCTTCGCCGCAGCAGCGGCAGTAGCAAGCCCGTGCTGTCCCGCGCCGGTCTCCGCAATGACCCGTTTCTTGCCCATTTTTCTGGCAAGCAGCGCCTGACCGATCGCATTGTTTATCTTGTGCGCGCCGGTATGGGCGTTCCCTTCCATCTTGAAATAGATCCGGGCGCCTTGTAACTCTCTGCTGATGTTTTCCGCAAAATAGAGCGGCGTCGGCCTGCCGATATAGCTTTTATGCAGCAGTGCAAGTTCGTCTAAAAACTTTTTATCGTCTTTAATGCTTTCGTAAGCAGCTTCAAGCTCCTCAAAAGCAGGATACAGAACCTCCGGGATATACCTCCCGCCGAACGTGCCGAAATATCGTTTGTTAATGGTCATCGATTATGCCTTTGTATCTTTTTTCGATTTTCTGTATCTCTGCACCTCTCTGAACAGCAACGCCATCTTTTCTTTCGATTTCTTCCCTTTTGATTCTTCCACACCGCTTCCTATATCGATGCCGTCAGGTTGGACATCACATAAAATCTCATAGACGTTTTCAGGCGTTATGCCGCCCGCAAGAAAGAACTCCTTGCCCGTCTGCTGTATCATTGCTTTGGCATACAGCCCGGCGTCCCGGTCGATGCGCTTTCCGGTGCCGCCATACGTACCCGGCACCTTGGTGTCGACGAGAAACTTCGTGCAGTGCCATAAATAGCCTTTGGGAAAAATATGTTTGTTCACATCTTCCCGGGATGCGACATGAAACACCTTGTACCATGGAAATGAATAGTGGTTTGCGGTCGCCGGTAATTCATCGCCGTGAAGCTGCACGATATCAATACCCGATTGCTGCATGGCCGCTTCGATGTTCTCTTTTTTCTCATTCACAAAAACGCCGACAGCAGTGATGCCATCCCGCATGCCATGCTCCTTGAGCTTTGCGAGAATCTCTTTCACCTGAAGGGCTGTAACCTGCCGGGCAGACTCCGCAAAAATAAAACCGAGGATATCCGCGCCGCACGTAACCGCCAGAGCCGCATCCTCATAATTCGTCAACCCGCATATTTTAACCTTTATATCCACACGACATCTCCTTGTTTTTCACCGGTTTTGAAATGAATTACTCTCAGTGCAGGGCATTTTTCCACAGGATATACCGCGAAGTGTATGTATCTCGGACGACAATGTGCAGAGGAAGACAAACGTTCCCGCATTATTTTAAACAATCCTGTTTTCGTGAATCTGCAGGAAATGATGGCGCAGATACAATTCCGCCGCCTGACATTTAATTAGGGTGCAACCTTAATTTTAGGCAAAAATTTCCTTCGTGCCGCTCATTCCCGCGTCAAACGCGGGATTATACTCCATGGTAATCGGAATCCTTTTTTTTAACACAACAGCTAAAAAAAAATATCGATTACGAGTACGATTATCCCATCCCGGGCTCTGGGACGTAGCGAGCACGAGCACAAAAAAACATTGATTTCATCAAAAAAAGTCTGCCTATAATTAAGGCCACACCCTTTAATTATAACTTCTCCTGCAGAGCTTTGACAACCTCCGCCACCTTTTTTTCCCTGTCCGGTGCGGTAATAAAATATTCACCGACAAGAAAACCCCGGTAACCGGCATTATACAACTCTTTGACTACGTTTATACCTTTGATCCCTGATTCTGCAACCGCGACCCTGCCACGAGGAATCTGCGGGCACAGCGCTTTGATCGCCTTAAAATCGACGGAGAAATCCCGAAGATTACGGGCATTCACCCCGATGGCGTGCACCGGGATATCGCTTACTTTCTGAAGCTCCTCGCCGGAGTGCACCTCCAGCAGAACCTCCATACCAAGGCCGGCGGCGCGTTCGGCTAACTCCTTAAGCTGCGATTTGGAAAGCAGGGAGGCAATAAGCAGGATCGCGTCAGCGCCAAGCGCCCAGCTTTCAGTGACCTGATACGGGTCGAAAATGAAATCCTTCCGGAGCACGGGGAGAGAGGCCGATCTTTTAACCGCGGCAAGATGCGCGTCGTCACCGAAGAAAAAGTCAGGCTCGGTTAAAACCGACAGGGCGTGTGCGCCGCCTCTCTCATACTGACCGGCGATTACAACAGGGTCATAGTCTTCAACAAAAACGCCCCGCGAAGGCGATCCCTTTTTACACTCCGCGATAAGAGTAACGCCGGTTGCCGTATTGAAAAAAGGCAGCGGCTCCCCTGCGGACCGGTGCATCGAGCGCTCTTTTACCCTGCTCTTTTTTTCTTCAAGCCGCTTGGTGCGTGCGGCAACGATCTTATCCAGTATGTTCATATTTCTTATCTCTTTATAACAGGTTCCATACCTGATTATAGTTGTCTGCTGAACGCAATCAGTTTGTCCAGGCGGCTTTTTGCAGCCCCCGTATCAATGGATTTCTCCGCAATTTTTATCGCCCCGGCAAAATCAGGGGCAATACCCGCAGCAATAATAGCTGCGGCACTGTTGATAACGACAATATCCCGTTTCGGACCCTTTTCACCGGAAAGAATACGACTGGCTATCTCCGCATTTTCTTTCGCGCTGCCGCCCTTCAGATCTCCTGCTTGACAATACCTGAACCCGCACTCTTTGGGATCAAACACGGATGTGCTGATGGTGCCGTTTTTCAGCTCGGTTATCCGGGTAGTGCCGGCAAGCGTAATCTCATCAAGACCGTCGCTGCCATGCACGACCAGCGCATGAGCAACGCCGAGGTTGCCCAGCACTTGAGCGACCATTTCAGTGATATCCGGGGAAAAAACTCCCATGACCTGTGATGTCACGCGCGCCGGATTGAGCAGCGGCCCCATCATATTAAAAACAGTGCGGAAACCAAGCTCGCGACGCGGACCCATGATGTTTTTAAATGCCGGATGATAATTGGGCGCAAAGAGAAAACAGATGCCGGTTTCCATAAGAGAGTTGGCAGCCTGTTCAGGGTTCATATCTATTGTAACCCCCAAAGCCTCCAGCACATCCGCAGATCCTGAACTGGAGGTTATCGAGCGGTTGCCGTGTTTTGCGATTTTCGCCCCAGCACCGCACGCCACAAAAGCTGCTACGGTTGAAATGTTAAACGTTCCAGAACTGTCCCCGCCGGTACCGCAGGTATCGGTCAAAGCCATATCCGCAGGAACCGGGACTCTTCTGGCTTTATTATATAATACTTTTGCAAAACCGGTTATCTCCTCGACCGTTGCCCCTTTTATCGTCAGCGCGGCAAGAAACGCGCCGATCTGGGCAGGGGTAATGGTACCCTCGGTTATCTGCTCCATGAGATGACCGGCCTCAGCCTCGGAAAGGTTTTTCCCGGAAACGGACTTTTTAAGCATATCTTTAACAGAAGGAACCTCTGCGACTCCGCTTAAAAAATTGGCGAGCATCTTCATGCCCTGTTCCGTCCCGATGGATTCCGGGTGAAACTGCACCCCCTCGATTCTCATGTGCTTATGCCTGATTCCCATGATTTCGCCGTCGCTGCTGGTCGCGCTTATCTCAAACTCCCCTGGCAGGCTCTGCCGCTCCACCGCCAGGGAATGATACCGGATGACGCGCAGAGGGTTCGGCAGTCCCGCAAAAACCGACCTACCGTCATGAGTTATCATATCGCTTTTTCCATGCATGATCGACTTTGCCTGTATCACCTTCCCCCCGAATATCTCGCCGATGGACTGGTGTCCCAGACATACGCCGAGAATCGGCTTTATGCCGGCAAACCGTTGTATCATGTCACAGGAACAGCCCGCATCCCTGGGCCTGCCCGGTCCGGGTGAGATAACCAGATAATCGAAATCAATTGTTCCGGCCTGATCCGCCGTTATCTCGTCGTTACGAAATACTGTAACCTGCTGGCCAAGCTGTAAAAAATATTGCACCAGGTTATAGGTGAAGGAATCGTAATTATCAATCATTAAAACCATTAGTGTTCGCCTCCCGCCGCGCATGCGGTAAAAAGGGCCCTCGCCTTGTTGAGCGTCTCTTCGTATTCCCGTTCCGGAACGGAGTCGTATACGATGCCCGCGCCGGCCTGTAAATATACTTTCTTATCAAGGCACACCATAGAGCGAATCGTAATGCAGGAGTCAAAACTGCCGGTATAGCTCAAATAACCCACCAGGCCAGCATAGGGCCCGCGCTGGACCGGCTCAAGCTCCTCGATTATCTCCATAGCCCGCACCTTCGGCGCACCGCTCACGGTTCCTGCCGGAAAGGTAGCCTTGATCACGTCAAACACGCCCATGCCCTCAGTAATTTCGGCGGTTACCTCCGAAACGATGTGCATGACATGGGAGTACATCTCCACCTCCATCATCCTGCTGATGGACACGGTTCCCGGCTTTGCGATCCTGCCAAGGTCGTTGCGCGCAAGATCGACAAGCATGATATGCTCCGCGCGTTCCTTCTCGTCGGCAAGCAGGTCGTTTTTCAGGCGGGTATCCTCAGCGCCGTTCTTTCCGCGCGGCCTGGTCCCTGCAATAGGCCGCAGGAGCGCCCGGTTGTTCTCCACCTTCACCATAACCTCCGGCGAAGCCCCAAGAATGACAAATTCACCGAAATCAAGAAAAAACATATACGGCGAAGGGTTGATCGTTCGTAACGCTCTGAATATCAGAAACGGGTCGCCGCTGTAATCGGCACCCATACGCTGTGACAATACAACCTGAATCGCCTCACCGCGGGTGATCAGTTCCTTAATCTCTATCACCGCTTTTTCAAAATCATTTTTTGAATAGCTGCTGCTGATCTCACCCACGCACGGCCGCTCGGATATCTCCGGATTGCTGCGCCCCTGCTTTTTCAGTTTTGCGGCAATAGCCTCTATACCCTGGATCGCAGCATCATAATCCCGTTGGAGATTATCTCCAGTCCAGACATTACACACGATTTTGAGCGTGTGTTTCAGGTTATCAAAAACAAGATTATATCTGGTTATCATAAAAACACTTTCAGGCAGGCCGAGCCCCGGTTTCGAGACTTGTTCCGGTATTTTTTCCCACTTCCGGATATATTCATAACCGATATACCCTACAGCGCCACCCGGAAATGGTGAAAGTTCACCTTCGCCGATAAACGGCCGGGCGTGAAGTATTTCACCCACTTTTCGTAAAGGATCGTCATGGGTGAAAACCTTTTTCGCGCCATGCTCGTGCATGACGCACTCCCGGCCCCGGATCTCGAGCCTGATCACCGGGTCAATCCCCAGAAACGAGTACCTTCCGATAACCACGCCTTTTTCCACGGATTCCAGCAGATACGAAGCACCCGTCGCATAATAAGCGTCCACCGGCGTGATCACATCGGAAGGAAGCTCCTTTACCACAGAAACCACGGCGTCTTGTTTCACTGCCTGGAGAAATTCTTCTCTGCCCGGTTTTATCACAACACCTCCTGAAACTATATCTGTATTAAATATACTATAAAATAATATATTGCACTTGAAAATGTTTCTATTTATAGAAACACTAGGCCGATATATAGAAATATTAAAGTAATTCGTGCTGATTAAAAGCAGAATTTTTTATAAAAAGGACGACGAGAAACCATCAATCTTAATAAATATATCCCATTGGAATTAGCGGAAAAAAAGTTAGCGAGCTTGAAAGTGTTTTTTGAATTTGAAGCATTGAAATGTTTCTGATCATAAATAAGCTTGCCTATACTGTTAAAAATTTCTAAAGTAATATCGCCCTTATTTATAAAATTCAAGGTGATTATCAGGGAATTATTATCCCTCCGAGTAGAAATGTCTTTATTATGGTTTTTGAAATGATAATTAACTACAGGGAGTCCATCTGCCATTCCATCTGCATAATAGATTCCACTATTAGTGCCGACAAATAAAGTAAACCTTTCATCCCATTTAGGCATTCTATTAATACACAAACTATTTGCTCCTTGAAGAGCATTGTTAACTTGAATCCAAGGCAGGAATCCAAAATGATAATAAACAGAATTTCTATATAAAACTATTGTGCATACGAACTCGTTTGGAAATTTATCATTATTTAGGTTAGTATATTCACCGGTAGGTACCATGTATCCAATCGCTACATGTTTTTTTATTGCTTTAATAAAATTATCCTGCTTACAATGTTGATTTATGGTATTATCGTAATAGTAAATTCCGGAATCTGATGTGCTAATGAAGGGTAACTCGTTATTCATAGATGAGTGTATATCAGATAAATTTGTTACATTAAATGAAGATTTTAAAATAACGGTTGTATCATTCCTTTTTTCAAGCAAAGAGCCAGAGTTCCCAACACAACCGCTATCCGATATATAACCATCACAACCGCCCGCAAGTAATTTATCTGCCTTTGATGCATAATGCAAATCAGTACAAACAGGGTTGTTAACTCCAAAGCAATTTTTGGGCGTTTTTAACAATTTCAAGTCTTTAAAAGAGTCGGCATTATCTTTCACGCAATAAAATATCGTGTCTTTAAAGCCAACAAACAATGTATCGTTAACAGTACTTTTTACAGCAATCGCTTGAGGGTTTCTAATAAAATTAAGCATGCTAATATTATTACATGAATATGAGGGGGTTATCGTATCTATTAATTTACAATAGTATATTTTATCACCGCAAATAACATATATATCACCGTTCTTTGTCTCTTCAATATCCTGTATACTGGAGTCTGGAACTCCAGTGATTTTATTACCTGCTCCGGTTTTTGAATCCACAATAAAAAGACCTGCAGTAGTTCCGCAAATAAGTTTGCCTATCATCTGTGAATATTCAATGTTTGCTACGGAATATCCCTGTAATCCAAGCAACTTCCAATTACTCCAATCGACATGTGGTTGGCCAACTATAACAAAATCAATTAAAAGAATTATTATAACGAATTTGGCTATGTTTTTATACATTGGCATTATTAGCACTTCTTTCTGACAAAAACCCAACATATATTACTAAATATAAACATTTTAGTCAGTCAGAAATTAAAAAACAGCTCATCAAATCAACAAACTGTTTTCTGCAAGAAAACATAAATAACAGCTATTCACATCATATCTACGTAATGTTGTCCATCGAGTCGGGGTATAAATTTAATTCGGATTAAGAATATATGCCTGCATTTATTAAACGTACAATACTTTATTGAATATTGCCCGTATATATTGTATTATTTGATAATAAAAATAGGAATAAATACCCTATTTAAATTCTTAAATCTGAAATCTTAAAATTTTAAATCTTAAATTTTAATAATATGGTATACACCCTTGAATCAGTCGCAAAAATGCTTGAAGAGAACATACCGTCGCTCTCGCCCACAGCGTCAAAGGTCATTCAGCTTGCCAACAACATGAACACGCCGCCGCCGGAGCTGACAAAGGTTATCAAGCTCGACCCTGTCTTGTCCGCAAAGGTCCTGAAACTGGTGAACTCTTCCTATTTTGCTTTGCGGGACAAGATCGTATCGCTGGAGAAAGCCATTATCCTGCTTGGGTTTAACACCATTAAAAACCTTGCGTTAAGCGCTGCTGTTCTCTCGCAGGTGGAATCAAAAGAAAAAGTCGACAATTTTGATACAGAGGGATTCTGGAAACACTCTCTTGCCGTGGGTGTCACGGCAAAGCTGATCGCGCAGAAAAAAGGCGTGGATAAAAAGCTGCTTGAGGATTTTTTTATCGCAGGCCTGCTGCACGACCTCGGCGTACTGGCAGAAATGAAAATATTCCCGGAGGAGTTTCAGCGGATACTGCTCTCCATTGAAAGCATAAGCCTTATCGATGCGGAAGAGGTCATCCTCGAAGGACTCAACCATTGCAGTATCGGAAAGGTGCTTGCCCAGCGTTGGAACCTGTCCGCGGATCTTATCAATGTTCTTCTGATGCATCATGCGCCTTTTGAACAGAACGAACCCCCGTCGGACCTGGCGCTGATCGTCTATTGCGCAAATATCATCTGCAAAAACAACGGCATCGGCCTGGTCATGGAAAAGCCCCCCATCACTATACATCCGTCTGCATACGAAAAACTCGGGATCGACAAATCGATTGAGAAGGAAATCCTTGATACTATCGGCAGCGAAATAATCAAAGCAACGGAGTTTTTAAAAGTATGAAAATACACTATTGGGGTGTGAGAGGCTCTATTGCAACACCGGGAAAAGAAACCGTTAAATACGGTGGCAATACCGCATGTGTATCGGTCGAGATAGACGATACCATACTCATTTTTGATGCCGGGACAGGCATACGGGTATGCGGCAACTACCTCCTGTCGAAAAAAAAGAAAATAACCGGGTTCATATTCATCTCACACACCCACTGGGATCATATACAGGGATTTCCCTTTTTTGTGCCTGCCTATATTCCGGGCAATACATTTACCATGTACGGGCCTCCCTCCGATATCCAGGATCAGAGCCTGCGGCAGATCATGGAGTTCCAGACGAAATATGAATATTTTCCTATCAGCCTTTCACAGCTTGGCGCAGACATACAATATATTGACTGTAAAGAGGGTACGATCGACCTGAACGGTTTCACCATAGCCACCTGCAGAATAAACCATCCGGTAACCAGCTTCGCCTACAAGGTCATCCACGGTGGTAAAATATTCGTATACGGCGGCGATCACGAGCCGTACCGGAACATCTACCGCGACTCCGCCGATGTCAGCGACATGGACGAAGATCTGTTAAAGGAGCTTGACGCCAACGCCGAAGAACAGAATAGAAAAATAGCCGCATTCCTCGATAATGCCGACCTCGTATCATGGGACGGACAATATACGGATCAGGAGTATCAGCTGAAAAAGGGCTGGGGACACAGCTCGCACGGCGCCAATATCGAGCTTGCAGAAAAAGCAAAAATAAAGCACCTTATACTTACCCACCACGAGCCCATGAACTCCGACGCAAAACTTGCCGGGATCGAATCGGAACTAAAAAAAATCGCTGCGCAAAAAGGATTTATTCTGAATATGGCAAAAGAGGGAATGGAGATAGAGCTGTAAAAATTTAAGATTTCAGATTTAAGATTTCAGATTTGAAATACGGAAAAAACGAATACTATTTACACGCCTCCCGATGAGTTTCGAATCAACTCCTGTGGAAATTACAACCAGACTGGTTCCGGAAAAATAATTTACGCGACATCCTTCTCTTGAAAAACATCTTTATACGGTTTCTCCGGAATGATATACCAGCCGACCGCATAGGTTATTATCAGCGGGAAAAAACCGGTGAACACACAGGCAAACACAGCGGCAAGCCTGACAAATGTAGGGTCAACATTCAACATCTCCCCTACCCCTGCGCAAATCCCTGCGATTTTCTTATCTTTGGGAATACGATATAATTTTTTCATACACTACCTCCCTATCAAACGACAGGTCATCGAATGAAAAATATCTTTTATGTGTACCTATTATAATATATAAACAAACCAATAGCAATCTGCAAAAAAACGGCTCTGGCAAAAATAAATTTCCACGTCGCACTCATTCACGTAACAAACGCACCGCGAGTCCGCAGCTCTTGTTGGTGTTGCTCCTGCGAAGGCCGTCTACACCGTAAAAAAGCTCGCAAGCGTGTGCGTAAGAGCCAGCATCCTCCGTTGCGCTCCACCAGCCGGCGTAGGAATACAAGGCAAGAAAATTTCCTTCATAAAAACGATAGCCGCACGGAAGAGCAGAAAAGCCGCTTCGGTTGTTTTTATTCGGGTCGTTACCGATTGCTCCGGGGCTTGAAGACATTTGCCAGTATGCCTTCGATGCCATGGATTTCGCTATCTTATTCCCGGTTACTGCTCCATCCCAGTTATACCCATTGGCTATCAGGTAATTTTCTAAAACATTCCAATCTGTTGTGTCGGGCACACGCCAGCCCGGAGGCGCCAGTTTCTTTGTGTTCACCGCGTGCCAGTTATACAACGCCCCGAATTTCCTCATGAGACTGTCTTCATCGGCATTTTCGTAATAACAAAATTTCTCCGTTGTCGCGTTTGCCCAGCTTACTGTCGAGGTGTCCAGAGTAATGGGCGTGCTGTCGTTATACCTCGTTGTACGCAGATTCTCAATCATCCACTCCTGGTTTCCGATTTTGACCGTATGATACACATTCCCATCAATATCCGTTACTGTTCCAATAGTCCCGGCAATAAAATCAGCACTTACGCTCATGTTCCCATACATTGTTACTGTTGTCGTTGCACTCGTCCCGCTTGCGTCCCCGCTCCAGCCGAAAAAAGAGTAGCCGCTGTCTGGTACCGCTGTAAGTGTTACCATCTCTCCGGCAGTATAGGAAGGTTTATCCGGATTTTTAGTCACGTTTCCGTTGGTTGCGGTGATTGTCAATGTGTAGGTAATACCGGTAAAATTCGCCACCACTCTTTTGCTTCTATCCATTGTTACCGTTATCATTGAATCCGTACTGCTTATATCTCCGCTCCAGTTTAAAAAGGTACAGCCGAAATAAGGAAAGGCGGTAAGGGTAACTACTTCACCACTGGCGTACAGAGACTTATCCGGATTCTTTATTACGTAACCGTTTTGTGCTGTTATGGATAATGTATAATAAATCTCTTCGTTAATAAGCGTCATCTTTTCGCATGACATCGCCAGTACGCACAAAGCTATACACAAAAATAACAGTTTCAATTCACCAAAAGTCTTTTTTTTCTTGTACATCTGTTCAGCCCTTCACAATATGGTGTTTATGTAATCTGCCTCTTGCATATTGCATTTCTACAAACGCTTATCACTATTCCACCAACTCCCAGACATCATTAAACTCCACATCAAACTTTTCAACCGCGTCCAGGACAATTCTTTCCAGAGATTCTTTGGATGTTTTTCTCTCGTTTGCAACCCATTCAGCGGCTTTTTTTACTTTTTCCCGGTAAACCGGATCACTCTTTTTCATTACCCGCAATTCAGACCGGTCCTGCGGTGTGTTCACACCGGAAATAATCATTACTAAACCTATAATAAAAACCACCACGCCGCCGGTACCCAATATCCAGCTGGGTATTATTAATCCGATATTCTCTGCTGCCAACCCTACCGTAAGGAAAATTAGCGCCCCGCCAAAAATGGCTGCGCTTATGCCAAGCAGTTTCTGCCCTGTGCGCAGCCGCCAATCTTTTTTCGACAACCTCTGGACGTCTCCTCCCTGCTGCAGGGATACTGATCCGAGCAATGCGTCCGGCCCTTCGTAATTCCCTGATTTTTCGGACAACGCCACAACCAGCTCTTCGTCCCACTCTTTTGCAAGTTTTCGCCGTAATTCCGGTGTAATTCCGTTCTGCAGCGCCACTTTATCCACTTTTTCTATATATTCATCGATAATCGTCGTGTTATTGCGTCTTTTAAGAGAGGCGGAGACCCTGTTCCATACTGTATGAAAATGCTGCAATCTCTGGAAGGGAACATGGTTTTTTCTTGCCTCCTTATCAAAGGCAGTCTGGAACGATTGTATCATCTCAGGGTTTTGCAGCAGTTGCCTGCGAACCGCATCCCGCTGCTCTTTGCCCAGGTTTTCGAGAAACGTGGCCATGCCAAGGGCTGTTCTGTCAAAAAGGCCGGCGCTTTCGCGGATCCGGTTCTGCATGAACGGATTCATCTGATCTTCCCGGGACAAATCACCGAACACGCCGACGAGCAACAATGCCTGTATCGTTTCGCGAAATAAAAGAGGGCTGCAACCATGGTCTGCACAATAGCGTGACGGAACGTCAAACAGTTCATCGGAAGCGATCTGACTGTTTACCTCGTCTATTCTATTGAGCAAATGCTGTACATTCACATTCCGCGACGAACGCAGATACTTTCCTCCGGTACTGCTGCACGATTGCAGGGTTGCGGCGCTTGCCGCTGCCAGAGAGACTGAAAGCCTTTCTATAAATTTCCTTCTATCCATGTAATAATCCTTTCCGTTTTGTAACTCGATACGTTTTATCCGGTTATAGTATCAAAACTCCAAAACAAAACCATGCTCCATGGAAATGTAGTTTCTTTTATTAAGAAATTCCGTGTTATCATCTATTCGAATCATGTAGTTAACAGCGCTTACGAACCTGAAGTGTTTCGTTCCCGCCTGAAACGACAATCGAGGTCCTGCACAGAAATAATTATCTTCGTACTCATACGCTCTGTCGACAGAAGCCAGGTTGAGGGTATCGTAGTAACTGTGTTGTTTTGTAGCAGTAAACCGTGAAACGTTACACGCTGCGCCGATAGAAAGCAAGAGGTAATTCAGGTCTATTAAAGAATAGGTATAATTTAATCCGAATAATTGATACATCTTATCACGATACCAGGTGTCATCATAATACCAGGTACCATTAATCAGATGACTATCAAAGGAGTCAAAGGGATGCCCCCTCTTCGCGGAACCTAACGCGTAATACAGATTGATGTTGTTTTTTGTATAGCGAATGGTGCCTGAAGCAAGTATTACTCCCGGCTGGAACCTGTGTTTACCTATCAGTGCCACATACAGAGGCGGTGACAGCTGAAACTTGAATCTTTTGGGTGACAGGGTAATTTTTTGAACGGCGCCGGGCTCAATGGTCTCTTTTTCCAAATCGAGGATATATCCTTTTTTTTCTCCCTTGACAGTGTAATCACCTGTTTCGAGCTCAAGTAATACCTTGTCATGTTTTCCATAGCTCATATTATTAACGACTATCTCCACCTCCGGATCATGCGTGTATATTGCAAGCCCCTGCTTTGGCTGTCGTTTTCCGCGCCATTCCGGCGTCGATTCGTTTTGTATTTTTTGGGGAAGCAGGCGCACCCCATTTTCATCAAACTCCTCCACAGTAATAACCTTACCTGACTCGTCATAGTATATCCAAGAGCCAGTTTTCACTCCCTGGGTATATTCCCCTTTTTCTTTGACAAGGCCGTTTTTATAATAGGATTCATAGTATCCATGCAACACGCCACTTTGCGAATACTGGCAGCGTGATTGCAGCGCACCGTCATCATACAGAACTCTTTTTTCGGAAAGTATCAGCGTGTCGGAATATTTTTCAGAAGGCAGTGCAACGGTATCATAGTGCTGGGAATAATTATGAAACGATATGATACCTATGACAAGAAAAATGGCGTGAATGTTAAAGTTTACATTAAGCATAGTATCAACCTCGTAATAATAAAGGTGTGAAAAGTTTTATGCCTGCTATCGTGCTAATATGATTTTCTTTGCAAAAGCACCTTGTGCATTCGCCCGCAATTGAATGAAATACGTTCCACTAGCCAAATCCCAGCAGTCCGTCACAATCTGATGGCGACCTGCGCTTGTAATGCCGTCAACAAGAGTTCTCACGATCCTTCCCTTGAGATCATACATCGATAAAAAAACATTACCGGGTTCTGTTACTAAAAACGAAATTCGCATTGTTGGATAATTGTAAGATGCTGTAATGATATCCGGTGCTACTGCTTTTATCTTCTTTTGGTCCTTAATCGCGATGATTCCTCCTTCGTTATAGACCGCTACTCCTCCTTCAAAGGTACCAATCCACTTATTTCCATGGCCATCTGTCGCAACCGAAGTGATGTAGTTCACAGGCAACCCTGAATTTGAGGTTGTATATACAGTCCAGTTTGTACCGTCGAATTTGGCCAAACCTCCAACGCCCTCCCAGAAATTACCCGTTCCGATCCACTTATTGCCATCTCCATCCATCGCTATTGACACGATCCAGTTGCACGGCAGCGCGGAGTTTGAAGTATCAAAAATTGTCCAGTTCGTGCCGTCAAATTTTACTAATCCGCCTCCATACGTTCCAATCCACTTATTCCCCGAACCATCTATTATAATTGAAAAACTAATGCTTTTTGGTAATCTGGAATTGGTAGAATCATACACAGTCCAGCTTGTACCGTCAAATTTTGCTATTGCAGCTGTCCTTTTCTCTTCTCCTTCAATAGTACCGAACCATTTATTGCCCACACCATCTATCGCTATTGATGTTACAGTATTAGCAGGCAAATCAGAGTTTGACGTGTCATACACTTTCCAGCTGGTGCCGTCGAATTTAACTAACCCCCTTTCATCCGTTCCAATCCATTTATTCCCCGCGCCATCTATCCCCAGTGCGCCTATTCTGCTGTTTGGCAGACCGGAATTTGAAGAATCATACTCCGTCCAGGCTATCCCGTTATATTTCGCCAATATAATCTTACTTTTTTCATTTTCTTCAACACTTATCCCTACCCATACATTTCCAGCGCCGTCTACTGCTATTGCGGTGATTCCATTAAAAGTCTGCCCCGAAGGTAACTTGTCATATACAAGCCAACTCGTACCATTAAATTTTACCAGACCGTCCCACGTTCCAATCCATTTATTTCCGGCACTGTCTATGGCGATTAGATCAATAGAATTATGGGGTAATCCGGAATTTGAAGTAGCATACATCACCCATTCCGCGCTTTTTGAAAAACCCGAAAATACAAAAATCATGACACAACAAAGCACCCCAAATAGTGACGATGTGTTTTTGACCACCTGATATCTCCTTTCCATTTGCCCATTTTACTATTTGTCAATTTTTAACAGATACTAATTATCTACGATACCTGCCGGAATTTTCCAAAATACAGGCTCCCCATTGCCCCGGCATACGATCTTTTTGCATTCAGGTTCCCATACCCATGAACACCGATGCCGAGAAACGGCAGCGGCGTAAAGATAACATGCGAGTGAACGGTAAAACCGACGGTGCGGAAATCCTCCCGCTCATACACCTCTGCGCCAAGCCATCCCTCCTGCTTATAAAGAAAATCCCCGCGATTAACGCCTGCGGTAAACGAGGGTCCCACCGCGAATGCTACCGTGCCGAACCGGTTGCCGAAGGAGGTTCCCGCTGCCAGGCCGATTTCATAGGCCCGTTTTTCAGGCTCCGGGCCGAGCATGTTGTATTCCCAGTTATAATCATATATAACCGATACCAGCAGTTGTGAATATTGAAAATTGACTGTGCCGCCGTTTGCGAACTTCACGGTGCTCGGTCCGAAACCGCTGTTAAACCAGAAGCGTGTTTTATTTGAAGAGAGAATATCCTTTAAAGACGGTTTGCTCTGTTCTGATGCAGATGCCGCGGCTTGTCCAAAAAACAACGCGAATAGAAGTATTCCTGGTATCCATAATACCGGAGACCTGGACTGCTTTGTGTTAATACCATTCTTATACATACAAGCATCCCTTCAATTTTGTGTTTTGTAGTGTTGTGATTTTTTTGTTTTGATGATGTCTCTCTTTTCCATGATAAAGAGCCGATACTCCTTGCATCCTGTTTTGTCTGAATATCGGCTCTTGTATTGTGTGGTTATTCATATCGTATGGTTTAAACAATAGTTATTGATTTACTCTTATCGTTTCCACTTAACATTACTCCCCAGCGCATACCCGAACACGAACGAAAACCGCGTGCCCTCGTTATTGGTCAGCAGCCCGAGGTTCAAAGGAATGCTCACGCCGTTGAAGTTGATGCTCTGGCCTATGGCAAGCAGCAGAGAGGTGCTGATCGGGTTATCGCCTTTTATTCGGAACAGGACATTGGGCCCCATGCCGAATTCAAACCCTTTGGGCATGCGGATACCAAGGACTACTGTTGTACTCGGAATAACCGTAGCATACTCGACACCGCCGATGAATGGCACAAGCTGGGTAACAAATGAGGGTCCGCCGCCGTCCGGAGTCACCAGCCACTCAAAGTGCCAGCCGAACTGGCTGATAAGCACGCCGATATCGTTTTCCTTAAGCGTCTCGTTCAATTTTCCGTTCCTGTCCATAAAATTACTCTGTGCAACATAGGTCAACCCCAGCCTCGGACCATTCAGCTTTCTTGTGCGCAGATTGACGGCCTTATCGTCATTATCGCTGTTGCCGGCCATTGCAACTTGTGTCTGAGCAATGAGAAGACCCAACGCCGTTATCAATAAGTATTTTGTTGATTTGGAAAACATACAAACCTCCTTTTAAAGGGTTATGTGAATATTATTTATTTCCTGACAATTGAAACAGCAGTACGCTGATGCCGATAACCGAAAAAATGGTTGCCGCACCGATACCGATCCGTTTGCTCATTTTTTTTGTATGCTCGCTGCTGTAATTCTTCAGAACAGAGTCATAGGAGCGCTCGTCGAGCGAATCTTCATACTCAGATTCCGGGGCGGTCTGTTTGAAAGCTTTCTGCGGAGCCTCCGGAGCCCTCATTGCGTCAAACTCTATTTTTTCCATTTCAAGCTCTCTGTTTTTTTCCTCGAGCTGGATACGCTCAGCCCGAAGGCTCTCTGCCCGCGCTTTTTCAAGATCGCAGGTCTGTTGAAGTTTCTGCTCACGGGTTTTATATTCCGCAAGCTCCGATTTCATCTTCTCCATATCATCTCTGATTTGCACCTGTTCGTTCCTCTTTACAATAAGCATGTGCAGGGAATTTTCTATTACGTATAATAGCGTGTCGGCATTACCGGTGGATTTCTGATTAACCGACGATTCCAGTTTGGCTGTGCCGACGTCGATCATTTTAAGTACAATGTTGTAGGTAGAACCGACCAGACTGATGGTGCCGGTGATGATCTTATCCACACCCAGGATATGACCGGCAGCAATAGCGCTCTCCTCTTCCGAGGTTATACCTGTCTGCATAAACCTGCTCTCTTTGAGTATCAGGTCGATATCATTTCTTGACATAACATCATACTGTTCATAATTCAAAAGGTTGGACTCGAGATGTTCCTGAAGCGAGGTTGCCAGGGATTGGGAGATACCGATGGACTTCAGCCCATACACCGAGATGGTTGTCTTTCGTGAAGTTTCTCCCAGTATACGAGTACCGATTCCTGTAATGAATAGACAAAAAAGCATTGTCTGCAGTATCATACAGCGTTCATTGGTATGAGTGTTTCGACAATCCATTTTTTAATCCTTTCATTATTCTTATCACCATGATCGTGAATTTCTCATGCCATGATAAAATGCAAGCGGTATGCCAGAATTGGCATTAATGATGTTAGCTATTGATTTTAGAATAGTTAAAATGATGCATCTAAATTTTGGGGAAACAGCATTGATGTCATAATAGCGACCCAATATGATGAATGGTCGCTAAAATGCGACCTTATGAGTGATCCCGCAAGGGAATTGCACGCGTTCCAGAGTGTCCAAATTTTTATAATCAATTCCTGTGGAATGCGACCGGTTACGCAGATAATTTCCCGCGATTGAAATATCTTTTTATACATGCTGAACTTTTTACACGGTATCTTTCATTGCATATTTCAGGAAAAATGAGGTTACTGTAGTATGAAAAATCAAATTTCAGATTATGCCGTGGTATTATTTATATTTATCAACAGCAAAAAGAGAGTAAAAAATGAAAAAATTGAAAATATATATCGATACTTCAGTATGGAATTTTATTTACGCGGATGACGCGCCTGAAAAAAAAGAAATCACGCTGCAGTTTTTCGAGAGGATTGACCAATTTGATATATTTGTTTCAAATATTGTAATTGAAGAAATAGAGCAGGCTGATGATAAAAAAAGAAATCTGCTCGAAATGCTTCTTGCTGAATATAAACCAACAGTTCTTGAAATGAACGACGAAATAATAAAAATAAGCAATGTGTATATTGATAGAGGAATAATTACTCCAAAAAAGAGAAATGATGCGTTGCATATAGCATATACTACATTTTATGAAATTGATATCTTATTGAGCTGGAATTACAGACATCTTGCCAATATTTTCAAAAAGAAAAAAATTCAGATCGCAAATCTTGAAGAAGGGTATGATAAACCTCTCGAACTTATCACGCCGCTGGAGGTAATAAATGAAGACAATTATTAAGGAGCCGAAATCATTGACCGAAGTTTGGCATTGGAAAGAAAAGGTTTATAATAAATATCTAAAGGTAAATAAAAGTGAACAATTCAGGAAGATCAAGAAAAACACCGCTACTATTATTCATAAATTAGGATTAAAAACAACCCGAGAAATAACGAATAAATCGATATAAATTGTTTGTAGTATCAGTTACAGGGGTTTATTTGCCAATTAACAAGCACCCGGTAGATCCCCAGAAGTGCCCCTCCTGCGGCGCGGTAATGAAAATCGTCGGGTTTATCGAGCATGATAACCCGGGTATAATTAAAATGTTATTGATCGTGAGGGAAGAATTATAATAGGACCTGATTACGATTCTGTTTTTATCAATGATGATTTTATTGAAGTTAAAGGTGATGATAAAGTAGGGTATTTCGATTTACGAGGTAATAGTGTTTGGGAATTAACTGGGTAACCAACACATGTGCTGTGTATGACCGCTTGCCAGGCTGAAACATGCTTGAAATATAGGGTACACGTCCACAGGAGTATCAGGTATATCGACAAGTACGACTTACTAATATGTTGAGGTAACTGGCCAGAGATTCTCTATACAATATAATTTTCTTCGTTCTCCACCCCTTTGAAGTGCTCGCCTTGCGTCCCCACTGTTACAATATATGCTCTTGCTGTGGCCAGGATAATACTGTCTGCTACAGAGATATTTTTCGAGGCTGATGCTAGCGGCGCTTTGCACGCCACTTCCGCACTTGGATCAACAACAATTTTACCTCCTGTAAATACGACCACGCAGAGCATATTGCCCGAACTTGCATTTTTGCCTCACCATGAAAGACATTTCCCATAGAATCGGTCTGCTCAAACCAGCGCCGTCGCGAAAACAGGTAAAACTTTTAACTGTTTGTCAAAAAATTCAGAAAAACTCATTCGCGCTCTTCCGGCGGCCGCTTCAGAGCGAAATAGATGAATCCGCCGAAGTACACGACGAGCATGAATACCATCATAACCACTGCTGCGCTGCTCATGACTGGACCTCCTTTGTTTCCGGAGTGTTTTCGCCGCCGGGAGAAACGGGCTCCTTGATAACCTTCGCAAACCAGTTATTCGCCAGAAGTATCAAACCCCCGACAATAAGCCATTGAACTACCATGGTTGCCGGGCTCATGGTCTTGAGAGGATTCCACCAGGTGCCTGGATACCAGGTTACCGCCTGCCAGATCCACCAGCCGAAAATTATTACGAACAGGAAGGGTATTGCAATCACGCACCAGTTGAACCATGCACCGACATGCGTCCAGCTCTCTTTGTTGATTATCGCCCGGGTCTTTTCAATGCCGTTTTTGTATACGACAATTGCAAAAAGCACTCCCGATATGAGAAGCCCCACGCCCCAGACCATATCCTGGTTATCAAGAAACGATGCAAAGTATGCGGAAGGAATGCCGAAGATAAAAGAGATTACCCCGGTAAGGATAGCTGCCTTTTTACGGTTGATTCCCGCATCACCGAGGTTTCTGACTGCAAGCTCGACCATGGAAAGCAACGATGCCAGCGCTGAAATAGCCAGCGCAAGAAAGAAGAGTCCCGCAACAAGCGTGCCTGCAGGAAGAGTTGGAAAAAATTTGGTAAGATAGATAAAGGTCAAACCCGTATTGCCTGCAGCCAAAGCATCAGTAGCAGCCTGTACGGATGGAGACACTGCAAAGACCAGCGGCAGCACAGCCATGCCGGCCAGCAGCGAAGAGCCTGAATCTGCGAATGCAATAATAAACGCGTTGGTGGCGATATCCTCTTTCTTGGACATATATACCGAATAGGTGAGCATCAAGCCCCAGCCCGCGCCGACCGCCCATGCAGCCTGGGTAAAGGCATTCAGCCACACCTTGGCTTTGAGCAGCGCCTTCAGATTAGGGTTGAACAGATATTCAAGACCCTGGATCGCTCCGGGTTTTGTCAAAGCCCAGACCATGACGATGAGCAGGATCACCACGATGCTCGGCACGATGATTTTATTCGCCAGCTCAAGGCCTTTATGCACGCCGAAATAGATAATGACTACAGCAACGGCAATCGCAATAAAGTGGAAAAAAACAGTCTGAAAATGCGAGGAGATGAAGCCCTTCCAGAGTGCATCGGAATCGACCCCCCGCTTAACAACACCGCTCATGCCATACACCAGGTAACGGATAGCCCAGCCGGTAACTACGGAATAATAAAACATGATAAACACGGCGCACAATCCGGTCCACACGCCCATCCAGGTGCTCTTTTTTCCCGCAAGGTTGCGGAATGCGCCGTTGGTGCCAAGCCGGGTTGTCTTGCCCATATACATCTCAATCATAAGAAGCGGGACTGCCCAGACAAGGTTGGCGATTATAAATGCGATTAGAAAAGCGCCTCCGCCGTTGGCGGCAACGACGCGGGGGAAACGCCAGATATTACCAGCGCCGAACGCCATCCCCAGTGATGCAAGAATGAATCCTACCCTGCTGCCCCACTGTGAGCCTTTCTCCTGTCCCATATTCCCCACCCTCTCTGATTAAGAGTTTGTTTAAAAAATGCTTTTAAAGAATCAAAACCCCTCCCTCATGGTCGGGGCACGGCAAGATACTTTCTCTTTTTTTTTAAACACACTCTAATAGATTTTTAACCGGTATATGTTGAAAATTGATATATACCTTGAATTAAAATAATAGGGAAACTGTGGACAGGCAACAAAATCATGGCAGCTTTTTCATTCGCCGGAGTTGGAACTGATTTCTTTCTGTTTGTCCGAACCGACAGGTTCTTTTCGTTCAAGCAGGGGGAGATATATCCTGAATGTGGAGCCTTTGCCTGGTTCACTGTCAACACAGATAAAACCGCTATGGTTGTCCACGCAGTTCCGGACTGCGGCAAGTCCCAGGCCTGTGCCCTTTCCTGCCGGTTTGGTGGTGAAAAAAGGCTTGAAAATCTGTGCCTTTGTCTCTTCATCCATACCGGTCCCGGTATCTGAAATACTCATCAGGACATAATCGCCCTGCTTTTGATTCTGTGTCAGGCCATTATCTTCAATAAACTGCCTGTCGACGCAGACCAGCTCTGTTTTTATGGAAAGGGTGCCTCCGCCCGGCATTGCATCGCGCGCATTGACCGCAAGATTAACCAGCATATTCTCCAGCACTGATGGGTCGCCGTATAGCATCGGTTTCATACCGGGTTGAATATCGGTTTTAATGGTGATTATCTTATCGATGATCACATCCAGCATCCCGGCTATTTCAATGACCAGCCTGTTAAAATCAAGTTCAATCTTCTTGACATACTCCCCTTTTCTGGCAAATGCGAGGAACTGGTTGGCGACAGCCGCAGCCCTTCGCGAAATTGACAATACCTTTTCAGGATAATTAGCAAGCGGCGACTCCTTATCGAGTTTTGCCTGGAGCACCTGCGTACTCCCAATTATCCCCTGAAGCATATTATTAAAGTCGTGAGCTATATGCCCGGCAATCTGGGTCATTGCCTCGAGCTTGTAGGTGTGAGCCAGTTGCTTCTGAACCTCTTCGTATTTTTCTCCAGCTTTTAATCGTTCAATTTGAGCGGCTGCATGCCATGCAAATATCTTGAGGGTTGATTTAACCGTATACTCATCCACGATTGCTTTATCGTCTATCGCGCATATAACCCCCAAAGGCTCACCATTAATACTGTTAAGTGTAATTCCGTAGAATCCTTCTGCATCCAGCGACTTTAAAAATTGATCATCGGGTAAAAATTCCAATACACGATTTTTATAAAAACACTCCTTCTGCTGAACTACTTTTTGAAATATCGTTTTTTCGATCATAATTTCTGAAGTGGTTTCCATGAACCATCTGTCCCAGACAGTTACGGGTATTATAATGTTATTCTCGGTGTCACTCTTAAACATCCCTATAAAAATGCCACGCATCTTAAGCGTTTCTGCAAGACCGGTCACTACCATTTTAAACTGGTCTTTTCCCATATATTCGGATATATTTCTTACTACGCTGTCATAGGTACCTTTCAATGTCTGGAAAATTTTATTAATTTGAATGCTGACTGAATTTAAAATTATATAACAGAGGAGGATTACCCAGGTGATTCCTACCACGACAAAAATGAAAAAAACATCATTCGTTATCATCATCCGGGCATATTCGACATGAACAGCCAGTACACCGAATTTCTGCAATAACGCCACGCCTGTATAACTTGTTATCAGCATTAAATATACAATACCCTGAGTAACTTTTTTCTCCGGGTAAACGATACTGACAGCTACCGCCGTTATCAGATGTGTTATGATAAAGGGACTTAAAAATCCTCCCGAGCAGTATAAAATCAATGGCGCAAACGCAGTATCAAAAAATGGCAAGCACTCATAAATAAACCCTGCGAATTTTTTATGTATTGAAATAACATGGAGAAGCGCAGTTCCCGCAGTGAAAAGAGAGCAGACAATGAGAAAATGGGGATAAGGGAAGGGAAGCGAGTGTCTGAAAATATACAGAATCGAAACAGCAAACACCCCTATGATATACCGGAAATATATGGTCAGGTCTTTTGCTGCTTCTCGGTGCTTTATAAAAGAGTCATAGCTATCGTTTTTTTTCATAAATCTACTGTTCGTAACCGCTATTCCTGCGGTTGATAAAAATACCAAAAAACCATACTCCAGTGTCAATATTTCTGATCCGGCAAAGCCGCATCGTTCCCCTTCGTGGGGGCAAATATCATTTATAATCGTTCTAGTCCCTCGTTCTCGATGAATAAAATTCAATTTATTTCCGAGGACGAGGAGGAGGGACGAGGACGAAGGACGAAAAAATTACACTCCGCTTCGCTCTGCACAATGTCTACGCAAAAAAACGCTTTAGTCCTTTAACCTTCTAATCAAAACAGCAGGATAGATAATTCAGCTACAGACACTTATGTAAAACCCTGCACAGCACATACATAATTGCGCCAAGATTACAATACCCGAACATCACCTGAACCGGAACGCCCAAAATCGTTATCTTCGGCATAAACGGCCTATAGTTTCCAATCAGCTTTTCTTCGTAATTATACTGCCAAAACCCGAGTTTATAAAAGAAAAACTCATTGATATTTCCCACAATAAACGACCCGACAATATATCCTGCAAACAGATTCATTCCCCAGATTCTTTCTGCAAAAAATGCAGTCAGCGCACACATCTCCAGCCAGCCAAAAGGAAAAATCAGGTTTACATCGCTTCTGCCGACGCAGTGTTTTTCGGACAGCCTGGCCTGATAGGTATACAGCTTTTCGGTGGTAGCTTCGAATGTAAGACCCAATCCGTATCCGGATATATACATCTTCCACCACGAATCAGGAAATACAGAATAGAGAACAATGGCGCCGAATGCGCCCATACCTATAATTGTCCACTCCATCCACGAAAAACCCAGAAATCTTTTATACATAGTTCATGTTCCGTGATAAGGTATTACAGCAGTGGATTTGACCCGGGAATATTCAATGAGTGTTAATGTATACGACGAGTCGGATAGTCGACAAATAAGTATGGAGTAATATTATATTATATTATCTATTCAGGAATTACATTAATCAATCCTTTTTTTATTATTAGAAGGAATACTATGCCTGAGTACACCATCTCTCTGTTAATCTGGATTCTGCCTATTAGTACCATCGCTCTCTTTTTGCGAAAAAAGAGCCTTTTAACCGGGAATAAGCGCCGCGCCCTGGGTTTTACTATTGCCATACTCGGCACTGTCGGCATACTGCTTGACCTGCTGTTCGCAAGGTACTTTTTCCTTTTTCCCGATAAAAAAATGGTCCTTGGCATAACAATAACAGGGATCCCCATCGAAGAGTTCATCTTTTATATTACGGGATTCTGGTTCATCGTATATGTTTATATTTTCTGCGATGAGTGGTTTCTGGCTAGCTATAATCCTCCCGATGAAGAATATGCGCGATATCGCTCCAAATTGAAAAGACTGATCTATATCCATAATTTTAGTATATATCAGGCGCTGGCGATGATTATTCTGGGAACCGTCTTTAAGCGAGTTTTCAACCCCCAGGGAGCATTCATCCCGGGATATTTCATTTTTTTAGTGTTCGTAGCATATATCCCGTCCACTCTTTTTTACCGCATAACCAAACACTTTGTCAACTGGCGGGCATTCTTTTTCACCCTGACACTAACCATGCTATTGTCGATAATCTGGGAAGTAACCCTTGCCCTGCCGCGCGGATACTGGGATTATCAACACGGACACATGCTGGGCGTTTTTATAAAGGTATGGCACAACCTGCCGCTGGAAGCTGTTACGGTATGGATATTCTGCACCTTAGTTATAATGGTCTACGAATTTCTCAAGATAGCGTTTTTTACGGAGCTTGGAAAGCAGAAAAAGGCTGCATGAAAGATTCGGGTGCGATGATGTGGGTTATTTTACCCCCTCCCGACCTCCCCCTTTTAAGGTGGAGGAGCTTTAAAACAACCGTGTGAAGCGTAGCCATGTCAATTCCATGAGTGCTGGTGATCATGGCGCATGTTTATCCTCCAAGCCTTCTCTTTTATAAAGGCGGAGGATCTGTCGAACAGGCTCACATTAATTACTTGCCCGACGTATACACTACAACTATATTTATTAAACAAAGTCACTACAATCTGTTCATTAAAACACTCCGGTTGCGCCGAAACAAAAAATCCCTATATCCAATCCCGGAATGAATAGGAAAAGTATATGCCCCATGATGCTTTTTACCTTATACCCACTACACCTTCTCTATTTCATATAAACAGAATAAAAATTACGACTATATATCCAGGCGTTTCGGTTATACGATGTATGGATTAAGATGATATAATAGGTGCGGGGAATTAAAAATCAGAAAAGAACTTCTGCTATGATAAAAAATATTATAAATCTATTCATTCGAAAATCACCTGTAATTGCGCAGTTGATTGACGATTCTATTTTGAGAGCAGGTGACCAAGTAGTTGTCAATCAAGGCGTAAAGAATCCGGACAATAAAAGTGATATAAGCGGATATAAGGGCAGAATCGTTGATTTGGATGATGAAGATAAATTAGTTACGATTCAATGGGACAGCGTTTCATTGCAACAAATGCCCCCTGCTGAAATCATTGAATGTGAAAAAAAAGGACTTGATTGGTCTGAAATGGTTCTTTATCAAAATGAAGTGACAAAAAGCAGGTCGAGAGATTCCATAAATGACGTTAAGCGTGTCAAAAGAAAATTGGAAAGGCAATATTATTGGTATGGTTTTGGTGATGAAGGTGTACGAATTCAAAAGGTTCTTGAAAATGCTGTTGGAGATGAGGATTGGAATCATTTTGAAGCTTGGCTGTCGTTTTTACGGAAATCGCTTACTTTTCCATTTAGCGCAAAAGTAGTTGATTGGGATGATAATAAGCCTTTTTCAGATGGTGATAGAATTGAAATTGTCAGATTTGATGATGGCGCTATACATGGAAAATATGGAGTTGTGATTTTGGCTGAAAATAAGGGTATAAGTGATATATTTCCATTATGTTGTATTGAAGTACTCGGCAAAAAAAATGCCAAAACACGTCAAATTGTTTCAGATTATTCTTTTTGGTTTACGAATAGGCAGATGTGAATATTATGTATAATTCTTCGCCCTTTAACAATGAGTAAGGAAAAACAGATGAGAACAAAAATTGCACAATTGAAAATTGAATTGAAGTATATCAAACCAGTAATTTGGAGAAGATTTCTTGTTGATTTCTCGATCAGCCTTGATAAATTGCATGATATTATTCAGGATGTAATGGGATGGGAGCACGCTCATTTGTATTCATTCTACTTTCGTAAATTAGAATACACCTTGCATTTCGAAGATGATTTTGCGGATTTTGTAGAAGACGTTGAAAATTCAAAAAAGACGAAATTGAATACTCTTGGTATTACCCCAAAGGACCAATTAAAGTATCTGTATGATCAAGGTGATAGTTGGGAACATATTATAAAGGTTGAGAAAATTTATGAAGCTCCAGATGGAATTACGATTCCACATTGTTTAGAGGGAGCAAGAAATTGCCCTCCGGAGGATTGTGGTTCTTTTCCTGGATACGAAGATATAGTTTTATCTATGAAAAAACCAACTAGTAAAGAGGCAAGAGAATTTATTGACTGGTTAGGAGAGCCATACGATCCTGAATATTTCGATATAAATGAAATTAACAAGATTCTAAAGCTAAAAGCAATTGCAAAAAAATAGGATGGCTGGAGTAAAATTTAAACGGCCCAACCAACAGTACCCAACAAACAAACGCAGATCCGCTTCGCTGTGCAAACACGCCAGCGGTTTTATAGGCGCGCACTTTTGTTCTTGGTAACTTTATCGTCAATAAATTTAAATGAATAAATTGCCAGGCTGCGCCTGGAAAGCACAAACCTTACTAACCAAAGACAGGATTAATCTATTTTAATCTATAAAGCAAACCAATAAGGTAAACAGCCAATGGCCGCTCCGCAAATAATAAATAATCTTATCGAACGATTCACCCAAAACATTTCGTCATATTCCGCTTCCACCTACAACGAAGCCCCTCTCCGCCAGGAATTCATAAACCCCTTTTTCGAAGCCCTCGGCTGGGACGTTTCGAACAAACAAGGCCATGCTGAAGCATATAAGGAGGTAATTCACGAAGACGCGGTAAAAATCGGCACTGCGACTAAAGCGCCTGATTATTCTTTCCGCGTGGGCGGGACACGCAAATTTTTTGTCGAGGCTAAAAGGCCTTTCGTAAACATTAAAGACGATATCAGTCCTGCTTTTCAGCTTCGCCGCTACGCCTGGTCGGCAAAATTGCCGCTCTCCATTCTCACGGATTTTGAGGAATTCGCGGTGTATGATTGCAGGCTGAAGCCGGTTAAAACAGACAAGGCAAGTATCGGGCGGGTTCTCTACATAACATACGATGAATATGAAAAACGCTGGGACGAGATCGCTTCAATCTTTTCGAAAGACTCGGTTTTAAAAGGTTCTTTTGACCGGTACGCGGAGACAAGCAAATCGAAAAGGGGAACTACAGAGGTAGACGATGCGTTTTTGGCAGAAATCGAGAGCTGGCGCGACATGCTCGCACGCAATATTGCGATTCGGAATGAAAACCTTTCCATGCGTGAACTCAACTTTGCAGTGCAACGGACCATAGACCGCCTTATTTTCCTGCGTATTTGCGAAGACCGCGGGATTGAGGAGTATGGCCGCCTTCAAGCTCATTTAAACGGCGAAAATATTTATAAACGGCTATGCGTTCTTTTCCGCGAAGCTGATGAGCGTTACAATTCCGGTATTTTCCATTTTCGCGAGGAAAAAACGCGAAAAGAGACACCGGATAACATTACTCTCAAGCTCGAAATCGACGACAAAGTTTTAAAGCAGATAATCCAGAACCTGTACTACCCGGACAGCGCGTATGAGTTTTCCGTTCTACCCGCAGACATACTGGGCCAGGTCTATGAACAATTTCTTGGAAAAGTAATCCGGCTCACCGCAGGCCACCAGGCTAAAGTAGAGGATAAACCTGAGGTAAAAAAGGCCGGTGGCGTTTTTTATACGCCTACCTACATCGTTAACTATATCGTACAAAACAGTGTCGGAAAACTTCTCGAAGGAAAAACACCAAAACAGGCAACCGCATTACGTATTCTCGATCCAGCCTGCGGCTCCGGCTCATTCCTTATAGGAGCATACCAATACCTGTTAGACTGGCACCGCGACTGGTACACGAAAAACAACCCTGAAAAATGGCTGGTCGGGAAAAACCCGACAATTTATAAAGCACGCGCAGGTGAATTTCGCCTCGCAACACCGGAAAGAAAAAAAATACTCCTCAATAATATTTATGGCGTAGATATCGACACCCAAGCCGTAGAGGTCACGAAACTCTCCCTTCTGCTCAAAGTGCTGGAAGGCGAAAACGAACAAACTATCGCACAACAACTAAAACTCTTTCACGAGCGCGCGCTGCCTGATTTGGGGAATAATATCAAGTGCGGGAACTCGCTGATAGGTTCGGATTTTTATGAGGGAACACAAGTAGGACTGTTTGAAGATGAGGAGAAATTCAGGATAAATGCGTTTGATTGGGATGGGAACGACGGGTTTCAGGAGATAATGAAAAATGGTGGGTTTGATGTTGTGATTGGAAATCCACCGTATGTTTTTGGACGTGATTGGAAGTCTTTGGGAATATCGGATGAAGTTAAAGGCTATTTAGGCTCTAAATTTAAAAGTGTACCTTATCAGCTGGATATGTTTTCAATTTTTATTGAAAAAGCTTCTTTACTTTGTAAACAAAATGGTAAGATTGGGCAAATAGTGCCAAATGTTTGGCTAAATAATATTTATTCCGCAAGTACTCGTTCATACATATTACAAAATTCAGAGGATTTAGTCATTTCAGTACCAACTCAAAATGTATTCCCGGGGTTGACTGTCGATACAATTATTTACACATTATCAAAAACGGCTATAGCAGGAAAAACATTTAGTATAACCGATTTGCAGCCAAATGGAACTGCCAAGATTGAGAAATGTGAAGTTAGTCAATATATTGATGGCGAATCTCCTATTTCAACTTCGATAAACAATAAGACACGCTTTATTTTACGGATCGATAAATCATGTCCAAAATTGAATGAATTTGCAAAAATTACTAGGGGCGTTCATCCATATCGTATTGGAGGTTATGGTCAAAGCGCTTTCGGGAAAGGTGTTCAGACGGAAAAAGATTGTGAAGAAAGGCCTTATAATTCCAGTAAGCCTAAAAAGGATTATAGGCCATTTATTTATGGGCGAGACTTAAAAAGATATACACAACCAATCCCGAATGATTATATAAAATATGGTCCTTGGCTAGCCGAACCAAGACATCCCGGTTTCTTTGATGGCGAAAGAATTTATACTCGCAAAATATTAGGTCCTCGTTTCGTGGTAACTATAGATAAAAGCAATTCAGTCGCTGATCAGCAGGTGTACATTACAAAACCAATATCGCAAAAATATTCTCTTGAATATTTGGCTGGCATTTTAGGTAGTAAATTTATTTCGTTTTATATAAAAACATTTTATAACGAAGCAGATGATGCTTTTCCTCAGATAAAAATAAAACAATTGCAAAATTTACCAATTCCTAATGCGGATAAATCTCTACACGACTGTATTGCGAATTGCGTAACCTCAATCTTTGAAATTAACCAACGCATCCCCCTCGCCAAAACCGCCCAAGAAAAAACCATCCTCCAGCGCCAGATCGATTCCACCGACCGTCGAATCGACGAACTTGTCTACGAACTTTATGGCCTGACCGAAGAAGAAATCAAAATTGTGGAGGGGACCAATGAAGGAAAATAAATGTGCTATTTTTCAGGGTAAGATCATAATCTTAAATGCATTAAGGATGCTTTAAGGCCTATAATAATGAAAAAGTACATTGTACAGCCTAAATGGAAAAAGTATTTGGAGAGGGTGTCTGCTGACAAACTTAAGAGAAAACGTCGCAAAAAGAATAGGAAACCAAAGCAATGCCAAAAAAATAAACAACTCGTTCCAAGGCGTAGTGGAAAGTTTACAAATTTAAAGGCACCTTCAATTTTTTCATTGATTAATAACTCAGATGAAACACTTGCATATTTTAATATGGCTAAATCAACTTTAAATAAAAGATTACAAGTCGAATTTGATCTTTCCAAAGTGAATAATATGACACCAGACGCAATCGCGTATTTAGTTGCAAGTGTACACCACCCCGGATTTACAAAAGGGTTGGGCGTAAAGGGCAATTCCCCTATACAGCCCGATGCTTCAAGAATGTTTTCAGAGTCCGGCTTTTTAGGTCACGTTTATTCTGAACGTCAGGGCATTAGCTCTCCAAAACATTTACTTCTCCATAAAATAACCAAATCAAAAGTCGAAAATGATTTAGCAAAAAAATCTTGTTTGCTTGCAGTAAACCACACATTCGGTAACAGCAACATTTTTAGGCCAATTTATGAGATCTTGATCGAATGCATGGCAAACACAAAAAACCATGCTAGTCCAGGTAGTCAAGGCAAATATGACTGGTGGCTTTTTGAATATAATGATCCAAACAATAACATAACTAAATTCACTTTTCTTGATTTGGGCGTTGGTATTTTTGAGAGTTTGCCAGTCCGAAATTATATAAGGAAATTTCTCACAAACATAGGTTGGAAAAAAAACGCAGACTTAATGCCGCGTCTGCTTTCTGGTGAAATTTCATCGCGAACCGGATTAAAGGAGCGAGGCCGGGGATTTCCGCTAATTTATAACCATTCAAAGAATAAACATATCGGTAGTTTTATTATAATTTCAAATGACGTTTATGCGGATGTTAAAAATGAGAAATATTCAAAGATGAAATATATTTTACCAGGAACTCTGCTATATTTCGAACTTGTACCAAGAGGAGTAAACTAATATGAATGAGGTATGTAAAATTTCAATTGCTAATGATTTTACTGATGCACCGGGAGCCCGTTATTATGAAGACGGGCCTAAGTCTGGTGAAGAATTCTATTTGACATTATTAAAGATTAAGTTTGAAGAGGCTATTTTAAAAAACGGAATATTGCATATTGACCTTGACAATGTCTGGGGTTATCCATCTTCATTCATATCAGGCTCTTTTGGACGCTTATCAAAAGAATTTAGTGCAGAAAAAGTTATAAAGCATTTAACCTTCAAATCAGATGATAATCCTATGTTAATTGAGAAAATTTTTGATGAGATAAGGAGTCCAGATTACAAATGAAATCAATTTTATTACTGTGCCCATTTTTAGCTGGTCTATTAATAGGATTATTAATTACTGATTTGCCTTTTTTTAATGTAGTGAAAGATGTTAGGATTGGAGAGCTTGGTAACATATTACTAGCACTGACCGTTGCTCTGTTTATTCCTTTTGCAATTGCACCATGGATTGATAAAAGACGTTATTTAAAAAATTTTTTAATAGAAGAATTGAATGAATTGTTGACCTCGGTAAAAAGGATACAGGACAAATTAAGGTTATGTTGCGAATCAAAAAAAATAGATAAATCAGATAAGGTCAGCATTAATCTTCTCTTTATTGAATCTGATCATAAAATTGATTCAGTTAAGCAACAGTTTAATAAAATATTCCGTAGGCAAACAGCAGATCTTTTTTCCAGGTTGAACGATGAATATAATCGTTATTGGAAAACTGTAACTGGTGGTGACTTGATGAATGAAAATTTTAAAATAAATATTTCATTTATTATAGAAACGAATAATAAGTTCAGTTGCTTCGGTCTTCTTGTAAAGGAGGGGATTCATTTGATTAATAACCTTTGAACACACCCTGTGCAGTTATAGCTCTAAAACAAATACATTATAAGCTATTTCTAATATAAAAAGTATTTGGGCACAGCGACGCTTAACCTTTCTCCAAAACAATAATCGTAGATGGTTACCCCGACAGGTGGCCTGCATGTTCCTCGCGTGAATAGTAATAATATTGTGTGCCACTGTTCCCCCGAACAGTGTTTCTTTGTATTTTTTGAAATATGCCTGATAAAAACATAAAAAAACATCACCACTGGAATACTCCGGGGCATGCACAGGAATTAATATTTTCATGTTATCGGAGGGTGGATTATCTTGCAGATGATTTGGAAATGGTCATCAGCGTATGCTCGTTTTTAAAAGACAGTATTAATACCTGATGAATGTATAACATCGGTTTTATTAAACACACAAGCCTAATGTATTGGTTTTGTATGAAAGCAAAGGAAGAAGCACTGTTCTGGGGAACAGTGGCACACAGCTTTGGAAATATTAATTCACATAGGCCACCCGTCCGCACTTTTGCTACGATTGGACGGTGGCATGCAAGACAAAAAAGGGTTAAATATAATTGGAGCTAAGAAAATATGAGTATTGACGCTAAAAGAATAATCATGCGTATTGACGATCTGCTCAAGATCGGTGGAAGTAATAATGCACATTTTAATCAATCAATTAGGCAAAAACTTAATCAAGGTGCATTAAGTTTGTTGCAGCTTGTTTACGGTAAGAACAGCACCCAAGTTAATGAATTGTTGAGACTAAAGGAAAGGTTTTGGAAAACCCTTGGAATGACAGGTGGGGCAGATAATT
>Ga0105099_10000194_pt1 | contig 40288 bp, 33 predicted proteins | sample PPLLak3cmMay2015_2_FD_79138 | JGI IMG/M metagenome (GOLD analysis project Ga0105099, IMG submission 79138) | Freshwater sediment microbial communities from Prairie Pothole Lake near Jamestown, North Dakota, USA - PPLs Lake P8 Core (1) Depth... | ecosystem: Environmental > Aquatic > Freshwater >... | reverse complement strand
CTTCGTGATAGGATCCATCGTACAGGTTGACCTTGAAATCGGCGACTGGGTAGCCGGCGAGTATTCCGGCGTTCTTGGCCTCGACGATCCCCTTCTCGACCGAGGGGACGAAATTTCTCGGGATCGATGACCCGAACAGGGTCTCTTCGAATTCGAAGCCGGTGCCGCGCGGTAACGGTTCCATCTTGATGAGTACATGCCCGTATTGACCGCGGCCACCGCTCTGTTTCTTGTATTTCTTCTCGACATCGGCTTTGCCCATGATCGTTTCCAAATACGCGATCTTGGGCGGCTTCATCTCGACATCGACACCGTATCGTTTCTTCAATTTATTGACCACGAGCTCGACATGAAGCTGCCCATTCCCGGAGATGATCAACTCCTTGGTCATGGGATCGCGGTTGGACCGAAGCATCGGGTCCTCCTCCATGATCCGCTGCAAGGCCGTGGATATTTTACCCTCATCGGCCTTGGCTTTGGGCTCGACGGCAAAGGAGATTGCGGGAATGGGAAAATGGATGGGCGCGAATTGGATAGGTGACCCCTTGACGGTAAGCGTATCGCCGGTCAGAGTTTCTTTCAACTTGGTGACGGCCACGATATCTCCCGTTTTCACCTCTCCGGCCGATTCCTGCGCCTTCCCCTGCAACAGGAACAAACCTCCTACCCGCTCATCGGTGTTTCGGGTCGGATTGATATAGAAGGAATCAGGTTTGAAGGTTCCGGAAAAAATCCGGATGATCGATATTTTTCCGGTAAATGGATCGGAAAACGTCTTGACCACCAAGCCACCGAAGGGACCAGCTGCACCTGTCTTTATCGGACCATTCACGCCGGGGGTCTCCTGAAAATCGAGGGGGGAGGGCATATACTGGGTAATGAAATCGATCAATGGATTCACCCCAGCATTGGCGACGGCATCAGCGATCAGAACGGGGAAAAGGGAGCGGTTCCGGATCCCCTGCTTCAGCCCTTTGACGATCTCTTCGGGGCTCAGGTCGCCTTGTTCGAAGAATTTTTCCATCAATTGTTCGTCGTTCTCGGCAATTTTTTCGACCAATGCCTCCCGCAACTCCTTGACACGATCGGTGATATCGGCGGGAATCGAGGTCTCATTGGCATCCCCTTTATCATCGGCGCTGAACTGGAAAGCCTTCATGGTCAACAGGTCGACATATCCGAAAAAAGCAGGGCCTTTTCCAATCGGATAGTGGACGGCAACGGCGCTCTTCCCGGCCAGCTGGGTCACACTGTCGAACGCCTTCTCGAAATCGGCAAGTTCCTTACGGAGTTTGTTGATCACGAACAACCCCGGTTTTTGATGATCGGTCATATAGCCGAACACCTTTTCGGTCTGGACCTGAATCCCCTCCTGTCCACACACCAGGATAACGGCCGATTCCACCGCCCGCATGGCCACATTGGCCTCCCAAATAAAGTTGTGGAATCCGGGAGTGTCGAGCATGTTGATCTTGTATTTGTCACGCAGAGCATAGGCCAACGCCGCCTGGACAGTGATCTTTCGGGCGATCTCCTCATCGTCGTAATCGGTAGTGGTGTTGCCTTGATCGACCCGGGCCAACCGGTTGACCATCTTTGTATTATATAAAACCGCGGAAACGAGCGAGGTTTTGCCGCTCTGGCCGTGGCCGATGACCGCGATGTTTCTGAGATTCTCACTGGGAATTTCTTTCATCTTTGTCTCCTGTATTGGATTCTTGGATCACGGAAAAGTCAGCGATCTTGAGCAGAACTTCATTGATCCGTTGCAAAAGAGCGATACGGTTATTCTTCAGTTGTACATCATCGGCCATGATCAGCACCTTTTCGAAAAAGAGATCGATGATCGGTTTCATCTCCATGATGGAGGAAATGGCTTTCAGGAAATCGCGTTGCATGATCGATTCTTCAATCCCTCCCTTCGACTCCTTGAACACGTCAAACAGGACCTTTTCTTCCTGTTGCTGCAACAGGTCTTCGGAAAACGGGAGGAATTCCTGCTTTTTGATGATGTTTCGCAATCGTTTATGAAGGGAGATCAGCGAAGAAACAGAGGCGTCGGCGGCAATCTGGTCGACAGCCCGGGCGCGGAGAACCAGTTCCTGGATGTTCAAGGTGTCTTTTTGCAGAACGGCACTGACTGCGTCATAACGGATTTTCAGGTTTTCCCTAAGGCAATTCTCGATACGGATATGGAAAAGTTCCTGGACCTGTTTGACCAGTTGGGCCTGAGCGGTCACATCTTTCAAGAATAGCCCCGCCGCTTTCTCGATCAGACGGGTGAGATCGAAATCGAATCCAAAATTGATAATGATCTTGACCACGGCATTGCCGTCCCGGCGTAGTCCATAGGGATCCTTAGATCCTGACTGGCGGATCCCCTTGGAGAGGAAGCCGGTGATGTTGTCGATGCGATCGCAAATGGAGAGGAGTCCGGCTCCGGGGTCATCGACCAGTTCGTCGCTGAATCCTTTGGGCAGATATTGGCCGTAAATCGCTTTCCAGATGGTCTGGTCCTCCCCTTTCTCCATTAGATAGAGGCCACCCATGACCCCCTGCATCATCGGAAATTCGCGAACCATCCGGGTGATCAAGTCATTCTTGCAGTTCTGTGCGGCCTTGATCAATTTATCCTTGAGCACCTGGCGGTTGGTTTCATTCGCCAGAGCTTCCACCAAAGTGGCCAGCCGTTCACTCTTTTCATAATAATTACCCAGTTCTTTATGGAACAGAACGTTTTTCAGATGGATCCGCAAGCTGTAAAAATCGTCGCGCAAGTCCATATCCCAAAAGAATTGAGCGTCCTCAAAGGTCGCCTGGATGACCTTTTCAAACCCACGGCTGACGTTTTTCGTCTCGTCAGGGATATTGGCCACCCCCGCGAACATATTCTTCAGCTTGCCGTCCTTGTTGTAGACGGGGAGCAATTTTTTCTCCGATTTCATGAAGGAGGTGATGATCTCCGGAGGCAGAGAGAGGTATTTATTCTGGAAGCTCCCCGAAAAAACCACCGGATACTCGTTCGAATACAGATAGTACTCCAACATCTCATCGGGAACCGGGACATTGACCTCGAACTCCTCTTCGATATCCTTGAATTCGCCGAGGATCTTCTGCTTTCTTTCTTCCTCGCCCAGCATGACGAAATTTTTCAGTAATCCCTGCATGTATTCGACATAGGTCCCGGCCAGGAAATACTCGAAGGAGAGTAGAAGATGGCCGTTGACCTTCTGCGAGGAGCGCACTCCGGCGTATTCCAAGTCGATCAGCTTGTTCTTGAACATAACCAGGATGTTTCTGATGGGGCGGATGAACGGTACCCGCGATTCGTTCCAGACCATTGTCTTCGGTAGGTTCAAACCGGACAGGATTTCGGGAATGATCAACTGGAATATCTCCTCGGCCTCTTCCCCTCCTTTTATCCGGATCACTCCCATATAGATTCCTTTTGGGGTCTCAATCTCGACGACATCTGCCAGACGGAACTTGTTGGTTTCAATGAACTTCTGCAGCGCCACCTGGGGCAATCCCCGGGAATCGAGGGCGATGTTCTTGGCGGGCCCCAGAATTGTCGTCTCCTTGATAGCCGCCGTCTCTTTCAGGTTAGAAATGAAGACCATGAAGCGGCGGTTGGTAGCGGCGGTCTCGATCTTACCGAATTCCAGCAGGCTCTCCTCGAGTTTTTCGCGAAAGCGGGCTTCCACCTGTTGCAGGATCGGCCGAACCGAAAAGGCGGGGACCTCTTCCACTTCCAATTGAAAAAGAAAATCAGCCATTTTTTTCACCATGGGCCAACTCGACATATTTGTGGGCGATCTGCCCGGCCAGAGTCCGCATGATGCCCATCAGCGTGGTCCTTTCGGCGACCGAAATGGCCTTGCGGGCATCCAGAATATTGAAGGTGTGGGAGCATTTCAACACATAATCAAAGGCTGGAAAAATCAGGTTGCTGGCGACCAGGTTCTCGGCTTCACGCTGATAAAGTTGAAAGGTTTCCCTCAAGAAATCGATGGAGGCGACTTCGAAATTGTAGATGGAAAACTGTCGTTCCTCTTCCAGCTTGAGTTGGGAATAGGAGACCCCGTTTCCCCAGTCTAACTCGAAGAGATTGCTCTTGTTGTCCAGGAACATGGCCAAACGTTCGATCCCATAGGTGATTTCCAGGGAGCACGGATTCAGCTCGATTCCGCCGGCCTGTTGAAAATAGGTAAATTGGGTGATCTCCAGTCCGTCGCACATGACCTGCCAACCGACCCCCCAGGCGCCCAGCGACGGAGAGGCCCAGTTGTCTTCGTCGAACCGGATATCATGCGAACGGATGTCGACCCCCAGGTATATCAGTGAATCGAGATAGAGAAGCTGGCTGTCTTCGGGAATCGGTTTCAGGATGACCTGAAACTGGTTGTGCTTCTGCACGCGGTTGGGATTCTGACCATAGCGGCCGTCATCGGGCCGCCGCGATGGTTGCCAATACCCGACTTTCCAGGGGCTTACGCCCAGAACCCGGAAAAAGGTATCGGGTGTCATGGTTCCGGCGCCGACCTCGGTGTCGTATCCCGAGGCGATATAACAGCCGCGTTCGGCCCAGAATTCTTCGAGTTTTAAGATGACATTCTGTATGCTCAAGCGTTCTCCTCCCGGCGCCATTTCAGCATCATCTTACGCGCAGCCAGCGTCTCGTCAAGTCGCCGGACCGGGGTTTGAGTGGGGGCGTTCCGCAGCAGATCGGGGTCGGTTTCCGCTTCGCCGATGATCCGGATCATGGTGGCGATGAATTGATCGATTGTCTCCTTGCTTTCGGTTTCGGTCGGTTCGATCATCATGGCCCCGTGGACGATCAAGGGGAAATAGATTGTGAATGGATGGATTCCGGCGTCAAGCAAGCGTTTGGCGATATCCAACGTCTTCACCTTCAGGTTTTTATCGGAGAAGACCACTTCATGCAGGGTCGGGGATGAATACGGGAGATCGAGATGATCAGCCAGTTTTTTCCGAATGTAGTTGGCGTTCAGCACCGCGTCCTCGGTGACCCGTCGCAGGTGGTCTCGGCCCAGGCTCATGATATAAGCAAGCGCCCGGACGATCACGAGGAATTGACCATAGAAGTTTTTCACCCTGCCGATCGACTGCTTCCGGTCATATTCGACCGTATAGGTTCCATTCGACAGATTGATGGTGGGTACCGGCAGGTACGGAACCAGATGAGCGGCCACAGCCACTGGCCCCGAACCCGGGCCGCCACCACCGTGAGGAGTGGCGAAGGTTTTATGAAGATTCATATGAAGAACATCGACGCCGAGATCTCCCGGGCGAACGATGCCCAGCAGGGCATTGAGATTGGCTCCATCCATATAGAGAAGGGAACCGTTTTGATGCAACAGATCGGCAATTTTTTTAATGTTCTTTTCAAAAACTCCCAGGGTATTGGGGTTGGTCATCATCAGTGCCGCCACTTCAGGGGTCAAGTACCGTTTCAGAGTTTCGACATCGATGATCCCTTCATTACTCGAGGGGATCTCTCTAGTCTCGTAGCCGGCGAATACGGCTGATGCCGGGTTGGTGCCATGGGCCGAATCGGGAATGAGCACCATCTTGCGGGGATCGCCTTTCCCCTCCAGGTATTTGCGGATCACCAGCATGCCGGTAAACTCCCCGTGGGCGCCGGCGCCCGGGTTCAATGAGATTCCTCCAAACCCGGTGATCTTGATCAGGTAATCGGCAAGGAGATGGAGGATTTCCAGGTTTCCCTGCACCAACTCATGGGGGGCATAGGGGTGGGCGTTCAGGGTTTCCTGCGCAGCGATTTTTTCGTTGATCTTGGGATTGTATTTCATGGTGCAGGATCCAAGGGGATAAAATCCCTCGTCCACCGAATAATTGAGATGGGCCAGAGCCGTATAATGACGGACGATCTCCACTTCCGAAAGTTGCGGGAACTCATCAGGGAGGCCGTTGCGCAGCGATCCGGATTCGACGGCCACATCGGCTCCGGGAAATTGGATTTCGGGAAAGGAATAGCCGATTTTACCGGGGCGGCTTTTCTCGAAGAGAGGGGGGGGTAAGGTTCTCATTTGAGTTCTCCCAGAGCCTTGAGCAGGCGTTCGATGTCAGCGTGGTCATGCATCTCGGTGAAATTGATCAGCAGTTCCCGTTCCTTTCCGGGATAGAACCAGGAGAGGGGGACTCCAGCCAGAATCGATTTCTCCCGCAACCGGTCGACCGCGTCTTTGGCTGCCAGCGTATGGAATTCCAGGACTACTTCGTTAAAATAATCCCGGCTGTATTTGACCGACGCCTGGGAAAGGGCGGCCGCTTTATGGACGAAGTATGAAGCGGCCATATGATTGTGGCGGGACAGAGATTCGAGTCCCTGTTTTCCCATGGTCGACAAATACATGGCGGCCCGGACCGCGCACCAGGCCTGGTTGGAACAGATATTCGAAGTGGCTTTTTCCCTCTTGATATGCTGCTCACGGGTGGAAAGGGTCAGCACGTAACCTCTTTTCCCGTCTATATCGACCGTTTGCCCGACGACCCGGCCAGGCATCTGCCGAAGGAACATCTCCTTGACCGCCATAAAGCCGAGACTGGGGCCTCCAAAAGCCATCGGCAAACCGAAACTCTGGGCTTCTCCGACGGCGATGTCGATATCGTTCGCACCTGGAGTGGTCAGGAAGGGCAGAGACATGGCTTCCGCCACTACCTGGATCGCAAAGGACTGGGAATTGTGGACAATTTCTCCGATTTTCCGGCTCTCCTCCACAACTCCGAAAAAATTGGGGCTCTGGAAGAGGAAACCGGCAGTCTCCCCGTTCAGTTGACTCTGCAACTCCTGCAGGTTGACCTTACCGTCACCATTCTGGAACCCGATTTCACCGAAGTTGTAATTCAGGTTCTGGCAGTAAGTACGGATGATCTCCTGGTATTCGGGATGGACACTGGACGATACCAGGATCCGTTTCTTCCCCGATTTACGCACGGCCAGCAACACTCCCTCGGCTGCAGCGGTACCGCCATCGTAAAGGGAGGCATTGGCGATATCCATGCCGGTCAGCATGGTGATCATGGTTTGATATTCAAACATAGCCTGCAGGTTGCCCTGGGAAACCTCGGGTTGATACGGAGTATAAGGGGTGACAAATTCACCTTTGGTCGACAGGTACTGGACGACTTCAGGGATGAAATGTCGATACGACCCGGCGCCGAGAAAGGATGTATAGTGCTGGAACCGGTTCTTTTCGCCGAAAGCCGCAAACCGCTGCAACAGCTCCGGTTCGCTTAACGCCGGGGGAAGATCGATGGCTGGGAATAGACAACTCCCCTCCTCGATGCAGGTGAAGAGTTCGTCGATTCCGCCGATACCGAGTTGCCCCTGAATCTCCTTTCTTTCCTGCTCAGTCAGAGGCAGATATCTCATAGGTTATTCCCCGCCGATCCCTTTCAGATATTCCTGATATTGGATATGATTGAACAGATCTTTCATCTCGGCCTGGTCAGCCATCTGGATGAGGAAGAGCCAGCCTTCACCATGCGGATCCTGGTTGATCAATTCGGGGTGGTCACCCAGTTTGCCGTTAACTTCCTTGATGCTCCCAGAAATGGGGCTATAGACGTCGGACACGGCTTTCACCGATTCGATGTTGGCGCAGGGATCCCCTTTTTTCAATAAGCGATCCAACTTGGGAAGTTCCACATAAACGACATCTCCGAGTTCGTGTTGCGCGTACTCGGTAATGCCGACACGGCCCTTATCTCCTTCGATCCGGATCCACTCGTGCTCTTTGGTGAATTTGACATCTTCAAAAGCCATTGCGTACCTCCTATTTGGTTCGTTTATAAAAGGGGGTTTCCACCACTCTGGCGGAAACCAGATTGTCACGGATTTTTACCTGGAAATTCGTACCCACTTCGGTTTTTTCCAGAGGCAGGTAGGCCAGGCCGATCGGTTTCTTCAGAAAGGGAGCAAAAGTCCCCGATGTGACCTCTCCCACGATCTTGCCGTCGCAGAGTGCCGGGTATCCATGGCGGGGCACACCTTTCTCGATCAACTCGAAACCGATTAGTTTGCGGTGAATACCCTCATCTTTCTGTCTCTGGAGGGCAGCGCGACCGATAAAGTCGCCTTCTTTCTTCAGCTTCAGAATCCAAGCGAGATCGGCTTCCAACACAGTATGGGCATCATCGATATCGTTCCCGTAAAGGGCCATCTTGGCTTCCAGTCGCAGGGTGTCGCGACAGCCGAGTCCGGCCGGTAGGGCATCGTAAGCCCTCCCTTTTTCTGCCAGCGCCAGGAACATTTTCGTTGCCCAGGCATCTTCGGAAATGAAGTAGATTTCGAAGCCATCCTCGCCGGTATACCCGGTTCGGGAAACGATCATTTCGAGTCCGTGGACCTTTCCGATTTCAAAATGATAATATGGGATCGCAGCCAGGTCGATGCCGGTGAACTCACCGAGCCAGCGTCCGGCTACCGGACCCTGGATTGCGATTTGCGCATATTGGTCAGAGACGTTTTCGACCTTGACATCGAATGGGGCCGTTTTCGCCGCGATCCAGGCGAAATCCTTGTCCAGGTTAGCGGCGTTGACCACCAGCAGGTATTCGTTTTCTTTGATCATGTAGACCAGCAGGTCATCGATGAAGCATCCCGTATCGGTGAGGAGGCCGGCATACTGGATTTTTCCCGGCACCAATTTGGAAACATCGTTTGAGACGATATATTGAACAGCTTTCTGGGCGTCTTTGCCGCGAACGAAGACCTCGCCCATATGGGAGACATCGAACAGGCCTCCGGTGGTACGAACGGCCATGTGTTCGGTGACCAAGCCGGAATACTGAACGGGCATATCCCACCCAACGAATTCAACCATTTTCGCCCCCAGAGTATAATGGGCCTCATTGACTTTCGTTTTTTTCATGAGACTTTCTCCATGAAGAATTGAATTAAGAAGATTTAAATTATCATAATGATGAGTAAAAATCAACCGGCCATTTTCCCATTAGTTGCGTCCAGGCCTAGGACCATTCTCGACGCTGGCGAACGGGAGCGTTATTGATTTCCCGGCGGATTTCAGCTAGTATCTTCATCACTGCTGAAATCAGGACGATATGAAAGTTAGCATTGTGACCGATACTTTTGATTATGGCGGCGGTCTTGAGCACATCCTCCAGATCGTCAAAGGACTCCCGTCACTCGGGTTTCAGATACACGCCCACCCGGGAAATTCACTGGACCGGTTTTCCGGATTGACGAATACGGAGGTGTTCACTCATGGGTACAGACCGGCCCTGATCCGCAAACAGAAGCCGGACCTGATCCATATCCATCATCTGCGACCCCTCTTGGCTTTTTTCGGAACCCCCTGGCGCCGATCCGAAACACCGGTCATCTACACCGCCCATGGATTGCACCTGCATAAGTATGAATTTTCACGTCAAAACCTTGACCGCGTGAAATTTATATTGAGACTGGCCTTGGAGAAACGGTTGTTCGCCAGGGCCGACAAGATCATCGCCGTTTCCCGGGACGATCAACAATTCATCCAGACGCGGTATGGGCATCAACATGTCATTCATATTCCCAATGGGATAGATCCAATTGGCCTTGCCGGAGGAGCCCCGGAACCGGGTGAAATCGATCGCCAACTGGGGCTTCCCGCCAACCGGTTTCTCTTTGTCACCGCCGCCCGGTTCGATTTCCAAAAAGGGTACGATGTGTTAATGCGGGCGATCGCCCACATAAAGGACTTTCTTCAAACCAACCGGGTCCGATTTCTACTGGTCGGAGACGGGCCCGTCCTGCCGGAGATCGAGCACCTGGCTGCACGGCTGGCAATCACCGAATTGGTTGTTTTCATGGGTCGAAGTCGGGACGCCTACCGCTTGATTAAATCGGCCGACATCCTCCTCCATCCTTCCCGCTGGGAGGGGCTGCCGATCGTCCTGTTGGAGGCCGGTCTCCTGAAGACACCGGTGCTCGCTTCCACCGCCTGCGGCAACCGGGAACTCCTCGAAGAAAACCACGGTCTCCTCTTTGAGAATGGAAACGAAATCGACCTGGCCGACAAGATCTGCGCTGTAGTCCGTAACCGCTATCCACTGGGTCAATATGCGGAAAACCTGTTCCGGAAAGTCACCTCCAAGTATAATGTAAAAGGAATGCTGGCTGGATTGATGGATGTCTATCAATCGACATTGGCGGAAAATCGTGACAACCCATAAAAACAGAATCTCGATCATCATCCCGGCAAAAAACGAGGAAAAAACCATCGGCCTCTGCCTGGACGCCATCATGTCTCAACGCGGTCCGGAAATCACCGAGGTGGTCATCATCGACTCGGGCTCGACCGATGAAACCTGCGCTATTGCCGCCAGGTACGAAAAAGTCAGATTGATCACTATCCGGCCGGAGGAGTTTGGCCATGGAAAAACAAGGAATCTGGGAGCCGGTTTGGCGCAAGGAGAAATCCTCATCTTCCTGAACGCTGATGCGATTCCGCAGGATGACTATTGGCTGGATAGGCTTGTCTTGGAATTGAACCGTGAGAAAAAAATCGCTGGTGTTTACAGCCGCCACCTCCCAAGAGAGGGGTGCCATCTCTATATGGCCCGTGACCTGGAGAAGGCAATGCCCGCTTTCCGAATCGAAAAGACTCGGACCGATCCGCTCGATTTCTTTCAGTTTTCCACGGTCAGCGCCGCCATCCGCAAGGAGATCTGGGTCTGCTACCCCTTTCAAGATGAGATTCCCATCGCTGAGGATCAGGAGTGGGCAGAGCGGGTGCTGCAAGCTGGATATAAACTGGTGTATACTCCAGATTCTTCCGTTCTCCACTCGCACAATTACTCATCCCGAGAGATGTTTCACTTGAAGAAAAGGGTCGGGCAAGTGGTCAATCCCTTCCCGAACCGTATCAGCGCCATTTTTCTCGGACCATTTTTGTCCCTGGGAGGAATTATCGTCAAATGCTGCGCCGATTATGCGTATATCATGAAACTGGGCCTGCCCCTCATCGGGAAAATCAGGGAGATGATCACCAGCCTGAAAGCCCGAACTTCCGGTTTTGCCGGACACTACGCCGGCTGGGTAACCAAATCTCATCCACAATGAATTCACTTCAACCCAGCCACCCAACGCGCTCGGCCAAAAGGCAGCCGCTTCGAATCCTCTTCCGCCTGGTCCTTCTGGCCATCCTGGTCTGGATACTCTGGACCGGCTTGAGCGCATTGTTATACATGCCGTATCCGAACCGGCGGATTAGTTCCAATCCCCTCTACCTCAAGGGGGGCTATCACCTGCACAGCACTTTCTCGGACGGTCAAGCCGATTTACCTCAACTGGCCAGGGAGGCAAAAAAATCGGGACTGGATTGGATCATCTTGACCGACCATGGGGGCCCCAATCCGAGCTCGGAAAAAGCCGGAGGCTGGATTGATCGAACCTTGGTGATCGGTGCCTCTGAAGCGTCTACCGACGCCGGCCACCTTGCCGTCATCGGGGCCAGTACCAGCTACCGGCTACCCTTCGAGCCCCAACTGGCCATAGACGAGCTGAACCGGCGGCAGGGACTTAGCTACATCGCTCATCCCGGCGACAACCGGATCCCCTGGACCGATTGGAGTGTCCATGATTTTTCCGGGATCGAGATACTGAGCGCCTACGAGAGCGTGAAAAGAGCCCCCTGGAACCGGTATCTGCAATTGCCCCTTCAATACCTGATCAATCCCCGCTATGCCGTGCTCAACCTCCTCTCTACCCCCGAAGCCGCCCTGAAGCTCTGGGACCGATACAACCACAGTCAGGGCCGGATCTATTCGGGAATATTCGCCACCGACGCTCACGGAAAGCTTCCCCTGGGAAGAAAGCTCCGGCTCCCCTTTCCCAGTTACGAATCGCTGATGTCAACTCTGGTACTCTATGTGCCCAGCCCGAAGACCGATTTTTTTACCATGGATCGTACCGATGCTTCCGCATGGGTCGTATCCGCACTACGTGACCTCAGATTTTTCAATGTCATCGAGACCATGGCGCCGGCCGACGGCGTGGAAATGGCGGCAGTTCAAGAGGAAATCGAAGACTCAACCCAGCACTGGCAGTTCCGCACCCGCCACCCGTTGACCAAACGGGTCGAATTGAAACTTCTCTGCAACGGAGAGGTCGTTCATCATCAAGCCGACCTTCCTCGCGAATACCAGATACGCTTGCCCCGCCCCGGACGTTACCGGGCTGAACTGCATTTGCCGGATCACCGCTTTTCCAGGCTGCCATGGGTAATCGGCAACCCTTTCGACATCCCACCCGCTAGTGTGGATACAAAGAAACCCGCTCCCTCAGCAGTACCGGTCAAACCCCCCGAATCAGTAAGCGCCATCCCCTTGAACACTTGGACCATGGAGGTCAACCAGGGGTCAACCTATGAATGGATCTCCAGTCCCGCGAATGCTTTCCGGAATGGGGAGATCAGCTTCCGCTACTCTCTGAACCTCCCCTCCGGAACCCGGGATGCATGGTGTTCCCTGGCGACCCGCGATGTCAAAACTCTTGTTGAAACGGTCGCTCCGGGCGAAGGGATTTACCTGGAGATAGCTGCCGACCGGCGCACCAATCTATGGCTTGATATCCGAACACGAAACCCTCGTGCCAAAGCACAATCTTGGTATCGCCACTCGGTCATGGCCGATAAGGAAATTTCCGCCCACCGGATACCATTTGCAAAAATGGTCCCATTTTCAAATGATTGGGAAAAATCGCCCTTGAATTCTACCCAGATTATTGCCTTGTTCATCTCCATCAACAATCAGATCGCCTTCGTCCCCTCCAACGGAGAGATCCGTCTGCTCAAGATCGGCGGGTACCGAAAATAGGCCTGAAGTGGTCACTTCGACAAACTTAGCTGGATGATCAGCGGGAACCAGATCCAATTTTCAGGAAAGGATTGAGGGAGCGGGAACCGTCGGCGGAATTACTCTTATTTCTTTCCCAGGGAGACGCGGATGATCCGGCGCTCGTCGCCGTCCTCCGTTTCGCTGGTGACGAGGGCGTATAGAGCGTTGAGAGTCACTTCCAGGCTCCGGAAGCGGCTGTCAATCTCCAGTTGGAAAGAGCCGGTTTCGATGACCAGGTCTTCCGCCGGCCGTCCGGTCAGGTCATAGACTTTGAAGCGGAACGGCCCTTTTGTTTCACCCGCCTGGTCGGAATAGGGCAAAACCAGCAACCGGCCGTCTTTTGTCACCTGCAGGAACGAATAGACCGGCAGCCGGTCACCGAACAACTTGCGAAAATCGTACCGTTCCAAAGCCTGCAGAAAAGGGGAAGGATTCTTATTTTTGGAGGAACTCTGAGGTTGCCTATATCTTCTCAGCACCTCTTCGCGAAACCGGGAAACGAAGTTGGAGCTGACCTCTCGGGCGGGAATCCCCAGGTCGAAAGTCCGGAGCAGGTTACCCTCCGGCGAATACACATTGAGCTTGCTCTCGTCTGACGAGCCCACAATCAGATCCCCGGTAGGCATCGCAACCAACAAAGTTTCTCCGGAAACGCTTCCGACCGATATCGTATACCCCTGACTGATCGGGATAGAAGACCGGGCGATCCGCGGGAACGAAACCACAGTCGTCTCCTTTCCGGTTGTCACGTCAATGATGCTTATGGTGTCTCTGCGGCTGATACCGCCACCCGGGTTCTTGTTCCGCTCATCGAAGCTGATCCCCAGGTAAGCCACCCGGTTGTTTTTCAATGCCAATGCCTGATTGCAGTTTTCCTTGGTCCTGAGGACCTTGACAAACCTCCCCTCCATGTCGAAGAGGCTGATGCGGCGGGTGAGGGCATATTCACCGATGACCAACAGACGGTCGTCCAAAATGGAAGAGACCTTCGGGGTGTTAAAATCCCCGGGGCCCTCCCCCTTGCGACCGATTTTTTTCCGAAATTTGCCGTCGGGGCTGAATTTGTACAGGCAATGCTGCAGGACATTAGACATCACTATCGAGCCGTCGGCAGCGACCACCATGGAGTTCATCCCTTTTTGCGGAAACGAAACCCAATCGACCCCGCGGGCAAAACCGGGATCGGGTTGCAGACGGATCGTTTCCCCCCATATTCCGACACTAGCCAAAAGAAACAATCCAATGTAGATTAATCGCCTTTGATATTGGTTCATCTGTCCTCTATATTACTACAACGTTCTACCCGACAACAAGGATTCATCCGCTGGAATTTTTTCCCGATATATCGAGGATATTTTTCTTCACTTCCTCGGCTTCGCAGGAAAATCTTGCTGGAGTTGATTAAAACGGATACATGGGGTATTATGAAACCGACCTCCTTTGGGGGTGGGAAATCGTATTCAAAAATATGCTCAGCTTTTCCGAGAGAGGCCAATTTCCCAAGTGCAAATGTGGACATGATTATATTGACACCAATAGGAAGGCCAAACAAGGAGGAACGGCAATGAAACTGAGTCGGCTCATCGGGATATGGTCTTTCCTTGTTTTTGGGTTTTTCCCGTCTATCTGCCATGGTGCCGAATCCGCTTCGCTGTACAAAACATATGATCTTCCTTTTCAACCCCGGGTATGGTATTTTTCACCCTTCCATACCGGCAGAATCTGGCTGTCCAATGGAAACGGCATCGCCCAGGAATTCGATCCGGCCAGCGGAAAATGTTCACCACTGACAGATCTGTTGGGGGATTTTGCTACAGGTTTGGCCGATATGGTGTTTGTGGATGCCTACAACCCCCACCTGATCTGGATCAGCAATTTCCACAAAGGGCTGATGGCCTACCATCAGCCCACCCGCAAGGCGGTGAAATACCTCCAGCAGAAGTATTTCAAAGACGCCGCCTTGATGGATATCCTTCCGGCCAAAGACAGCGTTTGGATCGCCACTTCCGACGGCCTCTACCGGCTAAATCGAGCCGACTGGAAAATCGAAGCGGTTGTACAAACCCGGGGCAAGTGGGTGTCCAACATGCGGCTGGTCGGGAAAGACGAGATCCTGTTTTCCGGGGGAACGCACAGCCCCGATGATTCCATCCGGTACCGCTATCGGATCGCTTCCAATCAACTGGAGAAGCTGCCGTTTCAAGCCAGGCCCGACCCGGTCAGGGATATACTGGCGACGGTCAAAGCCGGAACCGGACTCAACGCGAAGACGATCAACGATATCTGGGACGATGGCGGCCTGGTCTGGTTTGTCGATGACCTGGGCCTGGGCCGGATCCAAAAAAAAAACGGCCGCATCGTCTATCTCGACCTGGGGTGGGTCTGGAGCCGGTGGCCCCGGGCGCTGCTGCCCGGAAAATCCGCTATCTGGGTGCTGTGCGGAAAAAAACTGCTGGCGGTAGATAAGTATCCCCCTGCTGCACTCATCACCGATGCTGCCAGCCTGAAGACCCGGCAGCAAAATATTTTTGCCATGGAGTCTGCCATCATATACGAGAAAAATGGTATCGTCCTTTTCCAAAAGGTGGTACAGCTGCTTGACTTGATCGATCACTACCGGCAAGGAAGCAGCGAACGAGAGAGGCTTTTTCATGATGTTATGATAACGATGCACAAGCATGGCATGGAGAACATCCCTTTGCTGGAAGAATACCTGCAGGGCAAAGCCGTTGATCCGGCCGTTACCCCCTATGTTCTGTTTGGCCTCCTTTGCGCCCACTCGCTCGCGGGCGATCCCGGGCAATCCTTGCAATATTACGATCGCTTGGCCACAGAATATCCCAGCAGCGAGATTTTCGGGTGGATCCCCGCTGAGAATATCGAGGCCTTGAAGAAGGGAAAAGCGGAACTTGAGCGGATCAAGACCAACCGGCTATCTCCCGATCAGCGCCTGTGGGAGCTGGGCCAGGCCTATGCGGCAATGATGCGCGTAGCCTGGAACAGTGTAGAGATGGGGTTTGACATGTCCCTGCCATTATCGTATTTTTCCCGGATCATCGATTTCTATCCCCGCAGCACCTATGCCGACAACGCCTGGTGGGTGCTCAATCTCAGTGAAGGCGATTGGGAAGGCATTTACGGTATGTATTTTCTGGATACCATGTTGCCAAAATACAACGATTTTCTTACCCGCTATCCGTCCAGCGAATGGGTACCCAGGGCAAAATATTCTATTTCATGGGCAATGTTCAATGCTGTGGAATATGCTGAAAATCAACCTGAAGACAGAGATAAGCTTCCATTTGAAAAATTCCGGGAATATCTGGTGACCGCCAGAAAAATGTGTTCTGAAGCCATTCGCGAAGGCCTCCTTGAAAATGATGCCGAAGGTTATCCGCCGCCAAAGGAAACTCTTGATCGGATAGAAAAATACGTACAGAAGTACTCCGGCAAACCGGAAAAATAATAGACCTGTTTATTTCCTCCGGGATACACGGATGATCCGGCGCTCTTCCCCATCCTCCGTTTCAATAGTGACAAGGGCGTACAGAGCATTGGGAGTCAGTTCCAGGCTCCGGAAGCGCTTGTCCAACTCCAGTTGGAAAGAGCCGGGTTCAATGACCAGATCTTCCGTTGGCCGCCCGGTCAGGTCATAGATTTTGAAGCGGAACGGCCCTTTTGCTTCACCCACCTGGTCGGAAAAGGGCAAGACTAGCAACCGGCTCTCTTGTGTCACTTGCAGGAGTGAATAGGCCGGCAGCCGGTCACCGAACAGTTTGCGGAAATCGAATTTTTCCAAGGCCTGTAAATAAGGAGAAACAGACTGTTTCCGAGCGGGATCGCGGTTTTGGCCATATATTTTCAATACTTCTTCCCGTAATCGAGAAATATAAGCATCACTGACTTCCCGGTTGGAGATTTTCAGGTCGATGGTCCGGAGCAGTTTCGCTTCCGGTGAGTAGAGCTTGATTGCACTCGATTCAGAGGATCCCACCAACAATTCCCCTTCAGGGGTCGAAGCCAGGAAAGTCTCCCCGGTGAAGGAACCGATACTGATTGTATATCGATCCCCCGCCGGTATGGCAGAGCGATCGGTTCGCGGGAGCGAAACCACCGTGTTCTCCCTGCCAGTCCCAACATCGATGATATTGACGGTGTCAGTGCGTGCGACACCACCGCCGGCGATCGTCTTCCGCTCATCAAAGCTGACTCCCAGGTAGGCCACCCGGTTGCCCTTCAGCGCCAGCGGCTGATAGCAGGACCCCTTGGTCCTGAGGATCTTGACGAGTCTTCCATCCAGGTCGAAGAAGCTGATCCGCCGAGAGAGAGAGTACTCGCCGATAACCAGCAAACGGCCGTCCAGTATGGAGCTGACCTTTGGACCGTTGAAATCCCCGGGTCCTTCCCCCTTGCGGCCGAATCTTTTCAGGAACTTGCCGTCCGGGCCAAATTTGAATACGCAATTTTGCGAGTTGCTCGACATGAAGACTGAGCCATCGGCAGCCACCACCATGGAGTTCATCCCTTTCTGCGGAAACGAAACCCAATCGACCCCCCGGGCAAAACCGGGATCGGGTTGCAGTCGGATCGTTTCCGCCAACACTCCGGCACTGGCCAATAGCAACAATCCAATACAAACGAATCGCAACTGGTATAGGTTCATCGCTCCTCCATATCACTACTACGTCTGACAGGCCATTATGATTCAATTCGCTGATTTTTTTTCCCGAAGTATCGAGAGGAATGAATCAGAAGAATAACCTATACGGTCATCATCCTCTCCAGGAGCGATTCCTTCCGGGCGGCAACGGCCCGGGCCTCCTCCATCTCGACGGGCTGGAAGCGGATCAGCTGGTGTGGTCCATACTGAGCGAGCAGGTCGATGTCGGCGGAAATGACATTGAACACACGCGGATACCCGCCAGTCGTCTGTCGGTGGCGCAGCAGGATGATTGGGCCACCAGTCGTCATCTGCACGGTGCCGTCGGCCACCGCTTCGGAGACGATATCGAAGCGACGACAGGAGAGTTCCGCTCCCCCTTCCAGGCGGATCCCCATTTTGTCCATTTTGGAACTGGTTTTCCAGGGGACGGTCCAAAACCGATCGGGATGGTCGAGCAGTTGATATTCGGGGCCCGGTAGGATACGAATGGAGCCCCGTTCATGCATCCATCGACCGACCCGGGAAAATGGGATAGCCAGCAGCGGTGGCGGAGTTCCGTCAACACTACGACGCAGGCACAGGTAGGTTCTGAATCCATAGAGCTTCCGGCCGAAGCGGATCCGGTCTCCCGGCTCGACCATGAACACCTGGCTGTGTTCGAGATTTCTCGGCGTCTCCCCTCGCATGACTACCGATCCAGCCAAAGGGGCACCCGTCATCACCAGGGAACAGGATTCACCTAACTCGATATCTGGCGCCGCCACCATTTCCAGGGCCGGTTCCTCTTCGCGGTTGCCGAGCATCCGATTCCCGCGGCGCAGGGAAAAACAATCCATGGCGCCGCCCGGAGATATCCCCATATCCTGAGATCCGAAGCGGGGCAGAGTGACCTCTTCGACCATTCCAGCCCCGAGCAAACGAAGGGGAAGCGTCAATCGGTTCATCGTCCCGCCAGAGACCGTCTCAGAGCCCGGACCAATGGCAGGGCGATCGGTGAATCGGAATGGATACAGATCGTATCCGCCCGGATCGAATGCCAACTCGGACCTCCCGGAGCTGTATGCCCCACTTTCACCTTCCCCTGGCGGGCGATGGTCAGGGAATGGGCAAGGGCTTCATCCAGATCGGTGATCGAGGCATGTGGTTGACGGCGGTCGACCAGAACCAGGCGGCCCGCCTGCTCATCCCATTCATACCGTCGTTCGGCAAACGCTTCCCGCAGAACCTGGATGCCGGTCTCCCGGCAGGCGGCAGCCAATTTCGAATCGTCGGGAGCCAGAATTTCACGGATGCCGCTTGCGGTCAGCCAGCCGCTTAAAACCCCTGCCAATTCCCCATTGCGGACCGATTCGTTGTACAAGGCTCCATGAAATTTGACTCGGCGCGCATCGGCTAAAAGTGCATATTGCTCGTCAAGAGAAGCCTTCAGGGCCGAGTAAGTAATTTCCATCCGCAAGCGCCCGAAATGCTCGCGATCGGGGTAGGAAAGATGGGCGGCGATTTGTACCCTCTTTTCCCGTGCCAGGGCTGAAAAAACCCGGATGCTGTCCCGGTCGCCGGCATGCCCGCCGCAGGCGAGGTTGGCGATATTGATCCAGGACATCAAGTGCAGGTCGATGGGATGATCGGCACCCCGCTCCCCGATATCGCAATTGATCAGGATCATGTCTCCTCCCGTACAAAAATGACAGTATCGCCCGGCCGGATGGGCAGCAACAGGGCCGGATCGGTCGACCCGATGATGTTCCAACCCCCCGGTGACTCCTCGGGATAGACGCCGGTCTGGTCACCGCCGATCGCCACTGCTCCCGCCGACACCTTGAGCCGGGGAGAATCGAGCCGAGGGACTGCCAGTGCCGGATCGAGGCCAAGCAAATACGGGAAATGGGGACGAAAACCAATCATGGCTACCAGGTAATCTACGCGGCTGTGGCGGTTGATCACCTCGTCCAGCGACAACCGGCAGTGCTCGGCCACCCGGGGAAGGTCCTCGCCCTGATAGACAACCGGCAACCGATGGGTGGTGCCTCCCAAATCCAGACGATCGGCGACCCGGCCAATGGAAAACTCCCCCTCGACCAACTCTTGTATGGCGTTCCAATCGGCGAGAGGATGGGCATGCAGGGCCAGGGCTGTGTATGAGGGAACCAAATCGATGACGCCGAGCTCTGCGAGGCGGGGGTTTTTCTGCAAACGGCGGTAAACAGAGAGGATGACCCGGGAAACCTTCCGATCGATCTGGTTGCCGAGTGACCAGCAGCGGCAGGCGTCCCCCAAGAAATAGTTGCATATCCGGTCGGAACCGGAAATGGTCGAACGGTCGGTATCTTGGAGCTTCTCCATGACCTCACCCGGAAGCCCCATTTAGTCACAAACCCCTGCTATTGTCAAGTCCGATTCGGGATCGGGACTGCTCGATTGACAATGGGATGTGGGTCGGTCATAATGTCGGGAGTGAGGTTGGAAACGGGATCATGGGCAACGGGATCCAGGATAGTCAATTCACAGAACTTTTCGAAACGGTAAAGCGGACGCCCCATCTGCGGACCGCCCTTGCCATATGGCCGGAAACCCTGAAGAAGCAATTCCGGTTGAATTGCATCGTCCTCTATTACCGTGATTCGGAAGGGGGAATCTGGCGCCCCTACAGCCCCGATATCCTGGTCGACTCTCTGCCGCTGCTTACGGATGATCATACGATCATTGAAAGCTTCACCTCGATCCAGGAGCCACTCGCCCTGGAAAAAGCGACCCATCCCCATTTTACCCTCTACGATCGGGACTTGCAGGGGTTGTTGGATAGGGAGCAGATGAACCTGATCATCCCTCTGCACGCCCGCCGGTATTACCGCGGCCTGTTCATCGCATCCGTGCCGAAATTAACTTCGCAGAAAGTAAAGGCGATCGGCGTGACCGTGACGTGCCTCTTTCTTCCAATGATCGGACTGCTGGAAGCGGAGGAACTGGACATGCAGAAAGACCGCAATTATTACCGTCTGTTCCAATTCGACCGCCTGGTCCTGCTCGGAAAAATGGCGGCGTCGCTGGCCCATGAACTCCGGACGCCTCTGGCCACAGTGCTCTTCGAGATCAACGAACTGGGTGAAATGTTCGCCGCCGACTCCGATGCCGCCACCTGTCGGACGAAGATCGTCACCGAGATCACGCGGGCCAACAAATTGATCGAATCACTTCTGGTTTTTTCCAAATTCAAGGAGATGGAGATCGAAAGAATCGACCTGCATGAATTCATCCCCCAGGCTATGCGTGAATTGCCAGCGCGCAAGCTCAGGGCCGATATCGAGGTGAGTATCGAAATCCCCGCCGACCTTTTCATCCGTACCGACACCCACCGGCTGCGCCAGGTTCTGTTCAACATCCTCTTCAACGCCATCGAGTCCATCCCCTTCCGGGGCGTCATTCAGGTAAAAGCCTATCGACAGACGGATGAAGGGTTGCCGGGCGCCAAGGTGATCATATCCATTCAGGACTCGGGGACGGGAATACCCGACCACCTCAAGCAAAGGGTTCTGGAACCTTTTTTCACAACCAAAAAAGAGGGGACCGGGCTGGGGTTGTACATCGTCTATGGAATCATGAAAACCCTGAAGGGAGATCTGGAGATCCAAAGCTCTCCAGAAGGCACGAGAGTCGATCTGATCTTCCCGGGAGATGACCATGTCAGAAAAAACATCGGTTCTCATCGTTGAAGACGATCTGCCCTTGCGGGAGTCGATCGGAAAATTCCTGACCCGCCATTTCTATCACATTCAGGCTGCCGCATCAGTGGTGGAGGCTGCCGAGGCGATGAACCGGGAAGGAATCGATCTGGTTCTGGTCGATCTGACCCTGCCCGACGGAAACGGCCTCGAATTGGTCGAACGCTTCGGCACTACTTATAGCAACCGGATCATCGTCCTGACCGGCACCGGTTCAATTGAAAAAGCCGTGCAAGCGATCAAGAACGGTGCCTTTGATTTCCTGGAAAAACCAGTGAATCCCGAGATCCTTCTACTCACCCTTCGCAAGGCGGAGGAGCTTCAGCAGACCCGACGCGATTTGGAGCGACTGCGCCGCGAAGTTTCGGACGGCACAGGCTTCGCCAAGTTCGTCTATAAATCCCGGATTATGTCTCAATTGATCGAGTTGGCCAAGGTCTATGCGGCCAGCGATCAACCGGTCCTGATCACCGGCGAAACCGGCACAGGGAAGGAACTGATGGCCCAGGCCGTGCAGTTGTGCTCACCGCGGGCCGGCAGCCCATTTCTGTCGGTCAACTGTGCGTCGATCCCGGAAACCCTGGCCGAATCAGAACTGTTCGGGTATAAGCAGGGTGCATTCACCGGAGCCGTCAAGTCTTACCCGGGAAAATTTGTCCTGGCCGACAAGGGGACCCTGCTGCTCGACGAGATCTCCGAGATGCCCCTCTCCATCCAGGCGAAACTGCTGCGGGTACTCGAATCGGGTGAGGTCACACCTTTGAAGGGAACTCAAGCTGCGAATGTCGATGTCCGGATCATTGCCAGCGCCAACCGAAATCTCGAGGAAGAAGTGCAACGGCAAAAGTTCCGCACCGATCTCTATTACCGGATCGACGGGCTCAACCTTCACATCCCCCCCCTACGCGAACGGCGGGAGGATATCCTCCCCCTGGCTCAGCATTTCCTTGCTGTCGCCGCCCTGGCCAATGGGAAACAGCTGGACGAGATCAACCCTGAAGTCGCCGAAATCATGTTCCATTACAACTGGCCGGGAAATGTCCGGGAACTCAAGAACATTATCTTCCGGATCGCGGTCACCATACGGGAACGGACCATCCGCCCCGAACATCTCCCCCTCGGTTTGCTGCAGAATCGGATCCAATCTCCCATTCCCCCATCCCAGACACTCGCCGAAATGGAGCGGCTCCATATCACCCAAACCGTAACCGCGGTCCGCGCCAATATCAACAGAGCGGCCAAATTGCTGGGAATCTCCCGGTCTTCACTCTACCGAAAACTGAAAGAATACGGGATTCAGCACCGCGATCGCCGGTAATATCAACCTCACCTCAGCCGAGAAACTGCCGATGCAGTTTCTGGAAATCCATCTCCTTCAATTCTTCGGCCGGGAGCGTAAAGACCAGTTGGCCATGCTTGATGAAACCGATCCGATCGGCGATCTCCGATGCATAAAAGAGGTCATTGGTCAAATACAGAAGCGCTTCCCCCTGGTCCCGCTTCTGCATCCAGATGCGGTTGATCTTCCGTTCGAGTGCTTTTTCTACGCCACGGCAGAAATCATGGATGATCCAATTCCGGCAGGGCCGGGCGCACTGCAGGGCGGCATACAGTAGGCGGAACTGTTCAGTTTCAAGATCCTTCAATCTTTTCCGCCGCCACTCCCTGGGAAAACTGAATTTGATCAACATCTCCAGGAGCCTTTCTTCGGGAACCTGTAACAGATTGCGAATAAAAGAGAGCCAATGGTCGACCTGGACATCGGCATCGAAATCGCCTGCATCGACAATTCTCTCCAGACAAGCGACATTAGCCTCGGCAGGCATCACCCCCCCCCTCAAGCCATCGATGGTAATAACGCCCCCCTCAAGGGCCAGACTCCCCGAAAACAATCTCATCAACAGGTTGAAAAAACCACTGTCAGCACAGAGCAGTGCCTGGATCTGTCCACCGGCGATCTCGATGGTGAGGTTCTCGATCGAAATGGTCGTCCAATGACAGGAGATGTCATCCAGTATGATCACCGGCGCCTCACGACCGCCAAGGCGCGCGCGCCGACCAGCAGTAACAGGATCGATAAGATCATCAAGAGGCCAAGCGCCCTGGCGTAACTGGGGGGAAGATGGGAACGCCCCCGAAATATATTTTCATCCCTGGTGACGAACGACTGCACCGTCCGGTCGGTTGACCGGTAGCGCTTACGCATGTAGAATCTCATGAAATCATCCTGGATGCGGATGATGTAGTGCATGAAATCGAGATAGCCGCGATAGCCGCCACCCGAAAGCTCGCCGGCCAGGAATGGATAGTAGAGGGTGGGAAACAGAGCGGAAGCCCGCTCATGATGATCGATCACCCGCCGGACACGACTGTTCAGATCGTTCTCCCAATCCAGGTTGGCTTCGTAACTTCTGCTCATAAAATGAAAAGCACGCATCCTTCTGTCTGCAGCGTTTCCGGCCGTCGTCTCCTCATCCGAGGCCAGTGCTTCCCTGACCCGTTTTTCCAGTTCGATCATGTTTTGCATCTTGCGGATATTCACCTTGTCATTGGCGGGGATCGCGGCAGCCGAAGCGGTGAGCCTCATCCGTTCGATCTCGGGAAGTACGAACAGCAGGACAAACCAGACGACGAATAGGAATGGAAACAGCGGGCGCCGCAATCTGGCCAGAGCGGCGATCGCTGTCCCCAGTAGAAAGAAAAAATTCAAAAACAACAGGGAGAACAGGGTGAACAAAAGGAAATGGGCATTTTCAGAATGGTTGAAACGGAGATGGCGCAGGCGGGGGATCAGCCATACCCCCAGTTGCAGAAGCAGAAAAGTCAAGTTCAGGATCAAAAGCCTGGAAAGCAGGGCATAGGCAAAAATACGGCGGAACGGATAGCGAGATAGGAGCAGGCGCAGGTGGGCCCGGCTCACCAAAACCGATGCGCCCATGGTTAGCATGATCAGGGATCCGAAGTAGAAGATCACTCCGGCGAAGTCGCGCAGGAACCCCGCCGGGCTGAACAGGTTCTTGCCCTTGTAGGAACGCTGCACGTTGATTATCTCCATGGTATCGATATTGCTTGTGATGCTGTCGATGATCGAACTATTGTTGAAGAACACCGAGATCGGGTTGGGTTGGAAAAATACCCGGAAGCCGTATCCGCCATACTGACTGTAATCGATGTAAAGCTGGATCTTGTTCCGTTCGAACTGTTGGAAATCATGTCGTTGACGATCCATGGAGCGGTATTCCCAGATGCCGCTGAAAACGAAATAGACGGAACTGATCAGCAGAAGAATAAACAGGATTTGGTTTTGAAACGAGCCGAATATCCTTCTTCCCTCAAAGCGAATAAAAGCAGGCAGCAACATTTTCATGAGTGTATCACATCTGGGGAATCCGGTAAAGAATAGGACTCCGCCGGGGCGCTCCGAAGAACGCCCCGGCGTGTATGTTCGTAAAACCACCCCGCTCGTACTGTAAGGTTTTCATCTAGCAATTTCCTTGCCAGGATTTAGTCAAGTAAAATATGCGCAAAAAGGTCTTTTCCAATGTTCCCGCAGCTTCCTCTCCCCGATCCAGTGACCCATCCTGACACATTATTCCCCAAACTCCCCCCATCATAATACTATCAGGGGATTCCAATTTTCAGACATAGTGTCCCAATATTCAACACTCCAAAATCGATTTTGCAGGCATGGATTTGACCACGAAATTGAGGTATAATGGCTCTCCGCACCCAAGGAGGATGAATGTCCGAACTCAATGCCGCCATTTTCCGTGAATACGATATCCGCGGGATCGCCGAAACTGACCTGAATGACCACGCTGTCGAGGGAATCGCAGCCGCCGCAGCCGTTGTCTTCATCCGCGACCAACGTCGACGCATTGCCCTCGGCTACGACGCCCGCCCATCCTCTCCCCGCATCGTCGCCGCCGTCAAACGCACTCTGGTCCGGTATGGCCTGGAAGTGGTCGATGTCGGCCTGGTGCCGACGCCGGTCGCCTATTTCGCCGTTGCCTACCATTACCTGGACGGATTGATGATGATCACCGCCTCCCATAACCCCTCCGAATACAATGGCTGTAAAATCATCTCGGGGAAATCCCCCATCTACGGAAAACAGATCCGTGAATTGTACGAGATCGCATCCGCCGGCACTTTCGCTCCGGAAAAACCCGGGCGCGAATCTTCCCTGGAAGTGATCCCCGGCTATCTCGATTACATAGAAGGCAATGTGCACCTGCACAAACCGATCAAGGTCGTCATCGACGGAGGCAATGGTACCGCCGGTCTCACCGCCGGCACCCTCTACCGCCGGCTCGGCGCCAAGGTAACCGAGATCTACTGCGACGTCGACGGCAGTTTCCCCAACCACCACCCTGACCCAACCATTCCCGAAAACCTGGTCGACCTGATCGCCACTGTCAAACGGGAAAAGGCGGACCTCGGAATCGCCTTCGACGGCGACGCCGACCGGATCGGGGCAGTGGATGGCGACGGCAACATCCTCTGGGGCGACCAACTACTGATCATCTTCGCCCGCGACATCCTTCGAAACCATCCGGGTGCCAAGATCATCTCCGAGGTGAAGGCCTCGGAAATCCTCTATAAGGAGATCGCCGCAGCCGGCGGCATCCCCATCATGTGGAAGGCTGGACATTCGCTGATCAAGCAGAAGATCCGCGAGGAAAACGCCCTGGCGGCCGGCGAAGTCAGCGGCCATATCTTCTTCAACGACAAGTGGTTCGGGTTCGACGACGCTGTCTATGCCGGCGCCCGCCTGCTGGAGATTCTCAGCCACCAGGAATCGTCTCTGGCTGATATACGACGCGCCCTCCCCCAAACCTTTAATACCCCGGAAATCCGTGTCGATACGACCGATACGGAGAAATTTATCATCGTCGACCAGATCCTCGCCCATTTCCGCAAGGAGTACAAGGTCATCGACATCGATGGTGCCCGTATCCAATTTCCCCACGGCTGGGGCCTGGTCCGGGCCTCCAACACCCAGCCCGCCCTGGTCCTCCGTTTCGAAGCCGACAGCCAGCCCCACCTGCAGGAGATACGCGCCATCGTCGAGAAGGAGATCGCCCGCATCCGCGCCACCATTGAACAGCCATGAGCCTGCCCGCCCTGGTCCTGATCCTGGCCTTGGTGCAAGGAATCACCGAGTTTCTACCGGTCAGTTCCTCCGGCCACCTGGTGCTGTTCCAGCATTGGCTCCGCTTCTCGCACCCCCCGCTTATCTTTGACATCGTCCTGCACCTGGGCACGCTTCTGGCGGTGCTGCTCTTCTTCGCCGGCCGGATCGGCCGACTCCTGTGCAAACCTCTGCAAACCGAAAATCGCCGCCTGATCCTGGGACTGATCATCGCCACCATCCCCACTGGCCTGATCGGATTTTTTTTCCAGGATTTTTTCGAATCCCTCTTCACTTCACCCCGTTCTCTGGCGATCGGTTTCCTGATCACCGGAACGATACTTCTGCTCTCCCGCCACCTGCGCATCGGCCCCTACTCCTATTATCTCAGTGCCTTTCTAATCGGCGTCTGCCAGGGGATCGCCATCGTCCCGGGAATTTCCCGTTCAGGGATCACCGTTTCCGCCTGCCTGATCCTGGGATTCACCTTTGCCGACGCCTTCGAATTCTCCTTTCTCCTCTCGATCCCGGCCATCCTGGGAGCGGCCGTTCTCGAACTCCCCAAAGCGGCCTTTTCCCAGCAGTCCCTCCTGCCGCTGGCTTTGGCCTTCGTCGTATCCGCCGCTTTCGGCCTGCTTGCCCTCCTGCTGCTGCGGCGGTTGATTCTGCGCGACCGCTTCCACCTCTTCGCCTGGTATTGTTTCCCGCTGGCCCTGATCACTTTCCTGTTGATTTGACCCCGGTTCCCTGGCCATTCTGATTTCCATTTGATTTGAATTCATATTATAATCGACTCACAGAAAAGGGTTTTTCCTGGTCAGCGGTGAACACAGCGAATAGAGCTTGCGGTCAAGTATTGGATAACTTGGAACGGACGAGCTCGGTGAGTTGGCGGAAATCGGTCTTGCCGCTGCCCATTCGGGGTAGATCGTGAATGACCACGAACTGCCTGGGAAGAGCAATGGCAGGCAGACTCTGCCCCATTTTTTTCAGGATCGCCCGCTCGTTCACTGCCTGGGTGGTGACGGCAACGATCTTTGCCCCCTTCAGCGAATCGGGAACCTCGACGATGCAGCACTCGGTGTTCTCGTCGAGGAGCTCGGCGAGAGCCGTTTCCACCTTCACCAGGGAGATCATCTCACCGCCGATCTTCACGAACCGTTTCAATCGGCCGCGGTGCCAGAGGTAGCCCTCCTCGTCGATCATCCCCATGTCACCGGTTTCATACCAGCCATCGTGGATGCGCAAAGATGTCTCCTCGATGTCGTCGAAATAGCCTTTCATCACCAGGTCTCCCTTGACCAGGATCTTCCCTTCCCGACCTGCGAGCAATTCCTCATTGGTCTTCAGGTCGGCAATGCGCACCCGGACCGATGGCAGGATGCGGCCGATGCTTCCATGCTTGTTGGCGCCGGGGAGGTTGGTGGAGACGACCGGGCTGGTCTCGGTGGTTCCGTATCCTTCGAACAGTTCCAGTTGGTGCTTTTCCCAATAGCCGCGCCGTAAACTATCCGATGTCTTGTCGGCCCCGGCAACGGCGATCCGCACGGTGGCGAAATCGCCCGGTTCCGATTGGCGCAGGTATCCCTGGAAAAAAGTCGGTGTTCCGACCATCAGAGTCACCCGCTCTTCACGGATGATTTGGCAGATCTTCTTGTAATCGATGGGATTGGCATAGGAAGCGATGGCGCACCCCGACAGGATGGGCAACCAGAAGTCGATATTGTGGCCGAAGACGTGAAACAGGGGAAGATTGGCCAAAAAAATATCCTCGGGCTTGATCTCCAGCACCTGGTGGATATCGGCGACATTGGACCCGATGTTGCGGTGGGTCAACTGCACCGCTTTGGGATCTTTCTCGCTCCCCGAAGTGAAGAGGATCACCAGGTTGTCGTCGGCTTCACCTCGATGGACCATCCGATCCAGCATTCCCAACGGCATCTTGGCAGCCAGGGCCATGCGTACCTTCAATAGCGCTGAAACCGACTGGATCAGATCCTCGATGAAGATCATTCCCGGAACCAGCCGGCAGCCGATTTTTTCCAGCAGGGCCCGCGAGGCGATGATGGTGCGGAAGCCGCATTTTCTCTGGGCGTATTCAGCGTTTTCGGCCGCTCCGGTGGCGTAATTGATCATCACCGGAACCTTGCCGGCCATGAGAATGCCCAGGATCGACAGCATACACCCTGCCGAGGTGGGAACCATCACTCCGATGAACCCATCCCGGTAGATGCCGATCTTCTTCATCATGAGGAGTGAAGCGATCAAGGCCCGTTCGTAGGTCATCGTTTTTTCGGTGGAGCGATCGATGATCGCGGTCTTGCTGCCATACTTCTTGGCGGTACGGATGAACTGGCGATGCAGGGGGATCATGAGGGGTCGCCTCCTTTGGGCGCCTTCGAGATCACCTGCCCCGTTTTCTCGATCTGGTTTCCCGTGAATTCACAGAAATCGATTCTTACAGCAACCAGTTTCATCAAAAGCCTGTTCTTTTCATCGGGACACCTCTATGGTGCATCACCTATACCATATTTGTTTTTTTTCTTCAATCGCGACCCCGAAAAATCTGGAAGGGGGGATTTTTTTCATGTATAATCTGACTCTTCAAGGAGCAAACGATGAGTTACCAAGGTTGGTCCGATTTTCGTAGCGATACCGTTACCCGCCCGACTCCCGAAATGTACGAGGCGATACGCACCGCCGAGTTGGGCGACGACGTCCTCGGCGACGAACCCACCGTGCAGAAACTCGAACGGACCGCGGCCGAGATGACGGGCAAGGAGGCAGCGCTCTTCGTCCCCTCGGGAACCATGGGCAATACCATCGCCCTCTTCGTCCACCCGACCCGGGCCCGGGAAGTGTTGCTGGAGGAGAAATGCCACATTCTCCAGTTCGAGGCGGGCAATATCGGCACCCTAATCGGGGCCGTTCCCCATCCCCTTCCCTCGCGGCGCGGACTCATCGACATGAAAGAACTGCAGGCCGGCTACAAAGCTCCGGGAAACATGCACGTAGCCCCCACTGCCGGTATCTGTCTGGAAAACACCCACAATTACCACGGCGGAGCCGTCCTGCCGATCTCCTACCTGCGGGAAGTCCACTCCTTTGCCCGGGAAAAAGGCCTGTTCATGCACCTGGACGGCGCTCGTATGTTCAATGCCGCCGTGTCACTAGGCGTCGATGTCACGGAAATCACCGCCTGTTTCGATACGGTGATGTTCTGCCTATCCAAGGGGCTTGCGTCTCCGGTCGGATCGATGCTGGTCGGGAGCAAGGAATTTATCGCCATGGCCCGTTTCGCCCGCAAACAGTTCGGCGGCGCCCTGCGCCAATCGGGCATCCTGGCCGCCTGCGGACTCGTCTCCCTGCAGACGATGACCCGCAAACTGACGGATGATCACCGCCGCGCCCAGACCTTCGCTCAGGCCATCGCCAAGATTCCGGGATTGGATATCAGTCCCGTCGAGGTCGAAAGCAATATCGTCATTTTCACTGTCCGCAAAGAGGGGTGGAGCAACGACCGCCTTTGCGGAGAAATGAAAAAGGAAAAGGTTCTCGCCCTCACTTTCGGACCGGGCCGGGTGCGCATGATCGTCCACAAAGACATCGATGATGCCGATATCAACCGGGCCGTGGAATCGTTGCGAACCATCCTCGGCCATTTTTAAAGCCGAACTCGGAATGAACGAGCCCACCATCGGCTTATTGATGGGGTTAGTTGCACCGAAATCGATAGAGCCTAAACTTTATGGCGGTTTTCAGATCCGGCATCGCTTCTTTTCCATGGGATGCCCGCAAACCCACCTTTCTCAAAAGGAGTGCAGGATTGTGATGATCACTCCTCCGGTTCCACCTGGCGGGTGCGGACATACTCGAGAATCCGTTGCCGGACGATGGGGTGGCAGGTGTCATCGGCCACCATCTTCTGCAGGGTGGCGAGCCCGGCATAGGGGATGATCTTCAGAACCGTGCGGATCGGCGCCTCGGTGTCATGGGCGACCGCCTCGGCGAGTGCCGGACTGGTGTGCCAGGAGGTGGCATCGAGTGCTTCGTACACATTCTGGCGGTCTTCCTTGCGGTTGATGAACTGCAGCATCAATTCCTCGGTGCAGTTGGGATTGGCGAAAATCGTCTCCAGAACGGTTTTATGATTCTCGTCGACAAAGAGGGTCAGCAGGGAAAAGGGAGCCGTTTTCATCAGCGCCACCTTCTCCCCCAGGGGAAGTCGGGCGAAGCGGATCTTGAAATCGAGTTCCGACCGTTTCCGCACGAAGGGGTTGGCGCGACCGTTGCGGATCACCTTGAGCAGATCACTCACATAAAGTTTGGGGATGACATTCAGGGCTTGATGGGCGGGAAATCGGGGATGCTGGACCAAGTGCAACAGGACCCGGTAGCTGTCCCGGTTTTCCTGGAAAATTCCGATCAATTCCGCCTCGCTGATCTGGGCGAACTGGAGGTGGCGGATGATCTCCAGTTCGTCGACGCTCATATCACTCCCTTGACCAGCAGGATGAAGAGGACAACCCACAGGATTCCCGACAGGGTGAAGGGAAGGTCGGTATAGATGATCTCGGAGGGACTCTCCCCTTCTCCCTTGGTATAGGAGAGGTAGAGGTACCGGAATATAGCGAAGATAACGAAGGGAACGGTGTAGAAGAGACGATCAGTGCCGAACTTGGCTTGCACATCGGGTGAGAGGACGTACATAATGTAGGCGATCAGAGTGGTGGCGGTGGAGATGGAGATCATCTGGTCGAGCAGGCTGACGGTGTAGATTTTCAGAGTGTGCCTCGTATCGCCGCGGTTGTTGACCGCCGCCATCTTCACCAGTTCCTGGCGGCGCTTTATCAAAGCCAGGAATACCGCGCCCAGGAACGTCGAGATCAGGATCCAGGGATACATATGGATGCCGTTGACCACGGCACCGGCCATGACCCGTAAGACAAAACCGAACGCCAGCACCATGATATCGATGATCACCATGTGTTTCAGGTAGAATGAGTAGAGGATGTTCTGGATCACGTAAATGGAGGTGATGATAAAGAACTCCCGGCTCAGAAAATAGGAGGCGCCCATGCTGGAGGCCAGCAGGATCCCGGCGAGCCAGGCGGCCAGAGCCGGATCCAGTTTTCCGGAGGCGATCGGCCGATTACGTTTCTCGGGATGGAGCCGATCCTTTTCCCGGTCGATGATATCGTTGAATACATAAATGCTGCCGGCGATCAGACTGAAGATGCAGAACGCCAGAAGGCTGCGGAAGATGTAAACGGTCTCGAAGATGTGCAGAGAAAAGATCATCGCGGCGAAGATCAGAATGTTCTTGGCCACCCATTGCTTGGGACGGAGTGAAAGGAGGAAGTAGACCATTTTTTTCATAGGCCGATTATATCAATTCACCCTCCGCAAAATCAAGATGCAGCGCTGACTTGCATTTTTCGAAGTCTGGGAGCATAATAGGTTCAATGGCCTACGCGGTAGAAGCCCAACCGATCCCGTTCTTTTTTAAGGAAATTCTGCACGAGCGGCTGACAGGGGAATTGCAAGTGAAGGGGAACGGATTCACCAAAACCCTCTGCTTTTCCGAGGGAAAACTGGTCTATGCTACGAGCACGCGCTTCGACGAGAAGATACTGATCATCCTCCACCTCATGGGACGGATCTCCGAAGAACAATACAACTTGATCAGCGGCCTGCAGCAATACTCCGATGAAGAGATCTGCGCCATCCTCCTGCAGAACCACTATGTCTCCATCAAGGATCTCTATTATGCCCGGGTATACCAATTCCGACGCATCGCCCTCTCGGTTTTCACCATCTGGAAGGGCCAATGGGATTTCGACCCTGGCATCCATCCCCCTGACAGCGGAGAGAATTTTTTCATACCCATGGCCGGTATCATCACCGAGGGATCCCGAAAAACGGCCGCGGGTTCGCTCCTCTCGGGGAAGCGACTGTTCCAGATCCTCAAACTCCGGGAAATACCGGAAACGGCCAGTCGTTTTTTCACCGCCGACGAAACGATGTTTTTCCAGCAACTGACGACCCTTCCCCCACTGACCTGCCGCGAGATCATCGCCCGGATAAACATCCATCCCGAAATCTTCTGGCGAAAAATCCTGGCTTTATTCTTGGTCGACGCGATCGAATTCGTCGAAGCCCCCAAGGAATCGGACCCGGCCACCGACATTGAGCACCTGTTGGCGCTGTATGGCAAGGTATCCGATCCCAGCCAGGCGGGATTAGCTATTTTTGGTCTTTCCGGAAATTCCACCTTAGAAGAAGTACAGGAAAGCTACACCGACCTTCGCAAGCGAGTCGTACCGGAACGGTTCGGGTCCGCGCTCGCCCCTGAGATCAAAAAAATCGCTGAAACGGTCACCCGGAAGTTGGATGAGCTCCACGCCGTTCTGGCCAAGAAAATGGAACCGACGGCCGAAAAACCGGCGACCAAGCCGTCTGTCGATGATTCCAAACTTCGCGCCCGCGATCTGTTTCTGCGCGGTGTCGAACTGACCGAACAGCGGCAACACTCCGATGCCATCATACTCTTCAAACAGGTGATCAAGCTCACTCCCGATGACGGCGATGCCTACTACATGCTGGGACTTTGTCAGAGCGAAAATGAGTACATATGGCACGAGGCCGAGATCAACCTGAAGAAAGCGATCGAGCTTCACTCCTGGGATGCCGATCCCCTCTATGCCCTGGGTGACCTGTTCCGTCGGCAGAACCGGCTCGTACTGGCGGAAAAATGTTTCCAGAAGGTTCGGGAGATCGCCCTCGAACACACCGGCGCCCATCGCGCCCTCTCCGAACTTCGCCGCGGGAAGACACAAAAAAAAGAGAAGTTCGGATTCCTGAAAAAGAAAATATTCTGATCCGGTTATTTTGTTTTTTTCGCCGGGACTTGCTGATCGTCTTGAATCATGGTGCCTCCATTCCAGTTCCTTTGGTCTTCGATGCCCGCTCAGATCTGCCAGGCATAGGATATTTTCAGAAAAATGGTCCGATTGATCCGAGTAATGTCCACCCCTTCCAGCCCGGCCCCGTTGTCGGAATAGCCGAGAAACAGGACGGTTCGGGGGTTCACCTTATAGGAAAAGAGAAACTGGGTAAAGAGTCCTTTGGATCGGGACGGTTGGGGTTCCAGATACATACCGGGATTACGGCTGATGTCCCGGTACTGGACAATACCGCGGATAAAGGAACGGACGCTGAAGTTGTAGATCAATTTCGCCTGCAGCAGATTGGCAGAGTAGATGCGGTCATCGCCGCAGTAGAGGAGTTCGAATTGATGGGAAAGGGAAATGGCGGCATGACGGCCGATATTGAGCGCCACATAAGGGCTGACCGAAAAGAGACTGGCCTCGCGGGCATTCTCGTAATCGGTTTGATCACCGGCCCTTCCCTGCAAACCGAATTCGGAACCTCCGAAGGGACGGAGACTGGCCTGCCAGTCGGCATAGACCATATCGAAGTAGCGGCCGTTAAAAAAAACCTTTTCGGCATTGCCATGGATATTGATCGCAGTTTCCAGGAGACCGGCGTACATCAAACCGACGGTGAACCCTTGGTCGGTGAGTTTCCCTTCCTGATTATATCCGGCTTGTCCAAGTAAGCCGAGGCGGATCTGGTTGAACCAACTCTTCGGCTGCCCCCAGATGCGATGAAAAACCAAACCGGTGACACTGCGGAGGTCGACACGGGGGACGAATCCCGAATCGGCACGGAAATTTCGGCCAAAATCGTCATAGGCGGCTTGGAGAATCCAGCGCCGCGACTGGTGCATGTAATCGACATGCAGTGCATTGCCGCCGAAATGACCCTCCTTTTGCCCATAGGCCCTGCTGATTTCATCGGGATACCGGGTTTCCGAATGGATAAACTGAAAGGTCAGTGAGTTGCTCTGATCAAAGCGGAGGAACCCATCGGCTCCAGCCACCTGGTTGCTGTACCCGCTTCCAGCCCGGCCCGTATACAGGAGGCCAACCGTAGAGTTCTTCCCCACATCCTGGCGGAGGCGGAATACTCCGGAATAGACTTCGTCTTCCAGACTGCCCTGCATGGAACCTTCGTTGAACGGAAACAACAGGTTGTTCACCTCATCCTGGGAAGAGAAGAAACCAATGGCTGTCCGTCCTGATTTTCCGGTGAATTTTGCTCCCCAGAGGGGGTTGAAAACGGTCCGGGTAAATACCGCCTGGATGGGGGTCAGGAAAAAATCGGCTCCCTCCAGAAAAAAGGGCCGCTTCTCCGGATAATAGATAGCGAAACGGCGATTGACCTCCAGTTGGGCCACATCGGCTTCAATCTGGGAAAAGTCGGGATTGATAGCGGCGTTGAGTATCAGGTTGGATGTGATCCCCCACTTGGCGGTGATCCCCGGTTCAAACTTGATTTTTCCGGCTTCCAGGTCCCCATAGGGGAACTGATCGAGGTCCATGGCATCGGTGCGGTTGGCGGTCAGTGTGGGATTGAGTTCGATGTTCCGGCTGGGGGTGATCCCCTGGAATCCGGTCAATTTGTTGAATTGGCAGATGATACAGGCGACCTGGCGTTGCCGTTTGTGGGAGGTGAAGCGATGTCGGGCATCCCGGGGCCAGGACCGCTCGGCAGTGAACCCCCAGGTCTGTTCCTGGTCCGTTTTTTTAAAGCGGAGTTGATTCAGGGGAATGGCCGTTTCCACCGTATAGCCGCTTTCGCTGATCTGACCGGCAGCATCCCAGATGGCATCCCAGGAAAAATCCTCGTACCCCTCCAGTTCGCTGAAAATGGCATCGGCCTGGACACCGAGGGGATTGACGCGGAACTGAAATCCTCGCCGCTCATCATTGAAGGCATCGACCATGAAACTGACATGATCGTCCCGAACCAGGGAATCGGTGTCGTCCCGGTCCATGAGATGGGCCCGAATTTTGGCTGGTTCCGGGTCGTGGCAGCGGAAGGCGATGTAGAGGTTATGGAGGTCGTAGGTCACCAGACACTCGGTCTGAACCGGTGCCGGAGTGTTGTCTCCGGGCGTCCATTCAAAGGGGAGAGGGATGACCGTCGCCGTCGCCCAGGCCGGTTCATTCAGTTCCCCGTCGATCTTGATCTGGGATTTCGCCTGGGAAACCTTGAACTGGGCAGCAGTCAAGGGCGTGGTCTTTTCCTGAGGTGGATTTTGCGCGAAAACAGGTAGCGGAGCTAGCAGCAGAAATAACAGACCAAGTCGGGAGAGGGAATGAATGACCATTTTCATCAAGCCTCCTTTATCCGTCTTCATAGTTCGATCGAGAATGACCTAAATCTGGTGGTTATTACGCAAAGAAAATCAATTGGTTGCTAAATAGGATGAACATTCCGAAAAATACTACATTTTCAGTAGTCATTCCCGGCTGCCGCTGAGTCCAAACAATCGGCGACGGTTGCAAAACACTCGCAATTCTGGTATCTCTTGAGATGGAATTGCAAATGAACATCATCTTCTCCTCCCACCTCAGCTATTGCCCCGGAGTCAAGCGGACGTTACGTCTGATCGAAAAACTCCTCCAGGGCCATCCGGGAAAAATCTATTACATGCTCGGTGAACTCATCCACAACGAGCATGTCATCGGCGATCTGAAGGCGAGAGGCTTGCGGATGATCCATGGCGTGAAAGAGATTAGAGAGCCCGGCAGCATCATCATCCAGAGTCATGGAGCTCCACGAAAGCTGTATGAAACTCTCCAGGTCAGGAGCATCCCCTACATCGACGCCACCTGCCCGATGGTCAAAGTGATCCACGAAAAGATCCGTAAACTCGAGTCGGATGGCTATTTTCCCATCGTCATCGGCAAGGACGGACACGAAGAGGTCAAAGGGATCGTCGGCCAGGTCAACCGGGCCGAAGTGATCGGAACCGAAGAGGAAGTGACGGCCGCGCGCTTGTCCGGCATTTCCCGCGCCGGCATCGTCGTCCAGTCGACCTTCATCCGTAGTGAAGCGGAACGGATCGTCTCCCGCATCGGTCAATTCATCCCCGAAGTCGCTTTCGTCGATACCATCTGCGAACCGACCGTTTCACGCCAGGAGGAGATCAAGCGCGTAGCGAATGAATACGATTGCATCCTGATTATCGGATCGAAGAGCAGCGCCAACACCAACCACCTCTTCCAGATGGCCAGCCAGGGAAAATCATGCGCTTATCTGATCGACGATCCCGAAACAGTTTTCGGTTTGCCGATCCGGGCCGAGACCACCGTATTCATCGCTTCGGGAGCATCCACTCCCGACTACCTGATCGATGCAGTCGTTTCGAACCTGAAGAGGATGGAATCCCTGACCCAGGAAAGAATGAAGACCAGAGAATTCCAGTCAGGAGGCAAGCCATGAAACAAAAAAAAGCGATCATCATCGGTGCCGGGTACAGCGGCTTGGCGGCAGCCTCATTACTGGCCAAACAGGGTTTATCGGTTACTCTCCTGGAGAAAAATGAAGGTCCGGGAGGCCGGGCTCAGGCCTATGAGGAGAATGGATTTCTCTTCGACATGGGCCCCTCCTGGTACCTGATGCCCGAAGCTTTCGAACGCTTGTTCCGCCTCCTGGGCACGACCCCCGTAGAACAATATCCGCTCGTCCGCCTAGATCCATCCTACCGGATATTCCATGGCGGAGATCCCTTCGATGTCCAATCCGAGCTGGAGGCCAACCGTGCCCTTTTCGACAGTTTCGAACCCGGAGGATTCCAAAAAACCATCCGCTATCTGGATCGGGCGGAACGGCAATACCGGATATCGATGGATCAATTCCTCTACCGGGATTATGCCCGGATCGGAGATTTGCTCTCCTTCCGGTTGCTCCGTCAAGGCTGGAATCTCGGTCTTACGAGAACCGTTTCCGGCCTCACCGGCCGGGCGTTTTCGAGCGACCTGCTGCGCAAAATCATGGGCTACACCATGGTCTTCATCGGTGGCAGCCCCGACAAAACCCCCGGTTTTTACTCGCTGATGAGCCACATCGACCTGCGTCTGCATGTCTGGTATCCCATGGGCGGCATGAGCATGCCGGCCCGGGCATTGGAAACGATCGGCCGTAACCTGGGAGCTGAATACCGGTACCGGAACCAAGTGCGTCGCATCTGCACCCGGAACGGCCGCATCGAGGGGGTGGAAACCGATGACGGTTTCTTCGCCGCCGATATTGTCATCGCCAATGCCGATTACCACCATACCGAGACCTCCCTGCTCTCACCAGGAGAACGGGGGTACTCTGAATCTTACTGGCGCAGAAGAACCATCTCCCCCTCGGCTTTCATCATCTTCATGGGGATCGGTAAAAAACTCCCCATGCTGCAACACCACAATCTCTATTTCCATGTAAACTGGGACGAACATTTCGATACGATTTTCGACCGCCGCCGCTGGCCCGACCGATTCTCTTATTATGTCTGCTGCCCATCGCGGACCGACCCTGCGGTGGCTCCCCCGGATGGGGAAAATCTCTTCTTCCTGGTGCCGGTTGCTCCAGGCCTGGCCGACGATGACCCGGTCCGGGAGGAGTTCGCCGCCCGTCTTCTTGATCATTTCGAACGACTGATCGGTACGACCGTCCGCGATGCGGTCATTACCAGCCGTATCTTCTCCCAGCGGGATTTCATCTCCGCCTACCATTCCCTGGAGGGATCTGCCTTCGGACTCTCCCACACGCTGTTGCAGACCGCCATCTTCCGCCCTGCCCAGCGCAGCCGCCGGGTCGGCAATCTCTATTTCACCGGTCAATACACCCACCCCGGCGTCGGCGTCCCCATGACCCTGATAGCCGCCGAGGTTCTGGCCGGGATCATCACCAAAGAACATGGAATCTAAAATCCGCTCGATCTTCAAGCGGGGCAGCCGCACCTATTTCACCAGCAGCCTTTTTTTTCCCGAAACGGTCCGCCGGGATGTTTTCCAACTCTATGCTTTTGTCCGTTCCGCCGACGATTTCGTCGATGCCCTTCCCCAACGCCGTACCGAATTCTACCGTTTTTGGGAGGAATATCGGGATTGCCTCACCGGCAATCGGACCATCGATCCGATCATCTGTCCGTTTGTCGCCATGGCCCAACGAACGGGGATATCCCCGGAATGGATCGAATCCTTTCTCCTTTCGATGGAGATGGACCTCTATAAAACCCATTACCGGACCCTGGATGAAGTTTTGATTTACAGTTACGGAGCCGCCGAGGTGATCGGTCTGATGATGTCGGCGATCCTGAGACTACCCGCCGCCGCCCGCCCCCAGGCCATGATGCTGGGGCGCTCCATGCAGTATATCAATTTCATCCGCGACATTGCCGAAGATCTGACCCTCGGCCGGATCTATCTGCCCGGTGAAGACCTGGAGATGGCTGGATTGGCAAGCCTCGATCACGTCGAAGTGGAACGGAAACCGGAGGCCTTCGCCCGTTTCATGAACCAGCAGACCGCCCGCTTCAAGGAATGGCAGCAGGAGGCGGAAAGCGGTTTTCACTACCTCCCCAAACGGGTTCGCATCCCGGTCAAGACCGCATCCGATATGTACCTGTGGACGGCCCGGCAAATCGAAAAGGAACCCATGCTGGTTTACCGCCGCAAGGTGAAGCCGGGACGGAGCCGCATCATTCTGGATTTATTGCGCAACTGGGCAGCTATCTACCGGCCGACGGTGAGATGAATCGATGTCGCGGTATATGTGGATCAACCTGCTCGCCGTATCGGTACCACTGATCTTCTCATTCGTTCGTCCCTTTCGATTTATCCACTGCATCCCCCGCGTGCTGGCCGCTTTTTTCACGGTCGGCAGCGTTTATATCATCTGGGACGCGATCGCCACCCGGTCCGGAGCCTGGGGGTTCACTCCTGGATATATCTCCCCCATTCACCTCTTCGGACTTCCCGTGGAGGAGATCCTCTTCTTTCTATTGATCCCCTATTCCTGCCTCTTTTTATATGAACAGATGACCCGCTTTCTCCCCGACCGCCGATTCCGTTTTCCGACCGGCCTGAATATCGCTCTGGCTTTTGTCTGTCTGACCGTCGCCGGCGTCTTTTTCTCCCAGACATACACCCGAACGGTTTTCATCTACTGTGCCCTCTTCTTCCTGATCACTATCCGGTTCGATCACGCCATGCTGGAATCGACTCGGTTCTGGGGCTATATCGCCTTTACCTATCTCCCCTTTTTCGTCGTCAACTATTTTTTGACCCAGCCGCCGGTTGTCTGGTACAACCCCGATGCCATCTGGGGAATACGGGTAACGACCATCCCCCTGGAAGATTTTTTCTACTCCTTTTCCATGCTGGGGTTCTTTACTCTGATCTACCGTGTCGTGGGTAAACCCCATTGACGAGCTCTCCGGTTGCATTCCTCTTCATCCCGACCTCGAATCCCGATATGGACAGAATCAGTCGGCAATGATCTTGTCTTGGCCCTCTTTTCGATAACGTTTTTTTTTCTGCTATAATGAAAGCCGGGAGTCGAACATGATCGCCGATATCAAGGAAAAAATCTGGGCCATCCTCAAGCAGAAAGAGGTCTCACTGGCAATGATCTATGATAACGATGGAAGAATTCTCTGGCACAAAGGCAGAGAAATCAGGCCCGACCTCCCCCTGACCAGGGGGTGCGGCTACTGTTCGACCCATGCGATCCAAACATTGAGAAACCGGGAACGGAGCGTCCGGAAAAGGTGCGTCGCCGCTTTTTCGGAACTGCGCGGCCAGGAATCGGCGAATATCCTGAAAATCAAAAGCCTCGTGATCCTCCCTATCGGAACCCGTTTTTTTCTCTATCTCGACAGCGGCATCAAGGTTGAATTCAGCGGTAGTGACCTCGATGTATTCGATTCACTCGGGAGCTTGCTCGGAGAGTACGTCGAAGAACTGCGCCTGGAGGTATCAAAGG
>Ga0105099_10000193_pt1 | contig 40301 bp, 34 predicted proteins | sample PPLLak3cmMay2015_2_FD_79138 | JGI IMG/M metagenome (GOLD analysis project Ga0105099, IMG submission 79138) | Freshwater sediment microbial communities from Prairie Pothole Lake near Jamestown, North Dakota, USA - PPLs Lake P8 Core (1) Depth... | ecosystem: Environmental > Aquatic > Freshwater >... | reverse complement strand
GGTTTCGACTCTACTGCTGTTGTAGGTGCGATGAGCCAGTTCTTGGACGAACCCATAAAGACTTTTTCAGTAGGTTTTGTTGGAGACAACATATCTAATGAGCTGCATTATGCAAAATCTGTGAGCGAACATTTCGGCACCGACCACAAGGAGATAGAACTCAGTTCAGATGTTCTTGAATACCTTCCTAAGATCGTCTGGCACCTTGACGAGCCTCTTGCAGACCCAGCAGCAGTTCCGAATTATTTCCTGGCAAAGGAAGCCAAGAAGAAAGTGACAGTTATACTCACTGGTGATGGAGGCGACGAGATCTTCGGGGGTTACGACCAATACAAGTTCCTATCCTGGGGGCAGAGACTGCGTTTCACGCCCTCTTTTGTCAGGAAGAAGGTGATACCTTTCAGTATAGATAAGACGCCAAGACGCATCCTTGATAAGGTTTACAAATACAGCAGCAGCACAGGCGAGGAGATGCTGACCCGGTTCAAGAAATTCATGGCAGACCCGGATAATGAAGCAAGATCATACCTAGAGATAATGTCCATCTTCGACGAAGACGAAAGGCATGCACTGCTGAAGAAAGGGATTGTCAGCCAAATACGTGACTTTGACAACTATGATAGGATAAATCGGTCTTTCTTCACGAAAAAGGCTGATTTCTTGTCAAAGGTGTGCTATTTTGACGTCAAACAATACCTGCCAGAGGACCTGCTGATGAAGCCTGACAAGATGTGCATGGCGCATGCGATCGAATCAAGGGTCCCGCTCCTGGATACAAAACTTGTCGAACTCGCGTTCAGGATACCTTCCAAGATGAAGATTTCAGGCATGGATACCAAGGTGATAATGAAAAGTGCATTGAAGCCTTACTTCCCTCCGGAGATATTGAAGAGGAAGAAACAGACATTTAACGTACCTATCGATGTATGGCTGGATGGGGATTTCAGGTCTTCTGCAGGAGATGTCTTGGAAAGGAACAGCAAAATAAATAAACGCTTTTTCAATATGCGTGAGATAGAACAGATAAAGTCCAGATTCAGCAAGTCGAAGCTATTCTATGCAAGACAGATGTGGTCTCTGGTGAATTTTGATATTTGGCATGATACATTCATAGAATCTAATTGAATAGAGGTCTTAGTGTTGAAAAATAAGATTAAATCAAAAGGGCACCATTTTAAAAATAAAGACACGTATATTATGCTATTGATATTCTTGATTACCTTTTGTGTGAGGATTCCTTTCTTGGATTATCCGGTGGTTCAGGATTCTGCGATATATGCTGATCTTAGCATCAGCATACATGAGAATTTTTCGTACGAATTAAACGGAGAGCCATTTAAGAAGTATCCTCCGGGAAATGCAGTTCTGGCATCATTGATGCTATATTTTATTGATGATCCTGGCTTATCAGTTCGTTTTGTCAGTATTCTTTTTAGCAGTTTGACCATTTGCTTGGTTTATTTGTTCTTGAGATTGCTGGACTTTGAAGAAGTACATTCTATCTTGCTATCTGCTGTTGTTTTCCTGAATCCGTGGTTCTTTTATTTCACGACAATACTTGGGCTTTCAGAAGGTGCAGGGACATTTTTTCTTCTGCTTGGATTTTTTTTCGTGTTCCTTTACTTCACAAAAAGGCTTGGCACAGCAGGCATTGCTCTGAGCAGCTTATCTTTTGGAATTGCTGTGATGATAAGGATAGTGTTTATTGTGGTTGTTGGCGTGTTCTGCCTGTATTTCCTTTGGCGATTCATCCATAAGAGTAAAATGCGAGATGCTTTTTTGTTCGTGTTCGTGTCTACATTGCCTTTTGTCATCTGGTTCGTAAGGAATATTTTTATCAAAGCCCCTGAAGAAGGATACGGGTCATACATGTCCCACTCGATAATATCATACCCTCATGCGTTATTATACTTCACTTTGCTGGTATTCCCCTTAGCATTCCTGGGTTTGACATGGCATATTCTGAAGTCTTTTAAGGCGGTTTTCCATACGTCCGGTAAGTACTGGAAGCTTATCCTGGCATCTTTTGTTTTGACTGTATTAGTGAGCATTCTGGCATGGGATCTGGTAAACCAGGTAGGTATGATACAAAATCCCTGGACCTTTTCTAAGTTCCACATAGACCTTGTGCTTCTATTAACCAATCCGCTATTTGCCACCAGATATTTTGTACCGTTCATACCTATCTTGACTGTTCTTGTAGGGCATTTATTCTTAAGACAGAATAACAAGCGTGCGTTGAAGATTCTTGTTGTATATTCTTGTCTGACCTTGCTTTTCACTTTATTTTACAACAGCGGAAGCCTGCAAAACAGAGTTGGCGAGATAGCGCCAATACCTTCTACATTTGTGCAGAAGGCAGATGCTATACTTCAGCTGGGTAATTTCTTAGAAATGAATGGTCTTACAGATAAAGCGGCGGTTCTGATATTTTCAGATAAAGTGTGGTCAGATTCGATGAGAAATGCGCTCTCCCGCAGAGGAATTCTTTTTTGTGATGATTCTGCAGAAGGATGCGGCGAGTCTAGGGATGTTTTATTCCTTCTGGATTCTCCCTGCTCTGCTGCTGAAAGTGCAATGAATAAAAAGTGTGACAATCCTGATTGTGTTTTCGAATCCCGCGGAAGGATAAGAGATTCGATAGTTAAATGTGATTGATGGCAGGTCGTATAAAATGGAAGAGTCAAATTTCGAAGAGTATGATAAGTTTTCAAAGGACTTTTGGTACATTTTTGCAAGGAATGACCTTCTGGCTAAATTGATCAGTAAGAACGTCTCTATATCTGGAAAGAAGAATCTCAGGATACTCGATCTTGGCTGCGGAACGGGTTTCAATTACCCTGTCCTGAGCAGATTCGGCAAAGTATATAGTGTGGATATAGACAAGAGGGCTCTTGAATCTTGCAAGAGGAAGGGAATCCCGCGCCTTCTCTGCGGGGATGCTGAAAAAATCCCGTTTTCAGACAATTTCTTTGACATTGTTGTTGCTATAGAGCTCCTTGAGCACATACCTGACGACAGGAAAGCCGTCGGAGAGGTGAAGAGGGTCATGAAGAAAGGAGGATTATTCATCTTCACTTCACCTGCCCATAAATTCCTCTGGTCAAGCGATGATGTACTTGCGCATCACAGGAGACGTTATTCTAAGAAGGGTCTGATGCAACTTTTAGATAAAGGTTTCAAGAAAAGCTATCTTGGATACAGGTATTTTTTCATCTTTTTGCCTGCTGTCTCGATATTCTTCTTGCAAAGATTAATAAAACGAAAGAAAAAGAAGGATGTGAATTCACTAACTATGACGCCAAGGTTCTTGAACGGATTTTTGAAGAGACTGATGGCGCTGGAGAACTCGTTTATAGTTCACAGGATTGTTTTGCCTTGGGGCACAGGTCTCATCGGTGTTTTCCGTAAGATAAGATGAGTTGATAATGATTTCCATATCAATGGCTAAATGATTATCAAGAAAGTGGCGTGTATGTGTGGGGTGGAAGATATACGTATGGTCAAAAATTTTAATCATAAACTCAGTCTTTTCTTCTTTCTGCTACTCGCATCCATATTCCTCATATACCCTTGGTGGATATTGATATTGGATTTCACGACCAGGCTGGTGGTTTTTACGTTATTATTCTTCTTTTGCGTTTCAGTCAGCCTTCTTTTGAACAAGGTGCTGTCTCCATCAAGGTCTAAATCAGGCAAAGAGATATTTGGTCTGTTTGATTTCTCGAGGAAGGAAGTTTACATCATGGTAGCGTCTTTCATCATTTTGCTTCTTGCGCAGGGGTATGCGATGACGATGTCGAGCGAACTGCTCGGAGATGAAGTTTTTCACATCAGTAAGGGTCTTTACTTCTTTTTTGCGATCAAGATCGTGATTTCAAGAGCATTATCTTTTCTGTTCTCATGGACTGGAGCTTTGACTGCAGCAATCTGTCTGTCTTTAATCATTCTTATTTTTGTCATCAGGAGACGCATTTCTGGTTTATATCAAAGATTCATTCCAAGAAGGATCAAGAAGGTGACTTTTGCGTTCCTGTTCCTATTTGGGTTATTCCTGTTCCTGGCCTACTTTTTCATTGTCGACTATTTTGTCTCATTGATCCATGCGGCACAATTCGGAGGAGAGCCGATCCAGCAGTCCCATTTCGCATGGCTGGTCAGGTTTCCGCCGATAGGGACTATCCTTGCTTCATTTTCTTATCTTTTCGGCTACAATATTGTAGTAGTGAGACTTTTGCAGACCATCTTTTATTTTCTGAGTGCTGTCCTGTTGTATAAGATATGCCTGCTTTTCAGGTCGAAGGAAGTGGCATTCTTTGCCGCAGCGCTTTTGGTTGTTGTTCCAGGTTACTTTGAGTATGGGCACATGGCATACATGGAGCCGGGCGTGGTTTTTTTCATACTTTTATCATCTTATTTCTTCTTGCGGTATCTGAAAGACAGGGACCCGCTGATGGGAATCTTATCATCTGTGGTCGCAATGGTCGGTTTTTATTATAAAGACCCGTTGTTGTTCTTGTTTCCGATATTCTATGTAGCGATATTGTGGGAATACTATTCTAGTAAATTCCGCAAGGGTTTTCGCAATCTCTTGTCTGTCCATAGGCAGTTTCTGTTATCGACGATGATTGCAATCATTTCGATATTTCCTTGGCTCGTCATTTCCAAGAAATATAATCTTCTTCAATACTTGAACCTATGGGATGTATCTGCACTGCTCCGTCTGGATGGGCTTTTATACTATTCAACAGCGTTATACCACCTCGTCATTCCTGTTTTATTCCTGCTGTTCATGGTTTCTATCATCTATTGCCTATTCAAAGTCAGGGATTCATTGACACGTTTCTCTATAGCGTTCATAGCTGTGTGGTACCTGATATTCACATCATATTATCTCACTCCCCGGCTGATCGTCCCAGCAATACCTTTCGTATTGATAATCATGTGCCGAGGAGGAGAATCTGTGCTGAAGAGGTTCGGCAAGAGAACTTTCAGCGGAGTTTTTGCTCTGCTTCTGCTTGGCGTCTTTTTATCATCCTTGTGGCTTACCTATCACGGCATAGAAGATAGATTTTACCATGTCGATGAAGCGTATCGATACATGGGTGAGAACTTGCCGCCAGATAGCCGGTTGCATATTAGTGAAGGTATCTATAACGAATTCTATGTCAAGAAATATGGCCTGAATAACCTGTTCAGCAAATACAATGATTTCCTTGAAGTGATGCCTGAGGGCAACATCTCGCGGTTTCACCAGACTTTGGTCAATAAAGATGTAGATTATTTCCTTTTCTTTTCATCAGCAGATATCCTGCCTCAGTTCTTTGATTTCAGGATGATTGAAGAGATAGATAAGGATAGTTCATTTTTCTCGGTTGTACAGCGTTTCAGGTCTGGCAACAACACGTTAACGCTGGTTAAAGTTAGTTAAGACGTCAAGCTTTTTCGACAAGGATTAGTTACTGAACAGTAGTAAAAAAACGAAAGATTTATAAATGGGTGTTGTTTCTAGACAGTATGCTTTTCAATCTTTTTGATGTTTAGGAACGTGTGATTTGAGATGGCAGACAAGACACATTCTTTGAAAGGTGAAATCTCAGATAAGATAGCTGTAGCCACGACAACATTATACCGGCCAGGTTCCAAGAGTGATGCTTGCCGTGCAGAACTTGCAAAAGACCTGATACATCGTTGTACAGAGCGAGGATACATTGTTACGGTTGTTGATGGTGGTTCTTCTGATGAGCTCTTGCGTGAATTTGAATATCTTGGGGCAAGATTATCTGTCCAAGAGGGCAAAAGCATGGGTGCTGGAAGGCGGCAGGCCATAAAGATGGCGTTTGATACTGGCCGGGAAGTCATAGCTTGGACAGAGCCAGAGAAGACATCATACATAGATGATATTGTCAGGACTGCAGAACCATTGCTTGCAGACTCTGCAGACCTCGTCGTGCCTAGGCGTAGAACAATGTATTCATATCCTGATGCACAGCAGAGGGCTGAGTCGATGGGCAACGGATTCTGGAAGGATCTTACAGGTCACGATCTGGATGTCTGGTTCGGTCCTAGGACTTGGAGGAGGGAGATGTCCGAGTATTTCCTTAGTTATGATGGTAGGTACGGAGATAGGTGGGATTCTATATTCATTCCAGTCATGGACATCATCCTTGATGGCAAGAAGGTGACTGAGGTTGTTGTTGATTATGTCCATCCTTCGGAGCAGAGGGAAATAGAGGACGATTCACCGGAGTTCTATTCGAAACGGCTTGAGCAGCTGAAGAATATAATGACTGCATTAGGGACACATTGGCGTAAAAATGCTGTATCTAAACTCGATTTAAAGTAATGAATTCTAGATATGACCTTCAGTAATAGGATTTTTCATTGCTCATCAGCAAAACCTTTAAAAAGTGTGATTTTCTGTACTATGTACACAGTTGGAGGCATACAATGGTTAAGAAAGCGTTCATAACCGGCATCACTGGACAGGACGGTTCGTATCTTGCAGAGTTCCTTTTGAATAAAGGTTACGAGGTCTATGGCCTTGTGAGACGTGCCAGTTCATTCAACACAGGAAGGATAGATAGCATTTTCAAGGACCCCCACGTTGCTGAGAACAAGCTTCATCTGGTATTCGGTGACCTTACTGATGCAAGCTCTATCAATAAGATATTGAAGACTGTGAAGCCTGATGAGATATATAACTTGGGTGCACAAAGTCATGTTCGTGTAAGTTTTGACATTCCAGAGTATACTGCCGACTCTGTTTTTCTTGGCACTCTTCGTTTGCTTGAAGCCATACATGACTCAGGGATAAAGACGAGATTCTACCAGGCATCAAGCAGCGAGATGTTCGGCAAGGTCCAGGAAGTGCCGCAGAGTGAGAAGACTCCTTTCTATCCTAGAAGTCCATATGGTGTTGCGAAGTTGGCTGCATTCTGGATAACTGTCAACTATAGGGAAGCATACGACATGTTCGCCTGCAACGGCATACTTTTCAACCACGAATCTCCAAGACGTGGAAACACGTTCGTGACCAAGAAGATAACGAGGGCAGCAGTGAGGATCAAGGCGGGGCTTCAGAAGAAGTTGTATCTGGGGAATCTTGATGCTAAGCGAGACTGGGGTTTTGCCGGTGATTATGTCGAGGCGATGTGGCTTATGCTGCAGCAGGAAAAGCCTGAAGATTATGTGATAGCGACTGGAGAGTCCCATTCAGTGAAGGAATTCCTGGAAGAGGCTTTCTCTTATCTGGGCCTTGACTGGAAGGATTATGTCGAGGTGGACCCGAGATATTTCAGGCCTACAGAAGTGGAGTATCTGCTGGGAGACCCATCAAAAGCGCGCACCAAGCTTGGCTGGAAACCAAAGGTCGGCTTCAAGAATCTTGTCCACATGATGATAGATAATGATATGGCGGAATTGAAGAAGGAGATGAACGGGACCAGGAATGAGGTCGCAGACAGTATCAGGGATGCTAATTGAGGGTGGATTGTTCATGATCAAGAAGAGGGATTCTCAGATTGGTGTCGGCGGAGTAGAGCTCGGGGCCACGCATAAAAAATATGTCAATGAAGTTCTTGATAATAATCGGCTATCTTATGGTCCATTCAGCCAGAGATTCGAATCATTGTTTGCAAAGGAACATGGCTGCAAGCATGCCGTGCTTGTTAACAGTGGGACATCTGCTTTGCGTATAGCTGTAGCTGCATTGAAGGAGCATGGCGGCTGGAAAGATGGTGATGAGGTCATCGTCCCCGCACTGACATTTGTCGCAAGTTCTAACGTGATAATCATGAATAATCTCACGCCCGTATTCGTGGATGTGGACTCCAGATACTACAATATCGATCCGAAGAAGATAGAAGCCAAGATAACTCCTCGTACGAGGGCGATCATGATCGTGAACCTTTTCGGGCAGCCCGCAGACATGGATCCTATCTTGAGTATAGCTAAGAAGCACAATCTCAGAGTCATAGAAGACTCTTGCGAGACGATGTTCGCGAAGTATAAGGGAAATGTCGTCGGTTCATTCTCTGACATATCCTGTTTCTCGACGTATTCTTGCCACATATTGGTGACAGGAGTCGGCGGTCTCGCCCTTACGAATAATCCAGAATATTATGTCACCCTGAGGAGCCTTGCAAACCATGGCAGGGACTCAATCTATGTATCTATGGATGATGATAAGGGCAAGGAAGGGAAAGAACTGAAGACGATAATGGAACGCAGGTTCAGATTCATCAGGCTCGGGTATAGCTTCAGGGCGACAGAGATGGAAGCAGCGCTTGGTGTCGCCGAGCTTGAGAAGAAGGATGGGTACATCAAGAAGAGAAAGCAGAACGCAGAGTTCTTGACCAAGAGCCTCTCGAAGTGGGAACATCTTATCCAGCTTCCGAAGGTCATGCCTGGTGCAGAACACGTATTCATGATGTATCCTATTGTGGTTAAGGACAAGAGGATAAAGCGTGACGAACTGACTTTCTTCCTAGAGGGATATAATGTAGAGACCCGTGGGATGGTCCCTTTGATAAATCAGCCGGTCTATAAGGAGATGTTCGGCGACCTGGGGAAGGATAATCCTGTCGCAGCATGGATAAATGATAATGGGTTTTATATCGGCTGTCATCCATCCATGGACCAGGATGACTTAGAATATATCGTCGAGGTCTTCGAGGAGTTTTTCAGGTCATACAAGTGAAGGTTGTTAATATCATCGAAGGTGCGCGAATGGCGGGATCATTTTGGAAAGGGAAGAGGGTCCTTGTGACAGGAGGGAGCGGTTTCATCGGAAGCCATCTTGTGGAGCTCCTTGTCGATGCGGGTGCGAATGCATCTATAACTTCTCATTCTGATGCAAGCATAAAGAGGAACATAAAGCAATCCGAGTCCATAACCATAATCAAGGGGGACTTGATGGACTATGATTTTGCCCTTAAGGCCACAAAGGACAAGGATGTCGTCATGAACTTGGCTGCGAAAGTCGGGGGCATAGAATACAACATAAAGCATCCTGGCTCGATTTTCCGTGAGAACCTGCAGATGTTCATGAATGTGCTAGAAGCTTCTCGCGTAAATGGTGTAAACCGTTTCTTGACTGTGAGTTCTGCTTGCGTCTATCCTAGATTCTGCACTATACCGACGCCAGAATCGGAAGGTTTCAAGGACAGCCCAGAGCCGACGAATGAGGGATATGGCTGGTCCAAACGGATGGAGGAGTTCATTTCAAGAGCATATGCGACTGAGTTCGGGATGAAAATCGCTATCGCAAGGCCGTATAATGCATATGGCCCGAGGGATAACTTCGACCCGGGTTCATCTCATGTCATACCTGCGCTCATCAAGAAGGTCCTGGATGGTGAGGACCCATTGGTAGTCTGGGGTTCAGGCAATCAGTCTAGGTCTTTCCTCTATGTTGTAGATTTTGCAAGAGGCCTTATGGAAGTCACAGAGAAATACGCCGAATGCGATCCTATCAATATAGGAAATGATACTGAAGTCACGATCAGGGAGATTGTCGAGGCTATATGCGACATCACAGGCAAAAAGATTAAAATAGTGTATGATAAATCGAAGCCCGAAGGCCAGCCGAGGCGCAATTGTGATAATACAAAACTGAAGGAGAAGACAGGTTTTGTCCCTAGGATCGGCCTAAGAGAAGGTCTAAAAGAGACGATTGATTGGTATAGGAAAGAGAAGCTGAGGGTTTGATATGGAAAAAGTCAATGGCACACTGATAATACTGACAAAGAACGAGATAGAAGGGGTAAAGGCGATAATCCCGAAATTACCCAAAGACAGGATATCAGAGATAATATGTATCGACGGCAAGTCTAAGGATGGTACTCCTGAATTCTTGAGGAGCAGAGGATTGAAGGTCGTCACGCAAAACAAGCTTGGGCGGGGAGAGGCTTTCAGGATCGCATGTAAGGTTGCCAAATATGAAAACCTGATATTTTTCAGTCCAGATGGTAATGAGGACCCGAAAGACATATTGAAGATATTTGATCTCCTGGATAAGGGTTATGATATGGTCATCGCATCCAGGTTCATGAAAAGATCCAGGGCAGATGACGCTAACTCTATCATACCTTATAGAGGTTTCGGGAACAAGGCTTTCACGCTTCTAGTGGATCTTCTATGGAGAGGTCACTTGACAGATTCGATAAATGGTTTCAGGGGCATAAAGAAGAGCAGGTTTAAGCAGATAAACCCTGATGCAGAAGGATTTGGTATTGAATATCAGATGTCGATAAGGGCGCTGAAGCTTGGTTTCAAGATAAAGGAGATACCGACGTTTGAGGGTGACAGGATCGGCGGCCAGAGCACAGCACACGCATTCGCGACAGGCCTTTATTTCCTGAAGCTGACATTGATAGAGCTCTTCAAGGGCAAGAAGTTCGTCAAGAGAAAGTAAGATAGATAGTCCTTATTAGGTTTTCCCGCTGTATTTTTCAGTTAATATTATAAAGTTTGTCGCCTGATTCTATTCATCATGTCCATAGCAAAGAGATTGGTGACAAACACTGTCTGGCTTTATGGTGCAGAGGTAGCGACTAAGCTTATTCAGATGTTTCTTATAGTTGTTCTGGCCAGACATTACGGTCCAACATCTTTCGGGGATTACTCGTTCGCCATGGCGTTCACAGTCCTTTTTTCTGTAATCGTAGACTTCGGGATGAACACATTAATCATACGTGAGGTGTCAAAAAATAGAAGTCTTGCATCTAAGTATATCACGAATGTGCTGTTGATCAAGTCTGCACTAGGTATGCTGACATTACTTTTGATATTTGCAGCGATAAATATCATGGGTTATCCTCAAGAGATAAAGTATTTGGTGTACTTATTCGGGATTTATAACGTACTCACTAACATCACCGAACTGATAAAATCATTCTTCAAGTCTTATGAGTTTATGATGCTGGATTCGATCATAAAATTATCTGAGAAAGGATTGATCCTTGCGCTTTCATTGATGGTCGTTTATCTGGGTTACTCTGTTATGATGCTTTCTCTTGCATTCATATCTGCTGAAGTTCTTGTGATAGCATTCTCTATTGTCGCTTTTAGGGTCAAGATATCAAGATATTTTGCGCATATCGATAAGAGGTTCATCGTAAAATTCATGAAACTGAGTGTGCCTTTCGCGCTCGGAAGCATATTTTATACAGTATATTTCCGGATAGATGTTGTGTTGGTCACCGCTCTGACAGGCAGCACTTCGACAGGCATATATCAGTCTGCGATGCAGGTCATAGAAGTGCTGCTCTTTGTATCCATGTTTTTAGGCCTGAGTGTCTTTCCGTTATTATCCCAGTCTTTCAAGGGTAATAAGGAAAGATTCTGGAGGATCATAGATAAATCTTTCAAGATGCTTTTTCTGTTTGGTGTGCCTATTGTTGTAGGGACTGTGAGTCTCGGAGATAGGTTTGTAAGCCTTTTTTTCGGAGAGGAATATTTTCCTGCAGGCGCTATACTGAAGATACTGGTCTTTTTCATGTTTTTCAATTTCTTTGCGCAGTTCAGCACATTTATCCTTGTCGCGATGAATAAAGAGAACAAGCTGCTGTTGATCATGTGTTTTATGGTGTTCTTTAACGTGGTCCTGAATTATATTCTGATAGCTTATCATTCAATAACTGGTGCCGCAGTCGCAAAAGTCATTTCCGAAGTGGTTTTCCTGTCATCGATATTGATTGTGGTCCGGCCAATCATCGTAAAAGAGATGTTTATCATATCTTCGAAGACCATTTTGACAGGTACTTTACTATTTTTGATAATCTATGCGCTTTCATCATTGAATCTCTTTTGGATCGTGTCATTGACCGCTTTGATTTACGCATTGATGATATATCTGTTCAGGATAATAACCAAAGAAGATGTTATGCTCATAAGAGAAGTTTTGGGCAGTAGTGCTATAAAATAGGTAACTAAACTAATTGGCCTGTAGTCTTTCAGAAGAGAAATGGGCATTATTAAACCAAATTGTTGTGTAGGAGGCACAAAATGTGTTTTTCTAATTTTCATTCGGCAAATTTATATAATGTGAATAGCATGTTACCTTTAGTTTATGTTTAAACTCTTTTATTTTTTTTCGAAGCTATGCGTTGTAGAATATGAAAACGTTTATATTATCAGTTTATATTAATCTGTCCTGTGAGTTGTTGAAATGTCTAAGAAGATACTTTTAATAAATGCCATAAATCAGTATGTTAGCGTAGAGCGGCAGTATCCTCCGTTAGGTTTAGGGTACTTGGTGAGTTCTCTTAAAAAGCACTTTGGTGTTAATATGTTTAAGTTTAAGATTATCGACAAAGATGTTGAGAATGAGCTGTTGCGGTTTAAGCCAGACATCGTAGGGATATCTTCGGTGACACAGAATTTCAATATCGCTAAGAGATATGCTAGACTGGCTAAGAAGAGGAATATACCTGTTATTATTGGTGGAGTCCACATCACTATGTTGTCTCAGTCTTTGTCTTCTGATATGGATATAGGTGTTATAGGTGAAGGCGAGGAGACTATAGTAGATATCATGAAAATTTTTGATGAGTCCGGAAAGTTAAATGAGACTAATTTGGGAAGCATCCCGGGCATAGTGTATTGGAAGGATGATAAAATATGTTATACCGGGCCAAGGCAACCGATTTTTCCGCTAGACAAGCTTCCTTTGCCAGAGAGGAGTTTACTTGATGTTGAAGAGACAACATATATGTTCTCATCGAGAGGTTGCCCGTATAGGTGTACTTTTTGCGCTTCAGCACGTTTCTGGAACAACTTGAGGTTTTTTTCAGCAGAATATGTTGTAGATGAGATAATGCATTTAGTGAATAAGTATGGTGTGAAAAGGATAAGTTTCTATGATGACCTGTTCATTGCAAATAAGCAGAGGCTTAAGGAGATAGTTGCATTACTGAAAAAAAAGGGGCTTCCGGAAGATGTCAGCTTCTATTGTTCATGCAGAGCCAATCTAGTCACTGAAGAGGTTGCTTCGCTGCTTAAGGATATGAACTTCAAGTCTGTAAGTATGGGACTCGAGTCAGGTTGTGATAAGACACTCAAATACCTTAAAGGGGACAATATCTCTGTCAAGGACAACATAAATGCTGTGCGTATACTGAAAAAACAAGGCATTTCAGTCAATGCTTCTTTTGTGATCGGCTCTCCAGGCGAGACCAAGTCTGAAATCCTTAAGACATTAAAATTCATAAAAGATAATAAGATAGATAATGCAGGTACTTTTGTACTTACCCCATTTCCGGGAACACCAATCTGGGACTATGCGAAAGGCAAAGGAATTGTATCTGATGATATGGATTGGGATAAGCTGAATATAGATTTCAAGTCGAATTACAAGAAGGCGATAACTGTCTCGGATAAATTGAGCAAAAGAGAGTTATATGGCCTTTTATCGAAATTCGAGAGGCACCAACGTTATCTTCTGTTCAAGCAGGCGCTTAAGAATCCACTCTCAAAGGATGTACGCAGGTTTGTAATAAGAAAATCAATAGAATTAGCACATAGCGCTATTAAGCAGGTCAAGACAAATAAATAATGATGTCTAAATTATATTTTTACATTTTCAGACACCTGATCCATAGCTTTCTTGCTCTGCTTCTTCTCAATTAATTTAGAAATTTATGATGAAATAAATATTTTGTTCTAGTTGGTTCTTTATCCAGCACTTCAACGTTCATATTTGTGCAAGAAGCAGTATCAATAAACATGTTATTTTGCCAGGTATAAATACTATGAAACTGCACAGTTTACTTCTTTTTCCATAAAATAACCCCTAGCGTATTATGTTCTTTGGTGAATAAGTTGGTAATATTTGAGCATATGTATCTGACGGGATAAGAGAAGATGATCTTTCTAAAAACGTTTCTAACAAACATCCTAACTAACGAATTAGATATGTCAACTCTCTTTTGATACGCATCTCCTTTTTTATTCAATACAGGTAGTGGTAAGCTATTTGATATGAATTTCATACATAAGAATTCTAATAGTTTGTTCTCATTTTTACCAAGATAATTAGTAAAATCTACAAAGGCACACTTAAGTTTCTTTTTTGCAATATATTTAAAACTATCTTTGCTTAACCACACTGTGTGAACTGGAGGCGAATCTGTTCTCCACACCGAGATTTTATTATAATAATTAGGTGTTGTTAATATGATTTTTCCATCAGAATTCAACAAGTTAACGCAAAGAGAGATAAACTCAACAGGATTACTTAGATGCTCGATTAATTCGGTTGCTATTATTAGATCAAACTGTTTTTTAGGTTTATAGTTCTTTATATTTGACACTTCATAATAATTACCGAAATGTGAACTTGCAAAATCAATTGCTTTTTTTGAAATATCTATTCCCACTATATTATGACCTAATGAGTGCAAACTATATGTTAAGTACCCGTATCCACAACCAACTTCAAGGATTTCTAATTTAGTTTTATCCATTAAGAATTTGTATATAGGATAATACGTTGATTCTTCTTCAGATAAATATTTTAATGGAGTTATTTGCCTTTTGATTTCTTTTCCATATTTTAAATATCTATCATAGCCGGGCGTTTTTTTATTGGAATAAATAATGTCATAAATTTCAGTATTTACATTTTTCATAGAGATAAATTGAGTATTACATCTTAAACAATTAAATATTTTGTAGCTTGTTCCTTCAATATATCCAGGAAAATTAGAGCATATCTTTCGAATGTTCTTAGATTTACATATTGGACAATTCATAATAACCTCGTTTACCTAGTTATTTATAAGACTTTTCTTTCCAAGATAATTTACCGTACTTAGAAGAGTTTCTGTACTATTTAATCAGGCGATTCAAGGGCAAATCACAAAATTGATCTTTTAAACAGTCTACTTTATTTTTTATCCCTGATCAGAGTGCTCGCCCTGAACAGACTTTCAAATGTTCCTGCATCCGACCAGAATCCGTTGACAATCTTTGCCTGCATCTTCTTTCTTTTTATGTACTCATTGTTGACGTCGGTGATCTCAAGTTCTCCTCTCGCACTTGGCTTGAGGGTTCTTATTATATCAAAGACGTGCTTGTCATACACATATAATCCAGTGACGGCGAGGTTTGATTTGGGTCTTTTGGGTTTCTCTTCGATAGAGACAACTTCTTTTCCGCTCAATTCAGCGACCCCGAATCTTTGTGCATCATCCACTTCTTTTAAGAATATCATCGCGCCACCAGTATAATCCATCAAGTCAAATTTATCTTCGAATATGTTGTCTCCTAGGATGATGGTGATATTATCTTCATCAGCAAAATTCTTGGCGAGACCCAGCGCTTGTGCGATGCCGCCTGCCTCGTCCTGGATCTCATAGCTCAGCCTCACTCCAAAATCCTTGCCAGAACCTAACAGGTTCACGAAATCTCCTGCGTGCCCCGGTCCGGAGACGATCAATACCTCTTTTATCCCTGCATCGATCAGGGTCTGTAATGGGTAATATATCATCGGTTTGTTATAGATTGGTAAAAGATGTTTGTTTGTAACTTTTGTCAGAGGCAGCATTCTGCTGCCAGTCCCACCTGCAAGTATAACTCCTTTCATGTTCATCATTCCTCCAAGTATGATCTGAGAGCATCTTCCCAATGACGCATCTTTTCAGTCTTGTTGTTGTTAAGAATGCTATATTTTGGCCGTTTGGCATCGCATACGAACTGTTCGCTGGTGCACGGGTGTATTTCGCATTTTAGTTTCTTGAGCATTGTAATCTCTCTCGCAAAATCATACCAAGTACAGACCCCTGAATTTGTAAGGTGATATATCCCGAAATCTTTTTTCGCAGATATCATATTTAAGATGCCTTTAGCCAAGTCTCTCGTGTATGTCGGAGATCCTTTCTGGTCGTTGACGACGGTTATGTACTTTTTTTCGCCGCATAATTGGATGATTTTTTCGACAAAATTATTCCCTTTCTTCCCGAAAAGCCAGGATGTCCTTATTATGTAGTATTTATTCAGATTTTTGATGATGATATCTTCTCCGTCAGACTTTGTCTTTCCGTAATAGTTTATCGGGTTCTTCTGGTCGTTCTCATCATAGGATTCCTGATTTCCGTCAAAGACATAATCCGTGCTTATCTGGATAAAGACTATCTCTTTTTTCTTGCATACTGCAGTAATATTCTTTACTCCTGTCACATTGACAGCACGGCATTTCTCCCGTTCTTTCTCAGCCAGGTCTACTTTGGTGTATGCTGCGCAATTGATGAGTATGTCTGGGTTTTGTTGTTCAATCTTGGTAATATCTTCCTCTTTTGTGATGTCCACATCTTCAGAACCCCAACCAGTGACATGCATGTTCTTTTTTGACAATTCATCAACGATATCTTGTCCGAGCATCCCTTTGCTTCCTATTACAAGTATGTTCATTTTCTCACTGTTTTTTTGTGATTTCTTCTATTATCTTTTTCTTTAATGGTCTCCACCAGGTCTCGTTATTCTTATACCATCTTGCTGTATCTCTCAATCCTTCGTCGAATGTGTGTTTCGGAGTCCAGCCAAGGTCGTTTTTTATCTTGGTGGAATCTATAGCATATCTGAAATCATGGCCCTTCCTGTCTTGCACGTATTCTATCATCGGTTCACCTTGATTGAAGATTTTCAATATCTTGTGGGCTATTTCGATGTTCTTGAGCTCTGAATCTCCGCCGACACAATACGTCTCTCCGATTTTGCCTCTGTGGAGTATGAGGTCTATCGCTTCGACGTGGTCCTGTACATGTATCCAATCTCTTATGTTCAATCCTTTGCCGTACACTGGAACTTTCTTGCCTTCGATTAGATTTGTTATGAATAAGGGAATCAACTTCTCTGGGAACTGGAACGGTCCATAATTGTTAGAACAATTCGATATCGTTATCGGCAGCCCGAATGTCTGGTGATACGCCCTGACAAGATGGTCAGCAGCAGCTTTTGAAGCGGAATAGGGTGATCTTGGGTTGTAAGGCGTCTTTTCAGAGAATTTTCCTTTCGGTCCAAGTTCTCCGAATACTTCGTCTGTAGATATGTGATGGAATCTCTTGTTTCCATTCCTTAGGGCCGCATCTAATAATGTTTGAGTTCCAAGAACGTTTGTCATCACGAACTTATCAGCATGGATTATGCTCCTGTCGACGTGGCTCTCTGCGGCGAAATGGACTATTGCATCAGCATCCGTGACCAACGAGTTTACAAGTTTTTTATCGCAGATGTCTCCATTCACAAAAGTGTACCTATTGTCATCTTGGACAGAAGTCAGGTTGTTCATGTTTCCTGCATAGGTGAGTTTATCCAGGTTCACTATCTCATGGTCTCTGTATTTCTTGAGCATATGGATTATGAAATTGGTTCCTATGAATCCAGAACCGCCAGTGACGAGTAATTTCATGGTCTTTTACCTTCTATTCTATCTTGAAAATAGATTCTTTATAGTTCTCGTGCCTTATCTCATCGATTTTCTCTTTCTTTCCTGTGCCTGCAAACAGTTTGTCAGGAAGGTTTATGCTTAAGCTGCCTGGATTGCTTATCGATTTGTAGCCGTGGACCACGCCGGGTGGGACGATCACGCTGACTTTATTGCTCTCGCCTACGATGATATTTATCTTATTGGTGAATGTCTCAGAATCTTTCCTGTTATCCCACAGGTGGAGCTCGAAATCGCCAGGTCCTATGAAGACGAAAAAATCTGTTTGGGCGACATGTTCATGGGGGCCTCTTATGACCCCTCTTTTGGTGTGGGAAACGTATCCCATGACAGGTAATAGCTGATCATCATCTGTTCTGTATATTTCTGCGAGCCAGCCCCTATCATCAGAATGGGTTGTCAGCGTTTTTATGATGACTCCTTTGATGTTTTTTTGCATATTTTCACCTTTCGGAATCAAAATCAAAAGGTATTTAAATACATTGTTGTTATTATGGTAATACATGAGTATTACTAAACCAAGAAAGACAAGAGCCAGTATATCTATAGACCCGGAGATACTTAGGTTACTAGACAAACATGTTGATAATATCAACATCTTCTCCAGAAGCGAAGCGATAGAAAAGATAGTGAAAAAACATGTTTTTGAAAAGAAGAAGTGCGTGATTCTCGCAGGCGGAGACCCTGATAACCTTAAGTTAGGAGATACGTACCGGCCTCTTGTGAGAATAAAGAATAAGCCGCTCATAGAAGTGATAATAGAGAATGCCAGAAAGGCAGGGTATGATTACTTCTGTATAATCGGTTCGAAGGAAGTGTTGTCAGAGATATACAAAGTCCTGGGTGAGGAGGGCATAGAGTATATAGAAGAGAAGAAGCATCTTAACACGGCAAAGACATTGCAGCTTGCAAGAAGTAGGGTAAAATCTACTTTCTTATTCGTCCCATGTGACCATTACTTCGAGATAGACCTGAAGAGCATGGAAAATTATCACCGGCATAATGATACTGTATGTACTTTGGCAGTTTATTCTGGTACCGAGCACGAATGGAAAAAGAGTTCTATAGTAGAGATGGAAGGAAATAATATAGTGGGGTATAGCGAGATACCGAAATCGATGCAGACGCACTTGACTGCTCTCATGATAGGTTTTGCTGAAACAGAGATATTTGAAATGATACCATCTGCAGACATACCCTATTCATTACAAAAAGATGTATTTCCGGAATTAGCAAGAAAAAGAAAGCTTGTGGGTTACATTTATTCAGGTAAATGGAAGAATATACATCACCAGAGAGATGTTGAAACAATTTTCAGATGACTTAATTGACCTGACTGCTCAGGATTCTTCTTGTTCTCATTATTCTAGTCCTGTCTTCTCTTCTTTGTCTCAAAGTGGTAGGTAATCTGACCAAATTCCATATCAGGCAGTATATGAATATCCATATGTTGACGAAACTCCAACTCGGCCGCATTCTTCTGAGCATTGAATGTTTACGGTTGATTTTCATTAATGGCAGGGAACTCATGATGCCTACAAACCCGATCATCTTCAGGATCCACCAGAAATTATAATTTTTGATTGCAAACATCAGGGTATTCCTTATCGTTAGATAGGATGCCTTCCATTTTATCTTTTTTGAAGTTCCTTCCCCATAATGCCATAATGGGACATTGATTTCTACGAGTTTGTAACCTGCGGCAGATACCCTTGCTTCGAAATCGTTGTCTTCACCATAAGCGAAATAGGATTCATCGATTAAGCCTACATTTTGAAACACGTCTCTTCTCACAAAAAGGGCCAGCCCTGGTATGTCTTTGGTGTTTTTAATGGCTAACCTTTCAAATTTCCTGCTCGCAGATTCAAACTTCTCAACCGGTACTTTTTCAACAGCGCCGTATACATCAAAGCCCAAAAGTCCAATCGATTTATCAGATTCGCAGGTCTGGACAGCATATTTTATCCAGCGGGGATCAATCAAGATATCATTATTTAGAAGAAGGATGTAATCTGCCTTATGTTTCATGCACTTTTTAATTCCTACATTGTTTCCGCCAGCCCATCCGAGATTCTTCTTGTTTACAGCAATATCCACTATCGGAAAATTGGTCCTGACAAAGTCTATAGACTCATCTGTTGATGCATTGTCTACTAATAGTATATGATAGTTCTGGTAATCGGTTTTAACGAGAGAGGGCAGGCAATATCTAAGGTGTTCTATGCCATTCCAGTTGAGAACAATCATATATACGCTGGGTTGATATTCTTTTGTCATTTATTGCACCTTTATTCTCATATTCGTGGATTACGGTTGCGATGGCGGGTTTGGTGTTATTTTCAGAAGCTTGAATCTATCTCTTTGTATAACTTCTTGAACTTCACCAGTGACATCTCTGCTATTATTTATTATCCAATCGTATATTTCAGGGTGTACTGCACGATATTCTGCTTCTGTAGTATATACTGTGTCTATTATTGTATATTGCAGCTTTTTTGATTTGATTGCGGTAATTAGATTATTCTCGTCAGACATCCCCCAATTCATGCAGAACCGTCCAGTATAATATATTATGGATCGGTCGAATAGGTATGATGTGCATACAGTATCATTGTCTGCATGGCTGTTCAGGTATTTGGCTATTGCATAAGCGCCTCTGGCACGGTCATACTCTCCCACTTTGCCCATCACAAGCACAGTAGGCACGAGCACTATCGCCATGATGAACAAAGCAGAAATCACTTTCTTGATATTGTGCCTTGTCTTGGTTTTATATGCTCGCATTATAAGACTGGTTAAACCCAAAACCAAAAATGAGATTGTGATGATGAAAAAGGGATTCACTACAACTGACAGGCCTGTTGACTCCAGCATCGAGAGGACAGGACCAAATTCTTTTTTGAAAACATGTATCATCATGATAGGTATCGCTGTAATGTATATCGCTGTCAAGGCTGTTAGGTATAGAAGATGATTATCGTTTCTTTTGGATTCAAACGCGTCCATTGCCTTGACTATGGCCAAAGCGGCGCACACTGCGAATATCGGGGTGTATATGACTAGTCTTTCGAAAAATATCTGTCGTGAGATTATGAACGCGGAGATGCTTAATAGTGAGAGTATCATAAATGAGTTCTCAGGTTTTCTCCATTCTTTAGATATCATGAAGACGCCAAATAAGAAAGGTACGGTGATGACCCCTAAGAATGGCGTGAGGAATGGCATGCCTAGATTTGCACGTAATACTTCCATGAATGGTTGTGGCTGCGTGTATGCGCTATTTCCGCCTGCACCCTGCAGGATTGCATTGATGAACCAAGTCAGGTATGAACTGTCATTCCACATAAGATAAGGTATGCTTAGGTATGTCAAATAGAACAGAGCACCAGATGCCAGTGCTATTATGATATGTTTAGTCATCTTCTTTGTTGGTTTTGAAAGGAGATAGAAAGGCACAAGGCCTACTAGGGGGACAAGGCCCCTAAGATCAGTCGTGAATTGGTTCATGAGAGCCACAAATACTGAAATATAAATATAAACAGGCTTTTGCTTCTTTAATGCTATTCCAAACAATAATGCTGAAAGGAGCCACAGTGCGGTCAGCTGGGAGTGGAGAAGGGCATTTCTTGAAAAAAGTAAGTGGAAAGGAGATAACGCGAATATTGTTGTTGCATAGTAAGCTATATTCTTTCCGAATAGCTGCTTGCAGATATAGAACAGCAGTATTATGCTGATTATAGTGGATGTAAGAGAAGGGATGAGGAGGGCTAGAGGGGTATTTCCTAATATTGCTGTTGTGGCAAGGAGAGGTGCCATCACCATAGGTCTTGTATATTTTATCCCCCCTAGGAAAGATAACCAATCAGGATACTCATTGTAGAAGATGTCCTTTGGCGAATGTACTGCAATCGCCATGAAAGCAGCAGACTGCGAATCATCGCTTCCGGTGACTTCGTTAAGGTTGTACACCCGTAGGAATGTCGCAAATACAACTAGGACTATAAGAAATATGATGTTGTTGCGTTTTTCTTTTTGTAGTTCTTTGTCAAGTTTTTTCATGATTCGTTAATTCGTTGAAAAGTTCGAGATATTGTCCTATTATCTTTTCTCTGCTGTATTCTTTCTTGATCTTTGTTATCAACATTTTCTCAGCGATTTTTCTCTTAGTCTTATTTGAAAACTCAATCATCGCTTTTGCCACTTCAGCTGGATCCATATTTTTGATTATTCTGCCTGTTTTTCCGTTGATTATTAAATCAGGAGCTATGCCTACATTTGTGCATATCAGGGGTAGACCTGCGGCAGCAGCTTCAAGTATTGATTGGCCGAAATTTTCAGATATCGAAGTATATATGAATAAGTCTGCTTTCTTGAATTCTGATATCGCTTTCTTTTCAGTCCATGGCACGAATCTTATTTTGTCGGATATTTCCAATTCTTTTGCGATGCATTTAAGTCGGGTAAGCTCAGATTGGCTTTCCGTGGTCCTTCTGAACTCATTCCCTACGATGATTAATCTTATCGCTTGATTCTGGAAAAGTTTTACCGCTCTTATTATCAGCTCGATATTTCTGTCGCGGGTTATTCTTCCCACCCATAATAATGTCAATTCTTTATTGTCCTTTTTACAGGGGGCATACTTGTCTGCATCTATTGAAAAAGGTATTATCTTTATTTTATCTCTTTTGACACCAAAATCAACAGCTTCATCATATTCTTGTTTTGAGTTGACTATTACCGCATCGGCATCTAGGATTATCTTCTTGCAAAAAACATCATACAGAATATAAGGAAGTTTCATAAATCCTCTGACTATCTTTCTGTATCCTAAAAGGCACCCGTGGGGGTGGATTATGAATGGCAATTTCCTTTTCTTCGCTATATCAAATGCAATCTCGCTCTGATAATTCCTGTATGCGTGGGCACAGATTATCTGTTTTGATCCGCGGGATTCTTCAAATGCAGATTTTAATTCAGGAGTATAGAAATATCTCATGAATCTCCACTTTATTGGGAATCTGAATACATGGACTCCACGTATTTTTTCATGCCTTTTGCATTTTTCTGCTCCGAAATTAGAGGTCAGGATCGGTGAATATATTTTTTTATCCTCTAATCCCTTGCTTAGCATGAATGCATGATTGGCGGATCCGCTAGAGTACGGATAGAATGCATCGATTGTTGAAAAGACAGTGTATTTCATTCAATCACATCATAGTATTGTTGCTGGCCATGATAAACTTAATATACTTCTTATATGCTTTTCTATGGTATTCCATTTAAATAGGGTGTTTAGCAATGGTCAAAAAACTTAAGGTACTGACTGTCCTTGGCACAAGGCCGGAGATCATAAGGCTTTCTAGTGTCATCAAGAAGCTTGAGAAGGAAGTGAACCACATACTAGTACATACTGGCCAGAATTATGATTATGAGCTTAACGAGGTTTTCTTCAAGGACCTGGGCTTGAGGAAGCCTGATTATTTCTTGGGCTGCAAGGCAGATACTTTGGGCCAGCAGTTAGGTAACATAATCGCCAAGAGTGAAGACGTGTTCAAGAAAGAGGTCCCAGATGCGGTCCTTATCTTAGGAGACACAAACAGTGCTCTCTCAATCATCATAGCAAAAAGGATGAAGATCCCGATATTCCATATGGAAGCAGGGAACCGCTGTTTCAACGAGAACGTCCCAGAGGAAATAAACCGGAGGATTGTAGACCACACTGCCGATTTCAATCTTTGCTACACAGAGCATGCGAAGATGAATTTGATCCGTGAAGGGCTTCCTTCAAACAGGCTTTTTATAACCGGTTCTCCGCTCGCAGAGGTCCTTAAGGATAACAAGGACAAGATTGATAATTCTCAGATATTGAAAGATCTCAAGCTCGCTCCAAAGAAGTACATAGTCGCGACCGCCCATCGGGAAGAGAATATCGATGATGAGCGAAGGTTCAAGCTACTATTCGAATCATTGAATGAGGTCGTGAAAGAGTTCGACCTCCCGTTGATTCTATCTACACATCCAAGAACCCAGAAGAAGCTTGATGCCGCAAAGATGGTTCTTGACACGAGGATCCAGATACACAAGCCATTCGGCTTCTTCGATTTCATCAATCTCCAGAAGAACGCTTTTGTTGTCATAAGCGATTCTGGCACGATAAGCGAGGAGTCGGCCATGCTTAATTTTCCTGCCATCATGACAAGGACGAATTCAGAAAGGCCTGAAGCGATAGATGCCGGGACGATGATACTTAGCGGTGTCGAGAAAGAGACAATAATCCCCTGCATACACGCGATAACAAAGTACAGGAAAAGTAATGATGAGATTCCACAGTTCTACAAGAACACTGACTGTTCTGATCGTGTATTAAAGATGATTCTCGGCCTCTCAAGGCTTGTTGACCGAAGAAGGAACGTTGTCGAGTATTAGGTAAAATGAAGATTCTAGAAGTCCATGAAGTGAATTACTTCAAGAAGCCGATATTCGAGTTCATCGAGATACCGGAAGCTCTTTCTCTGAAAGGCCATGATGTCACGATGGTAGATTTCGGAGAAGGAGAGAACAAGATATTCTCGCTGAAAACCCAAGAGTTCAGAGGAAACAGGGTATTTCCTAAATCAAAAGTCAAGGTCATAAGGCCCGGAGCGATATTCCTCGGTACACTCATTGCAAGATTCACAAATATGTTCACTAGTTACTTTGTATTGAAGAAACTTTTTAAGGAAAAGAAGTTCGATGCAGTCATACTATACTCTGTCCCGACTAACGGGTGGATAACAGTGAAGCTCGCGAAGAAGTTCGGTGTTCCTGTATTTTTCAGGACCCTTGACGTCTTGTACAAGTTAAGGCCGTTCCCGTTTCCAATAAAGCAGATAGTGCATTCACTTGAGAAATACGTCTACAAGAACTCAGATTATATCCTGGCATTGACGCCACGTCTAGGGATCTATTGTGGAAGAAAAGACTTCTTGCCCCTATACCCTGCTGTGAATGACAACATCTTCTTTCCATTATCAGATGATGATACTAACCTTGTAAAGCTCAGGAAGAAGTATGGGATAAAAAAAGATGACAAGATCATACTTTATCTGGGTACATTTTACGAATTCGGAGGTCTTGAGAATTTCATCTCAAATCTAAAGATAATAAAGAGACAAGTCCCTAAATCCAAGCTTCTTTTGGTCGGTGGCGGCGCAGTAGAAGAGAATCTAAAAGAGCTTGCAAGAAAAGAAGGCGTAGAGAAAGATGTCATCTTCACAGGCTTTGTCCCATATTCAGATGTCAACAATTACATAAACCTATCGACAGTCTGTATAAATCCGTTCAAGGAATGTGAAGCTACAAAGCACATAATACCTGCTAAACTATTCCAGTATCTTGCATGCAAGAAGACCATTATCTCAAGGAAACTTAAAGGCATCCTTGACCTCATCCCTGACAAAGGCCTTGGTGTTGTTTATGCCGAATCTGATGATGATCTGATAAAGACAACAATAAAGATGCTTTCAGATGAAAAATTAAATAGCGAGCTTGCAGAAAAAGGCTATGATTTTACAAAAAAGAACCATTCCTGGCCTGTTTTCATCGATAAGCTGGAATCATATCTGAAGAAGTACGGAAAGAAGTGATTCACTTTCTGGAAAGTCTTTTTCGCTTCTCTTTTTCTGGCTCATCAATGTAATTTTCTGGAGTTGATATTTTTCCCCCGCTTCTCTGTTCCAGCTCTTTTCTTGCTATGCCTGCTACAGTTCCTCCTTCAGTTGCGGCAGTTTTGTTCTGATTAAAGCCTTGAGCGTCCCTGTTTCTCGCTATACTTGTCGTTGAGGCTTCGCCAAGCATGTTGAATATCAGCTCCAAATCATTCATATGGTCGCGGAGATTCTCTTTATTCAATCTTTTAAGTTTTTTGTATTCATCTATTGTCTTTCCAAATGTCGCTTTGCTTATTTCGTTTGTCAGGATGGCATATTCTCTGTTCTCATCGACTCCTCGTTTCTTCCACTCATCTGTGAGTTCATGTCTTACCACTATCCCTCTTACTCTTTTCTCGATCCAGTTATCAGAATAGCCTTTCTCCCTGTAGATCTCTTTCATTCTTGCCTGGGCGAGTTCAGGGTTCTGTATTTCCTCTATACGTTCGTAGCCTACTTGGGCGAGCCATTGCTTGAATGGTTCCGCTTTAGACGAAGGGATTGATTGGATTATCCTGAACAGGTTTTTGGTGTTTGAGCAGTCAGTTTCCCTCAGTTTACCATCTTCCGCGGGTAATTTCAACTGTACGATTTTATCGTACGGTTCGAATCCCTCATTGGAAAGCTTTGCTTTTAAGTCAGACCAGTATCTTTTCGGAATCGTGCTAGCTTCTAAAGCGTTGATTACATCAATAACTGAGAAGTGCCATTCATTGTTGTGCCAGGTTCTACGTATTTTCTTATCCTGAAACACAACTAGTGCTTTTTCTTTGTCCATGAAGCAGATTATATTGTTCTAGTTTATAAACTTCACGTGCACATGTCCAGTGGAACTGTCAAACTGTCCAATGTGCTTATCTAGTGGGTTTTAGACTTTTAAATTAGCAACCTTTAAATATTCTTTAATATGTTTTGGGCGTGTGATTACTATGGCTAAATCTATATTCGATAACTCGACAATCCTGATTACTGGCGGCACTGGCTCTTGGGGCCAGGAGCTGACAAAACAGCTATTAAGAGACCACAATCCTAAAGAGATCAGGATATACTCAAGGAACGAACTGAAGCAGGTTGAGATGAAACGTGCCTTCAACAACCCTAAGCTTAGGTTCATGATTGGGGATGTCCGTGACTTGAAGAGATTGAACACTGCTTGTAGGGGCGCGGATTATCTTTTCCATACAGCAGCATTGAAGCACGTGACTGTCTGTGAAGAGAATCCTGATGAGACAATAAAGACCAATATCATAGGCACACAGAACGCCATTGAAGCAGCAATAACCAATGGTGTCAAGAAATTCATCGACGTCTCTACAGATAAGGCAGTAGACCCGCTTAACCTTTATGGTGTCACAAAAGCATGTGGTGAGAGGCTAGCAATAGCTGCAAATAATGAGACTGACAAGACAGTCTTTGTCTGCGTAAGGGGCGGAAATGTAATGGGCTCAAATGGCAGCGTCATACCCCTCTTCAGGAAGCAGATTGAATTGACGAATGTCCTGACGATAACTGACAAGCGCATGAACAGGTTCATCTTTTCATTGCCTGATGCGATAAAGCTCCTACTTAAGGCAGCAGTCGATTCAGTCGGCGGAGAGGTCTTTGTCATGAAGATGCCTGCTTCATCCATTGTGAACCTCGCAGAGGTCATGAAAGAAGAGCTGGGAGACGCTAAGACAAAGATAGAATTCATAGGCATCAGGCCGGGAGAGAAGATTGACGAAGTCTTGGTCTCAAGGCACGAGGTGCTTGACCGTGTCGTCGATGCAGGGGATTTCTTCGTGATATTGCCTTTCCTAGAGATAAAGCGCACGATAGAGCACTACAAGAACGTTCCAAGAGTCAAGATGGACGAGTTCAACTCAAGCAATACAAAGATGCTCAATAAGAAAGAGATAAAGGAATTGCTCGAAAAGAACGGCTTTCTAGACAAGTCTTTCAAGTATGAAAGTCTGTTGTCGAAATTGACAAAGGACCAGCTTGAGAGGATAACGAAGAAAGAGAAGTACCTGATATAATACTTCAAAATGGATGTCGGAATAACAGGCCATAATGGTTTTCTTGGGAAATACGTCTGGAATAAGTTGAGTTCTGCCAACATGTCGCTGGAAGGCTTCGACCTTCCGGATAATGACTTATTCGACGACAACCAGTTGAATAGTTTTGTCAAAGATAAGGATGTTATCATCCACCTGGCTGCTCAGAACCGTGCAGATGACGTAACCCTATGGAAGACGAATACAGAAGGACTCTTGAAGCTGCTTATCGCGATAAAGAAGCATGGCAAAACAGGTTGCAGATTCGTCTTTGCATCGTCATTCCAGGTCTACACACCAACATTCACTCCGAAGAAAATAAAGGAATCATCAGATACGGAAGCCAATGGTATCTACGGTCTCTCAAAACTCGCAGGAGAGGCTCTTGTGAGATCATACTGCAAGAATCATGCGATACTCAGGATGTCTAACATCTATGGGCCTGGTGGAAAGCCTTTCTATAACTCAGTCATAGCGACTTTTTCGCATCTTATAAAAGAAGGCAAGACATTGACAATCAACGGCGATGGTTCAAGCACAAGGGATTTCGTTTTCGTGGAAGATGTCGCAGATGCGATAGAGAAAGCAGTCTCTTCAGGCAAGACAGGCACGTACAATATCTGCACAGGTGAAGCTGTCTCGCTGAATAAGATAATCAAGATAATATCGAAGATACTGAAAAAGAAAGTCGACTTGAAATACGAGCCTGCTGCGGAAAAAGAGCTGAAGACCAAAGGAAGTTTCGATAAAGCCAAAGAAGAGCTTGGCTGGCAGCCTAAGACTTCGTTTGCAGAAGGCATGAAAAAGGTATTGGGTGTTTGAAATGGACGTAGAGATAAAGAAGCTTGACGTGAAGAAGGATGATAGGGGCTGGCTTGCAGAGATACTTAGGCCAGAGGATGTCAAGGTAAAGGGATTCGGCCAGGTATTGGTCACTACAGCTAATCCTGGGAAGGTCAAAGGCAATCATTATCATAAGCGGAAATTAGAGTGGTACTCAGTCATACAGGGGGATATGGAACTCCATCTTCTGGACTTAAAGACAAAGGGACGTGAAGTCATGACAATCGGTGAGTCAAACCCCGTCCTTGTGAAGATAAACCCTAACATCGCACACGCAGTGAAATGCGTAAGTAAAGTTCCTGCCGTACTCCTGATTTACATATCAGAGAGCTTTGACCAGAATGATCCGGATACGTTCAATGAAGAGGTCATTAAAATACCTAAATAATGCTTTTAAACCAGTTCTATATTTTAGAAATATATTTAAATGGTCAGTTTATCGATTTACTCATCGGTGGTTTTAGATGGATGACTCAAAATTCATAATAAAAAATCCTAAACTAAGTATTCTAATGCCTGCCTATAATGAAGAGGCAACCATAGCTGAGATTGTCAAAAAGATAGATGCTGTTGACCTCGCAAAGATAGGCGTCTCCAGGGAACTTATCATAGTTGATGATGGCTCTAAAGACAAGACAGTCAATATCGTAAAATCGCTTCAGCAGAAATATTCTTACATAAAGTTTATACAGCACGTTAAGAACAAGGGCAAGGGCGGGGCGATAAAGACTGCCATAAAGAATGCGACCGGAGATATACTTATTGTTCAAGACGCGGATTTGGAGTATGACCCTCAGGATTATTTCAAGTGTATATTGCCTATATTGAAAGGGAAGGCGAAGGTTGTCTACGGGTCTAGACGACTAGAGAAGAAGAACAAGCAGCATTCTCATTTTTCATTCTATTTGGGAGGTATAGGCATAACCTGGATATTCAACATGATTTTCTTCACTCGTCTGACTGATGAACCGACATGCTACAAGACTTTCAGGTCTGACTTTATAAAGAGTATAAAGATAAACGGAGACAAATTCGATTGGGAACCAGAAGTGACGGCAAAAATCGTCAAGCGAGGCATAAAGATATTTGAGGTCCCTATAAGATACTATCCTCGGACAGAGAAAGAGGGCAAGAAGATAAAGTGGAAGGATGGTTTTGATGCTGTCTGGACGATGTTGAAGTATAGGTTTATCAGCTAAAATGAAAGTTCTTCTTATAAATCCTGCATGGACGGTAGAGAATAAGGGTAATCTGTGGAGGAAGGTCGCTTCGTGTTATCCTTCATTAGGTCTTGCATATATAGCTGCAGTCCTTGAGCAGGACAACCACGAGGTTCTCTTCATAGATATGCACGCAGAGAATTACTCTCCTAAAGATATTGTTAGTATAATTAAGGACAAGCGTTATCAGGGCATTTCTCACATAGGCATAACTGCAACGACTCCGCTGATAAATTGTGCTTATGAAGTTGCAGAGGTATGCAAAAAGAGATTTCCTTCTGCGGTTATGGTTTTCGGAGGAGTTCATCCGACAGTCCTTCCTGAAGAGGTCCTTCAGAATGAATTTGTCGATGTCGTTGTCAGAGGTGAAGGCGAGTACACCATGCGTGATCTGGTAGGTGGAGCAGAATTGAAATCTATCTCTGGAATATCTTTTATTGACGGAGGTAAACCAGTCCATAACCCCGATCGACCTCCGATTGAAAATCTCGACGAATTACCACCTCCCGCGTATCATCTGATGCCGATACAGAAATACAAGCCTGCGATAGGCTCATTCAAGAGGCTTCCGGCGATGTCGATATTTGCAACCAGGGGTTGCCCCGGAAAATGCACGTTCTGTCACAGGTCTTTTGCAGGGAAGATACGTTCACGTTCAGCAAAAAAGATAATAGAAGAGATAAAAATACTGCAGAGGGATTATGGCATCAGGGAGATAAATTTCTATGATGACACGTTCACAGCATTGAAGAAGAATGTTGAAGAATTCTGTCGCCTTCTTAAGCAAGAGAAGATGGATGTATCCTGGTCTTGTTTCACGAGGGTGAACTATGTCGATAAGAAGCTTTTCAGAATGATGAAAGCGGCAGGATGCCATCAGGTGATGATGGGTGTGGAATCGGGGGTCCAAGAGATCCTAGATGGGATGAATAAGATGGTGACCATCAAGCAGATAAGGGAAGCAGTGAAGACTTGTAAAGAGGTGGGGCTCGAGACAAGAGCGGCATTCATACTCGGTAGCATTGGTGAGACTAAAGAGACCATGGAGAAGACAGTCAGGTTCGCGCTGGAACTGGACACTGACTATGCTCAATTCAATATTCTTACAGCGTACCCGGGTACAGAATTATGGAATGTCGCAGAGAAGAACGGTTGGCTCAGGGTAAAGGATTATGACTACAGCGTAAGTGATTTCACATTGGAGATTCCCACCGTCTCGAACAAGGAGATTCTTGATATTTATAAGACGGTTCATCGTTTATACTACATCCGTCCAAAGGTAATATTAAGGAGGATTTTAAAGATAAGGTCATTTGACCAGCTGAAGCAGGATATTTTAGGTGCTTTGGCCATAATATTTGAAGTGGATTAGTGGAAAACATGGTGTCGAACAAAAGTCATGAAGAGAAGAATCTTGAGACGATGTCTAAAGCGACTAATTATAATAGATGGATGTTCAGCAATCTGAGCAGATACATCGGCAAGAACGTCTTGGAGATAGGCGGCGGGATAGGCAACATGACTCGGCTGCTTTTGCCCGGAAGGAAGCTTGTTGTCTCGACAGACATCACAGGGTATAACCTGAGAATCCTGAAATCCCGTTTTAAGAATCGCAGAAGTTTCTTTGCAGTCAATACCGACATCTCCAAAGATACAGCTCATCTCAGGAGGTTCTCTTTTGATACTGTCGTTTGCATAAATGTCCTTGAACATATAGAGAAAGACGTTGCAGCACTGAAAAATATGAATTCTCTGCTCAATAAGGGTGGAAAGCTTGTGCTTCTGGTACCTGCTTTCAGCGCGCTTTATGGCACGATAGACAAGGCAGATGGCCATCATAGAAGGTATGATAAGAAGAAGACGATAAAGAAGGTTGAAGCCGCCGGTTTTGAAGTTATGAAATGCTTCTACATGAATCTGCCCGGCTTTTTTGGCTGGTTCTATCATGGGCGCGTGCTTAAGGCAGGGCTCCATCCCGAAGGGGACATATCATTATTCGATAAGCTCGTTCCTATTTTTTCATTTTTTGAGAGGATCCTGCATCCACCGTTCGGGTTATCCTTGGTGGTAATAGCTAGGAAGATGTGAGGGGTTTTATATGGATCTTTTGGTAATAGCTGCTTTTTTTGTCATCGCTTTCGGTCTTGGATATGCGGTGACTTTTTTCATAAAGCGGACTGAGAGTCTCATTGAACGGTTTTTTATCTGTGTTGGTGTCGGCCTGGGTACTGTACCTATATTAGGTGTCCTCCTAAATCTCCTGAAAATAAAGTTGTATGTATGGATATTCATATTACTCGCGCTTATCGCTCCAGCTTATGGATTGTATAAGATTCTATCCGAAGGCAAGCTGAAACGCATCAAAGATTTTAAGCTGAAGAAGTCGACTATCTATATCATTACTGCAGTGTTCTTCGCATTGGTCCTTTTCGTAGTTTTCTTTAAAGGCGCGAATGTGTACCCCTATCTCGAGGACGATGATCCTTGGCTTCACGCAGTAAGTGCAAAATATTTTGCTAGTACATACACATATTCACAATTCAATGGGATAGATGTCGCATATTATCTAGAGCCTTATCCTCCCGGTTTTGTGATATTGATGGGAATACTTCAGCAGTTGGGCCCGAAAGTCATCTGGATGCTGAAGTTCTTCAACGTGCTCATAATCGCATTGGGCATAGTTTTCTTCTATCTGTTCGCAAAAGAATTCATAGGAGACCAGAAGAAAGCATTATTGGCCACGTTCTTTTTGACAGTAATACCTTGTTTCTTGAGCCATTTCATATGGGCCCAGACCTTGGCATTGAACCTGTTCTTCCCGGCATTCTACTGTATGATAAAGACAATAGAAGACAAGAGATGGTTCATTCCCGCGATGGTTATAACATCAAGCATAATAGTCACACAGATGTCGAATGCATTCATATTCGGCCTGTTCTTCCTGATATTCTTCGCAGTGAAATCCTTGTCTAAGAGAAGATTCTTGACTTATTTCTTCATTGCAGGATTTATAGGTGCGATGATCGGTTTTGCCCTTTTCTGGACACCGACAGTCATGAAGTATGGTATCTTCCATACTGCTGAGAGGAACACGATAAATCTGAATGACCTAGGGAGCATAGCGACGAAAATCTCGGGTGGTGATGTCCTTTATTCCTGGAGCGATGTCATAATAGCCAGGACTTCTAGCAAGATGGACAACCCTATAGGTATCGGTGTTGTGCTGTTCTTCTTATTGGTATTTTCGCTTATAGTTCTGATTTATTTCTTCATCAGAAATCCTAAGAGCATAATATCTGATGATTCTGCATGGAAAGTCACTTCAGTAATATGGCTTTTGGTAGCTTTTGCAGGGATACACGGGAATCGCCTCCCATTCCCTATGCTCATGCCGCACAGGTGGTGGGCGATAATGGCTATTGCAATAGCCCTCCTTTGTGTGGAAGGGTTCTTCTGGCTAGGAAAGATTTCTGAGAGGTTCAAGATCCACAGGTTCTTTGTATACACTGTGATCGTATTGGGTGTATTGTTGACTTCAGGATACCCGAAATATGTTGTTGAGACGTCATTTTGGCCTTTCGGTGCGGGCTGGGGTTCAGTAGATGAATTGAGGGGTTATCTGACTTATGTCGCTCCGCTTCCTGACGGGACAAAAGTTTTCCCTATGTGCTCTCACGAATTGAAAGTGCTGTCTTTTGATAAGATCGCAGAATCATGGGATCTAGATTATGCTGCGTTCAAGAAGATCGCATTCAATAGTTCAGCAAGCAGGATCCATTCTTGGCTCAAGTCTAATGGTTATGAATATATGACTTTAGACGCTTTCTGCCTTAGAGACCATAGCATGAACGAGACAAATGACAAGCTGTTGGAGCTTGGCAATTCAACTTATTTTGGTTATGCGGGCGGAGAGAAAGGATTCTTCATGTTCAAAGTTCTTTAATTATTTTTCAATCTTTTTTTCTATCCTTTCAAGCCTCTCAAGAATTTCCATGTTGATGGGGTTCTTCTTCGCGAGTTCATGCGTCTCCTCTCGATGGAATCCTGCTCTGTCTTCCAAATAACCGAAGAATATCATCAATATGACAAGCAGAAGAAAGACAGGTATGAACCATCTCGTTATAGAGACATTAAACCCGTAATCCTGTAATTTTGCAAGTACCAGGAACAATATCATTGCAGAATTAATTATCGCGATCCAGGACATTGTCCTTTGTGCCCATACTTTACCGTATATTATTAACTTCCTTATCTCAAAGAAACTTTTTAGCGCTTTCTCTTTCATTTTTTCTTCCTTCTTTTATCTGCTTCTTTGAAAGCGATCTGCCTAACGAGTATCTCGAGCTGCTTCTGGTTCTTTTTTGTCATGTTGTATATGTAGAAAAGCAATACTGACATGCAGAGGAACCCGCTTATGTAGAAGAAGTCTGCTGTCCTTTCTATCATCAATACGTCCATTATTCCATATACTGTTTTCGGGAACATAGCGAGGAACATGAAACCTATCCAGACTGCAAACCAAAACACGAGTCCTGCCTTATCGTAATTGGCTTTTTTATAATAAAGGAACGTAAGGTATATCATGACAAGTCCGAACATCAATCCGAGTATCTGAATTCCAACTATCATTTTTCACCACCTGCTTATCTTCCACCATATCATGTTAAGTACGATCTTTACACCGTCGAATACTGTTGTACCTTTGTACTTTTCAGCGTATATTGTCTTTATAGGTATCTCTGCATATTTTAACTTTTTCTTTCCTGCGTTAGCTATCATCTCTGACTCTACGCTGTAGCTCGTTGACATCCATCTTATCTTCTTGTATGCTTGAGCAGTCATTGCACGGTATCCTGATTGGGTATCGCTTAGATTTATGCCGAATAATATGTTGCTGACCTGATTTATGAACCAGTTGCCGAACCTGAATACGGCAGGCATGCGTGCATCAAGTGAACGTGAACCGAACACTATGTCTGCATTATCCAGTTTCTTCAGAAAATTAGGTATCTCTTCTGGCTGGTGCTGTCCATCAGAGTCTATGAAGACCAGTTTTTTTGCACCTTCTTTAACTGCATAGTCGCTCCCTGTCTTAAGAGCTGCACCTTTTCCAAGGTTCACGATGTGTCTAAGGACTATTGTCCCTTCTTTCTTTGCGACAGCAGAAGTCTCATCAGTCGAGCCATCATCGACAACTATTATGTTACCCACATATTTTTTTACTTTTCTGATTACTGGAGATATGCGCTTCTGCTCATTCTTGGCAGGGATGATCACATAAAGGTCGTTCATGGTGTAGCATTTCGTGTAGTTGTTGTCTTCGTTACTTTTGTTTTTGTCGCTTTCTCAAGAGTTTTATCGATAGTTTTGTTGACTTCAACCGGTTTATATGTCAAAGTCGCATTCTGGCCTTCCCAATCCACTTTCCACACGATTATCCTTCCGCCGGTTATCCCTCTCTGGTCATCGAACTTATCAAAATATCTGAGTCCATGTCCTCCAAGATAGAATAATCTGGTGAATATGCTGTTCGCAAGTTTTGGATGTGTTATTATTGTCGTAAATCCTCCTGCATCAGGTATGAGAACTACAGATATTGGCAGAGTGTTTTCAGTGAACACCTTCTCTTCTGTTCCAGAAGGCGTTATGTATGCTATTGATGTGGGTCTGTAACTCTCACGTGCAGGTATTATTACATCCATATTGGTCAGGTTTATGATCATGGGCAATTGCTGGTTATTCAATGCCTGCATGCAGTTCATCATGCCTTGGTCATTCGGTTTTTCGCAAGGTGCGACTCCAGAAAGGAAGCCTGGCCAGTCAGATATCCATTGGTTATCATCTTGAGTCTGTATCTCGTAATAGTGCTGGTCTGCTTGTTCTGGCGTCAGGTTATAGTCAGGATCGAGTAATATTCTCTTGCCCTCTTCTGCAGTCTTTCCTTTTACTAGTGTGTACATTTCCGCCCGTCTGAAATCCCAGCTTCCGAAATGCGCCCAGACTCCTGCTTTGCCGACCATGTCTTCGCTTGTTATGAAGAAGTTTTCAGGGGGATTGCAGTGTGTAAATCCAAGAACTTCTGTCGCTTGTTCTTCCGTAAGTCCTTCTTCTGTCAGTATATTTTCAGCGTCTTCTCTTTCGATGGTGACTATTATTTCAAGTATCTCTATAGACCTGTGGGTATCATTGAGTATGTAGTTCAATTTGTCAAATGCATTGTTGCTTCCGCAGTCAAGCATACGTAATATTCCGACGGATAGTCTTTCATCATCTGTGACCATCAATTTACCGAGCCAGTGGAGTGGCGGGCCGGCCTGGCTTGAGCCGTCAAGAGTCACTCTTCTGTCTGCAAGGTACTTGAACCAATGCCCAAAGTCCCACCAGGAATTGATTATTGCATCTTGATTCGAATTTTCTTTTATCTTGGTCAAGGATCCATACCACGCATCATTGACATTAGGTATGTAACTCTTCGCCACATCGTATCCCGCTTTTACTGGAGCTATCAACACCAGTAACAACAGCAATGCGACAATAGTTTTCGTCAGAACATCATTTATTCTTAGTTCTGAGGATATCCAGCCGGATACTGTCCTATATATTGCTGCTATTGTTATTCCGAATGCTACGCCGAACGCAGGTACCATGAGTAATGAGAACCTGACACCTTTAAGTGCTGCATAAGATGTTGCGATGAACCATATAACAAGCAATATCGCAAGCTTGACATCGACATCTTCTTTTGATTTGAGAAGCAGGATCATGCCTATGATGACTGGCAGTGCAATGAGTGCCATGTATATCTTAGGGTTCAAGCTGGTTCCATAGCTCGAGACGAGAATCAGGTAGATTGCTGTCCCGAATGCCAAGAGGTATTTCTGTTGTTTTGATATGTTATCTTTTCCAACTATCACAAACAGTATGCCCATAAGCCCTAGGAAGAACATCAATTTACCGCCCATCTGCGCGATTATTGAAGTCAATGAACTCGGATTGAATTCTGCGACAGTCACAAGTACATTCGGCCAGAATGTCTCGAGAGCCGCAATCTTTGTCCTTGTGAACCAGAGTGGTCCGGTTATTGCCGCCAAGAATCTGCTGAATTCATTGAATATCGTTATGAATATCGCTGAAGATGAGAACAGTAATAAAATATCTGTTATTATCATTTTCATCTCTTTATCTTTTAATATGTTGACTATGCTCTTGTTGTGTATGATTTGTTTTGTAGCGTAGAAAATTGCATATGCCGCGAGGCTTCCGATTATGAAGTCAAACATGAACCACCATCCTTGCCAAGCTGCGGCGTAGAAGCTGATCCATAATCCTGTCAATGCTCCGAATAATATCCTCTTCTTCAAGTCTTTTGCTTGTATCATATATACGAAGAAAAGGACGATTATTATCGGAAAGAATATGCTCAGAGGATCATTATCCGAACCCATTGTCCTAGATAGAAATATCGGATTTGATGATATGATTACTGAAGCGATAAGCCCGCCTATGTTTCCTGATACTGCCTTTCCGACTAAAAACGAAAGTATTGCTATCAGTACACCGAATATTGTCGGCACATAGAATGACGCCTGCATTATGGTCATGTCTAGGTTGAAGACATGCAGGATTTTGTAAGTATACGCGATTATGTACGCGTAGAGTTTGCCATTATAGAAAATACCGCTGTTTTTTAATGGACTTCCCATCATCAAAGGTGCTTGCGTGTAAATATCGCCGTAACATAACTGTTTCTCAACATCTATGATATCACACATCGTGCCATTATTCAAGAACCTTCTCGCATCCCTTAACCAATAATATGAATCGATATCGCTCAAATAGACATATTTGCTGTTCCCAGATTCATACATCATCTGTTCCTTGAACTGCTGTGAAGTCGCATCAACTTGCTGTTTCAGCATGTCTTTATTTTGAGTGAGCAACTTCTGGAATTCAGTTTGAAGCAGTGCCTGCTTGTTGGCATCAGGGAGATTTGGATATTGCTGTTCTATCTGTGTCGCTATCTGGTTCTGGTAATAGTTATAGACTGTATTCTGTGCCCAGTCATCTGTAGCAGGGAGATACATCGGCTGTATTCGTAGATATACTGTTATTATTATAGGGATTAGTATCAGGAAGATGGTTGAGTATTTCTTGAAGAAATCCAGGGTATCTTTGTAATTGAAGTTTAGGTTGTCTTTCTGTTCAGGATGTGCATGTTCATGCTCTTTATGCTTCCTGTTCTTGAACCAGTTTTTGACTTTTGAGAAATCAATCGCTATATCTTCGTCTTCTTTCTTATGTTTTTCAGCCATCTATAATCCCCCTTGATTTATCTGTTCGGAAATCCCTATCTTTATAAACATTTTGCTCTGAACAAGACCTTCGAGAAAAGCATCAATTCTGGTGATTTCAGTATTGATTTAAATAGCAGTCTTGATGGCGCATCTCTGCTCTCTTCGTTGAGGATTTTTTTCATTTCTGGTTTGTCCATTATTTCGATTAACCTGTTGTAATCTGTCTCATTGAACCTGTCAAGGATGTTTCTTAGAAGCAGGCTTATTTTAAGTTCACGTTGTATCTTTTTCGATTCAAACGAATAACTTGTTTTTTGTGTTATCGATCGTGCGAGACATTCTGCTGCTTTGAGGCCGGGCACTATCCCCCCTCCTGTTGTTGCTTTGACCTGGGTTGCAGCGTCACCGACAATGTATGCGTTTCCATTCTGTAGATTCAAGTGAGGATCGTATTTCGGTATGAGCCCCCCCTGCATATTCAGGACTTTGCAATTTTCAAATCTTTTCATGAACTTTTGAAAGACCTGTCTAGGATTCTCTGTTGTCGCTATTCCTACTCTTGCTGTCATCTCATCCTCTGGTACGACCCAGCCGAAGAATCCGGGGATATCATCTCCGAAATAGACTGAATAAGTATTCTTGTCGACGGGCATATCCACGACTGCCTGCACTCCTATCCAAGATTTTTGCTGTTTTTCATTTCCTATGAATCTTGAGACGATAGAATTCGGGCCGTCTGCGCCTATAAGCACGTCCGTATTGGTTGTTTTGTCTCTGCCTTCTTGGGAATATTTGATTCTTATCTCATTCCCTTTATTTCTTGTGATTCCTGTTGCTCTGCTTTTTAGCATTATCTTCGCACCCGCTTTTCTTGCCTTTTCTGCAAGATAGCTGTCGAATCTTGTCCTGTCAAGCACTAGTTCATCAAGCTTTATCTCAACGCAGTTTCCATCTGGGGCATGGATTGCTGCCTTTTTCAATCGGTTTATGAGAAATTCTTTTCTTATTGGCAATAGCTCTTCAATGCTCTTTGTCACTATTCCAGTACATTGGACAGGTTTTCCTATTGTTTCATGTTCTTCTAGTATCTGTACTTCTTGGCATTTTTTAGATAGCAGATATGCAGTATGGCTTCCTATTGGGCCTGCGCCGATTATCGTGATCATGTACGGATATGTTCTTTGTTGGTTTATATTGTTTGTCAAATTTATTTTGTCAGTCCTACTAAATAGAGACAAATGGAAACATTTAAATAAACTTTGTTACTATTCAGTAGAAATTTATAGGTTTTGAGAGATGGCCTGTCTGTAATTTTCCGGGAGTTTAGGTACTTTAAAACCGGTTTTAAGGTGTTTAAAGACATTTCAAAGGAAAAAAGGGGAGATTAGTTCGCAAACTATAGTCATACGTATGATTTTAGGAGGTAAGTATAAAATGGAGCATTTAAAGAACGTTTTGAAACTCGCGATTCCTGCAGTTGCATTATCTGCCGGAGCAGTAGGCTGTGCAGCAAGCTCTGCAGAAAGGCCTTCTGTGGCGCCCGCAGCACAAGCACAGGATATTTCTCAATCGACTGATGGTTCCTGGACTAGCATCTCTGGCGCAGAGCCGGGTCTAGAAGAGAAAGCAGTATGTGGCACTGAAGAGACATGCGATCTTTTGGAGACTGAAAAGAAAGTCAGGTCAGCCCTCGCTCCACTGGGTTTTGGCTTAAGACAGCAGCAGTCTGCAACAGACCAGGAGAATGCTCTTTACCTCATAAGGCAGCACAATGGTAAGTATGACCCATCAAATTCATTCGATCTTCTCAGATGGGAAGGCACCAGAAAAGGATTGGATGGTGCGCCTGTCAAGATCAAAGCGGATCTTTCAAAGATCAGCGGCATCGAAGGACTTATACGAAACAGGAATCTTGTTGAACAGCACTACAAGACTACATCCTGGGCAGACATAATCAACGCATTAGGAAATGCAAGAGGAAGTAAGTTATCTTTGATGGAGATGTCAAAGCTTTTGCAGCATAACCTCCATTATGAGAATGAAGCTATAGCTAACCCTGACCTCTTTGTTGTCGAGTATGTGCTTCCAGCGGATTCTTTGAATGCTGAATGGCCGACACAGTTCGCAACAGCCACAAATCAGGAGATACCTGGTCGGGTTGTCGATGTATACTACATGTGCAAGCCGACAGGATGTTTCGGGGAAGGGAACAAGAAGATGTCCCACATGGGCTCTGCAGTTTACAATTACAAGACGAGGTCTGGTGAGCAGTTCATCTTGAGGCACATGAACATTTCTCCTGACAGGAATGCACACATGATATTGGATCCTGCTGACAGGAAGCACTATCCTTATGTCGCATCGCTTGTTATGCCACGGGACTTGTATGCTCCAGGAGAGAACGGCTCTTCAGTCGTACAAAGTGACGTCGGTAAGGACTGGGGCAATTGGACACTGGGCCTTAGGGCATCAGGACTTGGAATGATCGGTGACAATTTCATACCGAACAAAGGATTCCCCTTGTTCGAATTAGTGGGTACAAGAAAGGTTTCTGACAGGGTGTACCTTCAGCTTTCTATGGGCTACGGTTATGGCGGTTCTGAACGGGTAAAAGACCCCGCTTCAAGGATTACACAGCCAAATCCTGCGGATCCATTTGGCATGATTTCAGAAGTTGAAGCATATGACTCGAAGAATGCACACGTCTTATTGCCTGGTGTTGGCATGGGTGTTGTACTTTCTGACAACTGGTATCTCGACTTTGGATTTGGGGT
>Ga0105099_10000192_pt1 | contig 40389 bp, 37 predicted proteins | sample PPLLak3cmMay2015_2_FD_79138 | JGI IMG/M metagenome (GOLD analysis project Ga0105099, IMG submission 79138) | Freshwater sediment microbial communities from Prairie Pothole Lake near Jamestown, North Dakota, USA - PPLs Lake P8 Core (1) Depth... | ecosystem: Environmental > Aquatic > Freshwater >... | reverse complement strand
CCTCCAGGTCATGCGCGTAGCGCACAAACGCCTCGATGTTCGCCGCGGGCGGGACCGGCTCACCTCGCGCGTGGGCCGCCATGAAGTTGAGCTGCACCGCATCGTTCCCCGCATTCACCAGCTGGACCCCCGCGAGATACTGCCGGGCGAAGTAGTTGGACCAGAACGAGACCCATGAGGAGCCATTGAGCAGGCCGAGCCTCTTGCCCAACAGGCGGGGATCGCCCGCAAGCTCCGGACCCAGGTGCGGTAGCCCGGTCGTACGGATGTACTCGGCGAATACAACGCGCATGTCAGCCGTAGGCTTTTCCACGCCCGTCAACTTCGCTTACCCTTCATCCGCATCACGGCCCTCGCGGCTTGAGCGATATCGCCCGGCTGCATCTGATGGTGTGTGAAGAGCTCGTCGATTCCGCCGCTCTCCACCCAGCGATCCTGCACGCCAATCCGGCGCACCGGCACAGGGTGCAGCTCGGCAAGGACCTCAACCACGGCACTGCCGAAGCCACCCAGGATCGTCCCGTTCTCGGCGGTCACGCCACATCCGGTCCTGGAGGCCGACTCGACGATCAGCTCCCGGTCGATGGGTTTGACGGAGGCCAGGTGCACGACTTCGGCCTCGACGGATTCGCTGGCAAGTTCCTCCGCAGCCCGCAGGCAAAGCGAAGTCATCATGCCGGTGCCATAGAGCGTGACATCCCTCCCCGGCCGGACGATTCGCCCCTTCCCCCACTCGAAGCTCGAGGCGGTACTCGGCAGGGGCGGGAGCGTCAGGCGAGTCACTCGGAAGTACACTGGCCCAGGCGTTTCCACGGCCGCCTGCATGATGGCGACCAGGTCATCGTTGTCGCCGGGGTCCGCCACGCGCATGTTGGGCAGTGCGCGCATCACAGCCAGATCCTCGATGCAGTTGTGTGAGGCGCCGGCCCGGCTGGTGGGCAGGCCGGGGTAGGAGCCCGGCACCTTGACATTCAACCCGGCGTAGCAGATCGAAATCGCCAGCTGATCCAACCCCCGCCTTGCGGCAAAGGAAGCGAAGGTACACGGGAAGGGGATGAACCCCTCGAGCGCCAGCCCCGCCGCCAGGCCGAACAGGTTCTGCTCGGCAATGCCGAGCTGGACGAAGCGCGCCGGGAACTGGTCCCGAAACAGGCTGGCCTTGGTAGAGGTGCACAGATCGGCGTCCAGCACGCGGATGCGCGGTTCCCGCCGGCCGAGGTCCACCAGGGCGCGGCCGAACGCTTCGCGCATCTCGAGAGGGGTAGGCTGCTCATTCGCCGCCATAGAACGTCTCCTTGCTGTGCTCCATCCCCAGGCGGCTGTAGCCCTGCTCCGGTCGCCCGTAGGCGCGCGCCAGCGTACGCAGCATCTGATCCGCTGTTTCCGGATCCGGGGCGTGGGTATGCCACTTGTAATTGAACTCCGCCTGGTCGACTCCCTTGCCCTTCACCGTGTGGGCAATCAGCGCCAGGGGCGCCCCGCGCGGAATGACCCAGCGCAGCTGGTGGAAGGCGTCGATCAGCCCGGTCAGACTATGCCCGTCGACTTCCAGTACGTCCCAGCCAAACGAGCGCCACTTGTCGGCGAACGGTTCGACGCCCATCAGGTCCCAGGTGAAGCCCTTCGCCATCACCTTGTTGTAGTCAATGACCGCAATCAGGTTGTCCAGGTGGTAGTGGGCGGCAGCCATGGCCGCCTCCCATACATTGCCCTCGTTGGACTCCCCGTCTCCCAGCACGCAGAAGACACGCGGGCGAGGCAGTTCCTTGAAACGCAGCCCGAGGGCCATCCCGGCGGCGACCGAGAGGCCAATCCCAAGCGGGCCGCCAGACGATTCGATCCCCGGGAGTTTCCCGCGATGGACATGGCCCTCGAGCCGCCCTCCCAGCTCGCAGTAGGAGTAGACTTCGTCGATTGGAAAGAAACCGCGCAGGGCGAGCGCAGCATACAGCGCCGGCGCGCCGTGGGCCTTTGAGCACACCAGCCGATCACGTTGCTCCCAATCCGGCCGCTCCGGGTCCACGCTCATCGCCTGGAAGTAGAGCACGGCCAGGATGTCCGCCAGCGAGAGTGAGCCTCCCGGATGACCCCAGCGGCTGTATGTAATCATTTCCAGCGAGAGGCGCCGGATCTGATACGCAACCTCCCCGAGTTCCTCCAACGACATTCGCCGCTCCTCTCTCATCACGATCCGTCCTCGCCTGCGCGCTTGCCACGCTCCCCGGGCACGCTCGGACCGACGCCTGCCCGGTCCACCGGGGCCCATCCGCCGCCCGGCGCACCTGGAGCGGAGACCGGTCTCGCAGGTCGCCGGCTTTTCTCCGGATGAGCCTTGGCTCGCGCGCGCAACTGCCTAGCCCTTCGCCGCTCGGAAGTCCTGCAAGGCGCGGGTAACGTCGGCGGCCAGTGCGCTCGGGGCGAGGATGCTTTCAATCCATTGGATGGTCCACTCGGTCTGGGGGAACCCCTCGACCTCGCCGGGCTTCTCCGCCGCGAGAGTACAGTCCCGGATGCAGATCGGCTCGAAGCCGCGGAACAGGGCGTCGGCAAGCGAGAAGAGCAGGCAGCAGTTCGCCACAAAGCCGGCGCACAGCACGGTCTTCACGCCCAGATTGGTCAGCAAGCTCTCCAGTCGAGTCTCGAAGAAGGCGCTGTAGGTGTGCTTGCGGATGTAGTAGTCGCTGGGCTCAGGCGCGATCTGCTGCGGGATCACCAACTGCACCAGGTCTCCCCGCACATACTCGGCCGGGTCCACGGTCGGCTCGCAGAAGTGCGCCTCCGGGCTGAACCCCAGGCTCTCCTCGAGCCGCTTGCCGAACGCGGAGTGCGGCAGGTCGATGCGCGGCGCGCTGTTCATGGCATAGATGACCGGCATGCCCATCGCCCGGGCGGCATGGATCAGTGGCGGCAGACGATCGTTGACGATCTTCCACCAGGCCTGCTCATAGAGCGGATGGACGAGGTCTGCTCCCTCGGGCTTCTCGGCGGCGTGGTACACATCCACCAGCAGCAATGCTGTCTGGTCCGGCTGGAGCGAGACAGCCTTGTTTGTCTCGCCCAGGGGCACGTCTCCCGGGTAGAACCGGTAGTAACGGAGCTCGAGGTCCAGCGTGTTCATGCCGCATCTCCAGTCAGGCGCCCGACGGCCTCACGGCGGCCGTGCCTACACGGCGGAGAAGGGTCGAGGGAGCTCCGCCGAATCCCCGTCCCGCCCTACCCCTTGACAGCCCCGGCGGTCAGCCCGGCCGTCACCCGGCGCTGCAGCAAGATGTAGGCGATCACCACCGGCAGGGTGGCAATCGTCACGCCAGCGAAGAACAAACCGTACTGTGTGCTGTACCTGCCCGAGAACAGCATCACGCCAAGCGGGAGGGTGCGCAGCGCTTCCCGCTGCAAGTACAGCATGGGCATCAGGAACGAGTTCCAGGTCCACATGAATTGGAAGATGCCGAGCGCCGAAGCAGCCGGGATGGTCAGCGGCAGCATCACTTTCCAGAAGACCTGGAACTCGTTGCAGCCGTCCACCTTGGCGGAATCCCCGAGCTCGACAGGGATCCCAATGAAGAACGCCCGCATCAGGAAGATGCCGAAGGGGAGCCCCAGTCCAATGCTGGGCAGGATGACCGCCCAGTAGGTTGACAGGATGCCCCAGTCCCGCAGGTCGAAGTACAACGGAATCATGACCGCCTGGAAGGGCACCATCAGCCCGACGAGGAACGTCATGAAGATGGCTCGATTCCCCCGGAACCTGAATCGCGCCAGGGCATATCCGGCCAGGCATGACAGTCCGACGACGCCCAGCACCACCGGCGCGGCGATGATGACCGAATTGATGAAGTAGCGGTCGAACTTCCCGACCCGCCAGGCATCGCTGAAGTTCTGCAGCCGCCACTCTTGCGGCAGGCCCAGCGGATCCGCCATGATCTCGCTATCCGACCGGAAGGCGGTGGTGTACACCCACAACACCGGCCCCAGCGTGATCAGCAGGAAGAACATCAGGATCAGATACTTGGCTGCCGCCGACAGTCCCTTGCGGGCGAGGCGGCGCGCACTGGGCGGACGGGAATGGCGCGTGGCGCCTGCGGCTCCCGGACGGACCACGGCTCAGTTCTCCCTCTCGCGAAAGTAGATGAAGAGGCCGGAGGCGATCAAGGACAGCGCGGTGAGAGTCAGAGCCAGGGAGGTGCCGTAGGCCACCTTGTCCTCCATGAAGGCCCGCTTGTACAGGACCGTCGAGAGGACATCGGTGGCGTTGGCCGGACCGCCGGCCGTCATCACCCAGACGATGTCAAACACGTTAAACCCACCGATCAGGGTGTAGGCCGTGATCATCGTCAGCACCGGGGCAAGTTGCGGCAGGATGATGTTCCAGAACCTCTGCAGGCTGTTGGCGCCATCGATGCTCGCGGCATCCAGCAGGTCCACGTCCACCGTCTGCAATCCGGCCAGGATCACAACCAGGGTGAAGCCGAAGTACGCCCAGATGGCGGCGATCAGGACCGCAGGCAGCGCGTACTGCATGCTGCCAAGCCATCCGATGCCCAGGTGACCGAGGCCCACCATCGCCAGGCCCTGGTTGAGGAGCCCGATGAGGGGATGATAGACCTTGGCCCAGATTGCGGCGACGACGACGGTGGAGAGAATCTGGGGCATGAAGAACGCCGCCTGGAACAGGTTCGAGCCACGCGTCGAGGGCCACAGCAGCATGCCCAGGAAGAGGCTGATTATGATCGGGCTGAGTGTGCCGATGACGATCCAGATCAGGTTGTGTCTCACGGCAACGTGAACCAATGGATCCGCCAGCATGCGGGCGTAGTTCTCCAGGCCCACGAAGTTGCGAACCTGCCGCACGCCGTCCCAGTCGGTCAGGCTGATCATCAACGACTGAATGAAGGGGACAATGAAGAAGACGACATAGAAGATCAGGGGGATTGCCAGGAACGCCCAGGGTGTGGCCTTGGGCCCGAGCCGATTGAAGGCCAGCGCAGGCAGCTTCTTGTCGCCCCGACCGACACTACTCATAAGGCGCCCGACCTATCCCACAGACCACCAGACTGGCACATCGATATCGTCCACGCCTCGTCGGCTTGTCGCCCGCTCGTCCGCATCCCCTTCGAGGCGAGTCGGCGATCTCAATCTATCCAGCTGGCCCCCAGGGCATGAGGCTTGTTGCCGATCGCCCGTTCCCACCAGGCTTCCGGACAATCCCCCGCACCCTGGGGGCCAGACTGACTGGCTAACGATCTTGTGCCGTCCGCCGAATCGGCGAACGCTGAATCGTTCCTCTCTCCTGGCCTACTGTGCCGCAGCTTCCTTGGCAGCTTGCAGCGCCGTGGCCTGGTCTTCCGGAGTGAGCGCGCCTTCCAGGACCGCCTGGAAGCCGTCCTTCATCTGGGTGTTGAACTCCGGCGGAGTCAGGACGTCGATATTGTAGCCCAGGCCCTCGCCTTCACCCGTGGAAGCGCCTCGGATCGTTGTGGCGAAGAAGCGGAACAGGTCCTCCATCTCAAAGGCCGTCGGATCGACGTTGACTGGCGGGATGACCTTGCCGGTCTCATACCAGATCCTGGCAGCTTCCTCGGAGAACAGATAGTCCATGAAGGCAGCCGCTTCATCGGGATGGGCGGTCGCCTTGGAGATCATCACGCCCGAGCCCATGCCTCCCGGAGGCATTGCGACCTTGCCGTCGATCGACGGGAAGGCGAAGAACCCGGTCTCAAAGCCCTGGGACTTCGACAGGATGTCGCTGAGCAGCCACATTCCGGTCATGTGCATGGCGCACTTGCCCGTGTAGTACAGGTCGTTGCCTTCGGTGTACTCCAGCGAGTTCGGGCTGGGGATGAAGTATCCGGCAGCGTTCATCTCGACGAAGGGCATCTGGATGGAACGCACGATGTCCGGGTCATCCCAGCTGGTATCCCCGAAGATCATGTCGCCCAGCTTGTCCTTGGCTACGATGTTGTTGGAGAACATGCTGAACATGTGGAAGGCAGGCCAGCCGGGCTTGTTGGCGAAGCAGATCGGGATGTACCCCGCAGCCTTGGCTGTGTCGGCGATGGCCGTGAACTCCTCGAAAGTCGTCGGCGGGGTGACCCCGAGCTCCTCGAAGATGCTCTTGTTGTAGTACACGCCAATCATCTCGAGTTCATGGCCAATGCCGTAGACCTTGCCATCAAAGGTGGACTGCTCCCACACCCACGGGTAGATGCGATCCCGCCAGCCGTACTGATCGACGTACTGATCCACCGGCAGCAGGACATCGGCCTCCACGAGCGGGCCCATGAAGCCACCGCCCACACCGTAGGCCGCCATGTCCGGGCCCGTGCCCGAAGCGAGAGCGGTCTTGAGCAGCGTCTTCAGGTCTTCGAAGTTCTGAAACTCCCGGGTAATGGTGACATTCGGATTGGCAGCCTGGTAGTTGGCGATCAGCTGGTCGAAGGCGGCGGAGCTGCCGGATTCCTCCCAGCTGTCCCAGAAGAGCAATTCAACCGGCTCCGGCGGGGGAGCTTCGGTGGGCGCGACCGGCGCGGGGGCTTCAGGTGCAGGAGCCTCGGTGGGCTCCGCAGGGGCCGGGGCGGGTTGGCAAGCTGCCAGCAGCAATCCTGCCACCATCAATCCGGCGATACCAATCCGTACTAGTTGGCGCATGGTGTTCCTCCTCGTATCGAGTGCAGGCTGGGGTGATCCTTCGTCATGGTGCCTTGTCGCTCTCTCGATGCTTCCGATCTGCACAAGACCTCAGGCGTTTCGTCGAAAGCTCGCCTCCTTTCGCTCAGTCGGGCACTTCTTCTCCTCGTTGCGCTTTTCGGCCCAGGGCCGAGGACGCTCAACCGCCATATCCATTCGCACCCGACACCAGAAATGGAGACCTCAGACGCCCAGCAATCCATGCCCACCAGAAGACCCACGCCGCGCCCTCTCGCCCGAGGGCTCGAAGGACAAACTGACCAATTAGGTTGTATAACCGTTTATATAACCGGTAAACCCAGTATAGCACACATCCGATGCCCGTCAAGACCCAGGGCTCGTCACTCCCTGGTGGCCGGCATCCGCCTCCCCGGCGGATAGCCCGCCTCCTGCTAAGCCGCTTCCGGATGGCGAGCCCGAGTCCGGCCGGCCCATGAACTCACTCATCCGAAGACGGCGCGCAGGCGATCACAGTAGTACTGGACGAGCTCCCACTTGGCGTCCCCGGGGATACGGTGATCCGGACACGGGATGTATCCGCCCAGCGCCACCAACGCCCGCTGCCGTTCGATCTCTGCATCGACCGCGGCGCGGTCCTTGCCGAAGATCCGCTTGTCGACGCCCCCAACCCCGCGCACATCCCGCCCAAATCGCTCGCGCCAGGGGGCAATGCTGGCGTTCCAGGTCCCGACTTCGATCGGGAACATCGTGTTGACCCCATTCGCAAGCCAGATCGGGATCAGCTTGTCAATCAACCCGTCGCAATCCAGCGAGACGATCGTGATGCCGTACTGCGTCAGCACGTCCGTGATGCGTTTGTAGTGTGGGGCGAGTTTGTCGCGGAACAACCCCGGGTTGACCAGCGGCCCACCCTTGTAAGCCATGTCCTCCCAGAACATGGCGTAGTCGAACTGGGCGCCGGTGGCCAGCGCCGCGCTCACGCCCTGGAAGTGGAGTTCGGCCACCGTGTCGATCATCTCGTAGAGCAACTCCGGGTCATCCGCCATCAGGTAGGACAGGCCCATCAGTCCCAACCAATCGCGAATGATCCCCAGCAGGCTGCCGCAGTGCAGCGCCACCGGATTCTGGCTGACATGGCGCCGCAGCAGGTCGATCCCGCCTGCGTAGTCCTCCGCCAGGCGTACGGAGTGCTCGCCCATATTGGCACGAGCGACGCGGACCCGTTCGGGGCTGAACTGGAGCCGGGGCTTGAAGACTTGCTCCCAGCTTGCCCGATCGCGCAACGTATGGTCGATTTCCGTTGAGATCGAGGTAATGCCCGTCTTCTCGATGACGATCACGCCGTCTTCGTTGATCACCTTGCGTCCGCCATCCGGGAGCTCCTCGATCACCTGCTTCTCCAGGCGGGGGTACAGACGCCACTCCCACTGGAAGAGCGTGTACCAGTTGAAGTCGAACCCCAGCCGTCCCGAGACGGCGTGGTCAAACTCGTTCCCGTCCTGCCAGCCTCGACGCTCCTCCTCGGTGATGTGCCCTTCATGGGTCCAGCGCTGCAATGTCTCGCGCCAGTAGCCAAAATGCACCACGGGGAGACCATCATGCGGCTCGTAGTTGAGCACCGCCAGCGTGCGCTCACGATTGTTCATTCATTCGCCTCGAGGGGGGGATGGGGCACGATCCCCGGGAGTGCGCCGCCGATGGTGCGACGCCAGGCGGCCTGGGCAGTCAGTCAGCCTTCAGACCGTAGAGCTTCTCGACGTTGGCATACAGCAGCTTGTGCGCCAGGCGCTCCGCCTGCGGGCGCGCCAGGTACCCCGCATCGACCTTCTCGGCAAGCACCTGAGCGACGACATGCCTCCATGCCAGCAGCGCGCCGAAGGCCTCTTCGGCCGTGCGCGCATCCCCGCCCCAGCAGATGCGCTCGTTCGAGCGGGCCACATCGAGCAGTTCATGCAGCGCGCCCGCCGCGCCGGAGACCGTCAGCAGCGGGATCCACACCAGGTCCACAACCACGTTGGCGTAGCTGTGGGCCAGCCCTGCCACGGCGTCATACCAGGGGTAGCCGATGTGGAACAGCACGAAACGCGTCTTCGGGTGCCTGGCCAGCGACGGCTCGAGCAGCATCGGTGCCGATCCGCCCAGCTTGCCGATGCCCGCGTGCACCTGGAATGGGACCCCCAGCTTCTCCGACAGATCGCAGAACCAGTGGAACAAGAAGTCTCCATACAGCTTGCGTTCCGCTGGGCTCACCAGCCCCGGCTCGCGCAGAAACACCCGCGCCGCGTCCTGCTCCGTGGCATCCCCGAAGCCGAGCGATCGCTCGTAGGCGATGGCACACTTCAACGCGACTGCACCGCTTGCTCGCCAGCCCGTGAACAACTCCTCGAGAAACGCCAGGTAATCCCTGAAGTCGGCTTGCGGAGCGTGCGGAAAGTGGCGGAAGGGGGAATTGCCGTCATGATCGACAAGATCCGGGTGGAACACGGAGAGAAACATATCGGTTCGCATTGTGGCGGACAGGATTTCAGGATGGCCGTTGTCAGTGCCGTACGCCCAGTACGCGTCTTGGATCGCCCGACGGTAGCGCGCCGTATGGCGGAGAATGTCGATATGGGCGTACTTCTCCGCGTGCCGGGAGGCGATCCGGCTTGAGACCTCCTCCCAGTTCGCCGGACTCAACAGACCCTCCACCTGGTAGATCTCGAGGATCGCTCTCTCGAGCCAACCGAACAACCCGTTCTGCCGGCATGTGTCCAGGAAGGCGGCCCTCGCGTCTGCCGTCTCACCTGGCCGGATGTCGAGCATCTTGACGTACGAGTTGAACAGCAGCGAGTCGAGTGTCAGCTCCTGCTGGCGATCGTCCGGGAGCAGGTGCTCGTGGCTGGAGGCGACGGGCAGACTATCCACCAGATGGCGCAGCGGGGTGTAGCTCGGTGTTGTCAAGCTCTCTCCCATCTCCTGCTCGCAGGGCATCCAACCTCGATCGGCCGCCCACCCAGGGCGTCAGCGGATGATCCGCAGCTGTCCCTCACGCTTCGGCGGCTGGTCGTTTCAGTGATATTCCGGCAGCCACTCCGCGTGAGCCGCCAGCAGATCATCGACCAGCGCCACAATCTGATCAAGATCGAGCTCCGCCGCCGTGTGGGGATCGAGCATGGCGGCGTGGTAGATGTGATCCCGCCGTTGGGTAAGCGCGGCCTCGACGGCCAGCGCCTGGACGTTGAGGTTGGTCTGCATGAGCGCCGCCAGGTGCGGCGGCAAGGGCCCGATCCGGACCGGCTGAACGCCAGAGCGATCGACCACGCAAGGCACTTCAACACAACACTCGCGGGGCAGGTTGTCGATTAAGCCGTGGTTGGGAACGTTGCCATAGACGACCCGCAGCTGCCCCGTCTCCAAGCTGTGGATCACCAGTGGGGCGTACTCGCCGCTGCGCTGGATCTCCAGCGAGGCGGCCGCCTCGAGTTCGGCCTGCATGCCGTCCCAGCGAGCGATCTGGTCTTCGCAGCGGTGGAGGTACTCATCGAGGGGGATGTTGAAGCGCTCAATCAGCTCCGGTCGATCGCGCTTGATGAACCAGGGGACATACTCGCTGAAGTGCTCGCTCGACTCGGTGACGAAGTAGCCAAGCCTGGTGAATACCTCGTAGCGCACGCGATCGGTTTCCGGCACGCGTCCTTCCTGGATCACTGCCCGCAACAATGGGTAGGCGTCCTGACCCTGATGCTCGAGTTTCAGGTAGAACGCCATGTGGTTGATACCAGCACAGATGTAGTTGAGCTCTGCCTCGGGTAAACCCATGGCCTTGGCCAGCTGCCCGGCCGTTCCTTGAACGCTGTGACAGATTCCGAGCGTGCGCACCGGCGTCGAGCGGTGAAGCGCCCAGCAATTGATCGCCATCGGGTTGACGTGGTTGAGCAGCAGCGCATCCGGCGCGACGACCTCGATGTCCCGGCAGATTCCCTGCAACACAGGGATCGTGCGCAGGCCGCGCATGATCCCACCAACCCCCAGGGTGTCGCTGATGGTCTGGCGCAGGCCGTACTTCTTGGGGACCTCAAAATCGACTACGGTCGCCGGCCGGTAGCCGCCGACCTGGATTAAGCAGATGACATAGTCGGCGCCCTCCAGCGCCGCCCGCCGATCGGTCGGAGTCTCGATCCGGGCGTGCGCCCCGGCGGCATCGGACAGTTTGCGGGCTACCATGGCCGAGGTGGCCAGGCGGTCAGGATCGATGTCAAAGAGGGAGAAGGTGACCTCCTTCAGCTCGTCGTAGCTGAGGATGTCCCCCATCAACCGTTTGGCGAATACGGTGCTCCCGGCCCCAATGAACGTGATTTTCGGTCTCGTCATGACTCCTCATCTGCCAGCGGGTTCCAAATCGACGAACGGCAAAGGTCGGTCATCTGTCGTGCCCGGCACTGGTGCAGGACCCGGCCGGAATGCATCAGTGGTTGCACCAGCACGGCCGGACTCCTGCGTGGGAGCATCGGCGTGCTGGCCACATGCGATTGGCGGTCGTGGCGCTCTCGCCCCGGTCACCGCCCCGCGCCGGTGGCAATGGCAACCGGGGCGCCGCGCTCCGCCGACTGCGCCGCGGCCAGCGCCAATTCGAGGGACCGCACGCCCTCCTCGATCGGGACCGCCGTCGGACGGTTCGTGCGGATCGCCTCGAGCAGGTCAAGGGCCAGGGCGCGATACATGTCTTTCTCGGAGGCGATCGTCGTCAGGCTGCGCCATGCTGCGGCTGTCGAGTGCAGGGTGGCGTGATTGGGATCAGCGAAATCCGCCGTCAACCCCGGCAGCACAATCCGCCAGTCGCAATCCCAACGGCCAGGGATGGCGCCATTGGTGGCTGCTATGACTGCCAGGCTTGAGTTGCGGAAGCGAATGACCGTGGCGCTGACATCCTCAACCGTGTAGTCCTCAACGCCTTGGTGAAAGAGGTTCTCCTGCGATGAGTACACTGACTCAGGTTCTCCGAGGAAGTACCTTGCCAGGTCGAGCAGATGGATGGCTTGCTCGACAAGCTGGCCTCCGCTCTTGGCCTTGTCCCGCCACCACCCGCTGTGTAGCGAGTTGCAGGAGTAGCGGGCGACCATGAAGGCCTTGGCCGCCTCCGGGTCGCCAATGCGGGTCTTGAGCCACTCAGCGGCTTCGCCGAGGCGGTACATGAACCCGACCTGGCACTTCACCCCACTCCGGGTTATGTCCCCAGCCATGCTGTGCGCCAGCTCCGAGGTCAGGGCGATGGGCTTCTCCAGAAAGATGTGGACACCCTGCTGGCACGCCAGGGCAACCTCGTCGCCGTGGGCGAAGGGCGGCAAGCAGATGTAGACGAGGCCCAAGTCGAGCTCCTCGAACATGCGTCCCCAGTCCTCGTATACCTTGCCCGGGCCATAGCGCTGGGCAAACTCCTCCGCCGCTGGCCGGTTTTGGTCGCAGAAGCCAACCAGGCGCACCTCATCGAGGGAGGCCAGGATGTCGGCGTGGCGTTTGGCAATGTGACCACAACCCAGGATGGCTGTGCGCAGAGGCTTCATGTCAGTTCCCTTCCGCAGCATAGGTGAGGAGGATCTTAACCTTCTCGTCCGGCGCCTGGTCGATCAGGGTGTAAGCCCGCGCCGCCTCGGCGAAAGGCACGCGCTCGCCGATCAGCGGGCGGACCTCGACCGCGCCGCTCAGCAGCAAGTCCATGGCCTCACGTTCTGTCCGGTCGTGATCCCACGCCGGATAGTTGCGATGTGGGCAATCCCAGACCGGCATGCTGGAACGGAGCGTGATGCGGTTGTGGTGCCATTCGCGCGACAGATCGACCGCCCCCTGCTGGGCGCCATAGTAGCTGGCGGCAACGACCCTGCCTCCCTGGCAGGCACAACGGATCGCTTCCTGCAAGGCGGGGTAGACCCCGGAGATCTCAAGGGCGACATCTACGCCCTTGCCGCCCGTCGACCGCTTGATGCTCAGCGCTGCGTCGCAATTCCCCGGGTTCAACGCCACATCTGCTCCGAGCCGTCGGGCCAGCTCGAGACGTCCTTGGATCGGGTCCACCGCGAACACCTGACTCGCACCGTCCAGGCGAGCCATTTGCACGGCCAACAGCCCAATCGCTCCCATGCCGAAGATGGCTACCCGATCGGCGAGCTTGATTTCCGCGTCGTGGACAGCCGCGAGGGCGAACTTGGCCGGGTCAGTGAAGAGCATCAGCTCGCCTTGCTCTTGGGACTCGACGGGGTAGAGGCGGGCTTCCGGTAGGATCGCGGTCTGGCGATGCTTCCAGTCGCCATGCACGCGGTCGCCCGGCCGCAGACGCACCACCTTCGGGCCGACGGCGGCCACGACGCCGGTGGCCCAGGAACCCAGCCCATGCGGGAAGAATGGCTTGACGATCTCGCCCTTCTCCGGCGGACGGAACAGTCGCAGCGCAGGATCCCATACCTCGGCGACGAAGGGGTTCTCGCCACGATACAAGTTGATCTCTGTGCCGCTCTTGATCCCGCTCACTGTCGTTCGGACCAGCACCTGGTCATCCGTCAATGGCGGATCCGTGTACTCGCGAAAGGCAACTTTACGTGGACGTTCGACGATCAGTTCAAGGGGCATCGCAGCTTCCTATCTATCCACTGGATGTTCTGGCAGCAGCTCAAGAGAGCTTCCTCAAGATGTGGAAGGCAGCCGATCGACCGCCGGTACCCGTCTTCCTTGCAGATCGATGAGGCCTCGCATGAATCCGCCGCGCCGACGAGATTCGTGAGCGCGCTCTCACCCTTCACGGCACTTGCGTCGGGCGGATACCCAACCCACTCTGGCCCGCCCGGCCAGGATTTCTGACTCAGGCTCCGGGCGGCGGCCCGGAGGACTCGCGGATGATCAGCTCTCCCGGCAGGCCGATGCTGACTGACTGCGACCGGCCAAGGAGGCGCTCGACGAGAGTCTCGGCAATTACCTTGCCCACCTCACGCGGCGACTGGCGCACCGTGGTCAGCGGCGGACTGGCTTGCGCAGCTTCATCGATGTCGTCAAACCCGACAATCGACAAGTCGTCGGGAACGCGCCAGCCTCGCTCTCGCACCAGGCCCAGGGCGCCGAGGGCGCTCAAGTCGTTGGCACAGAAGACGGCGGTGGGCCTGGACGGCAGATCCAGCAACTGCGCCATTGCATGGCGCCCGCCGTTCTGCGTGTAGTTTCCGGGAACCGCCAGTTCCTCGAGCAACGGAATGCCGGCGCGCAGCAGCGCGCTGCGGAAACCCATCATGCGACGCACGCCGGATGGCGCACCTTCCTCGCCCATGATGAATCCGATCCGTCGATGGCCGAGGGCCAACAGGTGTTCGACCGCCATGCGCGCCGTTTCCTCATTGTTGGAGTAGACACGGTCCCAGTTGGGGGGCAGAACTTCGGAGACCCCAAGGTCACCGAGGATCACGACCGGAACCGATCGGCCGAATGACTCCGATACATGCTGAGGCGTGGCATGGTACGGATGGAAGATCAATCCACTGATCCATCCGGCCAGCGACTGGATGAAGCGCACCTCGCGCTCGAGCAGCCCATCGCTCGAACACACGATGACCGAGAAGCCGTGCCGGTCGGTCACGTCTTGAACCGAGCGTGCGACGCTCGACCAGTAGGAATTGCTGATGTCCGGCACGATCAAGGCCAGCAGGGGGACGGCCCGACGGGTGAGCGCACGGGCGACCTTGTTCGGAACATAGTCCAGCTCGCGGATGGCCTCGAGCACTCGCTGCGTGAGTTCGGGGCTGACGTAGTGGGATCCGTTGATGACGTGGGAGACAGTCGCCACCGAGACGCCAGCCCGTGCGGCGACCTCTCGAATGGTGACACGCTTCGGCTGCGACAGCCTGGAAGGGGACATTGGTGTGGTGTTAACCGCTTATATAACCGGCTAACACCAGTATAGACCCGAATTCTCAGGGCGTCAACAGGTGAGCAGGGCCTGGAGGGGGATTGCGGCCCGCCAGCATCAATCTACACCTGGAAGACCCGACTGTCCAGGCCGTGGGCTACCTATCCATTGCCCAGCGGCGCAACCGGAGGTGTGCAGGCCTGAGATCCCAGACCTGGCGCGGGGCCTGCGGGCGCCGGACGGCCCTGCCGGAAGCCTGGGCCTGGCCGCGCGTTGCCTCGGTCTGCAGCGGCGGAGAGCAGCCGGTTCAGTTCCCTGTAGCTGGGCTAGCCGCCTACCTCGGATGACTCACTCCCCTTGTTCAAACCGGTATGATCAAGGATCAATGAACTGGAGGCTGAAGGGCGATAGGCCCGGCTTCGGTCACATGGCGGCGCGCTTCAGCTGACGCTACAATGCAGCAATCCTCGCCCCGGAGTGCACAGCGTGGATCTTCTCAAGCCAACCGCAGGGCTGCCCAGTTTTCCCCACCGCAGGGAAAATCCCCTAACAGGATCGTTGGTCCTCATCTCCCCGCAACGGATCGATCGGCCGTGGCAGGGCGAGGTGTCGGAGCCACGTACGACTCCCCCACCCGCGCACGATCCTTCCTGCTACCTTTGCCCGGGCAACCTGCGCTCCAATGGCGAGCGCAATCCTGACTATGCCGGCACCTTCGAGTTCCGCAATGACTTCCCCGCCCTGCTTCCCGAGGGGTTATCCTCGCCACCGGTGGGGAAGGAGCCAGGTGTCGAAGAGGAACACGGCGACTGCCGTGTGCTGTGCTTCTCGCCGCGCCACGATCTGACGTTGCCCGAGCTTCCGTTGCCAGCGCTCGGCCAGGTCATCGATTCCTGGATCGCACTGACCGAGGAGCTCGGCCGGACCTACCCCTGGGTGCAGGTCTTCGAGAACAAGGGGGAAGCGATGGGCTGCTCCAATCCGCACCCGCACGGACAGGTCTGGGCCACCGCCCACGTCCCCACCGAGCCAGCCCGGGAGGACGAACGCCAGCTGGCGCACGCCCGGGCGGAGGGCGACTGCCTACTGACCTCGTACCTCGAGCAGGAGATCCGCGCCGGCGAGCGCCTCATCGTCGAGAATACCCACTGGGTAGCCCTGGTCCCGTTCTGGGCGATCTGGCCGTTTGAAGCGCTGCTGCTGCCGCGCCGGCACATCCTTCGCCTGCCGGACCTGGCAGCGGACGAGCGAAACGCATTGGCCTCCATCTTGAAGCGGTTGCTCACACGCTACGACAACCTGTTCGGCACTCCCTTCCCCTACTCGATGGGCTGGCACGGCGCGCCGCTTGACCGGAGCGAGGCGGATCACTGGCAACTCCACGCCCACTTCTACCCGCCCCTGCTGCGGTCGGCTTCGGTGCGCAAGTTCATGGTCGGCTATGAGATGCTCGCCGAACCGCAACGCGATCTGGCGCCCGAGCAGGCCGCCGAGCGCCTGCGCGCCCAAAGCGAGCGTCACTACCGGACACCTGACAGCTGAGCCGCGGCGTGCCTCAGGCCCCGACAGATCGGGACGACTGCCGCGCATCTCCCCGCTTCACGGCTCATCTCGGAGGCGCGCCCTCCTGCAAACAGCCGGCGGGTCTTCCAGGAGACGTGAGCCGCAAGCCAATGGACCTGGGGGGATGGCTAGGCCCTCAGGCGCGGCAAGGATCATCCATGCGGCGCCAGTCAGGCCCGCCGACTACTCCAGCCACTCGGCGATGTTCTCGGAGCCCATGCGGCGCACTTGCCGTTTGTCGAAGCCGGCCTGCAGGCAGGCTGCGACGAAGGCGCGCAATCCCTCAACGGGGGTGGGGTTCCCGGCCTGGCCCATGTCCGTGGCCAGCACGGTGCTTTCGTGCCCCACTTCGCGGATGCCGGCGATCACCTCCTCCGGCGACAACACATGCCTCAAGGCCGGCGTCGTGAAGACCCACACCCGCTCGAAACGGCAACCCTGGCCGGCAAGATCTCTCTGGACCTGGAAGGGCATGTCCGTGACGGGCGCCTCGGGGTGCGTGATCAAGATCTTGCGGACCCCCGCCTCGCGCGCCATCGGGACGAGCGAGAGTATCTCCGCCACGCTCAGGTGACCCGTTCCCAGGATCAGATCATGTCTGGCGATCAACGCCAAGATATCCCGAAGGGCCTCCCGGTTCTCCGCGCGGTCAAGCGCTAGTCCCGTGCGCGGCTGCTGGTGGACCCGGCAGTGGTTGGCAGCGTCGATCGTCGGCATCCAGATCTCGCGCGCCCCGTATGCGGCCGCCGCCTCCACGGCAGGCGGATTCAACCCGCCCACCGCGTGGTTGAGGACAAGCCCACCCCAGATCCGCACACCGTGTACGACCTGCGAGACAAGACAGGCGCGATCTGCCGTCAGGGTCGTGTGGTTCTTGATCAGGATTCCACCAAGCCCGGCTGCCGCAGCCTGACGGGCGAGCTCGAAGTCATCCATAAGGCGCGGGACGATGTCCGGTGCTGAGTGGACGTGAGGATCGATGAAGCCTGTGAGATCCATCAGCCTGCCTCTTCTTTCCACTTCGATGGCGAGGCATGCCGCTCACGCTGCGCGCCGGAGTCTACAGACCGGTCTGGAAGTCACCTGCGCCAGGGGAGTTCGTGCAGCATTCTCTCCGCCCGCTAATCCTCTCCTGGCAGGAATTCGCAACCCAGCTCCGTCAGCCGCTGGTCCACCCATTCCGGGATGAGCCTTCCGGCTGCCTGATTGGCCTGCATGCTGGCCTCCTTTCCCCGGACGGCCACCAGTGCAGCGGCAATGGCCTGTGCATCGGCCAGCGGCACGACGACGACGCCATCTTCATCGCCGACGATGATGTCGCCGGGCTCGACCACCACACCGCCGCACGAGACGCGGCCGCCGATTTCGCCCGGGCCATCCTTGCCGGGCGCCGCCGGGTTGGCGCCCAGAACGAAGGTGGGCAGACCCGTGGCGCGTATGCCCGAGAGATCCCGACACACTCCATCACAGACAATCCCGGCAAGGCCCTTGGCTCTGGCCGCCTTGACCACGAACTCGCCGAAGGTGCTGGTCACCGTATGTCCGTAGGTGGCGATCACCAGCACATCTCCTGGCTGTGCCACATCGACCGCTTTCCAGACCATCAGATTGTCGCCGGGCCGAGTGCGCACAGTGAGCGCTGGGCCGCACATGGAACTCTCCGGCGCGAGCGGTTTGATCCGCCAATCCAGCGCACCCAGTCGGTCCATGGCATCGCACACCTGGCCAGTCGGTACGTTGCGGAAGGCGGCCAGCAGCGCTTCGGCCGGTCGCGGCGCAGATGGGTGAATGCGGAAACCGGTAAGGGGAGTCCCAGCCATGTCTTCTCCTTGAGCCAGCTTACAGTGTCACAGGATTCAGCGGTGGATCGCCGCCGGCAACGCGGCCGATGTTGGCGAAACACGCATCCATCTTCGCGATCAGCGCATCTTTCGTGCCCGCCGAAATGTGAGGCGTTAGGACGACATTCGGCAGCTGGAGGAGGGGATGGTCAGCCGGAAGCGGCTCGTGCTCGAAGACATCCAGGCCCGCCCCGGCGAGCTGGCCGGATCTCAGCGCCGTCACCAGCGCTGCCTCGTCGACCAGCGGGCCTCGGGCGGTGTTGATCAGCACAGCCGTGGGCAGCATCGCGCTCAAGGTATGGGCATTGATTATGTGCCGGGTTTCCGGCGTGAGCGGCACATGCAGGGAGACGACGTCAGCCTCAGCCAGCAGGTCCTCGATGCTCAGGAGTTGGCCGCCCATGGCGCGAACAGCCAGCTGGCGGGATGGCTCCTTCTCGCAGGCGAGCACGCTGGCTTCAAAGACCTGGGCGCGGCGCGCGACCGCCTCGCCGATGCGCCCAAAGCCCACGAGGCCCATCTTCTTCCCGGCCAGTTCGTAGGAGCCCGGTCTCAGCTCCCATTGCAGCCACTCGCCGCGTCGCAGGGAGGCATCGGCCAGCAGCAGGCTCTTGAACACCGCCAGCACAAGCAGCAGGACGTGCTCGGCGACGCCGATCGTCGTGCCCGCCGGGCACACGGCGACCGGCACTCCCATCTTGGCAGCCGCTGCCACATCCGTCTTCTCGTACCCCACGCCTTGATGCTGAATCAGTAGAAGCCGCTTCCCGGCGGCGATTGCATGCGAGGGCAGCGGCGTAGTCGCAACCACAACGAACTCGGCCTCTGCGATGGCCGCCTCCACCGCTTCCTCCCGGTCTCGCACATACAGCGCGAACCCAGACGGCATGCGCGAGCGGATGATTGCCTCGACCTCAGCTGGCACGGGCTCCAGGTACACGATCCTGGGATTCGGCACGGCAGTTAGCCTGACTACTCGGGCGATCCGAGAGGGGGGATTCGGGGATGCGCGCTCCTGCGAGGGAACCTTCCTGCCAACTTGAAGCTCCAATCCATCCGCCTGACCCGGAAGGCATCGGGCGGTCACCAGCGGCTCACTCCGCTCGGCGGCCGAGTTCGAGATCGGCAGGGCTAGGGCACGGTCTTCAGCGCAACTGCCGTGGGTTGGTCTCCAGGAGAAGGAGACCCTGCGGAGTGTACTCAGGCGCCAGCGCATTCGCAAGACCGAGATGGCGCCTGGGGGGGGCCGGACGTCGGCGAATGGGACGACGCGGACCAGTACAGCCCCCGGACGCAAGCTGAGATCTTCACGCCACACTCACCCTGCCGTATCGCCGCACCTGTCCCGCTTGACTTTGCCCCTCCGCTCGCGTACAGTTGTTATCAGGCAGAATAGCCTTTTGCCTGGTGAAAGCGACAAGAAAGGCTTGGACTGGACCGCATCCCGATACCCTGTACGGGCATCGCGGGGGGCCCCTGAGGCTGCGTTCGGTGGCATCCCCTGCCCTGACAGATGACACACCGCGATCCATTCCCGATAATCGCCTTCTGGAGCGACGCGACCTGCGACGGAGAGTGGTGACTGATGAGACCTTTTGAGTACCATGAGCCCACGTCGATCGAAGCGGCCAGTGAGCTCCTGGCGGAACATGGGTCGGATGCGGCCGCCCTTGCCGGCGGCACAGCGTTGCTGATCGACATGCGGCATGGCGAGCTCCAACCGCGCCATGTGGTCAGCCTGTGGAAGATCCCCGGGTTGGGAAAATTTCACACCAACGGTGGCCTCAGGATCGGTGCCCTGCTCACGGTCACAGAACTGGGCGATGCATTGCGCGATCCAGCCACTCTAGGGCTGCGCGAGGCCGCGCGCATGCTGGGCTCCTGGCAGGTGCAGAACATGGCGACCGTTGGCGGCAACATCTGCAAGGCCTCGCCCGGCGCCGACCTGGTTCCGCCGCTGCTCTGCCTGGACGCACGGCTGTCGCTCCGATCCGCAGGCAGCGAGCGTGAGGTCCCAGTGGATGGCTTCCTCACTGGGCCGGATCAAACGGCTCTGCGGCCCGCGGAGCTGCTGGTCAGCATCCTGATTCCTCAACCCCCTCCCCACACCGGCACGGCATTTCTGAAGATCATGCGCCGACAGGCACTCGATTGCTCAATCGTTTCGGTCTGTGCCCGGGTCACGCTGGAGGACGATGGCCTGACCTGCAAGGAAGCTCGCATCGGCCTGGCCGCCGTCGCCCCCAATCCAATCCGCTCCCTGCGCGCCGAGGTCGCCCTCGCCGGGAAGCGGCTCGAGGACGCAACGATCCGGGAGGCAGCCCAGCTGGCACGCAGCGAGGCCCGCCCGATCACCGACGTGCGCGCCTCTGCAGACTATCGCAGCCATTTGGTCGGGGTCCTGCTCGAACGGGCCATCCGCAAGGCAGCCGACCGAGCACGGGAAGGGAAGGGGAACTGATGACTGCTGCGATGACCATCTCACTGACCGTCAACGGGCAGACGCACGCCCTCGAGATCGAGCCACAGGAGACCTTGCTGCACGTACTCCGAGCGCGACTGGGTTTGACCGGCACCAAGGCCAACTGCGAGGAAGGCGAGTGCGGCGCCTGCACCGTACTGCTGGACGGCCAGCCGGTCAATAGCTGTCTGCTCCTTGCCGTGCGCGCCGAGGGGAGCCGCATCCAAACCATCGAGGGCGTGGCGGAAGACGGCCAGCTGACGCCGCTGCAAGAGGCCTTTGCCGCAGAAGGCGCTATCCAGTGCGGCTACTGCACCCCGGGCTTCCTGCTCACCACGGCCGCACTCCTCTCGGCCAACCCACACCCGACCGACGAAGAAATCACTCATGCCCTTTCCGGCAACATCTGCCGCTGCACGGGTTACACCAAGATCGTGAAGGCTGTCCGCCAGGCAGCGGCGAAGGGGGTGCAAGCATGACCCAGGAGAAGGTGATAGGTCAACGGAAGCCGCGACAGGATGTTCTGGCCAAATCCACCGGGGCCTTTGTCTACGGGATGGACTTCCAGATCCCTGGCCAGCTGTATGGGGCCATCCTGCGCAGCCCGCACCCCCATGCCTTGATCCGCTCGGTTGACGCCAGCCGCGCCCAAGCGCTCGCAGGCGTGGAAGCCGTGCTGACCGCCAAGGACCTTCCTGCCGGACTGTTGATGCCCGGCGTGGTGTGCGATCAACCTCTGCTGGCGTCGGATCGGGCACGCTATCATGGTGAGCCCATCGCAGCCGTCGCTGCGCAGTCCCCGGACCTTGCCCAACAAGCCCTGGGCTTGATCGTCGTTGATTATCAGCCGCTGCCTGCCATCATCGACGCAGAAACCGCTACGGCCGATGAGTCGCTGCTTGTCCACGAAGCGTGGGAAACGTACCAAGCGGAAGAGGGCCTCGTACGTTGGCGCAACGTGTGCTGCCATGCCGCGCTGAACAAGGGGGATGTCGAGAGGGGCTTCGCTTCAGCCGACGAGATCATTGAAGGGACCTACACCACCGAGAGCGTACACCAATCGCACCTCGAGCCGCGCGTGGCTACCGCGGTTGTGCTGCCGGGCGAGGTCCCGACGGTATACTCCAACACGCAGCTCCTCTACTGGATTCGCACGAACGTCGCCCATGTGCTGGGAGTGCCGGAAGAGCAGGTGCGAATCGTACCCACCGGGATCGGCGGCGCGTTCGGCTCCAAGCTCTACCCGCAAATCGAGCCTCTGACCGCCCTGCTCTCGCGAGTTGCTGGCAAGGCGGTTCGTATGGTTGTTCCCTTGAGCGACGAACTCCTTGCCGGCGTGCCACGCCATCCGACCAAGACCCGGCTCAAGACCGCCGTGATGCGGGATGGCACGCTGGTCGCTCAGCAGGCAACGATGTACCTGGACGGGGGCGCCTACACCGGCTCAACACCGGAGATTGCCTCTGTGGCCGTTCTTTGCCTGGCCGGCCCCTACCGCACCCCCAACGTGCACATCGATGTCTACGGCGTCCTGACGAACAAGACGAACTTTGGAGCCTACCGCGGCCCCGGTGGCCCGTACAGTGTTTTCGCCCTCGAGACCCATCTGGACGAAGTGGCAGCTCGGATTGGCATGGATCCGCTGGACCTTCGCCTGAAGAACATCCTGGGCGAGGGCGACGAGGCTGCCAATGGGCAGATCCTGACCTCCGTTGGATTGCGCGAGACGGTTGAGCGTGCAACCCAGGCCATCGGTTGGCGCGAAGCCGCCGCAACCAACCGCGGCAAAGGTATCTCCCTCGGGTGGTGGACGACCACCTTGCAGCGCTCGACCTCAGAGGCGCTGCTCGATGCCAATGGCAAGGTGGTCATTCGCGTGGGCACAAATGAGATGGGGACCGGCGCAATCATGGGCGGTGTGCGCCAGGTGGCCGCGGAAACCATGGGGCTGGACGTTGACGACGTGTTGATCGATGTCGAGGACACGCTTTCGGGCTTGTGGGACTGGGGTTCGCAAGGAAGCCGCACGCTGGCCAATGTCGGGCGAGCCGCCCAATTCGCCTGTCAGGACCTCCGGCTCAAGATCTTGTCGCTGGCCGAGAAGCTCCTCGAGACGGAGCGAGAACGGCTGGATCTTGCAGGAGGAGAAGTCTTCTCCATAGACAACCCCGAGGAGAAGATCACTCTGAAGGCGCTCGCCCAGCTCTCACCCGAGGGAATCCTTCGCAGCCGGGCCGAGTCAAATGCCGAACCGGCTACCTATGACAAATCGCGCCTGACCTCTTGCCTGTATCCCGCCTTCCACCACCCCAGCTATCATTGCCATGTGGCGGAGGTCGAAGTCGACCCGGGCACGGGGATGACCCGGGTGCTGCGCTACGTCGCCGCCCATGACATCGGCCGCGCCATCAATCCAACGCTGATTGAGGGCCAGATCGAGGGTGGCGTGGTGCAGGGGATCGGCATGGCCCTGATGGAGGAAGTGCTATACGACAAACAGGGCTTCCGCACCAACATCAATTGGACTGATTACAAGTTGCCCACTCTGGCCGACATGCCCGAGATCGAGTCCATCATCGTCGAGCACCCGACGAACCTGGGTCCGTATGGCAGCAAGGGCCTGGGCGAGTCACCCGCGCTGCATCCACCCGCTGCCGTGGCCAATGCCATCGGCGCGGCCACCGGCAAGCGGTTCCGGTCACTCCCCATAACACCCGAGAAGATCGCGCTAGCCTGAGATCGGGCGGAGCTCTCGCCCCGAAGTTCAGGGCATGGAAGGAAGGCGCTGCGTGGCCAGGATGTACCATGTGGAAGTGATCAAGGCCAAGGGCGACCAGAAGGAACTGGAGGACTTCCTGCGTCAGGAATGCCTCCCTTACTGGCGGGAGCGCGGCTTCGAGGTCCGGGTGTACTCGCGGCAATACAGCTTGGGCGACGGCCCAACCTGGCTGTTCACCGGCATGGACCAGCTGTCGGACTTCGATCGCTGGCCGGCGCTGGCCACCGGTGAGCGCAAGGGCTTAGCGCTGATGAAACGCCTTGAAAGCATGATCGACGAACTGCACGCCAGCGTGATCCTGGATGTGGAAAGTCAGGGCTGAGTCGGCCCGCTCTTGCGGCAAGCGCCGCTGAAGCCACAGGCAGATCCCAGGCTGACTGGAAGCGAGGAAGATGCATAAAGCACCCTTGAAGCTCATGATCCCCGGGCCAATCCAGCCGGCAGACGATGTTATGAAGGCGATGGGTGGCCCAGTCCATCCTCACTACGGGCCGGAGTGGACTGCCCTCCACAACGACACCCTCGATATGCTCCGCAGGGTGTACGGCACAGGCGGCGAGGCTTTCCTCATTGTCGGGTCAGGTTCTTCGGCGTTGGATGCCTGCCTGGGGAGCGCACTTTCGACCGGCGAGCAGGTCGTGATTGGGGTCAACGGCTGGTTTGGGGAACGCCTGGTGACCATCGCCCAACAGTACGGCCTGGACGTGATCCAGGTCACAGCGCCCTGGGGGCAGCCTCTCGACCCGGCCGAATTCCGCAAGTCGTTCGAAGCGCACCCACAGGCGCGATTAGCGGCCGTCGTCCATCTGGAAACCTCAACCACGATCGTCAATCCCATCGAGCAGATTGGGCCGTTGGCCGCGCAGCTCGGCCGCGTGCTTCTGGTCGATGCCGTCTCGTCCTTGGGAGGCATCCCCTTGCGCATGGACGATTGGGGCATCGGGCTGTGTGCGTCCGCTTCGCAGAAGTGCCTGGGCGCGCCGCCCGGCCTGGCGACCGTAGCGGTCTCGCCTTCCGCCTGGGAGCTGATCGACCGGGCTCCGGACAAGGGCCACGGCTGGTACCTCAACCTGCGCGTATGGCGGCAGTACGCAACCGACTGGGCAGGGTGGCACCCCTTCCCAATCACGATGGCGACCAACAACGTCCTGGCGCTGCGCGCCGGCCTGCAGGGGCTGCTTGCCGAAGGCATTGAAAGCCGGATGGAGCGATACCGGGTTCTGGCCATGCGCCTAAGGGATGGCCTGCGCCAGATTGGGCTGCAACCCTACACACCCGACACGTTGATGGCGCCCGTTCTGACTGCGGCCTACGGCCCGCCCGGGGTTGCCACAAGCGAGATTGTCAACTACATGGCCGAGGTACACCACACCAAGATCGCCGGCGGCCTGGGCGATCAGCTCAAGGACAAGATCTTCCGCATCGGCCACATGTCGCCCACGGTCGGCGAAGCCGACCTAGACCTGCTCCTGGAGCAACTGGCGGCGTTCACCCCGGATTGGCGCAGAGAAGCCTGAGGATCCACAGGGTTGCCTGGCGCTTCTAACCGGGCCCTCGAGGGAGGAAGAGATGACAGAGCGACCACTGGAGAACCGGGTAGCCCTGATCACGGGCGCCTACCGCAACCTGGGGGCAGTCACGGCAGAAACCCTGGCGCGCTATGGCGCATCCGTGATCCTCAACGACCTGGACCGGCCGGAACTGGCCGCCCACGGACAGGCCCTGATCGAACGCCTCCGCGCCCACAAGGTGCGAGCAGTGGCAATTCCGGCGGATCTCTCCCGGGCCGCCGAGGTCGACCGACTTTGTCAGCAGGCGCTGGCGGCTTACGGTCGGGTGGACATCATGGTCAACAATGCCGGCCCATTCAATATGGACCCCTATATCTCACTCGAGGAATCGGTGTGGGATCTGATCATGAATGTCAACCTCAAGGCGGTCTACCTGACCGCCAAGCACCTCGCCCCACAGATGAAGGCCAACGGGTGGGGCCGGATTGTCAGCATGTGCGCCGGCTCGGCCTTCATCCGCAATCACAATGTCTACACCCTCGCCAAGGCGGGCGTGCAGGTGATCACCGAGTCGCTGGCGCTCGAACTCGGCCCGGAGATCACCGTCAACGCCGTCTCACCCGGGCAGATTTACGAGAGCCTCCCCGACATCCATCAATTCGATCCCACCTTTGGCGAGCGCTACCTGGAACGCACGCCGGCCAAGAAGCTGATCCGCCGCGCCGAGGTTGCTGAGATGATTGCCCTGTTCTGCATGCCAAGCAGCGGGACGATCACCGGCGTCACCCTCCGGCTTGACGGCGGGGCAGAAATCCCTCGCTTCTGACTTCCGCCCCAACGCGAGCCCCTCCTCCTTCCACCGGCGAACCGACCATTGGACTGGTCGCTGCGTGAGCGCCACCTGTCGGAGGCCGGGCCCGGACTTACGTAGGCATCGGTGTGAAGAGGGACGGCCGTCGGAGGCGCTAGCCTACGACCTCGGTATCGCCGGCGCGCTGCCAGCTTGCCTCGGGGGGCCGGGGAGGGGTGTCAGTCGGGGGAAATCGAGCGGGCTGACTCAGGCCGGAACTGCGGGTGTTCCCTGGCCAACCGGCAGGCGACCCGGTGCCCGTTGCCGAGATCGTAGTCCGGCACGGGCTTCCGACACTCCTCCAGCACGAATGGACAACGATCCTGCAATGGGCACCCTGGGACCAGCGTCCTTGCGTTCGGCGTCTCCCCACTGAGCAAGATTCGACTGCGTTTGACAGTGGGGTCGGGGATGGGAATGGCAGAGAGCAGCGCCTGGGTGTAGACATGTGTCGGATCGTCGAACACATCCTCGGTGCGACCCTGCTCAACAATCTGCCCCAGATACATCACCATGACACGGTCGCACAGATGGCGGACAGTGCTTAGGTCGTGCGAGATGAAGATGTACGCGAGGTTGAACTCACGCTGGAGCTTCTTGAGAAGCACGATCACGTGGATACGCAGTGACATATCCAAGGAAGATGTCGGCTCATCCAGGATGACCAGCTTCGGCGTCGTCATCATTGCCCGGGCCACGCCCACGCGCTGTTTCTGGCCGCCGCTCAGTTGATGCGGGAGCCGATCCAGGTGCTCCTCCTCCAGGTTGACCCGCAGGATCGCCTCGTCCAACTGGCTGTCGCTGGAGTACAGTCCGTGGAGCTGGAGCGGCTCGCGCAGTGTCCTGCGGACCGAAAAGCGTGGGTTGAGGGATTCGTTCGGATCCTGGAAGACCATCTGGAAGTCCTTGCGCCTCGCCCGCACGCGATTGCGGGGGATTGCAGTCAGATCCGTGCCCTCAAGCTCGATCGTTCCGCGGGTAACCTCCTCCAAGCGCAGGATACAACGGGCGGTGGTGCTCTTGCCGCAGCCGCTCTCACCGACCAGGCCCACAGCTTCGCCCGGGTACACGTCGAAGGTCACGCCGTTGACTGCGTGGATCGTGCTGCGGCCCTCCCGATAATGCTTGTGCAGGTCGCACACGCGCAGCAGGGGTTCGGTCACGCTGCCTCCTGATTGCGCAGGTGGCAGAAGACCACATGGCCCTCGGAAAGCCAGCGCGGCTCCGGTCGCCGTAACCAGCAGGCGTCCAACACGTACGGGCAGCGGTTGGCGAAGCGGCAGCCGGCATTGTCGTAGTCGATGCTGGCAAACGCGATCGCTCTCGAGGTGTCGAGGGCTTTCGCCTCGTCGACGCGCAGGATGCTGCCCAGTAACCGCTCCGTATAGGGATGGCTCGGTCGCTGAAAGAGGTCAAGCACCCCGGCCTGTTCCATGATCTGCCCGGCGTACATCACCGCCACGCGCTGACACACTTCGCTCACCACGCCCAGGTCGTGCGTGATCAGGAGCAGCGAGGCCCCGGCTTCCGACTGGACCTCCTTGATCAGTTCGAAGATCTGGGCCTGGATGGTGACATCCAGCCCGGTCGTCGGCTCGTCGGCGATGAGCAAGGCCGGCTGGCACGCCAGCATGATGGCGATCAGCACCCGCTGTGCCATCCCGCCGCTGAGTTGATGCGGGTAGGCCTTGGCGCGGGCTTCGGCGTCCGAGATGCCGACATGCTGTAGCAACTCGATCGACCGGCGCCGTAGCTGTGATCTCGGCAGATCCTGGTGAAGCTGCAAGGCTCTGGCGACCTGGTCGCCGGCCCGCATCAACGGGTTGAGAGAGGCACGCGGGTTCTGGAAGATCATGGCGATCTCCGAGCCGCGCACCTGCCGCATCTCGGACTCCGACAGCGCCAGCAAGTCCCGGCCGCCGAACAGGATCTTCCCCTCGGAGGCGGTGGCAGCTGGCGGAAGCAAGCGCATGATCGCCAGGGCGGTCATCGTCTTGCCGGAACCGCTTTCCCCCACCAACCCCATCACTTCGTTCGGCCGCACATCGAAGTTGACATCCAGCAGCACCGATCGCGAGCGCTCGTGGTCGCGGATATCCATTCGCAGGGAGCGGATCTGCAGCAGAGGCTCGGGCATTAACGCTCCTCCCTCGCCAGCAGATCCCTCAATCCGTCACCCACAATGCTGAAGGCGAAAGCGATGATCACAATCGCCACGCCCGGGAACAGCCACGTCCACCATTCACCGGTGATGATGCGCTGGGCGCCCTCAGCCACCATCACCCCCCATTCCGCAGTCGGCGGGGTGATGCCCAGTCCAAGGAAGGCCAATCCGGCGGCGTCCAGGATCGCCCACCCCAGCACCAACGTCACCTGAATGAAGGCGGGGGTAAGCGAATTCGGCAGCAGGTGAACGAGCATCACCCGCCAGCGCGGGTTGCCTACCCCTACGGCGGCATCGGCATACTGCCGGGTGCGCACCCGCAGCATCTCGCCCCGCGTCAGGCGAACAAAGTAGGGGATGTAGGCAATGCTGATGGCTGCAATGACATTGGGAACGGTATCCCCCAGTATCCCCGTGAGCGCCATGGCCAGGATGAAGGCGGGGAAGGCGAGCAGCACGTCGACCACGCGCATGACCACATCATCCACGCCCCCTCCAAAGTAGCCAGACAGGCCGCCGATGGTGGCGCCGATCAGGAAGGCGCTCAAGGCCACCGAGAAGGCAATCCCCAGGTCGAGGCGGGTGGCATACAGCACGCGTGAGAAGATGTCCCGACCGAACTTGTCGGTCCCAAACCAGAAGTCCGAGGACGGGGGCTGAAGCGTGGCCTTGGCGTTGGTCGCGTTGGGCCCGTAGGGCGCGAGCTCTGGGCCGACTAGCGCGATGACCACATAGATCAGGATCAAGGCGATCCCGAACGACAGCAGCCGCCAGCGGCCGACCTCGCTCAGCCCGCGAAACCAGATCGAGCGTCTGCGCCCCGTTTTCGGCTCTGCCCGCGGGTTCAGCGTCGTCTCCATTTCACCCCAAGCGAATCCTCGGATCGATGAATCCATAGGCCAGATCGATCACTAGATTGATGCCGACATATATGACGGCGATCAAGATCACAAACCCTTGCACAGCGTTGAAGTCGTTGATGGTGAGCGCATTCCAGGCATACTGGCCAATGCCGGCCCACGAGAAGACCTTCTCGACGACTACGTTCCCGGCAATCAAGTACCCGAAGACGATGCCGATCATTGTGAGGATCGGGATAAAAGCATTGCGCAGACCATCGCGCAGCACTACGCTGCGCCGAGGTACACCGATGGCCTTGGCTGTGCGAATGTAATCTGAGTTCAGGGCGTCCAACATCGACCCACGCGTCATCTTGACGATTGGCGCACTGACCACAAACGCCAACACCATGGCCGGCAGCCACAAATGGTCGAGCGCGTCGAGAAAGGTTCCAAACTGACCTGCCAGCAGGCTGTCGACAGTGAACAACCCAGTGACCTGGGGCGGTTCAGGCACACCGATGGTCAGCCGATCGAGTGGCGCCGGCGCCCAGCCCAGGGTGTAGTAGAAGACGTGCACCATGAGCAGCGCCAGCCAGAACAGCGCCTGGGCCGCTCCCAAGGTGGCATATAGACGCACGCCCTGGTCGATCCACGATCCGGCGAAGACAGCCGCCAGGACACCCAGGCTCAGCCCGACCACCAGCGCGATCAGGAACGCCGTGGCAGCAAGCTCCAAGGTGGCAGGAAGCCGGTCCCCCAGCTCCTGACGCACCGGCTGGCCGGTCTTCCAGCTCTCGCCGAGGTTGCCCGAGAGAAACTCCTGAGCATAGCGGAAAAACTGGACGTAGATCGGTTGGTCGAGCCCCATTTCGCGTTCATACTTCTGGATGAGTGCGGCGTCGGCCAACGGGCCGGCACGCAGGGCAGCCGGGTTGGAGGGAAGGATGTGCGTCAGCAGGAAAACAAACACGACCACCCCGGCGAGCGTAACGACCGCCAGCCCGATCCTGCGCAGCAGGTAACTCAGCAGGCGAGGCACGTGCGCCTCCCTGCCCGCAGGAGGGCCTTACCTGCCGCCGGGCCAGGCACATCCGTTGCGCCGCCCTGACAGGAAGCTGCGTCCACCATCAAGGTTCGAATCCGTCCCCGTCTCATGCCCGGTTCCATCTTACTGGATTGTACAGGCAGGGGCACACCTCCGGCATGCCCCTGCCTATCGATCACGTCAACTCGCGGAATTCAGCGATCGTTCAGTCCTTCCCCAGGAAGGCGTAGCGCAAGGTGAGATCATTGAACAACGCGATCCCGCTCACGTTGGAGCGCGTGGCAATGATCCACTCCGGCGCGTACAGATAGATCCAGGGGACTTCCTCCTGCACCACGATCTCTTGCCCGCGCTTGCTGCGTTCCTCACGGAATGCCGGATCGCTGTTCAGCGTCAGGTCACTGATGATCTGGTCAAGTTCCTCGGTGCAGGTGTTCGAGTAGTTGGTGAACTGGCCACACTTGAAGTTCCAGGTGAACTGGAACGCCGGGTCATTCCCCCAGGAGTACCACTCGAAGATGTAGAAGGGCAGATTGTGCTTGCCGTTCTCATCCATGGCATTGAGCAACTCGTTGTACTGAGCGATCGGCAGGGCGTTGACGTTGACCGTCACGCCGATCTGCTCTGCGCCGGACTGGATCCAGGTCGCCGAGTCCACACGAGCCTGGTCCTCCTGCGGCACAACGATATCGACCGTGAAGCCATCCGCGTAGCCGGCATCCGCCAGCAGGGCCTTGGCCTCATCGACGGTTGCCTGGTCGAAGGTGAAGAACTCCTTGGTGTGGGTGGCCATGCCCTCGGCGATGGGCGAGCCCGGATTGGCGCCATAGCCGTAGATCACGTTGTCGATGATCGCCTGGTAGGGCACCACCATCGAGAGCGCCTTGCGCACGCGCACGTCATCGAACGGCTTCTGGTTCAGGTTCATGCCGGCATGGTAGACGCGAGTGGTCGGAACATGGTGGATGGTGATGTTGGGATCGGCCTCGAGTTCCTCCAGATCACCGTAGGGCACACCCAGCGCCACGTCCACATCGCCGGCTCGCAGGAGTTGTTCACGCGTGGCGGCATCCGGCACGACACGGAAGATCACCTTGCAGTTGCGGAAGTAGTCCGCGCCGCGCCAGTAGTTCGGATTGGGCTCGAAGACGTATTCCACTCCCGGGTTCCAGCTGGTGATGATGTACGGGCCGCTGGAGTTCGAGTTGGTGCGGAAGAAGTTCTCCGCCCAGGGATCCTCGGCCGTGGCATTGGCATCAGCGGTGGCCTGGCTCATTGCACCCAGGACCTGGAAGCTGAGGATGATCTCCGCCAACGCCGCCGGCTGGGAAGCAGTGATCTTCAGGGTGTAGTCATCGATCACCTCGACCTGGTCAATCGAGCTGACCGCCATGAACCCGGTCAGCAGCGTGATGTAGCCCGGGCCTTCGAGGGCGCGCTTCAGCGTGTAGTAGTAGTCATTGGCGGTGATCGGCGTGCCGTCCGCGAACTTGGCGTCCTGGCGCAGGTAGAACGTGTAGACGGTTCCATCCTCGGAGACTTCGTAGCTCTCTGCGCCAGCGCCGACGAACGTATCCTTGCCGATGTATACATTGTCACCCTTATCCTCCAGCTCCTGCTGGATAAGGGGCTCGTACAGGTTGGCGGTGGCATCGTAGGCGGCGATGCTGCGGAACTGCATCGGCTCGACATGATCGATGTCGCCGTCATAGGCGATCACGATCGTCCCCTCTTCGCCGCAGGCCACGGGCTCGGCGGGAGGCGCCTCAGTGGCGGCGGGTTCGGCCGGCTCGGCCGGTGGTGCTTCGGTCGGGGCCGGAGCAGGTTGGCAGGCGCCGAGGACCAGGGCGACCAGCACGATCAGTGACAGGGACACAAGCAGCGTTCTTCGCGATTTCATCTCTCCTCCATTGCTGGTTGGGTTCGATTGCTCAAAAGCCAACAACCGTCCGGCTCAGTCCATTCATTTCTCCTTTCCCGGGGGCGCGATCGGATCTCCCCAAGCGCTCCCGACTCCTTCGATAAACTGCCCGATTTCGGCGATGATTTGTTGAATCGCGGGATCGTCCTGCAAGGCCGATCGGTAGGCATCGATGTCCGTGACTTCCAGGACCTCGATGTAATCGTATGGCGACGCGCCTCCGCCCTCGACCGGTCCGGCAACCCGGTGGACCCGGTAGTGAATAACACACGCAAGGTCCTGCGCCAGGCGATAGTCCGTCTGCTGCACCCAGCGCTCGTACTCCGCCGCATTCGCTCCCGGCTTCAACTTGGAAAACCAGAACACGCTCGCCATCTCAATCCCTCGCGCCCGAATCCAGGTCCCGCTAGCTCGGCAACACCGGCTCGGCAACGATGCAGTGCACGACCTCGACCATCCCCGGCGACTGTGAGTGCACCTCCAGGACGGCGGGATGGCTCTCCAGATCGTGCAGATAGGCCTCCAGGTCGTCGACCTCGGTCACGTCCACAAAATCGTACGGCGGGTCTTCTCCGCTCGGAATTGTCTCCACCACATGCGTGGAGCGGTAGCTACGGATACTTGCGATACGCTTGACCGCCGGATAATCGACGCGGCGAACAAATGCCTGGTATTCCTCGGCCGTCACGCCCGGCTTCAGCCGCACCAGCCAGTAGACCACCGTCATGCCGACCTCCTCATCTCGTCCCGTCGGCAGTTCTCGCGACGGTGGACGCAGGGCCAGGAGAGACGATCATGCAGGCTCCCCTCCCAGCGGGTAGCGGCCGTATTCCAACCCGGCCTCGATCATGGTCAGCAGATTCTCGACGGGCACATCCGGCTGCACGTTGTGGGTGGGGTTCAGCATGTACCCGCCGCCGGGGGCCATGGCGAAGATCTTGTCTCGCACTTCGCGGCGCACGTCCTCGGTGGAGCCATGATTTAGTATGCGCATGGTATCGATCCCGCCCCAGAACGCCATGCGGTCCCCGAACTCCCGCTTCAGGAAGTGCGGATCCATGCGCGCCGCCGTGGTCTGGACGGGATTCAGGCAGGTGACCCCGATCTCGTGCAGGTCATCGATTACCTCAACCACGCTGCCGCAGGTGTGCCACATGATCGGCGCCTTCGAATGAGAAGTGATGGCCTGCATCATGCGGGCATGGCGTGGCTTGAAGACCCGGCGGTAGGTGGCCGGGTTCATGCATAGCCGGTCTTGGTGACCGATATCATCCGAGACCGAGATCACATCGACAATATCCCCGATATCCGCCGCGACCTTCTCCAGGGGCCCCAGCATCGACTCGGTCAGGCAATCCGCCATGCACTCCAACAAGTCCGGCTGACTGGCCAGGTCGATGTACCAATCCTCGTAGCCGCGCACGTTCTGGCTGCATTGCAGCACCCAGAGCGACAGGTTGAGCACCAGGGCGCAGTCCGTGCTGGCCCGCATCGCCTCGACCCGCTGGCGCAGGCCGCGGGTGAAACCCGGGTCGTCGGGGTCGGGCCAGGGGTGTCGCAGGATGTCTTGCTTGGTGATCTCGCCGGCCAGAGGGGGCTTGTGCAGATCGTAGTAGTAGGAAGTAGGTGGTTTGCGCCACTCGATCCCCCACGGATCGCGATAGTGGCCTTCGCCCAGTTCGGTGCTTTGATTGCACGGCAATTCGGGCGCATTGTAGGAGACGAAGCGGGTATCGACGGACAGCTGGGCAAGGATTTCCTCGTCGATATGGCAGACCTGCATGTTGCGTTCCATCAGTTCGGTGGGCCGGTCGACGCCGAAGTGCCGTTTCAGGGCTTCATAGAAGGGGATGGTGGCGGTCGAGATCCAGGTGCTGCCCAGATCGATCGGAACGCGATCGGCTTCCTGGAAGCTTAACGCCGCCAGCACGCGCTCGCGCGAGGTCATCGGCCGCAAGCTCCGCAGGGCAGCTCGGTTGGCGATAGCGTCTTCGGCGGGCCGGTCCGTCAAGAGAGCTCCTCCAGCGGCCGGTAGCGATCGTCCGGCCGGCCATAGCGCGCCGGGCTGAAAGCAGCCTCGGCCTGTCCGGAGAGCACCGCCTGCCGCAGGCGCGGGTGACACGCCACCCCGACCAGGCTGACAAGGCTGCCGACTTGCAGCTCGACGCTCATGATCCCCCGCCCGGTCCCCGGCTCGAGCAGCAGCACCAGATCCGGGAAGTATGCCCGCGCCACGCCGTCGATCGCCAGGTACATCGACTCGTTCTTGATCACCAACTGAGCTCTTCGCCCGCTAGACCCTCCCTGGCCCTCGAGTTCGGCCGAGGTGAAGTAGAACCCGAGCGCTTCCTGTTCTTGCATAGAGTGGATCTCGCCGGCAAAAAGCAGGGTGCCTCCGACCTCATTGGCAACAGCCGTCACCGGATCAGCCCCAGCTTTGCGGGCCGCGATCACGGACTTGCCAAGCGCCAATGAAGCGCTGATGGTGTTGGGGATGACGACTCGCTTGGCGGTGCGCCCACTCATCGGGTAGTGGTTGTTGGCTCCCAGCCCACCACCCTGTGTGATCACAAATCGTCCTACCTGATCCGCGAACGTGGGGTCCGCAGCGTGCTGCACAACGACCACATTGCCCTTCATGTCGACCAAGGGCATGGGGGTCAGACTGACACCGTGGCCCATGAAGGAGGTCATCTGGGTCTCAGGCGCCGAGCGTCCCAGGGCATCGCCGTCGATGACCGGCATTCCCATGCGGGCACCGAGCGAGAGGATGATCGGCGTGTTGAGCCCGCCGACTTCGAATGGGACGACATGATCGATCGGCTTGCCGACCAGACCTTCCATCACCCGGGTGACGTCCAGCAGCTCAAACCGCTGCTCCCAGTGGCGCATGACGTTCTCGGTACCCATCTTTTCAAGTACCTTGACCGAGCCCATGATGCCGCCGCTGACGACGGTGCTGTCATCGGCGATTGCCTCCAGGTCGATCACCTGGGGGAAACGCCCCCTGGCGAAGTCGTTCTCAAGGATGGCTTTGCCCCAGGCCGGGGAACCCCCGCCGCCGGTGCCGAAGATGGCCAGGCCCTCCAGCAGCGGGTCAATGTCATCGTGCCTCAGAGCGAATGACGGCATGCTGCCTCCGCTTGCGGCGCGGATCGTTTCAAGACGTTCGGACAGGCGCCGGCTGTTGCGCCAGGACTCGGTGAACAAGAACCTCGCTGCGCAGGTAAAGCGCCTTGAGTTTGGGGGACGACGCTTTGTGTTCGGCGCTTTCGCGCCAGGCCTGTGCCGCCTCGGCATCCTCGAAGCGCAGCACCAGCATCAGCATGTCCTCCCCCTCAAGAGGTTGGAGCAACTCGGACCCCAAGAACCCCGGCTGGCGCGCCATGGCCGGACCATAGACTGCGCAGAAGAAGGAAGTGAATTCGTCCACCTTGTCAGGGTGCAGATGGAATGTGACGTGCCGTTCAATCACTTGCGCGCCTCTTGCACCGCCTGGCTGAGCGCCCGGGCGGTGGCCGTCAGTTCATCGAAGCGTCTCTCGGCCACGGCTTTCTTGTTGACCAGATTCGAACCGACGCCCAGGGCGACCGCCCCGGCGCGGATGAATGAAGCCGCCGTCTCAAGCGTGACGCCGCCAACGGCGATTAGCTTGACCTGCGGCAACGGCGCCCGCACCGCCTTGAGGTATGCCGGGCCGCCCACATCAGCCGGGAACAGTTTGACGAAATCGGCCCCGAGTTCCCAGGCGGTCAGGATCTCGGTCGGCGTGTAGGCGCCCGGTACGACAATCTTGTCATAGCGGTGACAGATCTCGATGACTTCGGGGCTCAACGTCGGTGCGACGATGAACTCTGCCCCCGCCAGAATGGCTGCGCGGGCCGTCGCCGCGTCGAGCACGGTGCCGGCGCCGATCAGCACCTCGCCGCCAAGCGCCTTTGACGATTCCTCGATCGTGCGCAGCGCCCCGGGTGTGGTCAGGGTGAATTCGATGACCGACACCCCGCCGGCGGCGATCGCTTTGGCCACCTGGACCAGGTCCCCAGCGCTGTCAAGCCGGACGATGGCAACCAGCCCGGTTCGTTCCATCCATGCTGCGTGCTGCTCGCGCCCCATCCCCAACTCCTAGCGGACAATCCGCAGTCCGGCGCCTTTGATCAGCGCCTCGGTCTCCTCGAGCGTCGTCCAGTTGAAATCGCCCCACGAGGAATGCTTCAGGGCGGCGAAGGCGTTGCCGACCTTCACCCCGCGGCCGATGTCCTGGGTCAGGAAGCCGAACAGGAAGCCGGCGCTGAATGTGTCGCCCGAGCCGACGCGATCGACGACCTCGATCTCGTAGGTCACATCGTCGTAGAACGTCCCGTTGGAATACGCCAGCGCCGACCAGGTGTTGCGCCAGACCGAGGGCGTGCCGCGCAGCGTGATGGCAACGACATCGATCTTGAACTGGTCAGCCAGCTTCTTAGCCACCTGACGATAGTCCTGTCCGGTGATGCCGAAGACGCGCTCGGTGTCCTCTTCCGTCGTGATCAGAATGTCAACATCGTTCATGAAGGGAGTCTGGATCTGGCACGCCTTCTCCTGGCTCCACAGCTTGGCGCGGTAATTCAGGTCATAGCTGACCAACGCGCCGGCGGCCTTGGCCGCGGTGATGGCCTCGGCCGTCACTGCGGCGGCGCTGTCGCTCAGAGCGGGCGTGATGCCGCTGACGTGGAATAGCCGGCAGCCTTCGAACACCGCCCTCCAGCGCACTTCCCCGGGTTGGATGTTCGCGATAGCTGACATGCCGCGGTCGTACAGCACACTGCTCGCACGGGGCGAAGCACCATACTCGACGAAGTACAGCCCCAGCCGATCGTCCTTGGTCCACAGCAGGTGGGAGGTATCGACCCCCATTTCACGCGCCTTGTTGCGCACCATGCGCCCCAGCGGATTCTCCGGCAGCCGGCTGATCCAGGCGGAGGACAGGCCAAGCCGCGCCACGCCGGCCGCGACATTGAGTTCGGACCCTCCGACGGTGATGTTCAACTGTGATGCCTGCTCGAGGCGCTGGAAATCTGGAGGGGAAAGGCGAAGCATGCACTCCCCAAACGTCACAACCTCAGGCATGTGTTGTCTCCTGTGTAGCAAAGCCGCTGAGCCGCCCGGTCGCCAGTCCCGTCTGGGCCCTGCGCTGTCCCGGTCGAGCCTATCTGCTCAGCTCGCCAAGCTGTCCGTATTTCGCAGAGTGAAATAGTTGTTTGTCTAGTAAAAAGGGTACAGCAGGTCCGCGAGCTTGTCAACCGCAGGTGTGCCCCCGTCAGAGCATTCTGGAGGTGTTGCCAAGCAGGAGGCGATGGGCCGACTCAATGGGGCCGCCGCGTTGGGCCCGGCAACCGGCTTTGCAGCATCGCTACAACTCGACGGGCATTGGGCGCCGAGCCGTCGCCACCCAGCGCTTGGCGGACGCATCGGTCAACGCCCTTCCGCCATCCATGCTGCGGACAAAGGACCGATCCATCCTCGCCTACAGGCCAAATTCTTCAGGGGATGCCTTGGGCTACGCCGCCCCCGCCCGGACGGGGGCGATCGATGTCGTGCGCAGGCTTGGATTGCCGACGAGGGCTACCTCCGAGCGCGGGCGGCTTTCTCACGGCTGACGGCAGCCGCGGGCGCCGGCATGCCGGAGGAGGCAGGTACCCCAGCGACTCGCCCCAATCTGGCGGAGATCTCACCCGCCGCCGCCAGGACGGCTTGGGTGAGACCCCGGTCGCGCATCTCCATGCGGATGCGATCGGCGGGCCCGGAGGCGCTGATGGCCGCGACGGCCCAGTTGGAGTCGAACACCGACGCGGCGACACAGACCACCCCTACTTCATGTTCCTCGTTGTCGATGGCGAACCCCAGCCGTCGGACCTTCTCCAGCTCCTCGAGCAGGGCAGGGATGCGGGTGATCGTGCGCGGAGTATAGCTGCGCAGTCCGCCGGAGAACGCCTGCCGTACGGCTATCTCGGGCTCGTAGGCAAGCAGTGCTTTACCCAGTCCCGTGCAGTGAGCCGGAGAGTGGTCGCCGACGCGCGACGACATCAGCCCGATGGGATGCAGCCCGGGGAGCTTCTCCAGGTAGATCACCTCAGTGCCGTGGAGCGTCGCCAGGTGCACAGTCTCAGAAGTGTGGTCTCGCAGACTAGCCAGCGGCGCCTCGGCCAACTGGCGCAGGTCCGAGTGGCGCAGAAAGGCCTGGCCAAGAGAGAGCGCGGCCGGACCCAGCCGGTAGCGACCGGTGTTCGGGTTCTGCTCGATGAAGCCTGCCGCGCGCAGTGTTGCCAGCAAGCGGAAGACCGTGCTCTGGTGCAGCGCTACGCGCAGGCTGATCTCCGACAGGCTGATCTCGGCCTCGCCGACGATGAACACATGCAGGATGGTCAAGGCACGCTCAACCGAGCGCGTGACGTAGCGGTAGTGGTTGACTTCTTTCATGGGTCGGAATCCGCTTTCGGTATATGAAATATAGAACGGCGCCGGGCGGCTGTCAACCATCGGTCCGGCGCGGAGGCAGGCCAGAGTCCGCAGGCGCTCGCCTTGGGCGTCGACTTCTGCGCTCTGACAGCGGTTGCATCCACCGCAACGCTTCACCCGCTCGACGGCGAGCCTGCCGCGGTTTCCGAGGTCAGACGGCAGAAGCAGGTCGGCTGGAGGCATACTTGTCCGATCGCCCCTGCCCTGCCGGTTGCATCAACCTCTGTATACTTGCCCCGACTGGAGATCAATGCCAAATGGAGGGCCCATGGAGTACGGTTTGCTGCTGCTGGGGGAACACGACCCGGGGAACGTTGTCCGACTGGCGCACCTGGCGGAGGAAGCCGGCTTCGAGGATCTGTGGTTCGCCGACGAGAAGTTCTTCCGCGATCCGTTCGTTAGCCTGACGCACCTAGCGCGACACACAAGCCGCATTCGCCTCGGCACCTGCGTCACCGATCCGTTCACCCGCCACCCGGCGTTGCTCGCCATGGCCATGGCCACGCTCGACGAGGTCAGTGGCGGCCGTGCCGTGCTGGGTCTCGGCGCCGGCTTCAGCGGATTGGAGGCGATGGGCGTCGAGCGCACGCGAGCGGTGCGCAGCATGCGTCAAGCCATCGAAGCCATCCGGCGGCTGTGGGCCGGTGAAACCATCTCGATGGATGACGACGCCTTCGTGCTGCGGAACCTCAACCTGAACTTCACCGCCCGTCCGGACATCCCAATCCTGCTGGCCTCGTCGAGCCCATTCATGCTGCGGCTGGCCGGGGAGGTTGCCGACGAGGTCATGCTGGGCGATTTGGGTTCAAGTGAAGTGCTCCATCCGGCTTTGGCCGAAGTGCGGCACGGCGCCGAACGATCGGGCCGTTCGCTTGACGGTATGCGCAGGATTGCCCGTCTGAACGTCGTCCTGACCGACGACATGGAGGCCGCCCGCGACGTGATCCGCCCCTGGATCCTGGCCTTCCTGTGGCACGCCTACCCCGACTGGAGCAAGCTGTTTGACTACACCCCGGACTGGGACGAGCGCCTGAAGCCGCTGCGGGATTTCATCGCCGCCCGCGGCGACAAGCCGCGCAACGTCGGGGATCGCCAACAGGTGCTGCAGTTCGCCCCCCTGCTGCCCGAGCGGCTCGTGCGCCGCTACGCCCTGCTTGGCCGCTCGGAGGAAGTCGCCGAACAGATTGCGGAGATCGCGGCCTGCGGCATCACCCAGCTCACGATCTACCCGACAGCGGTCAATGGACAGACTACGGAGTCCGCCTTTCTGGATTTTGTCCACTGCGTGCTGCCATTGGCGTGACTTGCCGCTCGTCTCATCGGGGTCTGATCGATCGGCTCGCCAGGCATCCCTCTCTGCTCCTGGATACAGCTCATCTGAGGCTACTGCGCCGGATCGTCGCCCTGATCGTGGGCTGGACTCCCCAGAATACCCAGTCTCCTCAGGATAGTAGTTACCGCCTCACACCCAAGAGCGTCTCGTTGGCCGGTTCCTGCCGATCGGCTTTCCTCCCGACGCATGGCATGGAACTCCCCGATGGCCCCTGGTATGCTTCAGAGGAACGCTATGTTGGGAATCGCAACCCTATCAGCCAGGGTTCCAACCCTCCTGTCCCTCCGATCGAAGCTGGCATCGAACACCGATTCTGGCTGACTGCTTGGTGTTGTTCTCGATGAAGGGCGGAGCCAGCAGATCTCGGAAGCGGCATTTGGGCAGCGCGTGCGGTCGGCCGGGGGCGCCTCGGGTACCCAGGCGCAAGGCGCGCATTGCGGCAGGGCAGAGAAGTCAGGCTCCGATCGGGGCGTAACGATTGGGTCCAGCGCCGAGGAGTCGAAGCCCACGCCGCCCCCCTCCCCAAGCTCAGAGCGGGGCGGCGCGAGTCGATCGATGTACCCCTGGCGGTCAAGGAGCGCGGAAGGCTGCCAGGCCTAGCCCCATGGATTGGCGCCACACATCACGCCAAGAAGCAGCACTGCCGCGAGGATGAAGCCAATCCCAGAACCCTTCTTCCCCGTCCTCAGTCGAGTGGTTCCCAGGTAGAGGCACAGAACAAACAGGATGGATGCAATCACAAAGGCGACAAGCTTCCATCCGTTCGGGGTCGCTAGTGTCATCAGTGGGATCCTCCGGGCGAGGAGCACGGCCAAATGCCGTGCCGCAGTTCCAGGCTGGGCCCATGGCTGGAAGGGCCGAATTCGGGATGGCAGTTAGCGGGCCAACAACACACAACCGCCCTATTTCCCTCCCATGACGAGGTCCCGAAAAGGCACATGATATCGCCCCCAGACCGCCCCGGCTATGCTCCCTGAACCCTAGCCCCAGGGATTGGCGCCTGGGCTCTTTGGATGGCGACCTGGCGGTGAGCACTCCGGCAGCGGGCAGCGGAGGTATTCCTCCT
>Ga0105099_10000191_pt1 | contig 40536 bp, 42 predicted proteins | sample PPLLak3cmMay2015_2_FD_79138 | JGI IMG/M metagenome (GOLD analysis project Ga0105099, IMG submission 79138) | Freshwater sediment microbial communities from Prairie Pothole Lake near Jamestown, North Dakota, USA - PPLs Lake P8 Core (1) Depth... | ecosystem: Environmental > Aquatic > Freshwater >... | reverse complement strand
TACCATCCCTTGGAGGAATTCCTTGAATCGGTTTGATGGGGTGCGAGCGATATTTTTTTTAATTGCACTAAGAATGTCAAATCCAAGCAGACCAACATCACGGTATATCCACGCGGATTCTTCTTTAACCTCTCCATAGATATCTTGTTTTGACAGGCTTTTAAAAATCTCTGTAGGTGTGACACCTGCGGAAGCCATTGCAGAGATGAAGTTGATCGCATAAGCAAGGTTCACATCAATTTTCTTCTTGCGTTTCTTTGCTCTGCTTTTTGGCGAAGAGAGTAACGCCGCATAGATTATTACGCCTATAAATCCAGGCATAAACAGGAAGAAAATAACCAATCCATTGTCCAATACCACACCCATGAGAGGTAGAAGAATAAATACAAATGTCACAATAACAATCATTGAACACAGAAAACCAATAATCGTGCTGAGAAAAACGTAGGATAAATAGGCACCAGCACGGATTTCCATGTGAGCAGATTGCAGGGCATCTTGCAGGTGCTGATTCGCTCTTCGTTCTCCAAATCGACCTAACCACTTATAACTCATTCGTTGATATTTTGTCAATGTCATCGGCATCCCTCCGATTTCTTCTTATTTTTTATTATATTTTAATATTTACAGTGATATTAGACTACGTTTCTTATGGCAAGACATCTGATTTTTTTATCGTATTTTCTACCGTAATTCCTTGTTCTTTTTGTTTTGTTTGTTTTGCTTTTCTTACTTTTTCCATTACATCATCTGGGGTATCAATATATGAGGACACAATCCGAGCGACATCCTTGAAGGCTCTGATGTTGTTTTCCTGCATCCATTCAAGAATCTCAACACGTCGACTCAGTTCATCTAACATTTCTTCTTTGCTCTGTCCATGTTGATTTCTGATTCGTTCCATCACGTAGCTTTTCCCAGAAAAAAAGAATTGATCTTGGACGGGATCCCATCGGAACACTTCGTTGGTTAAAATTTCTTTTGTCATTGGATCGATATCGACAATTTCTACGATTTGTTTCACTCGTCGAACTCTTTTATCACCTAATTCAGCTTGAATCTGGATAGTAACGATGTCTAATGATTGAAGCATTACTCGAGGTATATCAATTGGTTTACCTTCTAACCGGTGGATGAGGGATTGAGCGGAATCGGCATGAAACGTTGAATACGTGGTATGTCCAGTTGCCATCGCCTGGAAGAGCACATATGCTTCTTTACCTCGAATTTCCCCGACAAGGATGTACTCAGGCCGTTGTCTAAGGGCTGCTTTCATCAGATCGTATAAATCAATCTCACCAGCAAGTTTATCATTGATTATTTCACCAAACCCAGAGCGAACCACACCAGGGATCCAGTTCGGGTGCGGTAAGTTGATTTCCCGTGTCTCCTCTATTGATACTATTTTTGATTCACGCGGGATAAACAATGATATTGCATTTAGGGTAGAGGTTTTCCCTGCAGCGGTTCCCCCTGCAATGAGTGCACTAATGCCGTTTTCGACAGCAAGCCAGAGGTAGGCGGCCATTTCAGAAGACAGTGTTTTAAATGCAATTAAATCGGTTGCAGTGATCGGATCAGCCTTAAACCTTCGAATGGTAAATGTTGAGCCTTTTGCAGTCACCGCTTTGCTTAACGTCATCTGAATACGAGAGCCATCTGGCATGGTTGCATCAAGCATGGGCTCTGCAATCGAGATGTGTTTGCCGCATTTCTGCGCAAGCATTACCACAAACTTAGACAATACATTTTCATCAGAGAATTGAATGTTACTTTTCAGAGAACCATATTTTCTATGAAATAAGAAAATAGGTTGACCTGATCCATCGCACGAGATATCCTCGATTTGTGGATCACGCATCACGGGATCTATCAGTCCATACCAGACATAATCTCTTTTAATGTAATACAGGATTTTATTTTTCAGAACCTCATCGACCATCAAATTATAATCCTTTATTAAATACCCAATACGCTCTGAAAGAAATGCCTCTACTTTTAAAGTATCGAGTTCATCTAAACGAATGTCTATGGATTTTATTAGGTTTTCTTCTATAAAATTCAGGGAGCCTTTTTCGGCATCATTGAGTTGGGGTTCCATTGATTTATAGTATTTGTCAAGAGATTTCGAATCTTTTAATATTTTTACGAAGACAAAGGGGTCAAGAACGGGGTAACACTCGAGTTCTACAAGGTTATTTTCATCAATGGATACTTCATGAGCGGAAAATTTAACGATGCCTTTTTTCCCACATTGTGAGCATTTCACCGTTACTTTTTGTCCTGGATCCCCTTCACAAGAGATTTTTGAATGACACTCGGGACACACAGCAATTTTCTTTATCATTATTCATTCCTAATTTTTTTCATGACTTCAGCTTGATTATCAATATATTGAGCAATGATGGTGGCGACTTTCTTGAATTCTCTAATGTTGTTTTTATTCATCCAATCCAACAACATCGTCCTGTTTTTGATTTCACCAATCATGCCTTCGCGGCTGATGTCTTTTTCTGCTCGAATCCGTTCGAGAATGTAGCTTTTCCCAGAATACACGAATTTATCTTCAATCGGATCCCAGCGGAAGACTTCATTGGTCAGTATCTCCTTTGTCGTTGGATCAATATCAATGATTTCGATGATTTGTTTACATCGTCGCGCTCTTTTATTTTTCACTCGGGAGATGACTTGGATGATGACGATATCCAGGGTTTGAAGCATAATACGGGGGATTTCGATGGGTTTTCCTTCTAAACGATGGATGAGCGATTGTGCAGAATCAGCATGGACCGTTGAATACGTGGTATGCCCGGTTGCCATCGCCTGGAAGAGCACATAAGCCTCTTTACCTCGAATTTCTCCGACAAGGATGTACTCAGGTCGTTGTCTGAGGGCAGCTTTCATTAAGTCGTATAAGTCGATTTCACCAATGACTTTATTACCGACTACTTCCCCAAATCCAGAGCGAACCACACCGGGTATCCAATTAGGATGTGGTAGGTTGATTTCTCTTGTTTCCTCGATAGAGACTATCTTTGATTCCCGGGGGATGAATAAGCAAAGCGCATTAAGTGTCGATGTTTTTCCCGCGGCGGTCCCACCCGCGATGAGCGCGTTGATGCCATTTTCAACAGCAAGCCACATATAGGCGACCATTTCCGACGACATCGTGTGGAATTCTATGAGATCTGGTGGAGAAAACGGATCTTCACTGAATTTTCTAATTGTGAAGGTCGATCCTTTCGTAGTTACTTCTGTACTTAAGGTCATTTGGATACGAGACCCATCAGGCATAGTCGCATCCAACATCGGCTCGGAAATGGAGATATGTTTTCCGCATTTCTGTGCAAGTTTAACGACAAAGGCAGTCAGTTCATCTTCATCGTTGAACTGGACGTTACTTTTCAAGGACCCATATCGACGATGATAAAGGAAGATAAAGACACCGGAACCATCGCAGGAGATATCCTCGATGTTCGGATCCTTCATGATGATTTCGAGTTTTCCAAGGCCAATGGAATCTTTCTCAAGATAATATAATATTTTTTTCTTTGTTAACGAATCGATATTGAGCATGTAATCTTCGATGATTAAATCCACTTTTTCACTGAGGTATTTATCCTCTCCTTTTGTTTCCAGATCGCTTGTTTTAAAGATGAATCCATCAAGTGTTTCTTTAATGAATTTTAACAAATACTCTTCATCTTTTGACAGCTGCATTTCAAGGAGGACGTACCGTTTATCGAGTGATTCTTTTTCTCGGATAATCTCCACATATGCGAAGGGTTCGTAAATCGGGTAAAAATCAATTTCATCGATGGTGTTTTCTGAGTATCCCATTCGCTGTAAGGTATAGGCTTTTAGCTGGTTTGCCTCCTTTAAAAATCGAATCTGACCGTCCGGTGTGATCTCATCTATTTTTATTGGTTTTTGACTCGGGTCTTGGGCGGATGTTTCTTCGATAGTTTTTGTCAGTATCTCCGTTTGAGATGATTCTGTTTCGAATGTCGTGGTTTCGGTTTCTTGGCGAGATGTCGTTTTTTCTGTACCAGATTCCATGGGTTCATCTGTTGTTATGGGCGGACGTTCAGAGGGTATCTCGGGAGGCACCTGTGCTTCATCATTTTTCGTTGGTGGTCTGGAGTCTTGTTGAGTCTCTGTGTTAATGTTCATCTTGGCTTTTATTTGTTGATCAAGCCATGCTGCTTCCTCGGTTTTTACTTGTGCGATGGATTCTTCAAAATGTGGTAGTTCCTCTTGGGTATTTGGTGATTTTTTCATCGGAGCCAGTTTTGTTTTGGCTGTGATGTTTTCTTTTTTCTTTTTCTTAAAACCGATGCGTTTCTTTGTCTTCACAGGAACTGTTTTTTTCTCCTTGATCTCCATCTTTACAGGTTCTGTCTTTTTTTTACTATCGACATAAAAAAGACTTGGTTTTTCGTTGCTTTGAGGAAAGGACCAATTCTCGGATACGTTGCTCTCTGGTTTTTTCTTCTCGAGAAACTCTGGACGAGCATGTATAAGTTCATCGACTTTTTTCTCTATATCTGTAACAGTCTCCGATTGTGAAGAATGGAGGGGGTTTTTTTTATGATTCTCTTTTTTTTCCATTGTTCCCCTCCATTATGGCTCTCCTACCGATTCCATGCATCCCATCGTCCCAAATTCTTTTTTTTACTTTAAAGCTGTACAAATAGAGAAATAATCTTAACTCTACTTTTTGTGCATCTCATCCAACAATTTTTGATATAGTTTGTTCGTATTTATAACTTTCTTTATATTTCTACGCTATTGATGATAAGATTTAGTCTCTAGGTTTCCTGAACCAGAAGATTATTACCAGAAGACCGAGTGCAAAGGGCAGAAGAATCAAATAATAGATAATATTGATGTTTCGAAGATATATAGTGATGTCAAACCCATTTAAATAAAGAACTATTAACGCAACAAATATCACGGGGACAAGGATACCCACTATTAAAGGCACGGCTTCTCGATTCATATCCCTCACACTCAAAAAAATGGAACAACTATAGAGTATTTGTAGTTAATGGAAAAAAACCTTTTTATCTGAGTCATCGGTGAAAAACGTATTTATACTATCATAGGATTCCTGCCTAGACGGGATATATATGGTTCAAAAAAGAAAAGTTATTATCATGGGCGCAGCAGGACGGGATTTCCATAATTTTAATGTATACTTCCGTAACAATACTTCCTATTCCGTGGTTGCTTTTACGGCGACACAGATTCCTGATATCGCAGGACGGAAATATCCAGCCCAGCTCACAGGAAAACACTATCCAAAAGGCATCCCGATCTACCCTGAGGAACAAATCATAGACCTTATAAAAAAATTTGGTGTTGATTGTGTGGTCTTCGCATACAGCGACGTACCATATTCCCATGTCATGCAAAAATCAGCAGTAGTGAATGCTGCTGGTGCTGATTTCGTATTATTAGGCCCAAAGAGCACGATGATTGTTTCAAAAAAACCAGTGATCGCGGTGTGTGCTGTGAGAACCGGCAGTGGCAAATCCCAGGTTTCAAGGAAAATCTTCGAATTGTTACAGAAGAAAGGAATAAAGGTTGCATCAATCCGGCATCCGATGCCGTACGATAAGGATTTAACCACACAGATTTGTCAGCGTTTCGCTAGCTACATTGATCTGGATAGGTATAATTGCACAATCGAGGAACGAGAGGAATACGAACCATATATCGACATGAATGGGGTTGTCTATGCTGGCGTCGATTATGAAAAAATCCTCAGAACAGCAGAAAAAGAGGCGGATGTAATCATTTGGGATGGAGGGAACAATGATTTTTCATTTATCCAACCAGACCTGCTCATAACCATTGCTGATCCTCATCGAGCAGGCGACGAGCTTGGGTATTATCCTGGTGAGATGAACGTACGAAGCGCGGATGTTGTCATCATCAATAAAGTCAACACCGCTCTGAAAGAAGATATCGAAACCGTTCGAGCCAATATTAAGACAGTCAATCCGACCGCACAGATCATCAATGGAGTGTCAACGGTTCAGGCGGAAGATAAAAAGATGATCACCGGCAAGCGGGTTCTTGTTATTGAGGACGGCCCCACGGTCACCCATGGGGGCATGCGATATGGTGCTGGTATGGTTGCTGCAAAGGAATTTGGGGCAAAGACGATTGTGGACCCTCGGCCGTTCGCGGTCGGATCTATCATTGAAACGTTTTCGAAATATCCTCATCTGACAAACATTCTGCCTGCAATGGGATATGGAAAAAAGCAGATTCATGAACTTGAACAGACAATCAACAACACGAATTGTGATGTGGTCGTCAGTGGTACACCAATTGATCTGACAAGGATATTAAAGACGAAGAAACCTGTTGTGCGGATAAGATACAGCGTCGGCAATAAAACCACCCAAGAGCTTGAGTCTCTTCTGCTTAAATTCTTAAAGAAGAAGAATTTAATGTAATTTTTTGCCAAAAAGGACGAATTGGGCCAACAGCGACTCAAGTTGGATGTGATCGTTACTCCCTTCAACGAGTCTGAATTCGATTTCACCGGTTTTTTCCATCAATTGGACCTTCTGATCATCAGGGATGGTAAGATCAAAGATGGTCCGATGGATCTGTTTGATTATCTCTTCACCGCTTAAACCATACGTCACGAGAAGGTCGTAGAGGTGATTTCTCGCAGCCATAAAATTTCCGCCTAATGCAGTGGTAATCAGTTTTTTTATCTCCTCAGGTCGAGCAGTCGCTGACGTTTCATATAGAAGCTCAGCTGTTATTTGCTTGTTACTTGATGCACCGACCTGTAAGACATTCACTGCCCGTCGCATGTCCCCTCGTGCGATAAAAATAAGAGCCTCAAGGCCATCAGGAGTTATCTCCAGATGCTCCTTGGTTGCAATCTTCCGAATAAACTTTTTAACATCATCTGCAGTGAGTGGTTTGAAACGAAAAACCGCGCACCGGGATTGTATTGGTTCAATTATTTTTGAAGAATAGTTGACAGATAGAATGAATCGACAGATATGGGTGTATTTTTCAATGGTACGTCGAAGGGCAGCTTGTGCTTCTTGAGTCAGTGAGTCTGCTTCGTCAAGGAAAATAATCTTAAAAGTCGCTCCGATGGGGGCTGTGCGAGCGAAATCTTTGATTTTTCCACGGATGATGCCGATCCCTCGTTCATCGCTAGCGTTCAGCTCATGCAAGTTATATGACCAATGATGCTCCCCAAATACTTCGTGTGCTAACGCGAGTGCTGCAGTAGTTTTACCGGTCCCTGGAGGCCCAGCGAATATCAAATGTGGAACGTTCTTCGTTTTCACATATGCTTTCAGCCTTTCGGTTATCGCATCCTGTCCAACGATGTCAGAGAGTATTTTTGGCCGATATTTCTCCGTCCATATTTCTTGCATCAGGTTTCTGTAATAGATGTCCCTTCTTAATGTTTTTTTATCCTAACTGCCTCTTTCAATCTGCATTTTGTCTTTTTGACATTTTACCAGACAGTGTTTATATAGAAATAATGACAGACGTTAGCACGAAACAGAAAGGCATGAATGAGGTGATGAAATGAAAAAAAACCTACTTCGCACCATTATCAAACTCTGTGGGTTCTTCATCATTGCAAATCTGCCATTTCTTACGATATCACAACTCGTTGGAATAGAAACCTTCCTTGATTCATTTCAACATCCAAACTCCTTTTATTACATAAAAAATGAGAAGGTATATAATATAGATCCAACAGCAGGATACATCATCTTAGAAAAACCACCATATCAGATGTCAGCAATAAGAGAAGGCGACAGCATCCTGTGTCATAGCATCAAAAACACATTACAGCAAAGAATCGTTTCTCAGATAAAAACCGAAGAGGGAATAACAACATATTATACAAACAGCTACACAGACACCTCTGATGCACCAATCCATGAGTCCCAAATCATTGGAAAAATCATTGGAACCTCCGAGGATAATATCTGGTATGCACTCTGCCTCCAAGTATGGGATCTTTCTATTGATAAACTCAATGTTCTTGCGCTTTCCCCCAATACGTAATTTCAGAGGATAAGCTTCTTTAACATCTGATGGTTACCCTTGAAGGGGTACCCATGCAGTTTATTCCCAATTCTCCATTAAAAAAAAGCATGTTACATGAGCTACAATTGCATGATATCAACAACCTTTTTTCAGACATCCCGAAAGAAATAAAAATTGAAAACCTCAAACTCCCACCGAGTCAGAACCAACAAGATGTCGAAGACCAAATGCGACAGCTTGCCAGACAAAACAAATCCTTCTGTGAAATGCCAATGTTTATCGGCGGAGGATATAAACCTCATTACATCCCTGCCGCGGTAAAATCAATCATATCCCGTTCAGAATTCTACACCGCATACACCCCGTACCAACCAGAAACATCACAAGGATTTCTCCAGGCGATCTTTGAATACCAAAGTATGATTGCAGAACTCACCGGCATGGACGTCTCCAACGCCTCTCTCTATGATGGTGCTACTGCACTAGGGGAAGCAGCCCTGATGTGCACGCGTATTACAAAGAAAAAAACATTTGTCATCCCAGAGAACATCTCCTGGGAGAAAAAAAGCATCCTTTTCAATTACACCAAAGGAGCTGGTATCACCATAAAGGAAGTCGCGTACGACAAAACAACAGGAATGATCGACCTAGAGGACCTAAAAAAAACAATCGATACAGAAACAGCAGGGCTGTATTTAGAGAACCCCAACTTTTTCGGCGTGTTTGAGGATTCTGTTGAAGAGATTCACCCCATGCTTCAGAAAAACCAATCGTTGTTTGTTGTCGGTGTTGACCCGATATCTCTAGGAATCTGTAAAAGCCCTGGCGAGTACGGAGCTGATATTGTCATCGGTGAAGGAAAAAGCCTAGGCAATCCACTTGATTTCGGTGGATCAACCTTAGGACTTTTCGCTTGTAAAAACGAGTATTTACGACAAATCCCTGGCCGAATCATCGGTATGACAAAAGACCGCCAGGGGAAACGAGCCTTCTGTATGACCCTGCAAACCAGAGAACAACACATCCGCAGAGAGAAAGCAACAAGTAACATCTGCACCAACGAAGGCTTATGCATGCTTGCCACAGCAACCTATCTGTCATGGCTCGGCGGAAAAGGATTGGAAGAACTCGCTGAAAAAAACTTTGAACGCGGTCAACTTCTACAAAAACAGATAAGTAAAATCCCTGGTTTTTCGAAGATGTTCTCCGGAGTCCATTTCAATGAATTCGTAATCCATTGTCCTGGCGCAGTAAAAGTACATACACATCTTTTAAAACAAGGAGTACAAGGCGGTCTTTTGTTAGAAAAATGGTACCCGAAGCTGAAGGATTGCATGTTATTTGGTGTGACCGAGGCACATAGTAAGGAAAGCATGACACGACTGGTATCTCTTCTCAAGGAGGTCTCCTAATGTATCATAGTGCTGTTTGGGAAGAACCGCTTCTCAACGAACTTCAGGACACAAAAAAAGAAACTTACACTACAAAAATAGGACTTCCCGACTCGCTTCAAAGAAAAGCACCGGTGGATATCCCAACAGTCGATGAAACCTTGGTGATGCGACATTTCATGCGTCTTAGCCAAATGAACTACGGCATCGAATCAGGAATCTACCCGTTGGGTTCCTGTACCATGAAATACAACCCGAAAATCTGTGAAGACATCTGCCGTTGGGAACAGTTCGCCCTGCTCCATCCTTATCAAGACGAAACAACCATCCAAGGGACCTTACATATTCTGTATGACCTTGAGAAAATGCTATGTGAAATCACAGGCATGGATCAGTTCACCCTGCAGCCGGCAGCAGGATCACAAGGGGAATTCACTGGCTTGCTTATCACTCGTGCCTATCATGAACATAATAAAGATTTCAACAGGGATGAAGTGATTCTCCCAGATACTGCACACGGGACTAATCCAGCGAGCGCCGCGATGGCAGGTTACAGAGTCACTGAGATCCCTTCCACAAAAGAAGGCACAGTCGATCTGGAAATGCTGAAAAAAGTCCTTTCAGAGAAAACCGCTTGTTTCATGCTGACCAACCCCAATACCCTTGGTATCTTCGAATCAGATATCACTGAAATCGCACGACTCGTCCATGAGGCAGGCGCGCTTCTGTACTACGATGGCGCAAACATGAATGCGATCATGGGAAAAGCACGTCCAGGGGACATGGGTTTTGACATCGTACATATCAATCTCCATAAGACGTTTTCGACACCACATGGCGGGGGCGGCCCAGGGTCGGGTCCGGTTGGGGTGAAACAAAATCTCGAGCGGTTCCTCCCAATCCCGCGGGTTGTGAAGAACCAACATATGTTCTGTTTTGATTATGGTTATCCGGATTCCATTGGTAAAATAAAAGCCACCTATGGAAACATCTCCGTGATCCTTAAAGCATATATCTATATCCTATTAATGGGTGGCAACGGGCTAAAAGAAGCATCGGAAATAGCGGTATTAAACGCGAATTACATGAAGAAAAAACTTGTAGATTCCACCCTGTATCAACTTCCCTATCGAGAGCTTCGGAAACACGAATTTGTCATCAGTTGCGAACAGTTGCTTACGACAAAAGGCATCCGTGCGTTAGACGTCGCAAAACGGCTCTTAGATTACGGACTTCATCCGCCAACAGTTTATTTTCCGTTAATCGTCAAAGAAGCATTAATGATAGAACCAACCGAATCTGAGTCGAAAAAAACATTAGATGGGTATATTGATACCTTGCTTAAAATCGCCCAGGAAGAACCAGCTTTAGTCAAAGACGCCCCGCACAACACGGTAGTGCAACGCATCGATGAAATCGGAGCGGTGAAAAACCTTATCCTGACATGGAAACAGACGGATAAACTATAGCAAATAAACAAAAAAAATATTTCCCGTAAAAAAAATTCTTCATTTATGTCTTCTCGTTTTTTTGTTTTGTCTCTGACAGCCCACGAATGGTCCCAGATGTTGAACGAGTCGTAATCATTACAGATTTTTGTCCAATTTTTTTTATTGACAGTAACAGTTGTATGACATGTTCTTTTTCGGTATAGTGACATTTGACAATCCCGTCGGTTCCATCGAATTGAACCACCCACAGTCGCAAATCTTTCAAACTTTTTGAAAAAAGCTCAGTGGCATGATGTCGTAGTTCTTGCAGGAGTTGCGAATTGGTCATCGTAAAATTCTGATCGTTTTGATCAACATGAAAAGCAATGTACCGATGTCGTCTGGTACCTTTCATGACACAACGCACCTCTCAAACGCTTGTAGAAAAATGGATTTTTATTCTGATTCAATTCGAGGTGCCAGGAGATAGGTCACATGCCCGTGTTTCTCTGCGAAATCAAAGTCGACGCGTATGGGATTATCGTTCCCAATGTTGATGGATATGGGGTCATCGCTTTTCACCGGCTTGATCATGTTGCTGAAATAATCGATTGAGAAAAGGCTTTTAAATTTCCCTGGTGCATGAAGCTCCAGCAGCATAGACTTGGGTAGTTTCAGGTTCACCGTGTCGGTGTCCCCTTCTGCAAAGAGCTCAAAGGAGTCTTTGTCAACGCTCAATGCAAGATGATCTGATACCGCCTCTGAAGCTCGTACTCCTTTACTGAGCTCTGATGCCTTGACGACTGCTTTTGCAGGTAAATCGAGATGAGGGACTTTCGAATCAGGCATCCCTGCGGTATCAATCAGACCCATGCGTCGAACGAGGTTACCGATTTTTACAATCAAGCGGTTTGACTCCTCATCATATTCCATAGAAATCGTATCGCCGGTATTCGCCAGTTTCATAATCCCATTGAGTTTATCGAGGTCCACACCTAGCTCCATGTCATCTGCTTTATACTCTTCAAATGCTGTGCTTTTCAGTTCCAAATCCACCATTGCGACATGCGCAGGATCAACAGCGCGAATCGAAATTCCTTTTGAGCTAATATTAAATTTAGCTTCGTTAACCAGTGGTGACGTTACATCGATGATTCCTTTAATAATATCTGATTTTATCTTGGCATTAAACATGGCACGCTGCCTCCCCGAATTATATTTCTCTTCTTGGGGAAAGAATAGGACATTGCCTATATAATGATGACGGTATTTTTCTCCCCTTCAATCAAACGGTCTTTAGGAGAAGAACCCTTGTTACGACAGCTCATATCGCAATATAAAGACTCCCTTAATGGAGAAGTGTTGTTTCTGATCCTTGGTAAAGGAGGAGAAAATCATGTCGTTTGGTTTGACTGTAAAAAATCGTGACTTTCTCAATAAAGACTGGCTCGTTGATGAGGAGCTCAAGGGGATGCATAGCAAAGTACGTATTCGTGTTATTTAGCTCTTGACACAGTTGGGTGAAATTTTCAGAAGATAGAGGATCACTTTGTGTTCCACGATGACCACAGGTTTCATTCAAATACTTATGAAGGTTTTCTCCGGTCGTCCAATTCTGTTGAGTAGTGCGAGGCCAGGGGCGAACAAGAAATTTATTTGTCACAATAAGGTTACTCTGCCATGATCCTTTTGCAGAAAGAACAACATACTCTGTGGAAATCGTTACAGAATTCAGATACTCTGTGTGAGAAAATCGAAAGGTGCTTGTTCGCTCAAAAAAACTGTTGTCGAGATCACGAAGCAGATTTGAAAAACTACTTGCCTGTGTTTGGAGTTCAGCGGTCCGTTGCCAGTCACTGGAGAAGACAAGAGAGAAGACGACCGAGAGGAGGATTCCTGTCGCAAGGATAAGACCTATCTGTACGAGTGTCAGACCCATCATGCCATTCGTATCCTTAGTGCATCGTAACATAGGTTTTCCCCTCGTTCAGGCACAATTCCAAAGTGATTGTATAAGCTCCAGGATAAAACAGCACCATCTGCGTCATGTTGTGATTTGAGAATCGAGCATTGGAATGAAACGGATGAACCGATCCATCGACCATCACATAATAGTAGTTATTGCTAGTCTTTTCATCAAGGGTGAGATTTGTTGGTTCGTTGATCCCATTAGTTGGGACATGCCCGAAAACGACAAATCGCATCGATGAAGGGAATTCGACGTGTACGGTGATACAAGACCTGTTATCAGCATATTCAAACATATTTGTCGCTTCTACAAGAATTCTGTCGATTTCACCGTCCACTTTTTGTCTTTCCGAGTTATTGATAACATTTGGTATTGATAGGAATAATACGGTGATAATAACACTGGCTATAAGGAGAATCACAAGAAGAGCAATGGGTTGACCCACAACAGCGTCACCATCGACCGATAGTAAATGAATTCTTCGAAACACCATAAAATCTCCCAGATTTATTACAAAGAATTAAATATTTAATTATATATTTATCGATTGGGTTTCGTCTGGGAGGTTGAATCATGAATTCTGAAAAAAAGAAACAGTATTTTCTCAAGAATGAGTTAGCGGTCCTTGGGCTTCCGATGCGTCTGACCATCTCATTGATTATAGGAACAATAGTCCTTCTCGCGATTCTTTCATCGATTCTTAACCCTTGTATATTCCCGCAACAAATGCTTGTGTCTATTACTCCACAAGTAATAATTGTACAAGGATCTGACCAAGAAAATGTAAGTTTTACGGTCTTTGTTCAGGATACAGATGGATCTCCACTCAGTGGGGCTTCTGTAATCATCAAAGGACTAGGAGGCGCGGGTTCTGGTTTTTCTGATACGACCGGAAAAACAATCATACCTCTACGAGTACAACTTGAATCGGGCATTTACGAAGGGTATCTTGATATTTCTGTCAGAGCTCCTTGCCATGTTCCTTTTGATTGTCTGGCGATAGTAAAGGTCGTAAAAAGCGAGAACTGGAAATAATCTTTGAATGGTTTTCCAGGAGAAATAACAATTATTATGGAAATATTTATATAATAGTTGTTCCTAATATAGTATGGGGCATTGTTTTTGAGTTACTGTAAAGTCTGTAAAAAAGAAACGAAACAAATTCCCATTCGCAAAATCGATTCGCTCATCATCGTAGAAGAATATTGTCCTTTTTGTGACGAATCGATAATGCGGTATGAGAAGATACAGGTTATTTAATACTACTCTCGGATAACGAAACAAGAGGGTTGAAACAAAGAGATAGGTTTTTTTATATTAATCAGTTATCTTATAAGCACATCAGATTAGAAAAAGTGAGGGGCGAACAATACCGTGGATCACCAAAAAATAGATTATTCAAAGGTAAAAACCCACGAAGAGATACTGAAATTAATTGAAGATGTCCGATTAGCGGAAGCAAAAGTAAAAAATCTAGAAGAATTTAAAAAAGCATCCTATGAGCAACTCACTGTTCTGCGACATATGGAACCACCTGTGAAGGAACTAGAAGAACCAAATGACGAGTCACAACTGAGTAAACCCCCAGATGAAACATCGGCACCGTTACAAAGCAAACCAAAAAGATCATTTTTGAAAAGAATACAGAAACCGGAAAGTCCATCAGAGAAAAAAACAAAATGGTTTGCTTTTTTAGAACAAGAAAAACCTGATGCTGCGGAACTTGAGCCGTCCTCAGAACTTGAACAACAACCAGAGGAGTTCACCATACAATCCAGCACATTTGTTCTTCAGTTGGATACCAATGGGAACCTCGTGGGTTTCCCAATGAAAAAACCTCATATACGAAAGAACATTGAACAAGGAAACGAGGAATCAGAAGGAGAACCGGAAAAAGGCATCAAAGGAAAACTCAAACGCCTCGGTTCATTATTTCGACGAAAGAAATCAGAAGAATCTGAGTCCAGTGGTGGAATCGGTGAGAAAATCAAAGGAATATTCAAGCGAAAAAACAAAGAAGAATAAAATAAGTTTTTTTTTTTATTTCAACCAGAAGAGTATCTTTTTCTCATCGATGTTTCGAATCGCCCCATCGACTTTTCCTTCTCGTGCAAGCCATCCAACTGCGGTAAAAACATCCTGTTCAACAATTCGTGATAAACGCGAGAGCGATTGTGCATCAACTTCACCCCAGATTTCCAAGGTTCGCCAAATTTTGCCAGCATCCTTTCCTATCGTAAGGAGTAGATTAGTATCCCCTAACAGATAGGTGTTGTTCTCTTTACGTATCTTGTTTTCTCGGGCAAGCCATCCAATGGCAGCGTAGAGTTGTTGTTCTGGCAGTAGGGTTAACGACAGGAGTTCTGATTCGGAGAGAGGTCCTTTTTCATGGAGTGTCTGCCACACAGTTCCTGCTTGTACACCGAACAACGACACAATATCATTCATAATTTCACTTTCAAAAAAAGAAGCATGCTTTGGAAGATTATATACATTTTGATTTGATTGAAAAAAAAAGCCTCGAAGATAAACTATAAGATATACATCTCTATTCCTCAGTAAAGGAGACATTCGCATGCCAAAAATCCAACACTCAAGCTACATTGCACCCAGCGCAATCATTATTGGTGATGTCACTATCGGGAAGAACTGTGGGGTGTACCCCCATGCGGTGATTCGCGGAGATGAAGGATCTATCGTGATTGGGGACGGGTCGAATATTCAAGATTGTTGTATCCTTCATACTGATGCGGAACATCAGGTTAACATAGGGAAAAACGTTACAGTTGGTCATGCAGCAGTAGTCCATGGTGCAACCATCGAAGATGATTGTCTTATCGGGATACATGCGACGGTGTTAAATGGCGCACGGATTCAGTCGGGCTCGATCATTGGGGCATGCGCTCTTGTGACTGAAAACATGGTTGTTCCGCAGCATAGCCTCGTTCTTGGCATTCCTGGGAAGGTTATCAAACAAGACCTCCAGTACATTGAAGTGATAAGAAACAACGCGGAGATTTATCAAAACCTTTCCCAGAAACATAAACAAGGGATCTATCCTGTTAATCCATAAAAAGATGAATCATCTTTGTAAAAAAAAAAAAAAAAAAAAAAAAAATAAAAAATTTTTTTAAAAAAAAAAAAAAAAAAACAATTTATAGTTTTTTTATATTGACTGCTTTGAGTCCTTTTTCCGTTGTGTCAACCTGGTATTCAACATTCTCACCAGGTAGAAGGAAAATATCGAAAAACGGGATAGCTGATTTATGGACAAAGATGGTATGTCCATCGTTGCCTCGGATAAAACCAAATCCTTTTCGGATATCATAAAATTTTACAATTCCTTTCATAGTATGTTCACCTCCTCGTAATTATTGGTTTCTTAAAAAGAGAGATCAAAAAGTAGGTCTGAAATTAAAAAGAATGTTTACAATTCTTACAATTTTTTTGTGTGTCAGATCCTGTTTTTATCGCATATTGTGCACAGTGTTCATGTTCATAAACAGGACGCTGAAGAACATTGCATCTAATTAAAACCTTATGAAATGATTCTTGATTCTTTCTTCGTTGATTATTTGATCTACGATTCATATTTACTAACTCCATTGCTAGAGTAGGTATATTTGTAAAGAAAAAAACAATAAATTTCAAAAATCCGAGATTATTGGAAAATGAAATGTTATTTTCTCTTCTTCTGTTGCCCCTTAACAAAACAGTCTTTTATATAGTTTTGCATGAGGTAATGGAGCGTGTCAATTGTGTTAGGACCGGACATATGTCCCTTTTGAAGTGTATCATTCGATACAATGATAAAACACAAACAATCGGACATCTAAACATTATCTTGGTTTTTCAAAATACCCTAGATCAATATTTTCCCAGTCGTCATAGTCTCTTTTTCCATGAGAGCCATCTGAGTAATCTAAAAGAGAATACGTGTACCGATAGTTCATGATGCTTTTGTAATTCCTCCAGATGTACCACCCTATTTTAAATGGACTGTTCGTCAATCGGTTATCACATCCAAAGGGTTCTCCGAACCGTATCCCAAAATTATGTCCCATCTCATGTACTATCAAAGAAGCAACGATAAAATCTGTTGTTTTGAATGGCATCTTTTTTGATCTTTTTTCGATATGAGTGTTTGCTAAAGCAAAGGCATTTGTACCAGGGTTATACCCCCAATACGGGGAGACATCTCCGCTAAATGCAAAGCCTTTCGGGGTCTGATCATGAACAAAGATGAGATAATGAAACACGCCTCGTCTCCAATTATTGGAGTCGTTATGCAAGAAATAGGTTTTCCATATCTCGCGGAGCTCCTCAAATTGGGTTTCCGTGTCATACGGGACTATCTCTCCGCCATTCAACGCTCCCGTGTCAAAATGAAAGATGATGTTTCGGGTATGAAAAGGATTTTGAACAAGCTCAAGAGCAGTTTTTGTAACGTTTCGTATCGTTCCATCTTCTTCTTGCATGTAGTCGATTTCAAGAAAAACATCTTTTCGGTATGGGTCTGAACCAAAACGGTACGTCAGGTATTCCTCCACATTGTTTAGGCTATCTTGATCAGGGTCCATCGTAGGATGATTGTCCCATATCAAAGGGTTAAAACCAAATCGATGCTCCCATTCAATGGGTATTCCATCTGCATCAATATCACTACCGGTATCATCTATGACAGGGTCTGTATCATAGATATTTGTTTCTATCCAATAGGGAAGCCCATCGTTGTCAAAATCATTTTGATCTATGTTAAACCAGAGTTCGCAGTCGTTTTCGTTTTTGTAGATACTTCCATCAGCGCTGCCGCAGACTCTCCCATAGCCAGTGACATCGATTGGGTTGTTATCCCCGCTCCATCTGCCAAGGCTGATATCATATCGAAGGTGGATATCCAGACCAGAGTTATTTCTATTCAAGGCTTTGCTGATATCGCACAGTGTGTTTTCGTCTTCATCAGCATCCCAGAGCTGTACTGACACATCAACTGTTTTTGTATCATCTGGGACATCTGCGGTGACCGTATAACAATTATACAGATAGTTTGAATCCTCCCACACGGGGCTTGTATATTCTACGTCATTGATGAATATTTTTATAAAGAAATCAGGGGCGGAACGCAGGTCAATGGTATCTAACGCCCGGATTGCTAAGATATCAACGGTGATGTTGATATCCACCAATGGATCATAATCCTCAAGGATGCTTTGTATTGGTTGGTTGTAGAGGAATGGTTTTGAAGAGGTCACAGGGAGAATGAGCACTAGACTTACCAGCAGAATACAGATTCGAAAAAATATTTCTTTTTTCATACAAGCCTCGTAAGCAATACATCTTAAAAATGTTTATATAATTTTCAGTGAAGATAAAGTATATTAATTTCTTTATTTTAACAGTATGTTGTCTTATCATTCATTAGTATACCACTGAAAGAACCATCAGTCTCGCATCAACAAATTACCGCGGTTTTTGACTAAATAATAAAAAGAAAAGGAGGTTGAACTCCTCTGATGTCAAAAAATAGGAGCCGTGATTATTTTAATGTCACTTTAATTTTCGGTTCTTTTGACTTAATTTTTTGGCATTGGACTTTGTTTTCTCTTGCGAGCCAGCCAAGAGCCTGATATGCGTCAACCTCAGTAATCTGCGTTAATTTTGCAATCGTAGAGATATCCACTTCCCCTTGTCGTGCCACCGTGTTCCAGACTTTCCCGGCATCAGTACCGATCTTCGGGGTTAAATTGGTATCCCCAAGCTTATACATGTTATTTACTCGACAGATCTTGCCTTCTCGCGCAAGCCAACCGATTGCAGTCCAAAGCTCGTCTCCTGCGAGTTTTGTGTTCTGCCGCAATGCTTCCTCTTTTAAGGGCCCTTTTGTACTGAGCGTCTTCCAAACCTTACCAGCATTCCATCCAAATTCATCTATTAGTGTTTTCATAACTCAACCTCACTCATGGAGGATATCTGATACAAGATTATATATATTTTCATTTCAGAAAGACGAAATAGCCTATTCCTCTTAGAAATCAGAAAAAATGTTTTCCTCTGTCGGTGATTCTGCTTCTTCATCGATCTTTTCTGCGCCAAGTGCGATGAGGTATCCTTTGGCTCGTTCCGCATACTTATATCGATTGACTGTTTCCCAGAATTTTTTCGAATGATCCGGATACACAAGATGGGCAAGTTCATGGATGATGATGTAATCCTGCACCCAGGAAGGCATGGTTTTCACACGATCAGAAATCCGAATAGATTTATCCATGGAAGTACAACTCCCGTACCGCGAGTGTTGATTGGTCACAAATCGTATTGAAAAACTCAAGGTTCCATCGAAATATTTTCTGTTAAGCTCTTGCGCACGCTGTCCTAACCACCCGTCGCTTTCTTTGACGATTTTTTTCTGCTGCCATCGTTCGTTTCTTTGAATCATCCGATCTATCCATTTCTGCTCCTCCTTTACAGGCATACCCGCAGGAAGATAAATCCACAGATGACCATCTCCGGACTTTGTCTGAATAGTCTTTTTTCGTCGTCGACTCCGAATGACTGTAATGTGAGGGGGCGTCATAGCTAGTTACCAGAACAAAAAAGCATCTTATAAGCATTTTTTAAAACGGAAAACAGAAAAGAAAAAAAAGGAAAAAAAATAATTGATTGGTTTTACTTATTCATCGGGGAAAGATCAAATCCACGGACGACGCTGGTAAAGCCGAAGAACATGGTGATCGCTTTATCGGCGATAGATCCGGACCGGTGAATGTATAAGCCTTTGAAATCAGACATTAACCCAATCTGTCTACCTGTCAACATCTTAATCCCAAATGGGTAGGGATCGATGATGATGGTTCGGCTGTTCAGAACAAGATTGCTTCGTCCTGAGTAGAACCATAAAGTGAACGGCCGAATGAGGTTGAATTTGTTTTTTGCCAGGGAAAGGAATTTATTGGTGAATCCCCAGCTCAGGATAAGAACATTTTTTCGAAGTGGGCGGAGCTGGTTCATCTTGTAGTTGAAATCAATGCCTTTAATAACCAGGTTAAGTAACAAGACAAGAACAGGGTGTCGACCGTTCTCCGCGATGAAACTTTGAACGATATCAACAAGATTTGTCCGGGATGCTGCTGCTGACATTTTGTCAAGCAGTTCGGGGAGGAATTTCTGCATGGAAGTAATCTCTTCTTTGGTGAGCTGCAATTGTTGCATCGCACCAACGTTCATGGCTTCCATTTTTTCCTGTACTTTGTCCTGAATTGTTGTTTGTGCTGTTACTGGGTTAAATATAACTCCCAGAAAAAGAAGAATTACGCCTATTGTAAGCATTCCTTTTATTTTCGTCATATTTTTACCCTCGTTATCGAATTTGGATTTTTTCGATTAAATGTATATTATCTTCACTATTTATATAATTTTCTACGTTGGGTAATGCAATTGTCTAATTTTTCCTCGGGATAAACGACTTTATTTCCCTCGTGAACATTTTTGAGTAAAGAAGAAAAAAGAGGAGAAAAGTACCGAAGAACCTATTTCGAGAGTGGGGTAAGATCGAATGCACGAATCCGATGGACTCTGCCTAAAAAGAACACATATGCGTTCCCTGTCAGTTTGCTTTCGATGTCAATGAAAATGCCTTTGAATCCCTTCATGAATCCAAGTTGGGGACCAAGCATTTTCTGATGAATCCCGAATGGATGTCTTTCGAAGATCAGGGTTCTTCCTTTCAGCAGTTTGGCTGTATCTGAGTATCGCCACATGGAGAGTCTTTCTTTGAATCGGTCGATAGAATTTTCTTTACGTGGGTTTAATCGGTGATACGCTCCATAACTGATGACAAAGTAGTTCGCACTGAGTTTTGAGGCAAATGCTCCAAAGAGGTTGAGAAGGTTCAACCCTGTAGACGAGAGTGCTCGTTCTTTTGTGAGGAACTGTAACATTCGTGCAATCAAATCCTGAACGACGGGATATTTAATATATTCGTTCGTTAGACAGATGGTCTGGAGTTTTTCAATAAACTCAGAGAAGCTCTGTGATTCAGCTGCGATGATTTCAACGTCCTCCATGAATCTTTCAATTGCACGTGTTTCTTGATTCGATGTATCGTCTGTCTGAGTCATCTCCGCGGTTGCTGGTGATACGATGAGTCCTACGAAGAGAAACGTTATCATTCCTGCAAAGAACATTTTCTTATACATAGAGAGACCTCATTTTTTCCTCTTTGAGATACATACCTATTATTTTGATGTATTTATATAATTTTCTGTTTAGTGGAAATATGAAAAAAAATCAGTTCATCGATTCATCGTTTTTTTTTTTAGGTAATATAGGGATTTGTGCTTGAAACATCAAAACCCTGGACAAGCTCTATAGGTGGTGTTTTTTTCTGCGGAAGCCATCCATGGATTGGATAGACGAGATTTGGGAAGAACTTCCTGATGTTTGTTGATAATTGGGTGATGATATGATTTTCCCCAAACTGCTGTTTACTGATTTCGTATGTCTTTTGCCCTGTGGTCGCTTCATCGAGAAAACCAAGTGCATGGATGTACTCGTGAAGCAGGACATGAAAGATGTAGGGTTTGAGCAGTGTCTTGTTAGTCTCAAGGATACGACGAAGTGGTGTTTTATTCACGATGATAATGTTGGATGCGACCGGGTAGTACGCACCGATGAACCCATCGAGAGATGCACCGATTTCCTGCAGTCCAAGCATCAATCCTCCTCGCGATCGTTTCTCGTTTTTTTGCACGATTTTTTTGACTTCTTCAAAGGTGTCAATAATATTTTGGTTCAGTTGAGAAAGGTCGGTGGTGTTCTTCATCCACAACATAGTAGTTAACAATTGTTAATATACTTTTCTATCCAATTTGAAGAACCGAAGGGAACGACCAAATCAACTATCTCAGAAGAAAAACATTATTTAATACTGCCGCCAGCGATGTTCACATTTCGTACATGTAAAGATCCTGGTTTCCGGTTCATCACTCGCCCGAGTCTGCCGCAAAATCCAAAACGCCTCGTTATTCCCACATTTCGGGCACTCAGTCCGTGTTTTTGGCAGAATATCAATCTTCTTTTCCAAAACGACTGTTTCTTTCTGTTTTTGTTTCTCCACAACAACATCGCTTCCCTGTTTCTTCTTTTTCGCTCCACACGAGTTACAGACAAAAAACTCTCCTTGTGGAAGCATCAATACCTTACATTTTGGACAAAACTCCATATGAAACCCTCTGAAATGCATCCTTCACAATAATCGCATGATCAAATGCTAATTCCGGTAACTCATTGGACTTGAAAAACTTTGCACTACTGGCATCATCACCGGCTCTCAACGCCCCACCCACCATTTTTACTAGATAGGCGACCGTCACCGTATGCCCGCGGGGGTCACGGTGTGGATCTGAATACACACCAAGCAGTTCGTGTATGTTTATTTCCAACCCAGTTTCTTCGAACATTTCACGAATCATTGCATCTTCGGTTTTTTCGCCGTACTCCACGAAGCCACCAGGTAACGCCCACGTTCCTTGAAAAGGAGAATGTTTTCGTTGTATGAGAAGGACGGAATGGTTCTGAATAAGAATCCCATCGACGGTCAGTGAAGGTGATCGTAGTGCCATTAAGAAAGGAATGAACGGGGAGTATAAAGACTTAACCAGATTTCTTCGAGAATTACTCTGCGCTATCGTTTCAACTCAATAGTTACTGTGCGGATGTCCTGAACCGTTTTAAGGGATTCAAGCATGCCAATAATCGTATTTGAGATAATCTGCGCTGGGAACTGAGTCAGAGGGACATCTATCCCATTTACTCTGATGCTGAGATCAGAGGCAGATGATCGTATAGTTCTTTCTTTTTTAAGAAGACAAAAAATTTCTTGAAAATTATTTTTGTACGTAGCGATGGTGTTGCTTCGTTTCTTTCCTGAACCAATCTGTATCTTCGGGATGCTTGGGTCGTCAGCTCCTTCAATCAGGATGAAATCAAACCTCCCGACATTTGATATTCTTTGCAATATCTCAGAAGAGCTCAGAGGTCCATCTAGCAGAAAATTTGTCTCACTGCGAGAGGAAAACACGACAAGATGCGCTCCAGCATGATGATGCCGCCAGGTGTCTTTGTCCTTCGTATCCATGGAGATTGCTTTGTTCGTCTGCTTCACAGTCGCCACCTTGTATCCTTCTGTGGTCAGCCGCGTGACAAGCTGAACAATCAACGTCGTTTTCCCTGAATCTGATTCGCCATAGACCCCAAATACTTTCAGTGTAGACATACTACTAGATAACTCAGGGGACTGTTTATGTTTTACTCTCTCCTGGGTAAAGGAAAGAATATAACTCTTTATTGAATATCACCTCCCCAAACCATGAAACAACAGGGAAAGATTCTTTCCACGGTCAGCCTTATTCACGCGGTCAACGACGGGTCGACAGCGGTCATCTCGATTCTGTTCCCTATTTTCAAGGAGCTTTTTCATCTCAGTTACACCCAAATCGGTATCATCACCGGCGGAGGATTATTCATCACCCTTATCGCACAGCTCGCATTAGGGAGACTGGCTGATGGCAAAAACGTCAATTCCTTCCTTCTCACCGGAGTAGTTTTAACAAGTCTTTCCCTTGTCCTCCTCAGCTTCAGCACCGGATTTCTCACCTTGATTTGTTTTATTTTCTTCATGAGGTTCGCCACTTCATTTTTCCACCCTATCGGGATTGGGTGGATCTCACGGACCTACAAAAAAGGCAGATTGGACTGGGCGATGGGCATACAGAGCGGATCAGCAGACCTCGGAGCGTTCCTCGCGATTCTTACCACACTATCAATCACCCAGCTGACGCATTGGACGGTGCCATTGTATGGTTGGGCTTGCATCGGCATCCTAGGGCTCTTGGTTAGCGTTGCATTGACATATCAGTTGAATAAAGAATTGGTATATGTTCCCAAAGAAACAAAAAAACATACGTTCAAAGAAATGGCAACGGACGCATACCATCGAATGAAAGCAATACGACTCCTCATCCCGGCATTCATGATCAGCGGCGCATCCTGGGGCGTCATCATCACCTATTTTCCCTTACTGCTCACCGAACGAACATCACTTTCCCTCCCAGCCATCGGTTTTTTAGTCGCGCTCTGGGCAGGGATAGGGAGTATCACCTCCCTTTCCTACGGCAAGATTCGATCCTTTATCAATCGGAAAAAACTCCTTGTCGCCGCGTATATCACCATCGGAATCCTCAGTATCCTACTTGCGCTGTTCACACATATCATCATCCTTATCCTGATCATGATCCTGCTTGGCATCGCGGTGTTCCTGACCTATCCTGCATTATTTTCTTTTGTCTCCGAGGTGACCCATGAGTCGGTCGAAGGATGGACGTTTGGATTGACGTTTACGTTTCAGACCGGCGGGGGGACCATCCTTCTTCTCCTTGGTGGCGTGCTCTCCGATCTTTATGGCATCTGGATACCGTTTGCATTACTTGGTTCGTTATCCCTGCTTTTCTCCTTGGTGCTCCTCACCAATTATCGCAAGCCGTTCGCCCAACCAAAACAATAAAGAGAAAAACAAATAGCAAGGTTACTGATTACACCCCTTCAACATGCAAAAACACGCTCTTGGTCTTCTTATCTCCATCATCGCAGTCTCCTTTGCATCCATTTTTATCCTCTCCTGCCAGGCTCCACCATTAAGTATCGCTTTCTATCGACTCTTTTTCACAACACTCCTACTGGTCCCGATTATTTTACTTCGAAAGAAGACCAGAGATGAACTCCGCTCCCTGCCAAAAACAACTATCCTTATTATGATCGTGATAGGTCTTATTCTTGCTGCTCACTTCGCGTTGTGGATTTCATCCTTAAAGATGACATCGGTCGCTAGCTCGGTCATCCTGGTCACCGCCCATCCGATCCTCGTCGCACCAGTTTCGTTTTATTTTCTGAAAGAAAAACTTTCCTGGGTCAATGCACTCGGTATCGCTATCTCCCTTAGCGGCGTCGGAGTGCTAGTCATTGGGAATTACGGCTTTGGCGCGTTTGGACTTGACACCATTGAAGGAAACATCCTCGCCATGCTTGGAGGGCTCGCTGCTGGATTATACATCCTGGGAGGACGAACGCTACGGAAAAAGGTTTCTACTGTCACGTATGCATTTATGGTCTATGCAGTTGGAACCATCACCTTGTTCCTGATCTGCCTTGCACTTGCAGCTCCCGTCTCCAATCTTGCTACATCAGATTATGCGATCATTCTGCTGATGGCTGTGGTCTCCGGTATCTTCGGTCATACCCTGTATAACTGGTCACTGGGGTATATCCGCGCATCAATCATGTCTGTTGCACTCCTCGGAGAACCAGTCGGGTCCTCCCTGCTTGCGTACGCGATCCCCTGGATCCATCAAGAGCCATCAGTCTACACCATTATCGGCGGCGGCATCATTCTCATGGGGATTTATCTTACCACGCGGACCATGAAAGAACCTGAGATTTTAGAAAATGTTTAAAAACAGCATCATCTTAAGGGCGGCTCATGACATCAAAAACAAATAAGATCATCAGCGCAATTGTTGTAATCGCGATCATTATGGCACTCGTTGTCCTTGTCTATGTGAACCTCCCAAAACCAACAGAGACAACCGATGATGAACCACCTGCTCACAAAGAAAGCCCTTCGATCTTCACCCTTATTTATGATGATGAACAATACAATTTCACCCTTGGTCAACTTGAACGGTTAGAACCCTACACCGCAAAAGGAGGATACCGCAATAGCGTAGGTGTTATCAAAGGAGTTGGAAATTATACTGGCGTGAATATTACGACATTAGTAAATTCTTTGCAATCACCACCTTACCGATATGCCCTTCAAATCTTTTCTGTAGACGGGAAAAATATGTCCTATAATTATTCGACTATCATTGGACAAGTCCCCATCTATACTCCTGAAAATGGATCAGCAATAGGCATAGGAAATATGACCTTGGTTCTTGCCTATCAATATGAGGGAGACTGGTTGAATGAATCCAGCGATGGGAAACTAAAGATTGTATTCCTTGATAAGCAAGGATCAATTACAGAATCGAAATATTGGTTGAAAATGGTCACGTCTATAAGAATAATCACCGAATAAAACACAGACTACGATTCACTAAAGGAATAAACCGTTACCATCGGAAGTTTTTTCTCAGTCTACAATATACTTTAACGTACACGATGAGAGACATCCAATGGCTTAGCGATCACGTTGAACGATACAAAAACGCCATAGCCCAGAGACGTTTCAAGAGTAAAAAAAACATAGTAGCGTACGTAGTACTCAATGGTCAACCTCGGATCTTGAAATGGTTCGTTCCTGGGTTGAGACAGAACATGGAAAACGAATATGCTATCCTGAAGAAAGGATTTCCTGCTCTTTCTATGCCATCACCATTTGACAAAGACATGGAAAATAATGTTCTCGTGATGAGTTATATTCTCGGACAGAATGTCTGCGATGTCATCAATGATCCCCAAACCGCTTTTGAGGAAAAAGAAAAGTCATCTTGCCTTCTCGCTGACTGGTTTATACGGTTTCATTCGTTCTTCAAAACAGAACAGAGTTTTCAAATTCGGGGGGATGCGACCCTACGGAACTTTATCCAAAACAAGGGTCGTATCTGGGGCGTCGACTTTGAAGAATCACGGATCGGCAAACCAAGTGAAGACATCGCGACCCTTTGCGGATCTCTGCTCAGTACTGAGCCAATGTTTACCGATGAGAAGTTTAAGCTCTGTCAAATATTTCTAGATACGTATCGAAAATCTGCACCATGGACTATTGATAATATCAATGACGAGATCTCCTACGCATTGCTCGAGCGAATTCAATGGCGACCCACTGATGAGGAGACATTGAGAAAATACGCAGCGAAAATACGGAGTAAAGGATTACAGGCAGCACGACATAATTATTAAATATCCGCCTTTGCATCCCTCCCTTCGATACCTATGGGGAAGGACCGATTACTCCCGATTCTCGCTCTGATAGTACTTTTCATTGCGAGCAGCTCATCACTGTACGTCTATGCGTCACAAACAACCACCGATATGTTGAAGATTAACGGGCAACAATATACCATCGATCAACTGTTTTCTCTTGCATTACCACGGTCCTTCAACGACTCGCAATATACCGGAATTGCACTTGATGATTTACTGCTGAAGACCGGAGTGTCAAACCCGGAACAACACACCTATACACTCAAAGCATCCGACGGATATGAGAAAACCGTGATCTGGGAGAACATGAGAAACGGGCTGCTCACAAAAGACCGTGAATCGATTTTTTCTGATTTGCCAAAAGCCTTCCAAGTCAAAGATATCGTCACAATCGAGGTGAAATAAGCAATGATAGAAAGGAAATTTATTGTTGGAATCATCGTGTTTGGATCCCTCTGGGGTTTTGCTGAATGTATCATTGGATCATTACTTCGTGATGTCAACCTCCCCGCGGGAGCACTTATGACCGGTGTCTTTGCCATCGGTCTGATGACCCTCAGCCGGGTCACGTTCAGACAACCAGGGATGCAAACAGGCATCGGCCTTGTGGCCGGGGGACTGCGTTTGTTCAACCCATTCGGTGGATGTTTTATCTGTTCTGCGATTGCAATCATGGCAGAAGGATTACTCTTCGATCTGATCTGGACGAGGTTTTCCCTTGACCAGAAAAAGACTCAGACACTCACCATTCAAACAAGCCTTGGGATCACCTCATCGTACCTTGTCTACGTTGGCGGGTATATCATCACCCAGATCCTGACACCCGTGTTTTCCTCTGCTGGATTTTATCTGGAAAATCTTATCGTCTTTCTCCCACAGATCCTTGCGAGTGGACTACTTGCGGCATTGCTTGGAGCCATCACCGTTCCAGCGATATATGCTTTGAGGAAATATAATATCACGATACAAGACCGTCTGTATTATCCTGTGACCATCGGTGTTTCGGCATTCTGTTGGGTCTTTGTTATTATGAATACTATTCTAATCGTTTGGTTATAGGGGAACAAGTATATGGAACATCCAACGACTGTTAAAATCCTGAAGTTTCATGCAGAGAAATGCAATGGATGCCTTGAATGCGAAAAAGCATGCTCACATGTGCACTTTAAAACCAAGGATGGTGGTGAGAAATCAGCGATCCGCATCATAAAAACAGAGAAGGGATACTTGATGCATGTGTGCGACCAGCGCGGGCTGTGTCTAGATATGTGCCCGGTTGGAGCATTAACAAGGAGAAAAAATGGCGTCGTCTGGTTAGAGGTGAACACCTGCATCGGATGTCAAGCTTGTGTTGGATTCTGCCCGATTGGAGCAATGAGGAAAGCAGACGTTCGAATCGAGCCGTTTAAATGTATCTCCTGCGGCTCCTGCGTTCGCGCATGTCCGGAAAAAGCATTGGAGCTTGTTGAAGTAAAAATCGCTGATATCAAACAAGTTGTGTATCATAAATTAGGTGCGTAACATGGTCGAAGGTCAGATAACAATAGAAGAGTACAAGACGGGGAACACGGAACATATCTGGGATTTGAAGAAGATTTTTTCTGCTCATACGATTCTTACAAAATATTCATACAAGACAGGTCAGGTGATCAAGGGATATGCGAATCGGACACTGTATGTGAACCTCAGCACAGGACAGATTGCGGAAAAACCAGTCACCGAGGATATGAAAAAAAAGTTCACGGGCGGCCGTGGATTTGGCCTCAAACTCATGTGGGATTCAATGAAACCGACGACCCGCTGGGACAGCCCGGAGAATGAACTGCTGATCACAACCGGCCCGCTCTGTGGTACGACCCAGTACGCAGGATCGGGTAAATCTCTTTGTTTAAGTGTCTCTCCATCTACGAATATCCTTTGTGATTGTAACGTGGGTGGTTTCTTCGGCCCGTACCTGAAATTTGCTGGATTTGACGCTCTTGAGATCCAAGGAAAAGCAAAGCAAGATGTAATAATCGTCATCGATGGCGAAAAAGGAACCGTGTCGATTGAATCAGCACCACTAGAAGAAACCGATACCCATCTTCTAGCTGAGCAGCTCACCAGGATGTACGCATCGGAAGACACGGATAAATCTAGACAGAAAGTCTCGGTCGTCTCATCAGGACATGCCGCAGAAAACAGCTACTGGGGGTGTCTGAACTTCTCGTTTTATGATATCCGACGCAAGGTGCCGAGGATTAAACAAGCGGGACGTGGTGGTCTGGGAACAGTCCTGCGTGATAAGAAAATAAAAGCAGTGGTCGTGAAAGTAGATCGGTTCGATGGTGTTTCCAATCACCCTGCGGACCCCGTCGCTGTTGCAAAGGTTGGGACAAAGCTCCATAAAGAGATCCGCGACCTGGACCGATACCAGTGCAATATGCGTGCGGTAGGTACCGGGCATCTGGTGGAAATCATGGATGCCTATGATCTGCTTCCTACTGAGAATTATCGTTTCGGCAGTTTCCCGAAGGCCTCAAAGATCTATTCACCGAAGTTCTATGACTTGTTTACCAAAATCATCCCGGATGGATGCTGGCATGGCTGCACCATGGCTTGTGCTAAAACCGTGGACGGGTACACCGTGATGACGGGACCGTACAAAGGCGAGAAGGTCACCGTGGATGGTCCTGAGTATGAAACCATTGGTGCTTGTTCCAATATGAGTCTGTGGGACCCTCTTTGGATTTTGGAATTTAACTTTTACTGCGACACCTACGGAGTCGATACCATCTCTGCGGGAACAGCGATAGCATTCTACATGGAGATGTACGAATATGGGATTTTAAACAAGGAGCGTTGCGATGGACTAGAGCTGTGTTTTGGCAATGCTGACGCAGCCCTTGGACTCCTCCATCGAATCGCAGCAGCGGACAAAGGAGAATTCATCCAAGTCGCCGCACAAGGTGCACGACGCGTGAAAGACTGGATCAACAAGCACAACTGGGGGGATAAGCAACTTGTTGAGGACGCAGGTATGGAAAGCAAAGGCCTGGAGTTCTCCGAGTACGTCACCAAGGAGTCCCTTGCGATGCAAGGAGGCTATGGTCTGACGCTCAAAGGACCACAACATGACGAAGCGTGGCTTATCTTCATGGACATGGTCAATAATGCAATCCCGACTTTTGAGATGAAAGCGGAGGCTCTCCATTATTTCCCGATGTGGCGGACCTGGTTTGGGCTGAATGGACTCTGTAAACTCCCTTGGAATGATGTAGAACCAGTGGACAACGCGCAGACCTCAGAACCATCAAAGGTCCCGCAGCATGTCCAGAACTATGTGGAGTACCAAAACGCGATGACCGGTTGGAATGTCACCAAAGAAGATCTCATCTTGCAAAGTGAACGATGCTACAACTGGCAACGGGCGATGAATGTCTGGATGGGACGAGGACAACGAAAGGACGATTGGATTCCCTTCCGAGCGATGGGACCAGTCACTGAGATGGAGTACCTTTCTCGCAAAGACCGGTATGATAAAGCACTGGTGGACAAACAGGGGTATTCTCAGAAAGATGTGGAGAAAATGACGGTACAGGAAAAACTCAAGGTTCTGTACGAATTCCGCAGAAATCAATATCAGAAACTTGCAGACGCTGTCTATTATCGTCGTGGTTGGACACCTAACGGCGTACCTACCCCACAGAAGATGAAACAGCTCGGATTTACGGATAAAAAAATGTTGAAGATGTTGCAGGACAAAATTACAGCAGATGAAAAAAACGGTTTGAATGTCTGGGGCGGAAAATATGGAAAAGATGATCATCCCCCTAGCGCAGAGAAAAAATACTGGGAGAAGTGGTGATCCATGCCGCAAAAAAAAGACCCAATTATTTCTGAGAAAAAAGAAACTATCATTCCTGAAACACCTATCAAATCAATCCCTATGGCAGATCCTGCGGCTCTTGGGTTAATCGGTCTTGCGGTCGCAGCATTAGTGCTCGGATCGGTTGATTTACAGCTCGTCGCAAGTGTTCCATCTAAATCCTTGATGATTCCCTGGATATTGTTCTTCGGAGCGACTGCGCAGTTGATTGCGGGAGGATTAGAGTTCAAACGAAACAACATCTTCGGGGCGACGGTTTTTTCGGTGTATGCGATGACGATGTATGCTATCGCCTTAACTTTAGTCCTTACTACATCTTCGGTTCTGAATCCTGGGAACATTGATACCTATGCGTTTGGTTTGATTGGTATTCTTGTGTTCAGCTTGATTGCTACCGTTGCGTCACTGATGACGAATAAGGTACTCTTTGCCATCCTCATCGCTGTTGACCTTGCGGTGGTTCTTCTCATCCCTCATTATCTGATTGAGATGTCCGCGCAGCCAGCAGGGGTGTTTTTGATTCTTACTTCCGTGCTATCGTTTTATGCTGCTGCAGCAATTATCATAAATACAATGGTGGGAAAGGTTGTGCTGCCGGTAGGAAAACCCCTGTGGATTCCAAAGAAATAGCGACTCTATCAACAAAAGGATCGAAGAAAATAATCAAAAAATCCTCGGATATTCACCTCATCAAAGTATTTTTTGTAACTTTTGTTGCTATTAATATCTTATGATAAATTATTAATACCGCTTCGCCATTTTAAATTCAAAAATGACCTCTGTTTTGGGGGGAAAAAGATCATGAGAAAAAAAATCTTAGGAATTATAATGTGCACGCTGGTGATGACCATGATCCCTGTCGCGGCCGGAATGACCATTCAAAACGATCCACAACCAAGTAAAATCGGTTGGACCACCCTCCAGGGATTTATCTTCGGACTAAAAGAAATCAACGGTGGCGCCTTGATAGGATTCCGCTGCCTCTTCGTCCATTATGTCGGCCAAGGTCTCGGACAACGAGTTACGGGAATTCGACATGGTGGTCAGATGATGGCGATCCCCAACACATTCCGTGGGATCCTCTTACCACACATTATTATGGGTTGGTGTTTTGGCGTCCTGGAATTCTAAATATTCACCAGAAAACCTTCTTTTTCTTTTCATTCACAACACTACGAAACACCAGATATTTTCTCCCTTTATTACGATCGTATCCCGTAAATTTATAATAAAACTTATATACATGTGTATTTAATATATATTATTAGAGAATGGGGGCAATAGTCTTTTAATAACACATCTCCTCACCACCTCACTAACGACCCCATTCTCCTACTATTCCCATGAAAAACTCGTCTCAGGCGAGAGATATATTGTCTACTTTTTTATAGTTTTTTAAAAATTCAAAAAAAATTACAATGATTTATAGAAAAAAAAATTAGGTATGCTGAAGCGCTTTTTTTTCTGATTCAATGGTCTGCGCACGCTGGCAGAGATAGAGATGAATCGTAGTATGCGTCATACAGAGATCATACATCACTTGAGGATCACGGGGCGCTCGTTCTTCACACAATTCCACCGTAAATGATAGAATCCCTCGTGCGCGATATAACCAATTTTCTGAGCTGCCCAGAGTGCCGCCATACAAAGGGATAAGCCGATCATTTTTCACATATAGATAGTAGTCATTGATTAATGAGATGTTTTCACCGACCGAGCGGAATAGTGGCTCATCGGGTGTCTGTTTGGTGGTATGCATCCAGGGATAAATAATAAACTCACCATATGAATGATACGAAATCGAAATGGAGATGGTATGTGCCTCAGCAAAGTTTTTCACCGCTTTAGTTTCATTTTCCGAGAAGGGATACGGGCCACGATAATTAAAGCTTGAATCAGAAAGGATAAACGGCAGATAATACCGCATAGGGAACATATAAGAAAGGAACCAGACATCATCGTAGTTCCTGTTCAGATTCACCCCATAGGACGTGATTTCCTTTTTCAGTCCAAACGAGCCATGATTTGGGGCACAGTTTTTCCGCGTATCTGCCTCAACACCATCAGGATTCACCATCGGGATAAGATAAATCTGCGTACTGTTCATCGCATCACGTACTGCAGGAACACTGTTATTTTCATACTGTTCAACCATGTATCGAATGAAGAACAAACACACCTCATAACTTGGTTTTTCATTGCCGTGATGCGCGCCCATGAAAAGAACACCAGGTTCCCCTTCTTCCTGGGTCACGTTATCAGACAACTTCACCATCCAGATCTCACGGCCCTCGTATGTTTTCCCTAGTGAGGTTAGAGACATAATCTCAGAGTAATTTACCTCAAGGGCATGTAACTCATCGGTAAACTCTTGATACGTATGATAATGGTACGGTTCTGATGATAGCGGACTTAAGGGTTGATTGGTAAACGCACTAGAAAAAGAACTAAAAAATAAGATTATGAAACCAAACCCAACTATCATTCCGTGTCTAATTTGAGAAAACGAAGACGTTTTCATAGGATTTATCCCCATAGATACTATAGATATCGTCTATATATAACTTTTTTTAAAGAAAAAAAGATTTAGAATCGAAGGAAAATCTTTGCAAGGACAACGACGGTTGATACGACAATCAACAATCCAAGGAATTGTTTTACTCCTGAATCCATATGTACGACCTCACTTCCGATTATATCCTTTATTCTTTATATACTGTCAGAATACGTTTGGCAAAAACCAAACAACCAAAGAAACGACTTCCGGCTCCTATCAATGACACTTGATTCCTGATGCATTACTTTTTAAATAAGACAAGTCTATTCTCCTTTCAATGAAACCAGTATTACAGGTAGCATTAGACCTTCTGAACGCAGATAGAGCACTAGCAATCGCCACCGATGCAGTAAAAGGTGGAGCGGATTGGCTTGAGGCAGGAACACCTCTGATAAAAAGCGAGGGAATGGACATCGTCCGTCAGCTCCGAGAACAATTCCCTGACAAGACAATAGTCGCGGACATGAAAATCATGGACACCGGTGCCCTTGAAACAGAGATGGCAGCAAAAGCAGGAGCGAACATCATCAGCATCCTAGCTGCATCAGATGACGCCACCATCAGAGACGCATGCAAATCAGCACACAAATACGGTGCGAAACTCATGATCGACCTCATCGGCATACCAGATATGATACAACGTGCGAAACAGGCGGAAAAACTAGGTGCTGAGTATCTCTGCGTCCATATCGGAATCGATGAGCAAATGCATGGAAAAAAACCGTTGTCTCTCTTAAAAGAACTTGTCAGAAACACCACCCTTCCCGTCGCGGTTGCAGGTGGATTAAACAGCGAAACAACCTCTGAAGTCGTCAAAGCAGGCGCACAAATCATTATTGTTGGTGGGGCGATTACCAAAGCAAAAAACGTCACCGAGGCCACACGTACCATTAAAAAAACAATCCTTGAAAAAAAATCCACAAAAACAGTTTTGTTTAAAAAATATGATACGACGGAACTAAAAGAAGCATTCCTGATGGTTTCAACACCAAATATCTCTGATGCGATGCATAAACAAGGAGCGTTACAAGGGATACGACCGATCAGGTCCGGATTCCACATGGCAGGTCGTGCTCTAACCGTGCGCACCATCGATGGTGATTGGGCAAAACCCATCGAAGCAATCGATAAAGCAGAAAAAGGAAGTATCCTTGTCGTTGATGTCAACCAAGGCAGAACCGCGGTCTGGGGAGAGCTTGCGACCTGGAGCGCAAAACTAAAAGGTCTTGCTGGCGTCGTCATCGACGGAGCAGTCCGCGATTACGATGATTTGATCAAAATCAAATTCCCAATCTTCTCCCACTCTATCGTCCCTAACGCCGGGGAACCGAAAGGACTCGGGGAGATCGGAGCGGAAATCACCTGCGGAAATCAAACCATACGCAGTGGTGATTGGATGATCGGGGATGATTCCGGTGTTGTTGTCGTACCACAGGAAATCGCTCAAGAAATCGCCAATCGTGCACTCGATGTCAAAGAACAGGAGAACCGCATCCGCGAAGAAATCAAACAAGGTGGATCGCTCGGTAGTGTTTTAAAACTGAAAAAATGGGAGAAAAAAATCGGATGAACAAGGTCGTCTTCTTCACAGATATCGCAAAACTCCCAGAATCGTTTTCTTTCTTCTCCCTTGATAGTTTCGCAGGAAAAAAAGTACCGGTCAAACTCCATATGGGCGAGAATAAAAACCCGCATTTTTTAAAACCTGAATTAGCAAAAGAGGTTGTTATGCAATTAAAAAACGCTCATGCCAATCCTTTTCTATTTGATACGACCGTTGCTTACCACGGGTCTCGATACACGAAGGCAGAGTACAAAAACCTTGCACAATTCCATGGATTTACCAGAAAAAAAGTCGGTTGTGGCGTCATCATCGATGATACTGGTGTACCAACAGAGGTCGAAGGCAGAACCTTCGAGGTCGCTGACCATCTGAACGATGCAACACATATTTTTGCACTCTCCCATGTGAAAGGACATATTCAATCAGGGATGGGCGGAGCAATCAAAAACTTCGGAATGGGCGGGGTCACCAAAGAAACAAAAATAAGAATCCATGACGGCAGCTACCCTGTGTATGAGAAGGATGCATGCACCTATTGCGGGGTGTGCGCCGAGGTCTGCCCGTTTCATGCCATAAAAGTCAATGAGATGTCATGGGAGTATAATGAAAACAAATGCTTTGGATGCGGTGCCTGTGTTGATGCCTGTCCTTCAAAAGCACTCGTCTACCAAGACGCGGACCTTCAGTATCTGCTGGCATGCTCAGCAAAAGCCTGCGTCCAAGGAAAAACAGTGCTGTATCTAAACGAGTTAAAACGGATAGCCAAAGGTTGTGACTGCGACCCGAACGCTGGCCCAATCATCTGCCCGGATATCGGCTATCTTCTCAGCAATGACCCAGTAGCCATCGACAAAGCATCAGTAGATCTCATCCATAAGATCAAAAAAAACGTGTTTTTCAAGGTCAATAAGATTGACCCACTGAAACAAATCATGTATGGAGAACAGATAGGTTTAGGATCATCACGATATCAACTATTAGAAGTGTAATGATAGGTGAGACAGATGAGTACAAAGAAATTTGTAACCGCAATCAACTGTATGGACGGACGTGTTCAACAGCCAGTGATCGACTGGATGAAAAAAAGTTATACCGCAGATTATGTCGATATGATAACCGAACCAGGACCGGTAAAGATTCTAGCAGAAAATGAACCAAGTACTCTGATTGATTCTCTAAAGAATCGAACGGAAATCTCCGCCAAAAAACATGGTTCAACTTGTCTTGCGATCATCAGCCATTTTGACTGCGCAGGCAACCCTGTTGATAAACAAACACAGCTGGGGCAACTCAAGGCAGCGGTTCATACTATACAATCATGGGGTTTTCAGATCCCCATAATTGGCCTGTGGGTAGATGATCATTGGGTCGTCTATAAAATCCTTTGATGACATAAAAAAAAAAAATAGGAAAGAACGACAGTGTGTATCGCAGTCGTCTTATTTTATTTGCTTTTTTTTACCCGATTTTCCTCTGTATTGAATCCTTGTAGACGATGGCAAGACCAGCGGCAATGAAACACATGATTGCTGCTGGTATGAATGCGTACAGGAAACTCATTCCTGCATCCTGGACGCCTCCGGCAAGCAATGGACCAACAGTACCACCGATACCATACGCGGTAAAGATGAAGCCATAGTTCAACCCAAGGTTCTCTGCTCCGAAGGAATCAGCGCATGCAGCTGGGAATAACGCGAAGTTCCCGCCGAAATTAAACCCAATCAATGCAGCGACAATGTAAAAGAAATAAGGGTTTGATGTTGTGTAAAAGAAGACGATCATCATCACTGCCTGGAACAGGAACATGGAGATGAGTGCTTTTCGTCGTCCAACTCGGTCGGAGACCTGACCCCAGACGATCCTGCCCGCTCCATTAAAGATAGGGAGACATATCGCAGCACCCAACACTGCAAAATCTGCAGCCTCTGTCACACTGAACCCATTGGCAGTGAACCCGTCTGTTGAACTTTTGGCGAAGTTCTGGACATTACCAATCACCATGAGACCAGCAAGAGCCCCGATGATAAACATCATCCAAAGCAGATAGAATTCTTTTTTTCTGCACATCTCCCGCGGTTTGCAGTTATACCCGGTTTTTTTGTCTTTTGGATCGCAAACCGGAGGGTTCCATCCTGCTGGTTTCCATCCTGCTGGTGGATTTTTCATAACCAGAGAGCCGATGCCAACAAGAATCAGGAACATGACACCATATAAGCGAAATGCATAATCGACGTTTGCAATGGTATAAGCACCAGCTTGTTTGGTGATCAGTCCGCTAAAACCAAGGATGCTTGGTGGGTTTGCAAGAAGAATCCAGATGAACGCTCCGAAACCGAAGCCTGCGACCGCTAGACCACTGACTAAACCTTTCTTATCGGGGAACCATTTGACGCCCACCGCTATGGGGACTACATAAGCTAAACCGATTCCTGCGCCTGCGATGATGCCGATGCAGGCGAGTTTGCCGATGAATGATGCGCCAACAAAACTTGCCAAGATGTACCCAAGACCAAGCAGGACTCCACCAGATAAAGCGATTTTCATTGAACCGTATTTGTTCTGCAGCCTGCCTCCGATGATTGTAAAAATCGCAAAGGTGAGCAGCCCGGCGCTGAAGATAGCCTGGGTCTCTGTTTTACTAAACGCAAATTCACTAATGCTGCCTGTTGCGCCTTGTAACGGGGTGGTGAATGCGGACCATGCATAGATTGCGCCAAGGGCAAGTTGGATCAGGATCCCCCCCAGGACAATGATCCATCGGTTCATGATTTTTGTTTGTTTATCATTCTGTTGATTCTTTGGATTTTCTGCCATAAAAATTAACACTCCACGCCTTCCCCTTCAAACAGAAGAGGATTAAATGTCTTTCGATTTATTGGAAAAAAATTAGGATTTTGAAAAATTTATTTTTGAAGGAAGGATCATTTCCAGAGGATGACGACAAATCCAGTAAGAATCATTCCAAGAACAATCAGGATCGCGATGATTTTGATCATCCAGCTTCGTAAAATTTTTCTTGTTATTCTCATGGGCTTTTTCCCTCAAGTTCCACATAATACCCGTCAAATGACACAATCGTGCTTCCTTTTTTTCCTTTTAATCCTATCTCGCGTTTCACCTGGAGGTACCCAGATTTGTATAACGCTTCCTTTGTTTTTGTTTTTATCCCGGGAATCTCTGAAATAAGGACGTCCTTGCCGTTCTCTATCTTTGTTATCAGTTCTTCTTGATGCGTCTTTATCCATTGCACGATGATGGAGCTTTCGTTCTTGAACGTGGGCCCAAGTTTGGCAAACACGGGTTCTACTGCGGTGATGACCTCTTGGATTTCTGGTTTTCCAGGGATGAATGTATGTGTCGTTGGATACCGCAGCGTGGAGAAAATAATGGGTCCATTTCCTTTCAATCTGGTGATGATTTGGGTTGGTGCATAGGTGGCTAGAGCGGGTACTGGTGCATTCAGAGCGATTCCCTGTTCGCTTTTCCATGCCCGGACCTTCGCAATATACTCCTTGACGGTTTCCCCTGCTTGTTCTTTCTCTTCATCGATGAGGATCGTCTGAGGCCAGGAGGCGAGATGGATGCTTGCATCACCTTCATAGTTTTTGTAAGAAACCTGATAGATTTCTTCAGTGATGTGCGGGAAGAACGGGGCGAAGAGCTTCAGGATACCTAACCCAACAGCGTATAACGTGTATTGGATGCTTTCTACATTTTCTTTGTTATACAGGGATCCTTTGATCATCTCAAGGTAATGATCCGCAAGCTCGTGCCAGAGGAAAAATTCGATGTCTTTCATCGCTGCTGAATACTCAAACATATCCATCTGCTTGGTGCAGCTGGTGACAAGTTTACTGTATTTCGTCAGAATCCATTGGTCGATGTCTTGGATTTTTTTGGGTTTTTTGGGTTTACCTTCTTTGATGATGTTGCCGATGAACTGCTGCACGTTCCAGAGTTTTCGCAAAAGTTTGGTTCCTCGGACGACGTCCTTTCTTCGGAACGGGTTGTCTTCGCCAAGGGCGCAGCTTGCTGCATAACAGCGGAACGCGTCAGTGCCATATTCATCAATGACCTGCAGCGGGTCGATGACGTTACCAAGGCTTGCATGCATTGGTGTTCCATCTTCTGAGAGGATGAATCCTCCCATCATGATATTCTCAAAGGGTTTCTCGTCAGTAAGAAGGGTGCAGCGAAGGATGGTGTAAAACGCCCAGGTGCGGATGATGTCATGGGCTTGCGGTCGTAGTGACATGGGATAGAGGTGTTTGAATTTTTTCTCATCACGGTTCCAGAACGTGTTGAATAACGGGGAGATGGAGGAATCCATCCAGGTGTCAAAGACATCCTCGCAGCCTTTCAGTTGACCATTGCATTTCGGACATGTTGCGACCGGGGGTTTATCAATGGTGGGGTCGACGTAGCAATCCTGAGGTCGTGCAAGCACAACTTCACCGCATTTTTCACATTCCCAGAGTGGTATGGGTGTTGCGAAGTATCGTTGCCTGCTGATCACCCAGTCCCATTCCAATGAATTGACCCAGTCCTCAAGCCGTATCTTCATAAACAGGGGGTACCAGTGCATCGATTCGCTTGCATCAAGGACCAATTGTTTGAACGGGATGGTTTTCAAAAACCATTGTTTGGCGTTGATGAATTCGACTGGTGTTTTGCATCGCCAGCACACTCCGACGTTCTGTGCAAGTGGCTCTTGTTTCAGTAACAACCCGTCCTGCGTCATATCCTGGATGATTGTTTTGCGTGCATCCTCGATTTTCAATCCTTTGTATTTGCCGGTGATTTCGGTCATCTTTCCTTCTTCGTCGATGCTCATTTCCAGCGGGAGTTTATATTTGAACACCCAGTTGAGGTCTTCCTTGTCACCGACCGTGCAAATCATGACAAGACCAGTGCCAAACTCAGGGTCGACGGCATCGTCTTCAACGATTTTTACTTCTTTTTCAACAGTGGGGACTTTCACGGTCTGACCGACGAGCCAGGGTGCTCGTTCATCAGTCGGGTGCACCGCGACGATCTGGCAGGCAGCTAGCATCTCAGGTCGGGTTGTCGCAATCTCAATGTACATCCCATGAGAATCCTTTCCGATGCCATGGAACTTCAAGAGTTGTCCATCCTGTGATTTCGTAAAATAGAATTTGATTGTGTTCAGTTTCGTGGTTCGGTCGCTGTAAACGACCTCAGCGTCCGCCATCGCCGTCATACAACGGGGGCACCAGTTCACGGGGAATTTTCCTTTGTAGATATGGCCTTTGTTGAACAGTTCGATAAAAGAAATCTGGGTGACCCTGCGGTAGTACTCTGCGTCAGTCTGATAGTAGATCGAGGGATCCATGCTCTCCCCGAGCCTGATGAACTGGTGGGTCATGGTCGCGATATTCTTTTGTGCAAACTCAGAGCAGAGTTTCGTGAATTCATGCCGATCGATGTCTTTTCTGGTGATGTTAAGTTGTCGTTCGACCCGTTCTTCGATCGGAATGCCGTTGACATCAAAACAAAGGGGAAAGAACACGTTGTATCCTTGCATGCGTTTGTAGCGAGCGGCAAAATCAATATGGGTGTAATGCACCGCGTGACCAGCATGAAGCGGCCCAGAGGCGTACCGCGGGGGCACATCGATACTATACGGGTTCTTTTTACTAGAAAAATCGAAATGATAGATCTTCATTTCTTGCCATTGCTTCTGCCATTTTGCTTCTAAGGCGTTCTG
>Ga0105099_10000189_pt1 | contig 40584 bp, 32 predicted proteins | sample PPLLak3cmMay2015_2_FD_79138 | JGI IMG/M metagenome (GOLD analysis project Ga0105099, IMG submission 79138) | Freshwater sediment microbial communities from Prairie Pothole Lake near Jamestown, North Dakota, USA - PPLs Lake P8 Core (1) Depth... | ecosystem: Environmental > Aquatic > Freshwater >... | reverse complement strand
CATATCGCGTGCAAACCCCTTTCCTGTTTGCTTGCATCGTGTTTGCATCAATTGGCGGTATCATCTTCTTTGGTCTGGCGGTGATGATAGGGCGGATACTGACGCGGCGCCGGAAGGAAGATATCTTACCGGCTGAACGCCTCATGTCGCATATCCGTAATGGGCTTGAGATTTCCGAATATACAGCCATGACTATAAATCGTTTTGGTGGATATGAGAAATTGAGAGCTGAAGTGCGATGGCCGGACGATGAAAAGCATATCAAGCAACTTACCGAATCGCGCTATGAAAAGGTCAGGTTTGTCGGCTATGCATTATTCCATAAACCCATTAGGGAAGGAGACAAAAACGCGCTTGCCTTTTTGCTGCAGGCATGGAGAAACGCGGACGTACTAGATGAAGCAGATAAATTCCAGGAAAGAACTCAACTTATGTGGCAGATTCTGGATGCTGATAATTTGTCGGACGAATGGCATCGAGAGATTTACCGCTTCGTTTTTGATAATTGGATGAAATGGCAAGATAAAACGAAAAATTGGGTTGCTCAAGGCAATCATAACTTAATTTTGTCAAGGGTTAGAAGTCGTTTATCAGATAAAGAATATCCTGAAACAAAGGCATGGGCTTACCTTCTTCAAACTGTCGTATTCAACGATACAAAAGAGTTGAAGGTGGATATCAAAGGAATAAGAGAAATAGCTGCGCCTTATACAAATCACTTCCATTTTCTTGTGAGTCGTGTTGCGAAAGCCTTGATAGATGAGAAAAATGAGCAAAAAATACGAACTGGTCAGTTTCCAGGTCCTCAGCCTACACTTTTATAACAAATTCAATATTTGATGAGGTAATGCAATGAAAAAGAGCCTTTTATTAGTGACAGCGATTTTATTGACTTTCGTACTAATGAGCTGTGACAGGTCCACACCACCGAAAAAAGAAGAGCCTAAAGTTGTCAAGAAGATATCTGTGCGTATTCCGTGGATACGAACCGCCGCAACCACTGGTTTAGAAGTTGCGGCCGAGCAGGGCTTTTTCAAGGAAGTGGGGCTTGAAGTTGAAATCAAACCCGGTTCTGTCGAGGCAAGCCCCTTGCGCAAGGTGCTCAACAGCGAGGACCAGTTTGGTATCTTGGAGCCGGCGCAGGTGCTCGTAGGCATAGCAGAGCAAAAGATGCCTCTGGTAATCCTTGCCATGAAAATGCAAAGAAGCCCATTTTGCCTGATGTCAAAAACGGAAAAAGGGATTAAGACCATCCAGGACATGAAAGGCAAGCGGATTGGTTATAACCCGCTAAATGATGTCTCTTATCTCGCCATGCTTAAAGCCGGCAATGTTAAGCGTGAAAATGTAAAAGAAGTGCGGGTACAATTTAATTTGGAACCCTTTCTGCAGGAACAAGTAGATGTGTGGCCATCCTATATTTCCAACGAGCCTGTGGTTGCAAAGGAAAAAGGTGTGAACGTGTCGCTAATCTGTGCGGATGATGTCGGTGTTCATCTTTACGAACATGCCCTGTTTGCGCGCAAGGATTTTGTACAGAAAAGCCCTGAAGTAGTGGAAGCCTTCATTCGCGCCTGGATTAAGGGATGGCAGTTTGCTATCAAAAATCCCGAACAGGCCGTGGACATAGTTATGAAGCGGACGGAAGGGCTTGACAGAAAAAATGAGCAGAAGGTTTTAGAAATCATTACACCCCTCATCACAGGCGGACAGGCTGCCGAAAAGGGAATTGCCTGGGTGGACCCCCAAATGATCGATGGCATAGGCCGCATCCTTGTTGACCTGAAATTATTGGCTAATGCACCCGCCGGAACGGATGTAGTTGATAACAGTTTTCTCCAAAAAATTGATCGCGCCATACCGGCAAAGCCATGAGTGATGTTTCTTTGACACCTTACGAAAGCTGGTATCGAAACGGCGGCCTAACGACGTATGCTGACGTCTTTGATTATAACGATGAAAAGGCCATTGAAGTCGAACTCATTGCAGAACATCTGAAGGGGTCGCTTCAATGGCTTAAAAATGAAGCTATAGCGACATTAGACATCGGCTGCGGCACCGGTCGATTTACCGTTTTACTTCTCAATGAACTGTGTATGTCATTCGGATTGGGATGTCAGAGTGAGGTTGATCTTGTTGACATAAATTCGGGAGCTTTTGATTATTTCCGTGAAACAGCCGCTAAAGTAAATACTGTTGATATTCATATACGCAACACGTTTCAAGCACCCTGGAGATTAATCGTTCTAAATGAACTTGAACCACCTTACCGATTGATTGTCGCAGATCACGTTTTCTACGGAGAGCCTTTATCACCTTACCTTATCGAAAGTTTAACCACACTGATTTCGCCAGATGGTGTTATCATTGTAACACTCCAGCAGGCAAATTCTGATGTATATCGCATGCGAGAGCCTGCAGGCATTGTCACAAATTGTGCCGAAGGCTTCAGAAAGCTCCTCGATAAAACCCTTATAAAATATGAGGTTCTTGATTATAAAAGCCATCTATATTATGATCCTAAAAATAATGCATTTCGTGAATGGTTTTTTGCGACTGCGACAATTGACATAAAAAAGCAGCTCCATCTGCTGCGAAAATACACATACAAAGACAAAGAAGGCCGCTCTTATATTTTGAATCGTGCCAATATATTTTTGATTCGGGGAGGGAAATAAATTGGGGGATTTAATCGTTTGCAACAAAGAATTATATAAAAAAACAAATCAGATATTGTCTTTGCTGCTTATGGTTGCAAATCGTCCTAGAAGCTTTGCTGATGAATTAATTTATGATGATTCAATAATCAAAAATAGCATTAATTTTAGTGGTGAGGATATTGAACTTTTAAATGAGTTTTACGAATTCATACGAAGTAAATATAGCCTGCCAGCATTTTCCAACATTAATCATATGGATGCTCTTCTGCGAATAGATTCAATACATGATTTTTTCACAAAAAAAGTAGGACTCCAAGAAGCTTGGATTCTTTTCGTAGATACACATGGGAATGTCGAGCAATTGTGGGTAAAGGATCGTGTAAATTCTGTTTTATTTCCGGAATATGATTCGCACATAAATTATAAACGTATTGATGCTTTACAATCTGAAAATTCTTTTAAATCTTTCCTTGAAAAAGAGAATGAACGTATCAAAGATCTCCCCCGTGCAGATATAAAGAAATCTGTCAAGACATTGGAGGCTTTTCATCGCTACCGTGCAATCTTTGCTAAATATCTCATTGCTTTAAATAATGAAGTCGCATCAAAACAGCCAACTTTAAAATTTAGTTTAAGCAATATACCGGCGCTCCGTTTTTTAGGGGACGTAAGCTCTATGGCAAAACGCAGACCTATTGAACAGACAAATTTTGTGCTTTTATCAACGCCACAAGAATTCATAAATAAAAAAGCATTGCCAGGCAGAAAAGAAAAGCCCGATTTTCCTTTTGACGACTTTATTCTCGATGCAATGCTAAAGTACCTAAAGCCAACAGATGTTGCCAAGATCAATCATGTTTTCTTTAGCCTCCCACTCGGCGCGGTAGATACTACGGAGACTAAAGATCATGAACGCGAACATGGCGCTATTTGGAGTGGATTTATCAAAGTTGGCCAAGAGGAATTACGTTGGCTTGATTCAGAAAAATCAATGAAACATAAAGTCACAATACCAGAAATACTATTGTGGCGTATCAATACAACCAAATTTGCCTTAAATGTTTTCGGGCACCCTTGCATTAATAAACAACTGGAAAAACAATTAAAAGAATCTGCTAAAGCTGAAGCCGTAATGAATTCTCACAGACTGCTTCTTCATATACAGAGGCCTTTGGATGAGCTCACAAAAGCTTTTGATAAGGTTCAGGCGGAGGCACAGGAGATGCAGGCTATCCTGAACGAACCTGAAGCAGTGCTCTTTAAGACGCATAAATTGTTAGCACCACTATTTCAGGCTGATCATGAAATCCAAATTGCAAAATCGGTTAAATTATCTTGCAGACACGGTTATCAGTATGAATGTTCTGTGAAAAATAGTTTTCGAGAATTACAAAAGGTTTACTGCTATATGCTTTGCTGTATTTTTGGCGTTGTTGATGATCTGAAAGAAGTACATTCCAGAGTTGACTTAGTTAAGAAGACGAGAGAAGTACTGCAAAAGGTCAGGGAACTAAGTGTGTTCGAAAACTTGTTACCAGTCGTCGAGAAAGTTGTACTTGGCAAGTGTTGGAAAGAAGATATCAAACTTGAGCAGACTCTGCAAAAATTGAATGGAGAGTCAGAAAAAAATAAAGATGATGCTGGAAAGAGATTCGCGAAAGCAATCGCATATCTAAAATCTATATGCTTTACACCATTTAAGGATACAAACGACGAATGGTATAAAGTGCCAGTATATGTTGCAGCTTTTCGTGATGATTTTGAATGGACTAATGAATTGATTGATCGGCATAATGGGTTTCCCACAAATAATAAACTTAGATCCGCTCACACACCCTTTGCTCAGCACGCGATCTTAAATTTCATAATAGATCTGAAAGCCTATTTCAAGGATGAGAAAAACACACCAAATCCCATAGAAAAGGGCAAATTGTTCATATATGAAAATAAAGAGGCGCAATCACTTGAATATTATATTGGATTAAGAAAAAAATTTTTTAACCCTGATGAAAAAGAGGGAATAAGTGTCCAAGTGCTTAATAAGTATTTAGATGGATGGGCACGCTTTGGTGTCGCAGGCAGGAACATGGGGAATTTTCTTGGTATCTTCCAAAAATTAATTCGTCATGGTTTGGGAGTTGTGCCGGAAAGTAAAGCCAAGCAACATGACTGGGCATTGCTTAACGGTAAGAGGGGGAAAAAATTTGAAACTTTGATGATTCTTGGAAAAAAGGATGGTAATGGTAAGAATAATTACAGCAGGTACTTTTCTATTGTTCAGAAAGAACAAACATTGTGCATTTCTTGGCAAGCTGATTCAAAAAAAATATTTGAACTAGGCGATAAACCGTGGACTGCTATTGAAAATGAAAGATAAATTAAAAAATGAAGGTATCGGACAGATGAAACAAAAATATAAGGTTGTTATAGTTGACCACACTCGCTGTAGCAATTGGAAAGATGCCATTACAAAGATCGGCATTAAAGTTGAAAATGATATTTATAAGCCGGGTAATTTTATTAGTAAATTGAGCGACGATGAAGAATATCTGATTGTATTGCATCTTGAAGGTACACAAGAACACAACGAATGGTTTAAAGATTTTACAGGTAAGCACTGCATAAAAAAAGTTCTGATTGTTAGCACGAATGGAAACTCAAAAGATAAAGGTATAAAAGAGGTTGATGGCTTTATTTACTTGCTGAAAAACGGAAAAAACAAATATGTGGTTCCACCTAGTCAATTACATAATACAACAAAAGCGAAAAATTTAGTGAGCGATTTGGCATGCGGAAACTTATGAAAAAGAACAAAATCCTGGAGTTGCTGGACGGACGAGAGCCAAGCGAACAATTGAAGCAATTGGCATGCGCTATAGCTATCATGCTCACACCATTCAAAATTATGTTGTCTATTGACAACAAAGATATAATCCGCAACATGCGCAAGCGTGCATCCTGCAAGGCTTACTGGAAGTCTGTTGATAATATCGCTTCTTTACATTCAAATCTAAAGAGAATTTATGAAGATTGCTTCAAGGATGATAGGGATGGTGGTAATAATTTTCCAAACGAATTGAATATCCTATTCGGTCAAATCAAAATATTGCCAGAGAAAATTGATGATGTGAATGAAGATACTATAAATGCAATGATCTATTTATCTTGGCTTATTGATCCTGTTTTGAGCAAACTATGCAGGGAATTCGCCTGGAGAAATTATGACCAGGACGAGATCAAAACTATAAAAGCATCTTTAGATGCTTTAGATAAACTTAAACCAAATGAGCGATTGAAACAATTGGCATACGCCACAAGTATTATGCTTACACCTTTCAAAATAACTCCATCTGAAGGTAACAAAGATATAATCTATCTTGCATTGTGCCAGGCTTGCTGGAATAGACTTGGCGGCGCTGATTTTATATATGAGAAAATGAAAATAAGCTGCAAAGAGAATTTTCAGAATGCGCAAGGTGAGAGTAGTGAATTTCCAGACGAATTGAAAAATATGTTTGAATATCTTAAAAAGTTGCCAAATAAAATTGGTTCTGCTCATGTTGCTAATATCGATGAAGTTAAGGAATTGTGCCATTTTAAAGAAATGACGCGATTAACAAAATCATTGAACCCAATTTTTGAAGAACTTTTCAATGGATATGCATAACGCGTTACAGAATAGTATCCAGAATTGGGCCGAAGACAGGGCTAGGTTTTCACATGACTGGCTGATGAATTCATTTTATCAGGCTATTGTAGGATTGATAAACGTCTGTGAAGGCAAAGTTCAGGTCGATGATATCAGGAGCAATGTTATCTTGCTCATTCAGGATTGGCGCAAAAATATGTCAATAGCACTGAGATTAATTAATACATGTGAAGAGTCTATGAGTCCGAGAGTTCTTTTAGACAAATTGCCTCTTTCATTGCTTGATGATGAAGACAAGGCGGGTTTAAATATCATTGCCCACAGGATATGGCTTGAGCGTTATGAGATTAAACAAAAACTGATGGATGCGGATGCATGTATCCGGAAAGTAAATTCAGCTATCGATTATTTAGAAAAAAATCTTTTAGAATCAAAATGGGAACGATCTTCTCTTACAGAATTTGAAAAGATTCTATCGACCATAAAAGACGGCTGCATAGAATTAATAGCCGCTATGTCTAATTTGCCAAAGCATATTATGGTATGAATTTATGGATGGTTTACCGCGTATTTTAGTTATTGATGATTTGTTTGGTAGAAACACCATAAATGGTGTCAACAAAGAACGGGAGAATCTTTGCGCGCATTTTCTGTGGCGGGATCTAACAGGCGATGTGGCTGCGAGGTCTAGCAAACAGAAGATTGTGAAGCCTGCTGCCGAAGCAATATTCTTTCGCGGTCAGACGCCATCAGTTGCGAATGTAGATACGGTTGTGGAAAATGATTTGGCCGGTACATTGGCGGTCGTCCGGTCGGGTTGGGTGGAGGCTTTTGCAAAAGGCGAAGTTCCCTGGGCGCTGATTCTACTTGATTTGTGTTTCTATACGGGAAAAGTAACAGAGGAAAGCAACCGCCGTATGCAGGGAATGCCGGAAGGCCATTCAGGTGACGATGATTTTCGGACATACTTCGGCTTGACCCTGCTGGATGCAATTCATAAAGAATTTCCCGATCTACCTGTGATGATTCTTTCGAGTAAACCGCGCGAAGAAGTCAGTCTGGAATTTACCAGACGGGGTGCCGTCGGATTCATCGACAGGGCAGATTTGCGCGGGCCGGAAATTCTTCAGGATGCCCTCTGGCATCATGGATTGTTGCCGGATTCATCGGGCAGAATTGTAGGTAACTCACTTCCAGTTCTATTGGCCCTTCGCGAAGCGAGACGCTCGGCTCGCCATCGTGAAAATATTCTTATAAGAGGCGAACGCGGTACGGGTAAGGAATTATTCAGTCAATACATTAATAGCGTGGCTAACGATCGCGAGAATGCAAAGAGAACGTTTGTAACTGTTAATTCTGCTGTGCTGTCGTCCAGTATGTTTGCTTCAGAACTTTTTGGAATCAGTCCAAGAACAGCGACAGATGTTGACGGTAAGATCGGACTTATTGAAGCTGCAGACGGTGGAGACCTGTTCCTGGATGAAATTGCGGACATGCCCCAGGAGGTGCAAGCAGCTGTATTACGGGTTTTACAGGATAGACAAATTACACCTGTTGGCGCCCGCAAGCCTAAAGACATTAACATTCGATTCATTTCCGCGACGAATGTTGATTTGGAAAACAGTGATAGCGGGTTCCGTTCAGACTTGCTCGACCGCCTGCGTTTTGGCGGGACTATTATTCTACCGCCTCTTCGTGACCGCAAGACAGATATCCCGATTCTAGCCGAGGTGTTTGTGCGTATCGCTGAGAAAAATCACAAGGGGGCTCTGAAGCGGGAAATCACAAAAGATGCTATTGAAAAATTGATGTCATATGATTGGCTCGGAAACGTCAGAGAACTGCAAACATGTCTGTTTAATGCGGTGAATGGTAATCCAGATGTGGAACATCTGGTGCCACGGCATCTCGTGATTACCTCGCAGTTAGATAAGAATAAAATTCAAGCCCATGCTACAAATATAAAGGCAGAAGAAATTCAAACAAGAGATTATATAGCGCCTGCAACAGATTTGGATAAGATTCTAAAAATGCAGGTCGATGTTCATTTTGGCATGGATAATATTATGCAGTGGGCAGGCTGCCTTGGGGATATTGAGTATGCAAATCTCCGTTTACTGGCAAATTGTCTGAAAGCTGCGCTCATAGCGACAAAAGACCGTACAAGTAATCCGGCAGGCATAATCCAGATTCATCCGGCATTGAAACTAATGACAGGCGATTCTTCTCTGACGGCTGTGGAAGCATATGACATTATCAAAAGAATTCTCGGGCCATTGGATAATGATTTGAAAGATGATCTTCGCGATGCATATAAACAGGCAACTCTCCAACGGGGTAAACCTCGTAAACGTCGTCTTCTTCCACGTAAACGAGAAGTATAATCAAATAAAGCACAGGTACATTTATATATGCCACGTTATATAATTCTAGCCCAATCACATATCACAGCAAATGCCCTTGCTTCATTTCTCGATCTTATAGGAGAGGACCTTATAGATAATAATGATAAACGTCGGATTATCTGGGAAGATAATTTAGTGGGACTTGCAGAGAATAAGGTACTGGCATACAAATCTTTAATCGACCGTATTTTTAATGCTGCAACTCTTGATTCTGATAATGTTCCGCTCAACGATGTAATGATTCTTGTTGATTCTGTTAATCTTAAACGTTTAAATCCTGTGCTTAATGATGGAGCAATATGGAATTCTTTAATAGCAATGCTCATTCTTACATTTCCGGAAATAAAATGGTTATTCGGAAATTATGATGGAAATAGAACTGATTTTCCAATGGATGATCATGCATTGCACGCACTTTTTATGAAACCGCTGAGAGATCCGTTATTCGATGCCACAGGACTGCGTAACTTCATTCGCAAAAATGCTAAAATTGATTTGCCTGATAGAAAAGAATGCGCGGCAGCTATAGATGAGGAGTTAAGTTATTCTTACTTTCATGCCTACGCCGCCTACCGTTTTGGTTATCGGGCTGATGCAGTAAGATCATGGGCGCTTATGGAGAACCTTTTTGGGGATGAGGGTAAAGATGGACACGGATTTTCTCTGTTATTAGAAGACGTAAATCTCAATTTTCCTGATAAACTAGGAAACAATGATTTTCATCTTTCAAATTTTGAAGTTGATAGGGCTAAACAATGTCCTCTTCTGAAAAACATTAATGAAAAATCGAAATTCCGTATCATTGTAACAAGTGGCTATTCGGGGATTGACAGTCAAAAATTACAACATAATAAAAATTATGTAAAAAGTTACAAACCAAAAGGTTTTGGATATGTTCAGAAGCCTGTCGGTGGATTATTTGATTTATGGACCAGAGCAGGTCTGTTTAAGCGTTTAATTCCCGGCATTGAAGAAAAAGTTAAAAGACAACGCGGTTATGCTCCAAGTTTTTATTGGCCGCATTTAAACGAAAAAGACCAAATAAACAATGGACACAGCGCACCAGGTATAATTATGCTAATTGCCCAGAATTTGTTGTGCAGAGCTGACAATATGCGTAATTCATCTAATACTGTTGAAGAATGCATTCGCGGTGCAGTACTTGCAAATGATGCCTTGGAATTGCTTTGCTACAAGACTCCCACTCTATCCTTGCAGGCCTTGAGTCTAAAGCATGAATTCGAAGCACGTGCCGAAGTTGCATTCCTTGGTGTGGGCCATCATTTTGATTTGAGCAAACGATTTGAAGAATTGATGCGAGAAGTTGCCGTAGCATCACGATTCTTTGAAAAAAATCTGAGGAAGGCATCAGAACTAGACGCCTTGGTTGGTATAGGGAACCGCTTAATGTTAGTATTTCGTGAAGCCGGCCAATTTGACGAAGAGTTGAAGTGTCTGGCAAAAATTCGTTCATGGCATCGGTTTTTGCGTTTTAAACAAGCGGCAAATCCATTTGATTTTATTGCTTCATTATTTATGGGATATGCGGAATGGTTAATGGCGAAGCCTGCGAATTTCATTGTAATGTTAATCATTTGGTTTGTTGCGTTTTGGGGATTATGGTTCGTAAACGTTAATATTAATGATTTATGGGGTGCCGCTTCTTCCGCATGGAATGCTTTCATATGTGCTAATCCAGGAGAACCAAAGAAGGATACACCTGAGTTAGCTCTTAATATAATAGCATCGGGCATGGGTTTGTTTCACCTTGGTGTTTTTATTTCCTATCTCTATTCTGCTATAGTAAGAAAGTGAGGTTGTACATTAATGAGTGCATCAACTGAAAATACAGATACTAAATTAAAAAGTCTTGAAAAAGGAATCGAAGAAAAAGTACGCTGCAAAAAATGAATCTATATACTTAATTTTATTAGAAATAATATTATATTATTTGTATTATTAGTTATAACCGTTATCGCTTTCTGGCTGTTGGCAGATCGTGTGAGTTCTAATATTTCTCTTAATCTATCGCAAGCTGCTGTCTTAATAGTATTAATAATCGGATGGATAAGTTTGTTAGTAACGGTCATAAAGGAATTATTTAATAAGGATGAATAAAAGGTAGTGTTATATTTTGAAAATTATGACGTTTATATTTTTATAAATTATAATTTTAAAATTATGTTATAATATTCCGAATTTTTTAGAGATAAAACTTGACATTATCATAAGGGGTTACTTATACTCGGTGCGGCAATTTTCTTTTAAATAGAATTATTTATGCAGGCATGAACCTCATTCAGGCAATTCGAATGATGAGATTCTGATCAAAGGGGTTTCATGAAGAAATTTAATTATTGCTCAATATTTTTTTATCTCTGCCTGCCATTCCTTCTTGTTCCGCAATATGCTCCGGCAGCAAGCCATAATGAACAAGTCTCTCCTGAAACAAAGCCTCTATACGTTGTTTTATTGATGGATTCATCGGGAAGCATGAAAAAAACAGATCCCGATGGTTTCCGGAAACTGGCGTCACAATCTATTGTATCCCTTTTATCGGCTGAAGACAGGATCGCAATTGTGGAATTTGACGCTGAGCCAAACATCATAAGCGATTGGAAAGCCGCCTCGGAGAGAACGGGTATCTTCGATTTACTAAATAAGATCGGCAACGAAGGGGGTTTTACCGATTTTCGGGCCGGGTTAGAAGCAGCCGCACAGTTATTCAAAAAGGCGCCACAGGAATCGGACAAGGTTATATTCCTTCTATCCGACGGTGTCTTTGATCCTAATCCCCTCAGCGAAAGTTATGCACCTTATAACATTCAATATCGTCTGGCCATACGGGGCAAAAATAAAAGCGATGTGAGAAAAATCAACGAGATCTACAGGAACATATTGTCTCCTGTGGCGAAGCGAATCATTGAGACCAATATATTGCCTGAATTGAAAAAAGACGGGGTTCAGGTTTATTGTGTTGGATTTAGCGCAGATGCCGATCGTGAATTTCTAAAATATCTGGCAGACGAATCCAGCGAGATCAAAACGGAATCTCATTATTTTTACGCGAATAAGGCCATCGATCTGATGGAGACCTTTGTCGGTCTGCTTCATTACTGGAAGAATAAAATTATATTGAAGTCTGAGCAGGGAAATATCGCCGCCGGTTCGCGCGATAGTATCGCCATGGATGCTTACCTGAAGGATATTGCTTTTATCGCCCTGACTGAAAACCCGGCGGATTTCTATGTCAGACCCGAAGGTGGAAGTAAGGATGAACTGATCCTTCAGGGAACGCACCCTAATTTAAAAGTGGCCATGCTAAAGGAAAAAGCGCCACCCGGAAGATGGATCTACGGCTTCAAAGATGGTTCCGGCCCATACCGATTATTGGCCGTTGGGAAAAGCACATTGGATCTGGTCATTACGGGCATTAAAGAAAAATATTCCTACGGTGAACCTTTAAAAGCAAATGCATTCGTTCAGATTAACAGGCAGGATGCACGCGAGTATCTAAAACGAAATCCAAGAGTCATAGCTGAAATAGCTCTCGGTAATTCAAAAGAAGGTCCATTTGATTTGCAGGAAAGCAAAGATGCTTTTTTGTTTGAGTATGTCATCAAAGCACCCGGAAAGGCGCGGATAAAATTTACCCTTCTCGCCAAGGACAAAGACAATAATGACTTACTTCCCAGGCAGAGTAAAGAGTTCATCACGGAAATCTTACCGCGATTTTATGTCGAGCCGCAAAATATAACGTACGGTGATTTAAACCAGGGGCAACAAAAAGAACAACTTGTAAAAGTTCATTCGGGATTGGATGAAACAGTCAGGATAAGTGTAAACAGTGCCATAAAAAATGCCAGTCGATGCGGGGATGTCAAAGAAAAACTGCCTCTGGTAAAAGGGGATGCGTTTGTTATTCGAACAGGACAATCTTTAGCGCGTCCTTTGCGTTTGACGGTTCCTGAAAAAGGATGCTGGGGAGATTTTGAAGGGGAAATTCTTTTTACATCCGATAAAGGACAGCGTGCCTCGGTTGATTTTAGCGTGCATGTACCGAGTATTTGGGAAAAATTAACATGGTTTGCCATCACCATGATGATGATTTTGGCAATTATTTTAATCTTGCTGGTGATTTACTGGGGTTATCTAAAGACGCCTGTTGGTGTACTCAGACCCGTCAATTACCCACCTGGTACACCACTTTTAAATGATATTAAACTCAGCTCCTTGAAGTGCGGCGTTTGGAATAAATTTTTGCATTGGAAAAAGAATGTCATAACAATAGGACAGACCGGTACTGATTTAAGGCTTGCCGGTCTGCCGCAAACGATGAAGGCCGAACTTCTCTTTCATCGATTTGGCGGCGACTATATTAAAAATACAAGTCCTGCTGAGTCGAACCATACATTCATTGTCTGTAATCCTGATGTCGGAATAGACATCGAGCGGCGGCCGTGTTCCAGTTACCAGCTTTCCCATGGACTGAATATCAAAATAAGCGATTATGAATTTACTTATGAACATATCAAATAGGAGGTATGCAAGATATGAACGATTTCTGGGATGATGTATTGAAGGATAAAATAGCCAACAAACCGATCAATGCGGCATGGGAGGACCTCAGCAAAGAAGCATCATTCAGGCCGATCATATACATAGGTGCTGGTGGATTTGGGTGCAGTATCATCAGAAGTCTCAAAGCCGATATAGACAAGTTGATTCCTGATCAATCCATAAAGGATGGCTTTGCGTTTATGGGCCTTGACACCCATCCACGCGATCAGAACGATATTCTCACGGAAGTGGAATACACATCACTTGCCGTCGGCATTTCACCCAATGCAGTCTCCAAGGACCCTGTATATTCGCCTTATCTCGGCTGGTTTAGGGAACTTGCCGGCAGTTGGGATGCTGGTTCGATCCTGGCGGCAAACAAAGTTCGATCTGTGGGGAGAATCGCATTTCTCTTTCCCGCAAGCTTGACAGCCTTCTATAATAACCTGAATAGTGCCTTCAACAGAATAAATGGTTTCAGGCAAAATTTCAACGTAAACATATCTCCGAAAGTATATGTCATTACCAGTCTTGCGGGTGGAACAGGCGCCGGTTTATTTATTGATCTTTTAGCCATAACAAGAAGTTATTTATCAAGCCAACTTGGCCAAAATCATATACTTCAGGCCATTCTGGCTACGCCGGAAGCCCTCGAAGGTGAGGCACCGCCAACTGACTATCCGGAGTTTTATGCAAATACATATTCATCGCTTAAAGAAATCTTTCACTTTATCAGGGGAAAACAGGAATTAATATCATATGGAATCGAGGGAGCCGGTTTAAAAAAATTAGAAATCAGTTCTCAACATATGCCCCATCATATTTTCTTAATTACAGACCGTAATAAAAAGGGAAAACCTGTCGTTAATACGATGGAGGAACTCGGAGCAATGGTAAAGAGCTACCTTCTTTTTGAAATTCAAACGCCGCTTCGCACAAAAGGTGGGGCACCAAAAGTTCAAGATGGAGAGAACAGGCGTATTGACACGCCCGGTCATGGCAATATGCCGCGCGTTTTTTCCTCAATAGGCGTGGTAAGATTCGGCCTTCCCTATGATGAGATCGCTGATTTATACACTTATTCTATTATCAGAAAAGCAATCAGTGATGAAATAGCAAGTTCCAATAACATGTCGGAAATTGAAAAATGGATCGTATGCCAGGGTCTTCCTGAAGTTGACACGGATCAACTTCAGGAAGCACTGAGAAAAGATAAAGAGGGACATGCGATACGTGTGCCTCTTGATGTGGAAGGTGATCTGTCGAATCTTAAACGAACTGAATATGGGAAGGCATGTAAAAGCATTAAAGATAATAAGCTGCGCGCTATTAAAGAAACAATCAAACCTAAAATCGAGGGCAATGCCTCTGTTCATCTGCAAAAAGTCATATTGAATCTACAAGCAACCTTTGAAGAAAAAATCAGAGATACTTCAATTGGCGAAGCTCTGTACTTTTCCCGATCACTCAATGATCTCTTGAAAAAGCAGAGGGAAGCTCTAACTCAGGAACTTGATGCGGGAAGAAAGAAACTGTCAAAGTCTGAGGAAAAAGTTAATTATGGAATATCAACTGTTTCGGAAGCAGCCGCGAGCGGTTTTTTTGGAAGGAAAAGCCGCATGCAATGCGCCACAACGTCATATGGCGGAGATCTTGAAGCTTTGTTGAATCAGCAGGTAGTCGTCTGGGCTCAAGAAGAAGGAACCAAACTGTATGATAATCTCCTGACGAATTGTGATAAATTGTTAAAAGATTGGAAAGTCGTTGAGGATGCATACCTTTCAAGGTTGAAAAATACTAAAGATATCATCATTGATCTCATTGCGAAGATAGATAGTATGTCCGAAATCAATAAACGAAGCGCCGGTAATAGATTTAGTATTGTAACTTCTTCAAATGTAAAAGCTCTTTATAGCGAATTTTTTAGCAACGAAGTTATATCTTCAATAGCTCTTCGGGCAAGAAAGTATTGGCGGGAAAAAGCATTGCTCAATGATACCATGACCAAGGATAAGGATTGGCTTCCCAAAGCTATATCCGCGATTACAGATGAAGTTCACGATAAAATCAAAGATCTAGATATTTTGAAAGTGATTGAACGTTTCTATACTGAGGGAAAGGACAGAGATGATCTTATGGCTTCAGTTATGGCCTTAGGCTCGCCCCTTTTTCCAATGGATGATAGCAAACAGGAATCGCTTTATATGACAGATCGTGTCGTGGCAGTTCATCCTTCTGTCCGTGATAAGTTTAACGCCTTTTTTGTTAAGTATAAAACAGCACAGGAGGGAATAAGCGATGCCTATTTTTCAACACCTCACGAAGTGATCGTTTACACAATCTCCCATGGTTATACAGGTCATTCAATGAACCGAATGAACTATTATAAAGCTCAGTATGACTATCTTCATAATAAATATCTGGAGCTCCGCGCAGAGAAAATCCCCTTCAGACCTATTCACACTTGGTCAGGTGCCGAAGACTGGGATGACTTGATGCCCAAACCGCCAGGTGAAGAGGAATCGTTCAGACTATTCATTGTAGCGCGTTCATTGAATAATCTTTATTCCGACTCGAAAATGCAGTCTTTTATCTATAGCAAAGGCAGCAACTATTATCTCCTGATGGAAAAAGGTAAACCTGAGAAGTTGGGCAACAGCCTGGAAACTGCCCTTGAAAACTTCAACGACAATCCGGAATGGCAGAAAAAGATCAGGCAGGAAATCGATTCCAAGATTGAAGATTTAGGCACAGCAGTGATTAGACAGCGCATTGAATCGGAATACATGCCCATCATCGATGCTGAGACTAAGAGTTGTAAAAAAGGCCGCGAAAGAAATCGGTTTAAGATACTTATCGAATTAAAAGCGTTACTAGAAGACTTTATTAAAACCGATCTTAAAGAAAGGAAAGTTTAGCGCATGGCCTTGGAACTCCTTCGACGTGCGATATTTGATGAAACCAAATCGTTAAAATCACCGAAGTCTGATGTGCTGGCTAGGACGTTTTATCTGGTGCTTTCACCGTCAATGGGTCATTTACAGAATTGGTTTCATGAATGGTTTCCTGATTCTCATGAAGCTATCAGGCATGTCCATCCATGGTATATTACAGACAAGAGTATCAGCCCTGATAAGCTCAAAGAGAATTTAAGAAGCATCTTCCTTGGAGCATTCAGTGCTAACGTGACCAATAAACTAATCAATAATGGTCATCGACTTTTAAACACAGCTACCCAGGTTATCATTATCGGCGATCTTTCGGAGGAGGGTTTTGGCCAATACTTGGAATCGGTTCATACTCTTTTTAAAGAGATTGTTGCTGAGTTTGGGAATCATGAATCGCCTGTATATTTCACGGGTATTTTCTTATGCAGAAGTCTGACAAAAAATGCTGACGGAAATATTGAGGTGAAAACCTGTGGGCATATTAATGATATACTGAAATCCAAAGATGAACTTGATCGTGTATTTCTCATTGATATTTCAAATTCCTCAGGTGTTGTTGTATCCAAAGAAACAGATATGCATTTTCTTGTTGGACAATTGCTCTATATCTTGTCCAAAAAACCTTTGGAATTCAGTGAAGAGAAAAACTTTGCGGCTTTCGGTGAATGGTTGCGCCGGTTTTCCCCCAGAAATAATCTATGCAGCGGATTTTCCGGAATATCCATTCTCAATCCCATTGATCAGATGCTTGAAACGCTACTCATTGCAAAAGGTGGTGAAATCTTGGATGGCGCTTTCTTTGGCGACATAGATGAAAAAAAAGTTGATTTTTATACTAAATCACTGCTTAACAACGTGCACCTTAACTCTTTGGATGTATTTAGTAAAATGCTGAAAGAAAATGGCAAGACGCCTCTGGTTAATCCTTTTAAAAATATTGAGAGTGTGAAAGCATCGTGGAATATCAATCAGCCTGATGATTTTTCAGCATTTATAGACTACCTGGATTCTCATTTGCCTGATGATGCCGAAGAAAACAGAAAGATTATGGACGGTCTGGGCCAGTTGTTGCTCGATAACTTCAGGTATGAATTGCTTGAGCATCTTAACACGGCCATATCAAACGAAAAAGGTGGCATTTTAATCGCAGAGCAATTTTTATCTAAGCTCAAAAAAATGTTAAACGAGATGATGCCTGAAAAAGTGACAGGTCCCCTCTACCCCGACATATCCAATCTTATCCATTCGCTTGTTACCATGTGTAATAAAGGTCCGCGGAAAGAATCCGTCATTGCAAGAACGGCTGTGCTTTTCTTAGCTGGTATCGCTGGCCTTTTCAGCAGTCAGGCGATTTTTGATCTGCCATTTATTGTCTTTCCCTTATTGACCATTTTGGCAACTGCGGTAGTCACCGTTTATTGGTATGGAAGTAAAAATAAAATTGAAAAACTTGTGTCCGATGTCTGGAAATATTTATTCGAAAAATGGGATATATTAATGGCCAAAGAATTTTCGGCTACACTTAATAATCTTAGGCCTCAATACATAGAGATTATTGATGATTTAGCTCTACGCGTTGAAGAATCACAAAAAAGACTGCATGAAGTCATTGCTTTTTTTAAGAATCAATATGCTGCTGTTTTGCCGGACGACTCTGCCTTTTGGCTTTATGCCATCAATAAAAGGGAAGAATTCATAAAATATCTACCAATGCTTCAAACAAATATGCAAACAATTGCCTCTGCGTATTTAGAGGAAGATCGGCCACTCGAATTATGGAACAGAACGGCGCCACCTGTTGACACTACAGAATTAAACGAATGGGAGTGGACTCTCGGCGAACGTATAGGTTTAAGGTTACTGCCCTATGCCAGAAATATTGTTGATCTTTCTGTTTCACGATTACTCAATGATTCTCCAGCGCAAACAAAAGCATTTATTGAACTCTTAAAGAGCGCAGCCCAGCCGTTTCTATGCGTAAAACCGGGCAATCAGCGTTGCATACCTCAAGCCACCATTGAAATGCCGGATGATGGCAGTGATACTTTGTATAAACAAATTGAAACCACCATAAGCGGTTCTTTCCAAAGCAAGGAAAGGAAGAGATCTATGACTCCCTATCGAATATCGCTTTTCAGCTTTGCTGAAAGTATCGACATTGATTCCTTGAAGGCAGGAGGTTGACTTGTTGTTTCTCAGTCTTCTTATTTATATCTTGATATGGCCGATTTACATTATGTTTATCGCATCAAGCCTGGGCATTGAGTCGATCTTCTTATTGATACCAATACCCGTCGGTTTATATGCCTTATCTTTTATTATGGCCTGGCTTGCGGTTTACATTATCAACGCATTTAATCCAGAACTTAAACCCGCAATAAGAAATATTATAAGAATTCCCGGCGCGAAGTGGATTGCCTTTACGACAGCGATTTTGGGTGCAGTCAGCTTATTCGCGATTACAATTAATCACGGGATAAACTATGCAGGATTTGGCTTTTTTATAACGGTTATTATCGTCTCGCTTCTTAATGCTCTGAATATTGAGAAAAATTCTCAAATGCTCGCAGATGAACAAATCGCACCCAAGTTAGTCACTCTGCCGCGTTTTGCTCCGCAGGAAGTTGAAAAAGATATGGTGAGAATCTTTGCCTGGAAGCATGATGGACGTGAGTATGAGCTTTCTCTTGTAATCAGAAAAGCCGTCTATGACGACTGCAAATCAAAAGAACGTGTCTCTGAAAAGGAATGGGCTTCAGAATATATAGCACGTGGAATCTGCGGCGAAATAAGAGTCCTCGCTTTCAAATTGATGCAGACAGGTAAACCATATGGCACTTATGAAGAGGTATCATTTGTTCTTTCCTTCGTGCAGCAGGCTTTAAAGTATGAACGCGATGAAAGAGAATATCCAAGATACCCGGTTGAATCGCTCGTTGACAGCATTGGCGATTGTGAGGATTTTTCAATACTTGGTGCAAGCATTCTCAAACTTATGGGATATGAAGTTGCCCTGCTTTTGCTTCCTGATCATGCAGCATTGGGTGTGGCAGGCGCAGAAGGGTTGAAAGGGCAATTTGTAACGCATGAAGGTCTGAACTATTATTACTGTGAAATGACAGGCAACGGATGGAAGTTCGGCGAAAGGCCAAAAGACTACAAAGAGTGTGATATAAAGGTTTCGCCTGTACCTGCTTTGCCGGCAAAGATTGTTAGAATGGATGGAGATTCTTCTAATGCCAGAAACGCGTGAGGAGGAACCATGATTAAGAATATAATTATTGGGATTTTGATTGCTGTGATCCTGGGAGCAGGCGTTTGGTTTTATTTTGCTCAGATAGATCACACGCCCATTGGAAAAATACTTATGAACCCGAGGGCATATGACGGTAAAATATTAACAATTGCCGGTAAGGTTACAGACCGGACTTCATTGATGCTGATAAAGTTTTTCATTTTGAAAGACGGGACTGGTGAAATAACTGTGATTACGCAAAGAAGCCTGCCTGCGATGGAGGCAAAAGAGAGGGTGAAAGGAAAAGTCGAAGAAGCCTTTTCCCTCGGAGATAAGCAGCTGCTGGTTTTTGTAGAGGATGAAAGAACATAATAATGATAATTAACCTTTTGGCTATGTCCCAAAGAGGGTCGGATAAAATTGTTATGGTGCATAAGTGAGAAAGTTGCTCTATCAATGAACCCTCAAGAGGATCAAGATATGAGCAAAAAACCAAGAAGGAACCATGCACCAGCATACAAGGCCAAGGTAGCGTTGGAAGCCCGGAAGGTCGACCAGGCGATCGTTGAGCTTGCCGAGCGTTACCAAGTTCATCCGAATCAGATTACAGAGTGGAAGAAGTAGCTTTTGGCGCATGCAGAGGAAATCTTCAGCAAGGAGCGAGAACCAGATCAGGGGCCAATAATCAAAGATCTTCATGCTAAAATTGGGCAACTGTCGATGGAGAACGATTTTTTATTAAACGCGCTCGGCCGCATAACCGATCCGAGCGCAAAGAGATTCTTGCTCCGACATGAACACCAAACTCTCCAAGATACTTCAGAACATGCTTGATCACCCCAACCTGCTCGTCAGTTCCTGGATTGATGTTAACACCACGCAATACGAGTCCAGTATACGTTGCCAAAAAGCAACGTGTAAGGACATCATCGGGATCAGCCGTTTCCATGTTGAAGCCTTCCACAATATAAAGTGCCCACGAAAACTTGACGTACAAGTCGATTTCTGAAATACATCAAGTTACGAAAAGGGAATTCGTTTCCGTCTGCCCAATTTGAATAACCTCCTTACCTGCTGTAACCATCCAAAACTCTTCTCTGATCTACGACTTTAATAACAATAACACTTTTTGATTCTTCCGTTGTTATTTTTTTCAAATTCCATTGTTTGTTTAAAGAAGATGAAACAAACGGTAGCGTTCTGTAATAATTTTTCAAAAGTTTCGTTTATCTATGGTGAGCAATATTAAAAACAAAAGAATTGGGAGTTATATCGTATGGAAATGAACCTAATTGGAAAGATAGAAAATGTGATAGGCGAAGACAAGGGGAAAAAAACGGAGCAGACGCCGCAGACGGTTGTGGGTGTTAATGATCTTTTAAAGTCAAACAAGGCTGTTAAGACTGCTATGGCAAAGCAGTTGGTGGCTATGGGACTGAGTCAAGATTCGGTGGATCGCATATTAAAACAAAAAAGATAAAAGCTGGAGTATAGCAACAAGGTTCGATCAATTTTATACGGGAGGAGAAAATGCAACCGGAATCAATATTCCCAGCAATAAAGGTGATAAAAGATAAGGCCCAATATAAAGCATCGGCAGTAATTAGTATGGCAGCAATTTTAAAAGCAAATCTGATGGGTGACGAAAAGGAATTAGCGTTTGAAAGTGGAAACTATTTAACCTATCTCGACCCGCGAAGGCTGCAAAATATCCGCGCCGACTTTGTGGCTGCCCTGTCTTCGTTGCCGGAAAGAATCACTCTGGAAATGCGCATTACGTCTGTCCCCGACCTTGTCTGCAAGGCACATGGCCGTCTGTCCATTGTTTTTATTATTCATACAAGCTCTGATTCGGAAGAAAAGGCAAAAGAAGAGGTTATTTCAAGCTACCTGTCCCTCATGGCTTTGTTTGGGGTATATTTCCAGGAAGCCGATTTTTTACCTGTTAATTCCGATGAGCCGTCGGTTATAATAGATATGCCTGAAAAGCCTTATTACGCCCTTTCCATTCAACGCCGGGCTGAAACAATACAGCTGTCTCATCCTTTTCAGATTCATGAGATAGGATTGCTGGCCGGTACAAAGGCAGAAGAAATTGAAGGGCAATATGTCAGGCACATCTTTCCCTGGGTACCATCGCTGGACAATTGGTCTCATCTTTTGGATATGATGATGGCTCAGATAGATTCTGTCCAATTGATCGTGCGCCTGAAAAAAGCTATTATCGAAAGATTCAAGGTGGCTGAAATGGAGAATATAGTCCTGCAATGCGAATCTTTTTTGGATAATAATGCAGTCAATCAGCTTGCATTTAAAAAACAAGTCGTTATGATTCGCGACTGTGTGATCGACCGCATCGCCGCTCTTTCAAGTGCGGCTTATCAAATCGGTGTTTTTCTTGCGGCTCCCCATCCGATAGACAAAACACTGGGGGATGTTATCGGTCAGGCCATTACACTCTCAGTTGGCAAAGGAAAAGCTAAAAACGAAAATATTTATATTGGTGGTTACACCTTTACCGATCTGCCAGTCGAAAACGCTATGGACTATCAGTACTTTTACGAAAAAGAAGCCTTCAGCGCCGAGGAGGCAGCATGTGTATTCAGGATACCTTCACCGCCGTTTCAGGATCGTCCTGGGCTTCCAATGAGACGGTGTCGCACTGGATTTGCCATGCTCCCTTCAAATTATACAAAAAAAGATGATCGGATCAATCTCTTTATCAACAGACATCAACAATCAAGACAGACAATATCCACTGGTATCGAAGATCGTGTGCGCCATACCTTTATCATCGGACAAACCGGAACCGGTAAATCAACGCTCATGGAATCCATGATTATGCAGGACATTCACAACGATAAGGGTTTGGCAGTTATCGATCCGCATGGCGATCTGATCGACTCCATTTTGGGCAAGATTCCCAAAAAACGGTTGGAAGATGTTATTCTTTTCGATTTTCTTGATCGCCGGCACCCCATAGGCTTTAATCCGCTTCAATGGTCAACAACGGACGAAAGAGATCTCATCATCGATGATATTTATACAACCATTGATCATATTTATGATATGCATACAACAGGTGGGCCGATCTTTGAATCCAATTTACGGGGCATGCTCAAGCTTCTCATGGGTGACCGGCATAACGATAATTTTACAGGAACCTTGCTGGAATTTAATCTTTGCTATTCGGAACGCAAATTTCGAAGCTGGCTGAAAAATCGCATCGAAGACCCAGTCGCATTAGATTTTATAAATGAGTTAGAAAACACAACAGGTGAAGCCAGCATTGCTAGTCTGTCTCCTTATATCACATCAAAGTTCGGCAGATTTATAAGTGATTCCACACTGAAGAGAATCATCGGTCAGGAACGGACATCTTTTGATTTTGACGACATCATTAACAGCGGTAAAATATTTCTCATTAAACTCGGCAAGGGACGTTTTGGCTCGAAGATAAGCGCCCTCCTGACGAATCAATTGGTAACGCGGTTTAAATATGCTGCCATGAAAAGAGGAGATATGAAGCCGGAGCAAAGGCGAGAGTTTTTCCTCTACATTGATGAATGTCACAGTCTGCCGTCTGACAATATAACGGAACTGCTCTCAGAAGCACGAAAATACCGCATGGGGCTTATCCTATCCACACAATATGCAGCGCAGTTGGCAGAAAAACCGTCAGCAAATAAATTTCTATCCGCCATAATCGGTAATGTCGGAAGTTTGATCATCTTTCGCTTGGGCCAGGAAGACGCCAGACTTATGGCGCCTGTTCTCCATCCTCAATTTAACACGATGGATATTGTAGGCTTGCCCAACTTTCAGGGTTACGCCAGAATGCATACATCAGAAGACAGCGTCCCGCCATTTAGTTTTGTAACAGGGCAAGAAACAACGGCATACAAAGCTAACATAGCAAAATTAATACGCATCCTCTCAACGAAAAAATACGGTATGGATGCCGAGGATGTCGATAAAAAGATTTATGCCAGGCGTGAAATATGGAAGACATGAAGGTAGCCTCTCGATAAGGAAAATTTTATGATAAAAACAATATATCTTGTCCTTTGCTGTTTGATAGGTATCGTATTCTCATGTGCAAATTCGAAAGCCGAATATGAAGAAGTTCAGAAGTTGCAAAATATTACTGAGCAAACAATTCAGCACACTTCAGACTATGATCTGAAAATTAAGGCTTGTGATGGGGCTATTAATGTACTCAACGATTTTGTTACCAAACACAAAGATGGTAAATGGAATACTACTGCAACAACTGCCCTGCAATCTTGGGAATCGAAGAAATATTCTTTACAGCAAGAAATCGAATTACTTACGAAGAAACTTTCCGACTTGATGAATTATCGTGCATTCGAAGAAGCGAATAAATTACATCCCGGTTCCAGAATCGAGCAGCTATCTCTTTCAGTTCACAAATCGGAAAAATATGGCACAAAATTTATATTCAACAATACTTATTCGGCCAAAATGCGGGGTGCCTTCTTGGGTAAGCATATTTTTAATTTCGTTGTAAAAGTTTCTGGTCATATTGCAACAGATACAAAACAAGCAGTTGTCGATAGTGCAACTATTGAAGAATAGGAAGGGAAGGCGTGATATGAATATTAAACGACTATTTATTATTTTTTTGTTTTGTTTCATTATGCTCTTTATCTCCGCATGTACCCCTACTATATACGATATCCCTGTCGATCAATGGAACAAACTGACCGAAGCGCAACAGCAGGCAACCATTGATGGCTACAACAAACGTATGCGCTTGAGAGAGATAGAGCGCCAGAAAGAAGCGCAACGCAGGGCGCGGGAAGAGGAAATCAGAGCGCTTGAAGCCCATAGGCAGGAACAACTGTGCCAGGAGCGAGTGGCGGCGATTTATATGGGTGAGGCAGGGCAAATTGGAGATCTCTTGCGCGTCACTCTACAGGGCGGTCAAATGCTGATTGGGAACCGACACCGCCAATATCAACCGATCTCTTTCAAGATAGCAAACGGCGAGACCAAGAAGATTGAAATCATAAATGTTGAAGGCAGGAATTACGATAACGGAGAGGAAATGCAGGTCCTTTACCAGGACGGCACCTTGATTTTCGATGACGATCCCTACACAAGAAAACCTTTCCGAATTATTTATGATCATGGCTGGAAATCGGGGAAAACTTACAGTCCTGTATCCACTGAAAGTAAGTTGCGTTTACGTAATGTCCAAATATTCATTGAAATTATCCCGCACCTCCGCAAAACACGCCCGTAAAGGGGAAAAAATATCATTTTTTGATGTCGCTGAGAAGAAACAATAACAACAGATCATGTAATGGCAATCTGGGTCTTTTGAAATTACCTCAATCGTAATTGGATAAGAGTGAATAACAAAATGAAAATAGAGTTTCTCGTTGATCCAAAGTTTGCTCGTGACGACGTAATGGTTTTTGACTTTCAAGAATTCGAATGGATCAATGATGAAAAATCAGTGATTGAAGAGGAGCTTGCAGAATATTTTGATCATATTTGCAGGCGGGAAGAGGAGATTCCTGTTATTCTTTTACTTAGGCGTACAGTCTACTTTTCTATTGTTGACCTATTTATCATGTCCCTGAAAGTGGCCGGAGAGCTTTCATGCTCAGCGGTCCAATTTGTCATTGGCTCTGAGGGCATAAGAGATTATCTCGAAAACCAGATTCCACCAATCGACACCATGCGGGAAGAGTTCTTATTGAAAAATTATACCGTAATTTTAGCCACGGGTGACATTTCCGAAGTTGAAGCAGATGCTATTGTTAACGCATCAAACACTCGATTGGTCTTAGGTGCCGGTGTGTCTGGGGCTATTTCGGCCAAAGCCGGGGCATCGCTTCAAACTGAGATGTCGGCTATTGCTGCAAGAAAGACGCCGAAGGCAGGGGATGCAGTTATTACCAGTTCGCATTCTCTGGCAAAATGTCGGTATATCATCCATGCTGCAACGGTAGAGGGCTCTCCAGAGACTGTAAGTATGGCGGTTCAAAACTGTTTAGCTATTTGTATGGAAAAAAGAATTGCCTGCATCGCTTTCCCTGCGCTTGGAACAGGTACAGGCGGACTTGGTATAGAGGTTTGTGCAAAAGTGATGATAGAAACCCTAATGTCCTTTTATCGAAAAGATTGCTCTAAATTGTATCCGAAAACTGTCATCTTCATTCTATGGACAAAAAGCTCTTTTTCTGTTTTTCTGGAAACATTTCGCGCAGCGTTAAATGATAACATCTAACTCAACTATTGTCTTCTCATCCTTGATAGCTTCTATCGCCACTTTTGCTTTAAACGCTGCGCCATGATTCCTTCTTGATTTCTTCATATTCACGCTGGTCTTTTCTGTTACATTATTTCAGTTTAGAGCAACTTTACCACTTAATTAATTATACAATTATTCCAGACCAGCGCTAATGACGCGGATTTTCAGAATTTTTCAGGACGCTGAATCCTTAGCTTCAACCTACCTCGTTTCCAATAACCACCAACCCACCAGCCACAACATAAAGTACCTGTCAAAACTTGACGTACAAGTCGATTTCTGAGATACATCAAGTCACGAAAAGGGAATTCTTATCCCTAAAGGGAAGGAGAGAGGGTAAAGATGGAAAACATCAAAAGGATGTTGGGAGAGATGGTCAAAAAAAATTTGATCATTCCCGCGGTAGAAAAGTTTTTGCTGAGATTTTTTATATCGCGCATGAATCTAAAGTGCGACATCAAGGAGGAGTATATCGCTTATGCCATTAGTGAGATGGCGAGCACGAATTTTGGCTCAGGTCTTAACTTGAACGACAAATTTTTAACTGGTAAATTTAAGGATTTGGCTGTAAATTTGATCGCCGAAGGGGCGTTTGACAAAAGCCTTTCGTCTTCGGATTTGTCAAAGATGTTTTTCGTCTTTTGCCAAGTCCACGACGCAACAATAGCCAGAAACTAAACAGGAGCTCCATATTCATGGCTTCAAGATTACTCCTTACCCTTGCTATAACGGTCAGAACATCGTCGCCTTTCTTCTGAACAATACTGAAGAAACCGAAATTTGTCATAAGCCACATGGTAGTCTCCGGGAAAAGGATCTTAAAATCAGGGATATTCGCTTACTGCAACATATATTCATTATGTTATACCAGTATCCCGTTCCCTCTCTGACCCCGTAAACCATCTCTCCATGCCATTCTGGACCATCTCTTCCTGGAAAGCACTGGGTCGCCCAAATTTGAAAACAAGATAGGAGCAGAATAAAATAAAGGATAACAATGCAGGATACCGGGAATGCTAGTAGTTTGTATGTTTAAAGATGGATGATTGGGTTACTGGAAATATTAAAAGTTACACGTTAAAGCTGGATGATGGGGTTACTGGTAGTTTATATGATAAAGCAGGATTATGAAAGACTGATAACATTCTGTTATTATATACTATTACACTACCAGTATTTTGATGATTAAAATGTTGTTTTTACAGTATAATTGTGAACCTTTTAAAGCAAATTTGCTGTGCAATATTGTGCTTGTCAAAGTCAAAAATATGGACTATTTCTATAAACTGAAGATAAAAAACAAGAGGGTAGGTGGATTGAAAATCACCCGAGTCTTTGCTCTTTCAAACTGTGCCTAAATTGTGCCCGTCAAGGTCAAATTGTTTCAAACATTTCCAAACGAAACCAAAAGTAGATCAAAAATATCGAATGGAAATAAGTAGTTAAAAATACAGTCAATTGTCTCTTTGCAATTTTTGGGCTTAAAATCCCTCGGTCCTTGTGGCTGTACGAGTTCAATTCTCGTCCTAGGCACCAGTAAAAGATAAGGCTTACAGGGGTCACTCTGACCTGTAAGCCCTTTTTTTTATTTTTCCTGATATTCATGCCAAAAAACATCAATAATTTTCAATATTTTGTGGTTTTAATCCTGTTGACATACAAGCTCATTTTATATGATAACATAATCTTTATTTACAAATAATTATTAATAATTTTAGCGGGTTGGATTAATCAATTTTTTTAAGAAATTTATCGGAAAAATATCCTGTAATAAAAGGGATTTTACGATGCAGAGTTGATGTTTTAGGAGTTGTATAAAGGTCTTCTTTTTAATGTAACAAAAGCGGCTCTTAAACCCTATGGAAGTAGTTTTCGCAGATGCGCCTATCCTTCACAATGAGTTCTTCATCTTAAAGGAGATTATCTCATTTCATGATACCATTATACAAAAAACTTATTCTGGCTTTTCTGATTTGCAGTTTATCCCTTTCAGCCCAGGCGGCCCAGTCTCTTACTGCCGACGATATCCTCATCGTTTACTTGCGATCGGATTCTGATTTCATCAAGGATGGCCAGAATTTCTGTTCTGTGTGCTTCCGGGGCCTCCACGTGGCCCCATCCCATTGTCACCTGGAAAAGGCCGTCGTAAGCTGAATCGTGGTAGGTTCTCATCACGTGAGGAATCTCCTGTTCAGTCAGAATTGAATCCAGTAACTGGGCCTCAATAATGTTGTTCAGCACGGCGATTTTGCTAAAACTATCCATATCTTATCTCCAGCTTGAGATTTATAATAATCGGATTCCTTTCCATATATTGAACCGAAACGCGAGCGCATTCCCCGTCCGCTCTGCGGCGGGGTTAGCGAGCAAATTAAAAACAGATGATATTCCTTACGGCGAAGATTCCCCGCTTGCTCTGCGGCGGGGAGCTTCAAAGCTTTATAGTAAATGTCATAAATCTATTCCGTTTGGGTATGGGTGCGTATGCGATCCGCAGGAACAATGATCTGCCCTTTGTCTTTCGTTCCGCCTGAGGCGGACTTACATAGAATCTGTGCAGTCCCAGTGTGGATACACCCGCGAATCCGTCTCAATCATCCTGGTCTTTCCATTTAGTTTTATTATCCCGTTTATGCTTTTTACCCCGCTATTTTCGCTTTTATAATAATTAAGCAAGTTATTCCAATTTAAGTTTTTCTGCAATGATGCCGATAATAAAATAAAAACCTGCTCCAGGCGCCTTCTGATCTGGGTTGCTTTGGCGGAAGCGATATATAAAGCAATAAAAATGATCGGCAAAACGGGAGGTAAGGCGGAAATCTTTTACCGGGGATTAATCATGAAAACCGATAATATCAAAATAATGTTTTTAGCGTTTGCTGCGTTGACAATAAGTTGTCTTATTGCCTTAAGTCCGGGTACGGCCGGAGGGGGTAGTGTCAAAACTTATGTAGGCAGCGAAAACTGCCAGTCATGTCATGAAAAAGAATATGAAAATTTCAGCTCAAATGCCGCCAAGGCCCGCTCCTTCGAGCATGTCCAGATCATGAAAAAAGGTCTTACAGAATCCGAATATCTTGGTTGTCTGAAATGCCATACGACCGCATACGGTGAGCCGGGCGGTTTTGTATCAGTAAAGGCCACCCCTGAATTAAAGAATCCGGGTTGCGAGGTGTGTCACGGACCGGGTAGCCTGCATATCGAATCCGGTGATCCTAAAGATATAAAACAGCCAACAATGGCTGTTTGCGAGAAATGTCATATTTCAGAACGGGTAAACTCATTCAAATTTAAACCGATGCTTTATGGAGGCGCCCATTAATAAAATGCAGATCATAAAATATCAGGATAAAAAAGAACTGGTAAAGCCCATGAAATTTCGAGTCTATTTTCAGAACAGATTGTGGATAAAGGTTATGCTGGCTCTTGCGCCGATATTAATCATTTGTATCGGGTTCATCATCGGTATTAATTTATTCAACCAGAACAGACTTATCCGGGACCAGACAGAGCAGAGCTGTGAAAACCTGGCGGCAGCCATTGAAAGCAGCGTTATCGATGCTCTTGCAGTCGGCAATAACGACGAGGTACGGAAGCAGTTCGTTCGTTTGAAGGAACACGCCGCAGGTATCGAAGTCTCAATTTTCGATTTTAAAGGAGATGTCACCTTTGCATCGGACCCTGCGATTGTTCATAAGGGAATAAGCTCGGTCTTCTTCAATAAAAAGGCTTTGAATGCTGCAACACAAATGATTCAGGACGGTAAAAAACCTTTGGAATCATTCGAAGAGAGAATCGGACAAAGGCATTATCTGAGCCTGATCCAGCCTATTCCGAACATGGAAAGCTGCCATCATTGCCATGGGAGTACGAGAAAAGTTCTTGGCGGCATCCATGTAAGGACGTCAACCCAGGCAGCAGTTTCCGCCGCGCAGCAGGCTCGTAATGAAGGAATCATAGTTGGATTTGCCGGACTGGTGTTTCTGATTCTGGCAGTATTCGGGTTGTTTAACAAGATGGTCAATCAGCCGGTTAACAAGGTTCTTGCCCTTGCCGGAAAGATGCGGCAGGGAGACTTCACCGAGAACGTGCATGCTAAAGCAAGGGACGAAATAAGCCACTTGTGCAATCGCATGAACCTGGTCAATGAAAACCTTTGCAGCATGATAAGAGAAATATTTGCCGCTTCCCAGAGTGTTTCATCTTCTGCTTCACAGCAGGCCGCTTCTATGGAAGAGATCGGCGCATCGCTGGAGGAGGTGGCTTCAATGACAAGCAGCAACAGCACGAACATCATGACGGCAGAGAAACTGATGTGTGAATCTTCGGAGAGGGTTCAGGAGGTCAACAGGATTATGACGGAATTGGCCGGGTCCATGAACGGCATTTCAAAATCCAGCGATGAGATTTCCAAAATTGCCAATGCCATAGAAGGAATCGCCTTTCAAACTAATCTGCTGGCTTTGAATGCGGCTGTCGAGGCTGCCAGAGCCGGGGAAGCAGGAGCAGGCTTCGGTGTGGTTGCGGATGAGGTTCGTAATCTGTCAATACGTGCGGCAGAAGCGGCAAAGAATACGTCAGATCTCATAGGAAATGCAGCAGGAAACATTCATCATGGCAGCGCCCTTGTTGGCAAGACAGTTGAGGCTTTCAAGAGCCTATCCGAATGCTCTTTAAGGGTTTCAACCCTGATGAATGAAATATCGAGATCTTCCACGGAACAGTCATCGGGTATTGCGCAGATCAATGAAGTGGCGCATCAGATGAACAGCACAATCCAGCAGAATGCCGCTACGGCGGAACAGCTCTCTTCCTCCATAGGTTCATTCAAATTTCAGTAACCCTCGCTTTTCAATCGAGCGGCTTTTTTTTAAATACCGTTCTTATCTTTGCAATGTGATAAGAGTTGCTTCAGACACAGGGTTAAAATAATTCTTGACAAGTAAGTGAGCACATACTAACTTAGCTCGAAATTGAAATATATCATTCAAATACTTCTGACCTTTCATGCATAGAGCATAATCCACCGGCTCTGACTTTGCTTTCTGTACATCTTCTCTATCGGGAAGTTTTGATTTATCGTTTTATGACGGTTCGGTTATGCCGGGCAGCTTTTGCGGATATCATGTGAATAACCAGGAGGTTATAAAGGCGACCTGCACATATAAAAGCAAAGGAGGTAATACAATGGGATTCAGATTTACAGATTTGTTCGTTCCAAGGCACATGCACAAGAATCCGGAATACAGAAAAGAGGGGGCAGCCATGCTGACGGACAAGGCGGTTCTTGCAAAAATGGCGGAAATAGATATTGATGAAGGAGTTCGTCAGGCAGCAGCAAAAAGGCTGTCTGAACTGAAAGATATGAAAGGCAGTTCCTGATTTTTGCAGCAAAGATTACGAAGAGCGCGAAGAGGAGGCAAAATATACATTTTAGCCTTACATGCTTCGTGTTCTTCGTGGTTCTGCAAAATAAATTCTTCTTCCATCCTTTTACCCTTCAACCCTCGGCCCCGAAAATCCTTTTCTTCTTGCCGGTTCTATTGAAGCTCCCCGCCGCAGAGCGGTCGGGGAATGCGCTCGCGTTTCGGTTCAGTATTTTCGCAAAATCATCAAGAATTTAAGATCTTTTACGAATCCATCATCATTAATTGATTGCAAAATAATAAAGGTGTGTGCTATCGGCATTCGTAAAACAAACGTATTCTTAATTGTTTTGATGTCGAAACGTAAACTCATATACTGTAAAAAGGCAGAAGGAGCGGACGGATGAGAATCAGAAGAGAGATCATTTGCGGTTTGTTTTTATTAATATTTGTGACGGCAATTCCTCTGTTTGTCTTCGGGAGTGAAGGCGGCTCTTCAGCGGAGCATATTAACCTTGGCGAAGTGCTTCCCATCTGGAGCTGCATCCCGTTTGCCTGCATGCTTCTTTCCATAGCTCTCTTGCCGCTGCTCACCCCGAACATATGGCATCATCATTTCGGCAAGATATCTGCATTCTGGGCTCTATCCATAGCCGTTCCTTTTGTGATTGCTTACCATGGTCTGGCCATGCATCAGATCCTCCATATCATAATAGCCGACTATATCCCGTTTATCATTCTGCTATGGTCTCTTTATACCATATCAGGCGGGATCCTGCTACGCGGCACTCTTGTCGGGACTCCTGCTGTAAATACCGGCATGCTGCTTATCGGAACGCTGCTTGCTTCATGGATGGGAACGACTGGTGCGGCCATGCTTATGATCCGTCCGTTCCTGAGAGCCAACAGCCATCGAAAGAACAGAACCTTCATGGTCGTTTTTTTTATCTTCCTGATTGCAAACGTAGGCGGCGCGCTAACTCCTCTGGGTGATCCGCCGCTTTTTCTGGGTTTTCTGCATGGGGTTCCATTTTTCTGGACATTCAATATTCTGCCGCACATGCTTCTTGTTGCAGGCCTTCTTCTTACCTGCTATTTTTTCATGGACACTTACCACTATCGCAGGGAAAAACCGGCAGCTGCCGATCCTATGGAAAAAGTTCCGCTCAAACTGGAAGGAAAACATAATTTTCTTTTTCTGCTGGGGGTTGTCCTCTCCGTTCTCATGAGCGGAATGGTGGACTGGGGAGAAATATCGACACTTGGAGTGCATCGCTCTGTTCAGGACTGGGCTCGTGACGGCCTTCTTATTGTCATGGGAATTCTTTCAATGGCAACAACATCAATAACCGTTCGTGAAGACAATCAGTTTACCTGGGCTCCAATTCTTGAAGTAGCTTATCTTTTTATCGGAATCTTCATAACCATGATTCCATGTCTTCTGATTCTGAAGGCGGGTGGGAAAGGGGCTCTCGCATTTCTTATAAATTCGGTGCAGCAGCCAGCGCATTATTTCTGGAGCACAGGTTTATTATCCGCCTTTTTAGATAATGCTCCAACGTATCTTACCTTTTTTAACACTGCTCTCGGAAGCTTTTACGCATCACTTCCTGAAGCAGAAGCGGTTCCCCGCCTTATAGCTGAAAACCCGGTATTTCTGAAGGCCATCTCGGCAGGATCTGTTTTTTTCGGCGCATGCAGCTATATAGGGAACGCCCCCAATTTCATGGTTCGTTCTATAGCCGAAGAAGCGGGCACTCCGATGCCTAGCTTTTTCGGCTATATCATTAAATACACTCTTGTTTTTCTGATTCCTTCTTTTGTAATAGTAACTCTCGTCTTTTTCTAAGGCAGGTGAAAAATGAAATTTGAAAAGATTCTTTTTAACACACGCTTCAGAGAGATGGCTTTAAACTCTCTTGAAGGTATGCTTGATCTGATAAAAGCAGGGCTCAAAGAGGTAGTGCTTGTATATATCATACCGAGAGAAGAGGTGGCCTTCGTTCCATTCGGCGGTTATATGAAGGAAGAAGAGGAGAAAATCAAGGAAAAAGCCGGAGAACAATTTAAACAGTGGCAGGCGGTTCTTGCAAAAAAAGGGGTAAAAAGCAAAACCTATGTTCAGGTGGGCATGCCGAATGCAGTGATTCTTGATATAGCCAATAAGGAAAAAGTCGATATGATAGTGTCGGGCCGCAAGAAGCGTTCACTATTTGAAAAAGTTTATGTGGGCGGCCACATGCTGGATCTTATACGCCGAAGCCCTATACCTATCCTTATGAACAAATACATGGCCGAATACGAACAGGATGACGAGATAGTAACCCGTGTCAATGAACATATCTTCGACCGTCCGATGCTGGCCACTGACTGGTCTCAGCCTTCCTCCAATGCGGTTGATGCCCTTGCAGGGCTTAAAGGACTTGCATCCGACGTTATAGTTGTCCATAACATAGGCGTTAAAATATCAAAGGGGATGAGCCCCGCCCAGTTGCAGGAGCTTAAAAAAGAAAGCCGCAGGCGGCTAAAAGCATATTGCAAACGTCTTACTTCAGCCGGAATCAATGCGGAATCTCATCTTTCTTCGGGACGTACTGCTGCCGAAATCATAAATCTTTCACGCAGTTACAATTCAACAATGATTGTTCTGGGAAGAACAGGGAAGGACTGGCTGAGCCAGTACTGGCTGGGCGGAGTTTCCCACCGGGTTGCGGAAAATTCGGAACTTCCTGTTTTGCTTATACCGTGAATGCTGTTGAATGTGATTTTTTATTGACAAGAATTATAAAATTAATTATTCGAATTAAAATAATAAATGTAATTCATAACTACTCAGGAGTCAGAATTCAGGAGTCAGAATGAGCAAACCTCCCAGAACGTTTGAAAAACTGATCGTTTGGCTGAATTCTGACTACTCGAGTAATAAATGCAATTTATTTTCATGAACAACAATATTAACAGATGAGGTTATGATATGAACATTAATTTTAAATCATTTGTGGTTGGATTTGTGGCATTGATGTGGCTTTCGGCTTCAGCTTATGCGGGATCGCTTGCGACTCCGGAACTGGATGCTCCCAAAGACAAGGCTAAAAATCAGGTACTTACTACAGTATTGAAATGGAAACCGGTGCCGGGTGCAAAAGGCTACCGGGTTTTCGTTTCAGCTTCCGATGCAATTAAAAATCTGGTGCCGGGAGCGGCATGTAAAGATTGCTTCGTGGATGAAAAAACAGATAAACCTACCTATCAGATCCCGCCAAAACGTTTGAAAAAAGATATTCCGTATTTCTGGACTGTCCGGGCAGTCAGCGGCACCGAGGAAGGGCCTGTTGCTCCGGTTCGTTCATATACAATGGCATCGACTTTTTTCATGGACATGGATTAATCTTTGGTGTCATGCCGGAGATAATCGGGCATGACCAAATAAGTTCTGACTTACTAACAACATCCACGCCCGAAGCTGGATCAACGAAGAAAGAGAATACAGGATCCGGGAGTCAGAATAATCCCGGTATTGTTTTTTTATTCTGTATTCCGGCTCCTGTATTCTCATATAAAGTTATACCTACCAAATGCTTAAAAGCGGAGTGAGAATCATCTCGATAAAAAAGTAAGCAAGCAATCCAGTCACAATAACTATAATCGAAATGAAGTAAATCTGGTTAGACCGACTCTTCTTTTGATCCTTCAAATCATAAAAAAGCTGTTTGCCGCAGGCGCGACACCAGTTGGAGCGCTGCTGACTCATAAACCGGTTACCGCATTCACAGATTAGTTCTTTAGGTGGAAGAGGCTGGTTCACTCTTTAAACTCCTTTATGAATTAATATTTTAGGTTCTTCTCCTCAACTTCTCTTCCAAATTCATCGACTTTTTTGGGTTCACGGGCTTTAAAAAATTCTGATGTCTCTTTGATCAAAAGGTAATAGGTGCACAATCCGAAAATAACAACGTTCAGCAACGCATGAAGGATCAAGGAAGGAGATTCCATTCCGACTGATGATAGGCGTATGGCGAGAAACAATACGTTGATGCATATAATTCCAAGATTGAAAAATATGCACAGCTTTCTTGCCCAGGGCTTGATCCTGAACACACAGTAACAGATGCCGATGCCTACAACCAGATTTTTCAGGATTAAAGCATTGGGAAACCGGTCTGGAAAGAATGTATTGATATGGTACATGAACGCATAGACCGATATCCATCCTCCTATAAGCAGCCCAAGGGCATAACGGACACCAACAGGATGTTCAAAAAAAACAATTATTTTATTCTGCATAATAAATTACCCCTATAATTTATATGAGAATACAGAAGTCAGAATTAAGAATACATAAAAAAAACAATAATATTGTTATTCCGGCTCCTGACTCCTGACTTTATGTATTCTCATGCTTTGTTGTGCCGCAAAGGACTTGAATAATAGTTATCTGCCTGATGATTTACCATCCGCAGTGGATAGATCTTAATATGCATTGAATAAAAAATTATCAAGGTTTATTTAAATGAATTAGTTTTTTATTGACAATTGATATAAAATAATTTAACTGGGCACTATCAAATAAATATAATTCATTTTATACATAGTAATAATGTTGACGTTGATTCTTTAGGCGCCGGTATTTCAGGATTGATCTGGATTGCGATAAAAGAATTATTTTTTGTGATGGGTATTTTAAAAATTATTGTTCCATGTGGAATTTTTAATGAACTAATTAATTATAAAGGAGGTGATGGCGTAATAAGCGGATCATGCGACAATATAGCCGTTTGGCCATATGGGCCGTTCAACCCTTTTGAGGAAAGCAGAGATACTTAAGGAGGATATGTATGAGTGCTACAACTTGGGTCTATGTCATGCTTGGTGCTTACATGATTTATGCATTCTACCAAGGAATGAAAGGCTTCTTCGCAGAAAAAACCTCGGCAGGATATGCCATAGGCGGACGTTCTGTTCCGTTTATCGCTTTTCTGATGGCTGCGACAGCAGCCTCCTTCAGCGGCTGGACCTTTATCGGCCATCCGGGCCTGATATGGCGGGATGGTCTGGCCTATGCCTTTGCATCGTTTTATGTTCTCACCATTCCAATTACAGGTACATTCTTTGCCAAACGTCAGTGGCTTCTCGGTAAACGTTACGGCTTTGTTACACCCGGCGACATGTATTCCTATTACTATAACAGCACGGCGATTCGATGGCTGTCAGTCCTTACCGCCGTTCTATATTCCATTTTCTATTCAGCCGTACAATTGATGGCTGCTGGCGCTCTTTTCAATATTATAACGGGAGTTGAATTCGTTACCGGCGCTCTATTTCTCGCTTTTATAGTATGGTTTTACGTTGTTACCGGCGGCATGAAAGCAGGCGCATGGGTCGGCGTGACGCAGTTTGTTCTTCTTGTCGGCGGCATTATTGCCATGGGTTTTTATGTCATCATTCAACCCCAGTTCGGCGGCTGGAGTGGATTTTCAGCGGCTGTTGCAAATCTGGATCAGAAATTTTTGACTGTTCCCGAGGTCATTACATGGGGTCTTGGCAAGAAGGGAGCTGCTTCCTGGACCGCAGTCATGTGTTTGACGTACATGTTTTCACTCATGGGTATTCAGTCTTCCCCGGCTTTTACAATGACCTTTTTCGGCATAAAATCCCCGAAACCTCTTGCCTGGCAGCAGACATTCATGTCCACATTTGTAGTCGGTTTTGCCCTCTTCTACTTTACGGCCATCCAGGGCATGGGCGCAAAAGTGCTTGAGGTTGCTGGAGTAGCGGCTTTCCAGGGCTTGACGGACAGGATCGTTGTTCCGACCCTGATGCAACAATTTCTTCCGCCGTTCATGGTTGGGTTTGTTTTCATGGGCGCCATTGCCGCCATTCATTCCACAGCATCCCCTTATATCAACACCGGCGGTTCCATCCTTCTTCGTGACGTTTACTGGCGCTACATCCGGAATCAGCAGGCTGGCCAGAGCGAACAGATATGGGTAAACCGGATTCTGACAACCGTTCTCACAATTGTAGCTCTCTATGTGGGCATCAATTCAAAAGCGGCTCTTGTTATTCTGGGCGCCCTTGCAACGGCTTACGGTTTTGTTATGTATGTGCTTCTGCTCGGTGTCTGCTGGGGCTTCAAATTCCCCAGGGTCGGCGCCGTTCTCGGCGTTGCGGCCGGCATGTTATCGGTTTATCTGACATATTCCGTGTGGCCGAATCCGCTTTCAATGCATTGCGCTTTCTGGGGCACATTTGTCGGACTCATTGTGGCTTACCTGTGCAGGGGCATCGGCATCAAAGATGATAAGGAAACCATCGATCGTCAGGCCGAAGTACGGCAATGGCTGGACAGCGTTGACGCTCCATCCGAAAGCGCGGTCAAATGGCGCGGGATAATGAAATACGTAACAGTTATATGGTACATACTGGCCATCGGTCCCGCATGTATCATGGGTAACACCTCATTTTCATTTGCAGGCTTTCCGCCCCTTTGGTCCTGGCAGATATTCTGGTGGACTGTGGGTATCATCATGATGTGGGCTCTCACCTTCAAGTGCGAACTTTCCACAACCAGCGAAGTTCAGATCGCACGCGCGGATAAAGAGCAGATGATCGTAGTAAAAGAATAGGATAAATGTTTTTTCAAAGGAGGTCATTATGAACCTGGAAGACAAATGGTTGATAGGCATTATCGCCTTCATAATTCTGTTCACCGCATCTTTTAAAGTCGGCTTGTGGGGATGATCCCACGGACGGTTATTTTTGATTCATGAGATTACAGAAGGGGCGGGAGTTCGCCCCTTCTGACTGTACTCAGGAATATCATAACTGCTTGAAATAAAATCGGGCTGTTAAACCCTAAATTATGGGCATACAGGAAAGAAAAGAGAGAGAAGGAGAGAGAAGGCGTCAGCAGATAATTGTCGCTGCAAGAAGAGTATTTTCAATTAAGGGCTTTAATAAAGCGACAATGGAGGATATAGCCGGAGAAGCCGAGCTGAGCCCCGGCACTATCTATCTTTATTTTAAAAACAAGGATGAATTGTACGCGTCTCTTTCTTTGCGGATTCTTCAGTACCTGCTTATTCGTCTGCAGCACGTGAACAGTGAAAAAATTAAATCTCCAGAAAAAAGATATGCTGCATTAACAAGAGCCATGATCGATGTTTATGAATTTGATTCGCTGATGTTAATAAACATGTTTAATCTCCAGACAAACGAAACTTTAAAAACCCTTACGCCTGAGCTTTTGTCTGAAATTAAGATGCTTTCCTGTAAATCGATTGAAGAGATCTCATTAATATTTGATCAAAAAACCAGCGACGAAGTTTTATCAGGCTGCAAGTCTTCTATGCTTGCCGAAATATTCTGGTCCGTATTTTCCGGGGTAGTGTTATTCCAGGAATCAAAAAAAAGTGTTTTGGGTGAAGACAAAGTTTTTTTACAAAAAACCCTGGCGACGGCATTTGAAATTTTTGAGCTTGGGATTAAAGATTCACTTTCAAGACAACAGTCAGAGAAAGGAGGATTGCAGTCATAAATTGGCATAAACCGTTGTTCAAAAAAAAATAAATTATTCATCCGGATGTCAAAAACGGCATGAGGATCCATAAGCCGGTGTTCAAAAAAAAATACCGGAACGTTTGGATGTGGTACCGGTACAATGAGCTGTAATAAAGGATCAAAAAAAGTACGGGCTATTTCGTAACGGCTCCTAAATAGGGCATGAAGCTTTTAATATCAAAAAATATAAGGAGGTATGATAGATGGCGGAAAGAGAAGTTGTTGAAACATCAGAAGCCCAGATAGCTGTCCACTGGCAGGAAGAGGGTTATTATCATTCTTCGTCAAAATTCATTGCCCAGGCAAACATGACCGACGAGTCTGTTTATGAGCGGTTCAGCCTCGAGAACTTTCCAAACTGTTACAAAGAATATGCAGATATGCTGACATGGTACAAATATTGGGATACAATACTCGACACCAGCGATGCTCCCTGCTATAAGTGGTTCAAAGGCGGGTTGATCAATGCAAGCTACAACTGTATTGATCGGCACCTGCCGCTCTACAAGAACAAAACCGCAATCCATTTTGTTCCAGAGCTTGAGACCGACAAGGTCGAGCATATCACCTATCAGGAGTTGTACGTAAGGGTGAACGAGTTTGCAGCGCTCCTCAAGGACTTGGGCCTGAAGGCGGGAGACAGGGTAACGCTCCATCTGCCTATGGTGGGTGAGCTTCCCGTTACGATGCTTGCCTGCGCACGGCTCGGCATTATCCACTCCCAGGTCTTCGGCGGATTCAGCGGAAAGGCTGCTGCGGACAGGATCGTCGACTCGGGGAGCGATATCCTGATAACGATGGATGCGTATTTCCGGGGCGGTCAGCTTCTTGATCATAAGGAAAAAGCGGATATTGCCGTTGCAGAAGCGGCAAAAGAGGGCAGGACGGTAAAGAAAGTCCTTGTATGGCAGCGTTATCCCGGCAAATATTCCGCTGCTACCCCGATGGTCGAAGGCCGCGACTTCTTCGTGAACGATCTGCTGAAGAAATATTACGGCGCCAGGATCGAGCCTGTAAAGATGCCCGCAGAAGCCCCGCTCTTCCTCATGTACACCAGCGGCACGACAGGAAAACCCAAAGGATGCCAACACAGCACAGGCGGGTATCTCGCTTATGTCACCGGCACATCCAAATATATCCAGGACATACATCCGACGGACGTTTACTGGTGCATGGCTGATATCGGGTGGATCACAGGCCATTCCTACATTGTCTATGGACCTTTGGCGCTGGCTGCGTCCAGTGTCATCTTCGAAGGCATTCCAACCTATCCGGACGCAGGCAGGGCATGGAGGATCGCGCAGGATCTGGATGTGAACATCTTCCATACCGCGCCTACCACCATCAGGGGGCTCAGAAAGGTCGGTCCTGACGAGCCTAAGAAATATAATTATCACTTCAAGCATATGACTACGGTGGGTGAGCCGATCGAGCCGGAAGTTTGGAAATGGTATTATAATGAAGTCGGGAAGGGCAAGGCGGCCATTGTCGATACATGGTGGCAGACGGAGAACGGCGGTTTCCTCTGCAGCACAATACCTGCCATCAAGCCGATGAAGCCCGGCAGTGCTGGCCCCGGTGTGCCCGGCATTCACCCCATTATTTACGATAATGACGGAAAAGTGATTCCCCAGGGTGCAGGACAAGCGGGCAATATATGCATCCAGAACCCGTGGCCCGGCATGTTCCAGACGATATGGGGAGACCGTGATCGCTTCGTGAAGACATATTTCGAACGATACTGCAAGAACCCGAAAAGCAAAGATTGGCGAGATTGGCCCTACCTTACTGGAGATGCGGCAGTGCAGGCCCAGGACGGATATTATAGAATTCTCGGCAGAATCGACGACGTTATCAATGTATCAGGTCACAGGCTCGGCACAAAGGAGCTTGAATCTGCCGCCCTTACTGTTGT
>Ga0105099_10000188_pt1 | contig 40702 bp, 37 predicted proteins | sample PPLLak3cmMay2015_2_FD_79138 | JGI IMG/M metagenome (GOLD analysis project Ga0105099, IMG submission 79138) | Freshwater sediment microbial communities from Prairie Pothole Lake near Jamestown, North Dakota, USA - PPLs Lake P8 Core (1) Depth... | ecosystem: Environmental > Aquatic > Freshwater >... | reverse complement strand
GTTGGGGGTCTGATAGTGCCGGGTCTGGAAATTCTGCAACTGGAGGATATGGGCGTACAGGTTGTCACGGGAGACGTGCGTGACCATCTCGTCGATCGGATCGGCGAACTCCCGGCGCATGGGCCGGGGCGGCGCCTTTTCCAGGAAGACCCGTTGTGGGAGCGGTTTGATCCGGAAACCGGCCATCCAGTTGTCGGTTCCTCCCGTTGGGACCGCCACCAGATAGAGATCGGCTTCCACCGGGTAGATGCGGACTTCCGGCGGGATCGATGCCGGTTCGCTCGGTGCGATCGGTCTCACCAGAAAGAGGGAGCGGCCGGGGACATCTTCGGTCAGAGAAACGACGGTGAGGCCGGCTTGGCGCCAATATGAAGCCGACTTCGGCGGCGCTGAAACGAGCCAGCCGGTGCGCAGTTCCTGGCGGATCGTCCAACCCTTGGCTTTGGCCAGCTGCCACGATGTCCCTTCCCCTTTCTCCACCTTGAATATCCAGTCTCCCTTCGCTTCCGGATGGGGAAGGGTGGCACTGAGAGACAGGACGAGGAGAGATGCGATGGCCAGATTGCGGATCGATTGTCTGTTCATGGCTGCATCATAGCACACGAATTCTGCTTTTTTCAATGAAAGGGGAGGGTATTGGAGTTTCCGGTCAGGAGTTGATCTCTTTGAAAATCTCTTCCCAATTCTGGCTCTGTTTCAGGGTAGCGAAGATGGTTTGCCACCGTTCCTGGACGTCGAGGATGAAATCGAGCACCTCGCGCACTGCCCCCCGGCCGCCGTAGCGTTTGGCGATGAAGTGCGATATCCGCTTGATCAGGGGGTGGGCGTCGCCGACCGCAGCCGCGAAACCGACCATCCCCATCACCTCGGCATCGCCGATATCGTCGCCGATGTAGGCCACTTCCTCTTTTTGCAGGTTGTATTTTTCGATCAACTCGAGAAAGGCGTGGGTTTTGTTGTAGACCCCTTCGTAGTAATCGGTGACGCCCATGTCCTCGGCCCGTTTGCGTACCTGGCTGCAGGATTTGCCGGTGATGATGGCCGTTTTCAGCCCGGCGAGCTGAGCGAAGAGGATGCCGGTGCCGTCCTTCACGTCGAACGATTTGATCGTCTGGCCGTCGGGAAGCATGTAGAAACGACCGTCCGAGAGGGTGCCGTCGACATCGATGATGATCAGTTTAACCTTTCTCGCCAGATCTTTTTGATCCATTAAATCATCTCCGTTCTCCACAGATCGTGCAGGTGTATCAGGCCGAGAAGACAGTCTTCGGCGTTCTTGACGATCAGTGAAGTAATCGAGTGGGTTTCGAGAATTTTCAAGGCCTCAACGGCCAGGCTGTTTTCGTCGATGGACAAGGGGGTTTTGGACATGCATTCATGGGCGCTGGTGGTGGTGAAGTCGATCCCTTTGAGGAACAGACGGCGCAAATCACCGTCGGTGATGACTCCCGCCACCTGGTCGCTGCCGTCAAGGACCACGGCCACGCCGAATTTTTTTTCATTGATTGTGCCGATGACCTCTTTCATGAACGTCTCGGTATGGACGACCGGGAGTTCGGCGCCGGTGTGCATCAGGTGCTTGACTTTGAGGAGTCGCTTGCCGATCGATCCACCCGGGTGGAAACAGCGGAAATCATCCTCGCTGAACCCCTTTTTGACCATCAGGGCGATGGCCAGGGCGTCGCCGACCGCCAGGGTGAGAGTGGAGGAGGCGGAGGGGACCAGGCCGATCGGGCAGGCTTCGCTGATGACGCTGCAGTCGATATAGACGTCGCTGCGTTTGGCCAGGTTGGAACGGGGATTGCCGACCAGGGAGATGAGTCGGCTTCCCAATCGCTTGATCAGGGACAGGAGGCGGATCACCTCTTCGGTTTCCCCCGAGGTGGAGATAGCAATCACTGTATCCTGGGGGTGGATGATGCCGATATCGCCGTGAATGGCTTCGGCGGGATGGAGAAAAACCGATGGGGTACCGGTGGAGGTCAGGGTGGCGGCGATTTTCCGGCCGATCAATCCCGATTTGCCCATGCCGGTGACGATGATCTGCCCCGGGGATTGAAAGAGGAGATTGACTGCCGCGGCGAACCGGGTGTCGATTTTATCGATGGCGTTGATCAGCGCATCCGCTTCGGTCCGGAGAACCTTTTTTCCCGTTTCGATGCTGTCCATCAGGCTGTATTATATACTTTTTTCAGGCGGTTTAACAGGGTTTTCATGTTTTTCAGGGGCAGGGAGCTGTGGGGATCGGAACGGGCTTTCTCCGGTTCGGGATGGGTTTCCAGGAATACGCCGTTGGCTCCGGCGACGATGCCGGCGGCGGCGATCATCGGGATGAATTCGGGGTTCCCACCGGAAATGGAGCCGGCGGCCGCGGGTCGTTGCACCGAATGGCCGGCGTCGATGACGACCGGGTAGGCGGTCCGCTTCATGATGGGGATGTTGCGGAAATCGACCACCAGGTTCTGGTAACCGAAGAATGTCCCGCGCTCGGTCAGAAGGATGCGGCGGTTGCCCGATTCCTCCAGTTTTTTTACTACCAGGGACATCTCCTCAGGGGCCATGAACTGGCTCTTCTTGACATTTACCGGCAGACCGGTGCGGGCAGCGGCGATGAGCAGGTCGGTCTGGCGGCTGAGGAAGGCGGGGATCTGGATGATATCGAGAACTTCTTTCACCGCCTCGGCCTGAACCGTTTCGTGGATATCGGAGAGAACCGGCACTCCGACCTTTTCGCGCACCGCCTGGAGAATGGCCAATCCCGCCTGCAAGCCGGGACCACGGAAGGAATTGATCGAACTGCGGTTGGCCTTGTCGAAGGAGGCTTTGAAGATGAAGGGGATCTCCAGTTCGCGGCAGATGGCTTTTAACTCGGTGGCGATCTCGATGGTGAGCGATTCCTCTTCGATGACGCAGGGCCCGGAGATGAGGAAGAACATAGCGTCGGTCAGGGCCATTTCACCGACGGTAAAGAAGGTCTTCATGGGCTCATTGTATCACAGAATCGGCAAATGGCAAGGGAAGCATGAAGATGTATAAGGATTCGGGGGAGCGATACGGGTTGCAAAAAACGGCAGTGCTGTGTACAATCAGAGATCGGGGTCAGGATCGACACCTGTCATAGGAGGAATCATGATGAAATGGCTGATATATGGAATCATCGGCCTGCTGACTTTGGTGCCCGGGATTCGGGGGGAAGAGGGGAAGGCCGATCTGGTTTTGAAGAACGGCCGCATCGCCACGATCGATCCGGCCCGTCCCCAGGCAGCCGCGGTGGCCGTCCGGGGCGACCGGATTCTGGCCGTTGGCACCGATACGGAGGTGGGACGGTACATCGATCGCGGCACCCAGGTGATCGATTTACAGGGCAAATTCGTCATGCCCGGATTCATCGATTCCCACGGTCATTTCGGGAGCCTGGGATATACCCGCATGCAGCTCGACCTGACCCGGGCCCGTTCCTGGGAGGAGATCGTCGAACAGGTTCGGACCGCTGTGGCTGCGGCCCACCCCGGTGATTTGATCCAGGGGCGGGGCTGGCATCAGGAGAAATGGGAAAAGCCGCCCGTGCCGTCGGTCCAGGGGTTGCCCCTGCATGACCAGCTGAGCGCTGCCTCGCCCGATAATCCGGTGATCCTGACCCATGCCAGCGGCCATTCCTGCCTGGCCAATGCCCGGGCCATGAAGATGGCCGGCATCACCGCCGCCAGCAATGACCCGGCGGGGGGGGAGATCGTCCGCCAGAAATCCGGCGAACCGATCGGCGCTTTTCTGGAAACAGCCCAGGATCTACTCCATGCCGCAATGCGGCAGGCCCGGGCCGGTATGACGCCGGCGCAGCGGCTCGAGCAGGAAATACGTGCCATCGACCTGGCGGCGGAAGAATGCCTGCTCAAAGGGGTCACCAGTTTCCACGATGCCGGGGTCTCCTTTGCCGGGATCGATCTCTACAAATCGTTGGCGCAACAGGGAAAACTGAAGGTACGCATCAATGCAATGATCGGCGAAAGCAACGAAAGCCTGAGGAAACGGATCGGGCAGTACCGGATCATGCCGGTCGCCGGCAGTTTTCTCACCGTCCATACCGTCAAACGGTTGATCGACGGCGCCCTCGGCGCTCATGGCGCCTGGCTCTTCGAGCCCTATGAGAGCCTGCCGTCGAGTAAAGGTCTCAATACCGAGTCGGTCGAAACGATGAGGGAAACGGCAGTCATCGCCATCGAAAACGGTTTTCAACTTTCGACCCACGCCATCGGCGACCGGGCCAACCGGGAGACCCTCGACATCTACGAGGCGGCGTTCCACGCCCATCCCGAGAAAAAGGACCTGCGCTGGCGCATCGAGCATGCCCAGCACCTGCACCCATCCGACATCCCGCGCTTCGCCGGTCTGGGAGTGATCGCTTCCATGCAGGGGGTCCACTGCACCTCCGATGGCCCTTGGGTATTGCGCCGGCTGGGCGAAAAACGGGCCGCTGAAGGGGCGTATGTCTGGCGGAAACTGCTGGACTCGGGCGCCCGGATCTGCAACGGCACCGATGTCCCGGTCGAAGCAGTCGATCCCATTCCCTGTTTTTACGCCAGCGTGGCGCGCAAGCTGAAGAACGGCGAGCGGTTCTTCCCCGACCAGCGGATGAGCCGCGAGGAGGCACTGCGGACCTATACCGTCAACGGCGCCTTTGCGGCTTTCGAGGAAAACCAGAAAGGGATTCTGAAGCCGGGATACCTGGCCGACATCGTCGTCCTATCGGCCGACCTGCTGACGATCCCCGAAGAAAAGATACCCGATACGTATGTCCTGCTGACCATCGTCGGCGGGAAGATTCTCTACAAGAAATGAACCGAGAATTCCATTATTATATGCCGACACGGATCCACTTTGGCAGCGGCCGTCTGCAGGAATTGACTGGCCTGCTCGATCCCGCCTGGAAACGGATACTGGTGGTCAGTGACCGCGGTGTGGCCGAGTGCGGGTTGTTGGACCGGGTGAAGAAGGAATTGACCGGCCGGGAGGTCGGGAGCGTTACCGAGATCAGTGTAAACCCCTCCTTTACCGATGTGGAAGCCGGAGCGGTCAAGGCCAGGGAGTTTCAGCCCGACCTGATCGTCGGCCTGGGAGGAGGTTCGCCCATGGATGCCGCCAAGGGGATCGCCATGCTCGCCGCCAACCCGATGCGGCTGCGCGACCTGCTGGACGGCCTGCCCCGGGAGCGGGATCCGCTGCCGGTGGTCTGCATCCCCACCACCTCCGGGACCGGCTCCGAGGTCACCCCCTATGCGGTCTTCACCGACCTGGAAAACGGCAACAAGTGCGGCTACGCCGATGAAAAGATCTTCCCGCGGCTGGCCCTGGTCGATCCCGCCCTCACCTTTTCCATGCCCACCTCGCTCGTGGTCAATACCGGCCTCGATGTCCTGACCCACGCCCTCGAATCCTACCTCTCCGTACTGGCCTTTCCCTTCACCGATGCCCTGGCCATGCAGGCGCTGGAGGTCGTCACCGCTTCCCTGCCGGCGGCCGCCGCCCATGACCGGTCGGCCCAGGAGAAGATGGCCTATGCCGCGGCCATCGCCGGGATCACCATCGCCAATGCCGGCACCATCCTTCTCCATGTCCAGGCCTACCCCCTGACCGTGTTTCACGGCATCCCTCACGGCCGGGCCAATGCCATTCTTCTGCCTCGTTTTCTCGATTTCCTACGGCGAAGCTCTTCCGTGCCGGGAAAATTGGAGAGGATCGATGCCATCTTCGCCCCCTATGGAGGGGTGGCGGCGTTCCTGGCATCGTTGGGGGTGTCCACCGATCTGCGCGATTACGGGGTTCAGGCCGAGGAGATTCCCATGTATGTCCGCAAGACGATCGTCAAGAGCGATGTGCCGCTGACCCCCGCACCCGTGAGCGAGGCTGATATCGCCTCGATCTACGGGATGTGAGACTTTTTCTGAATGAGTGGAGTTATTTGCATCTCAAATCAATAAATCGGAGGATCGCATGAATTTACACAAGAAAGTTATTACCGGATTTTCCCTGATTCTTTTGTTGATCATGGTTCTGCCCATGACCTCCTGTAAAAAGAACATCTCCGTCGCCGGCACCTTCTGGGCAGGAGTCGATTCAGACGGCGATTACTATATTTACCGCTTTTTCGTTGGGGGCCGGCTGGGCTATACCAGCCCTAACGGAACCTATAGCGGTAGTAGTGATACCTGGACCCAGACCGATACTGCCATTATCATGTCGGTCAACGGCGGTTATGCCATTCGGGAAGGGACGATCAATGGAAACCAAATGCAGGGATCGGCCTGGAATGCCGTTGGTCACCATTGGACCTGGACCGCGATCAAGCAGGGGAATCTCTAGAATCCTGTTAGGTGGATCCGTTGCCACTCTCCCCGTTCCCAGCGGAGGAGGATCAGGTCGTCGGCCATGAATCCGGAGAACGGCCATTGCAGGCAGGCCAGCAAAAGCGCCACCAGGATGGGTCGGGTGAACCAGGGTATCTTTTTCATCTATTTTTGCAACGATCCTGGAGCTTGGGTAGAAAGGCTGCAGAGTTACCGCAATTGGATTACGCTGATGCCCTATTCGGTGTGTTGTCCGGTTCACCTTTTTTGGAGGAGAAGAACTTTCCCTGACTCCAGCCCAGGCTGGAAAACTGACGGAATTGGCCCTGGCTTGCATCGAGCGGGAGTATCCCAACAAGCTCGATCATGTCATGGGGGCGGCGGCATGCTTGATCACGGCCTTCTCCTCCCCGCCCATCTGACGGCCGAGCGCAATGAGGGTTCCCATTGACTCGGCGCCTTCGCCCTTTTCGCTCTTTTTCAACTCAAGGGGAATTGAAACCGGTTGTTGCTCAGGGTTGTTTTGTTTCTTCGGTCAATTCAACTAGGCCGCCATCAGCGGAAATCGAGGCCAATTTGTAGCGGCGGCCGCCGATGGGAATGCCGCTGATACCCTTGTGGATTCCAATCCATTCGCCGTTCGTCTGGGTGAGGATCTCGAAGGTATTTATTTTTATTAGGTCGTCCGTAGTCAAGTATGCATCGTAAGTCGGGTCGGAAAACCGGACCAGATATTCTTCTCCTGCGATCGGGATAGTCCCCTGGTAGTCGAAGCGGAGGCCCCGGAAATACAAACGGATCGAATCTTCCGTATCACTGGTTGCCAGGGCGATAAAATACGGTGAGAACATAGCTGCTGCGTCGGAACGATAGCGGACGTAAATAAGGACCTTGGTGCCTGCCTCTGTGTCATCCGGAAGCGTGGGAACCACCGGGATCGGGTGACTGGGGTCATTGGTCAGGTCGCCGTCTCCTTTCTCGTCGATGGTGATGAGGAAAGAATCGGATCTCTTTCCTGGAGCGAGGAGAAAGGGGATGCCGTTGGGCAGGCGCCCCAGACGGGTGTTCGGAGCAAGCCCGGAGGGTAAAACCAGTTTGCTGCTGCTGGTCATTTCCGATCCGATCGGCTGGGGGGTGGCAATCGGCAGGAATGGGGCGGGTTCGCCGCCTCCTGCAGATTTTAAGGTGCTGCAGACCATCAGTTTTCGACCCGAGTCGATTTCTCCCGCAAAGAATGCAGCCAGGAACCGTTCCAACTTTTCGAAGACATTGGTGGCAAATCGGACGACGCACTGGGGATCGATTACCACGTAGACCGGGGAAGCCTGTTGATGTTCAGCCAATCTGCTGTACACCTGGTAAACGGGCAGGTCGAAGCCCTTCAACTCCATTACCTGGGGCCAGGAGATCTGGTGGTCGGCAATCGCTTTCTTGGCTGCTGCAGCGAAACGGGGTTCGTCAAGGTTGATTCCCACCACCGCCAGTTTCTTTGTTTGATAGGTTGCAACCATTTTTTTTATAGCCGGGAATTTTTCCACGCAGGGCTTGCACCAGGCCGGCCAAAAGTCGAGGAGCAGGGTTTGGCCGCGGTAATCGCTTATTTTAAAAGGTTTTCCCCCACTGTTGGTGAGGGTGAAGTCGGGAGCGGCCCGATTGATCACCGCCGGTGTCAGGGCACTCTCCTCCAGATCGATCCAGGAACCGTTTTCGGCGATCCTGTGCACCCGGTAGTGTTTGCCCCCTAAGGGGATGAGATCGGAGCCCGTGTGGATTTGCTTCCACTTTGCGTCTTCCCGGATCAGGAGTTGGAAGGCCCTGTTATCGTGGAAATCCGATTCCTGAAATCGCCCGTCCATGGTCGGATCGGTTACGTGGAACCAGTATTCCCGATCTTCCAGGAAGAATTCACCATGGAAACTGAATCCCGGCCCGGAATAGATTTCGTAAGGGTTGTCGGGGGATCTACCCGGCATACCGCGGAATTCGTAGCGCAGGTATCGCCAATTGCCGTCCTCGTAGGTCGTTTTGATATAGATCTGGCTGGAGTTATTGATATTGGAGAGATCGATCGTTTCCGCCTTGTCGTTGGTCAGATCATTGTTCCGGTCCTGGTCGACCGCCAATTTCACCTGCTTGGCCGAGTCGCCGGGTGCGACCATGACGAAGGTGCCGTCGGTCATCACCCCCAGACGATTCTCTTTGGGCATTGGTTCGGGGAGTTTGAGGTTCTTCTCCAGTTTCAGTTTTTCCACTCGCGCGACCCTGAAATCGACCGGGTAGGCATGACCGCCCCGAAGCTCCTTGTGGCGCAGGGGGAGGATCAACCCGCCCTCTGTTTTCAGGAGCAGTCGGTCGAGTACCGGGACCAGATTGGCATAGTCATTGGTGGCATAGCGAACGACGCCGGACTCGTCGATGACCACATAGACCGGAAAGGTGCTACGGTGTTCAGGCAGGCGGCCGAAAACCCGGTAGAGCGGGTGAAAATTCCCTTTTCCCTCGACGACCTGACGCCAGGGCAGTTGGTACTCGGCGATTACTTTAAGGGCCTCAGGTACCAGCTTCTCCGCATCGAGGTTGATTCCGATTACGGCGAGGGGGTGTTGAGAATACTTCTTCAGCATTTCTTTGATGGCCGGAAATTTGTCCTTGCAGGGCTTGCACCAGGAGGGCCAGAAATCGAGCAACAGGGTTTGGCCGCGGTAATCGCTGAGTTTGAAGGACTTTCCGCCGCTGTCGGTGAGGGTGAAATCGGGGGCGGGTTTGCCGATGGCCGCAGTGGGCAATTCGGTTTTCTGGAATTCGATCCAGGAGCCGTCGAGGGCCTGATCGGCCACTTCGTAGAATTCCTCGCCGATCGGGATCAACTCGTAGCCCCACCAATGCGATTGGGAATCGGGTTGCTGTTTCTTCGGAAAGAGCTGCAGGACGGTGCCGCGGCTGAGGTTGTTCTTGTCGAACTTGCCCAAGCAATTGAAATCGTGGAGGTTCACGGTATACTCAACCCCGTTGACTGCCAAAACCCCCTCTCTTCGGTAATGAGGGGTTAGAAAAATGCTTTCTTGGTTTTCTCCTTTGCGGTTGGTATAGGAATCGTAGGCAAACTGGTAGGGGAGCCAGGCTTCCCGGGTGGAATCGCCGGGATAGGTCCGCTTGATCTTGATCTGTACCGGTGGCTTCCCCGTCCCCTCTTCGGCCAATTCGATGCGGGCGTCGTCGCGGAGGTTGCCGTTGCGGTTGGCGTCCACGGTCAAGTATACGGCCTCCTTTCCCGGAATCGGCTCCAGCACCACGAAGAAATCGGCGGGCAATAGGACCCCAACCTTGGCCGTCTTGGGCATCCGCGTCGGTAGTTTGATTTTTCTCCCGGCCATTGCTTTGGTTACATTTTCGGATTCAAAGGAGAGGTTCATACTTACCTCCGATTCGAATTGGTCGTTCAGGGCTAATGGAATCCGCAACCGGCCGGTCGCTCTATTTTCTTGCATGGCGGCCGAAAACAGCATAAAAAACATGATTACTGTGATTAAAGCAGTATATTTTTTCAATGCTCTCCTCCTTGACTCGTTTACATGTCTCAATTATTAGCGATGTCAATTTTTATTTCAATCCAGAAATATCTCCAGGTTTCAAGGAAAGGGTCGAAAATCTGGAGTCTTTTCTTGACTTCTTCAGCAAATCCTACTGGTTTGGTGGATCGGTCTTGACCTGAGTGTCGACGGTGAAAAACCGGTATTTGGAATAGGCGAAATAGGTTTGGCAGCGAAGTCGGGGTGACCGGAAGAGAAACGAAGTGTGGCTGGGAAAACAGATCCCGCTCCGTTCGACTCGATAGAAGTGGGTGGTGGCGAGAGTTACTGTCTTCCGGTGATCGCGGACTTCGCCCAGAGGCTTCTCCATGCCGCGCACCGAATCGGTGGCGATCTTTATTTTGAGCACCGCTCCGTCCCGTTTGCGGATCCAGAGTTCGCCATAGGGAATCTGGGAAGCAAACTCCAGGGGCATGGCGACGAGGTGGACGAGCGTCTCCTTTTTTTTACTGGTTCGGCCGAGGATCTGATAGGTGTAGAGCTTCTGTTTATCCCGGCCCAGGACGGTCTCCGGGTCCTCTCGCCCGACGATATAGGCCGTGGCCTTTTTTGCGGAAGTTTCATGATCCTGTTTTACCTGATTGCCCGTTGTGACTATATCAGTTTTTCTTTTTTTAAGAGGATTTTTCGAGGGCCATTCTTGGTTTCGATCAGGAATTCGATCGATTTGATTTTATTATTGTTCAGAAGTAACCATAATTCCTGATGAAGTCCGGGAGTGACTAGTCTGGAATTGAATTCCAGGATGCGATCTCCAACCTGGATATCGGCCAGATCAGCCGGCGATTTTTCCCAAATGCCGCAGACAACCAATTGGCTATCGGCATTTTCATGCAATAGCAGCCCAGTGGAAAATGAATGATCCAACCCGTTATATCCTTTCTTGGGGATAAGCAATATTTCTTCATGCAAATAATCGATTTTAATAAGATACCGTGATAGAAAATCACCGCCAAGCAGGGGGACAGACAATAGGGCTGGAAGCTCAGCAAAAATCGTCATAACCTGATCCATTTTTATATTGTTTGCTTCAAAGCTCTTCAATCGTGTCAGGAAAATATCGGGAGATGTGGTCCCCGGCCATTTGACGGTCACACCCTTCGCTTTGGTGGTGTTCTTCTGCTGCAATACGCCGGTCTTTTCCAGTTCCGTCAGCGGGAGCACCAATGCATACGGTTGCCCCGTATCGATCATGGCTTCCACCTCGATGTTCTCATTCAGTTTGCACTTGATCATTGGAGCCGTATTGACCGGGTGCTTGGTAAATTTTAGTATGTATCCAGTCTTATTGTTTTTCTTTTCTGCAGCCAGCGCTTCCGTATCCGTTGACAAAATCAGCTGCTTTTTTTCATAGTCTATGGTCACGATGTACCTTTCCAGGAGGTCGGAGCCGATCATCCCCTTCACATCTATTCCATATGATGTTCTGAACATTTTTAGATCAAAGATGGTCGAGACAAATACTCGGTCAACCGAATGCTCTCCCAGGTGCAACGTATTGATCTTGGCCTGGGGTCCAAGTTGCTTCAATTGCAATTCATCGGCCAATGCTTTGTCGATTACCGTAACCCCCCCCGTATCCAGAACAAATTGATAGAATTCCTTTGCCTCGTTGATCCGGCATTTCACGACAATCAAATAATCGAAAAGTTCGAAAGGAATCACCGCCTCATTTATTGATTTTTCTGTTTCGGCTGATATATGGCTGGAAAACAATCCGATCAATACAATCAAGAAAAGCCATGTACTTGCTTTTTTCATCTTACTCCCCTTTATTATTGCTTGAAAAATCGATTTTGCCACGACCTGGTTATATACCGGAAATGGAAAAAATGCAAACGGAGAATGTGGAGGAGGATAGGGCAGCCGAAAGGGTTATGGAAAAACGACAAACCGGGGATTTCCAGGTGCATTGCGTTCACCGTGATCGTGGGCAGCTTCAGGCATGCGAGGCGGACCGCCCCGTATTGCCCAGGTTTTTTTGGTCCAACCGGTCATTCCTTGTAGAAAAACTGCAGTGAGCACTCGAGCAGGCGCCCGCTGTTCAATTTGAAGTTTTCCACCGTGATTACCCATTCCCCCTCGGTCTGCACGCCCTTGAAGACATCGGTCTCGCCGTCGATGGTCCCTAAACCGCTCCGGGGTTGACGGTTCCAGACGGGGTGAACCGGAACCTGCCCCTGTTTGTTGATCGTCACCATCAGTTCTTCCCAGGCGGGATGCTCGATGTTGATCTTGTAGCGGATGCGGCTGATGATCTTTTGGTGAGGGACGCTGATGATCTTGCGAGTCAATACACCGACGTTGGCCGGGGTGATCTCTATTTTGTCGTTGTTCTGGACCAGGAAATCCTTTTCCGTCTGCTCCTCCGGAGGAGTTTCTTCCTTCTTATTGAGCAGCAAGAAGGCGGCGACGGCAATTGCGGCCACTCCGCCGATGATCACCACCAAAAGGGGGAATCGCTTCTTTTTCTTGGCTTCCGATAGCGGTTGGCTGGAGGTTTTTTCCACAATCGGTGACCCCCGTTCGGTTTTTTCCAGCGTGATGGTTTCCACCGTTGCCGCCTCCGGGGCGATGTCGATTTGCTTGGCCACCGGTTTGTACCCGGTCAACTCCACCTTGAGTTCGTAGCTTCCCTTGAAGAGTTTTTCCACGGTTTGTGGACTTTTCCCGACCGGGTTGCCGTTGAGGCTGATCTCGGCTCCGATCGGAGCGGAGGTGACATTCAGTTTGCCCAGGGAGATTCTCTGAACCTTGTTGAAGAGTTCCAGGAACCGGGGAGGGAAGATCTCGGGATCGAGAACATAATTGGGATTGATGCGGAGGAGGTCGATCAGCTGTTTCTCCGCTTTCTCATTCTCGCGGATGGTGAAATAGGTGAGGGCCAGGTTGCCCATGGTCTGGAGCAAGTCCTGCTTCACTTTGGCCAATTCACGCTTGCTGTTGAACAACTCGATCAGTTTCTGGTATTTTTCGATCGCCAGCACGAAATTACCGTTCTGGTAAGCCTCTTCCGCTTCCTTCAACATGCGGGTGATCTCCTGGTTTTCCGCGGACTGGGCCACAAGCCCTCCAGGGGAGCAGCAGATCAAACTCCAGATGAATACCACGATCGTCGCTGCGACTGTCCATTTGTTGGCATGCATGTCATTCCTCCTTGGTCAACTTGAAAGAGACGATCGTGGAAATGTCCTTGTCGACAACAATCGTCCTCTCCTCGGTCCGATATCCCGGTCGCGATATTTTCAATTGGTGTCTTCCGTGGGGGATCTTGGGATAACAGGGGGTTTCACCGATTTCCTGGCCGTCGATCGACAGGGTGCCGAAGGGGGTGGCGTTGACGGTGAACTGACGGAAGGGTGTGAACTTGTGATGAGCGGAGGTTAGGACTCCGGCCTTCACCTCGACTTCGACTTCGACGCTCTGGTAATCGGGAACGACGAAAACGAAGGTATATTTTCCCTGAGGAAAGCTCTGCTCGAACGCCTGCTCGGTCGTTCCGATCTTTTTCCCGTTGAAGTAAACATCGGCGGGAAGGGTAGGCGGAAAAGAACTGAACGCAACGACGCCTGTCATATTGGTGATTGGTGGGATGGCTGCCGGCCTGGCTGTTTTCTTCTCAGGAGTGATGGACAATTCTTTTTTGACTGCTTCCGGAGGTTCCTTTTTCGTACCGGTCTTACCCATTTGGCCCTGTACATCCGGCAGTAGTTTTGCATTATCTGGAAATTCCGTTCCGTTTGCCGGTGGGGAGCCATCTTGTTTCGGCCCCACGCTTTGAACCGCATCTTTCGTTTCGACCGTCACCGGAGGCTTCTCTTTGTGTCGCAGCCAACCGGGGACAAAAAGGAGCCCCGCTGCAGCCATCCCGAAGAGCGATGCCGGAACCAGCCAACGCCGGCGCTTCTTTGACGGCGGTTTGGGAAGAACGGGTCCCTGTAAGACGGTCGTCACCTGGCCCGGGTGCAGCAGGGCTGTGATCTCCCTGACGTTCTGGAACCGCAAGTTCGGATCCTTTTTCAGGCAGCGTTCCACGATCTTGAGCCAAAGCGGCTGGATGTCCGGGCAACGGTCGGCCAGGGGGATCGGTTCCTCGTTGACATGCTGGTACATGATATCCAGGGGCGAGTGGCCTTGAAAGGGGGGATCTCCGCAGAGCAGTTCGTACAGGGTCGATCCCAGCGCATAGATATCGGATCGGCGGTCGATTTTTTTTCCCTTGATCTGTTCGGGCGAGATGTAGTAGGGCGTGCCGATGATCATTCCGGTGTTGGTCAGGGTCTGGCTCGATTCGAAGCGGGCGATGCCGAAATCGGCCAGGAAGAGGTTTCCCGTTCGCTTCTCCATGAGGATGTTGGCCGGCTTGATGTCGCGGTGGACGATGCCGTTTTCGTGGATGTACTCCAGGGCCGAGCCAATCATGACTACGAACTGCATGGCCCAATGGTTCGTGATCCGCTTTTCCCGGGTAATGTAACTCTTCAGGGTTTCGCCGTCGATGAATTTCATCACCAGGAACACGTCGTTGTCGAGTACGCCGGTGTCATAGATCGGGATCAGGTGGGGATGCTCCATTCTGGCGTAGAGCCGGGCTTCGCGGATGAATCGCTCCTTCATCTGCGGGTCCTGCGAATAGGTGGAGAGGAGGATCTTGAAGGCCACGTCCCGCTCGAGCATGCGATCGCGGGCCAGGTACACCTCGCCATATCCGCCGATGCCGAGAAGCCTGCGGAATTCGTACTTGCCGGCGAAGTGCTGGCGCAACCGCTGCAACACAGGTGTTTCCTGCTGCAGACGGTCGTGGCACAACGGGCACACGCTACCCTCTCCCGGATGGATGGTTCCACAGCTCTTGCAGATCATCGCAGAAGTATTATAAACGTCTCCCCTTTTTTTTTAAACCATAAAATTGAAAAGTGACTGGATGCCCGATCCTCGTGTCAATCGGGGGAGTGCTGAAACCGAGGACGACCGATTCGGAAGCGCAGGTCCTGTCTGTTCGACATGCAATCCCGGACCAGAAGCCAGGCCAATGCGGGTATAGCCCACGAAGCCCGCCGATCATTCGGGCTTCTTTTGCTCCAGGCTTTTCGTGAGCATAGCAGCGACGCGTGGATGCAGGTTGTCCTTGGGGATCGTCTTCAGATGTTTCTTTCCATCTTCTCCGCCTTCGAGGAGAAGGGCAGAGACGGTATCGAACTGCAGCAACTGTGTTTCGCTGGTCAAAAGTGGATCGATATCCTTGAATCCGGCCGGACCTTTTCGGTTGATCCATAGATAAGCAGCCAAACCTTTCAGGCGCAGGTCCTGACTTTCCAGCAGCTCCAGAATTATCGTCTCAGCCAGTTTTGCTCCCTGGTTTTTCAGTAACTCACAGGCTTTCCAGCGAATGGTGCGGCAATCGTGATGCATCAATTCGATCAGTTCTTCTGCGCCGAGGTCTTCCTTTTGCAGGTCGATCGCCTTGTCCACGATGGCCGGATCGGCATGTCGCAGCAGCTGGCGGAGTTCCTGCGGTTTGGTCGATGTTACGGTCGAGTTCACTATTTTCGATGCGATTCCGTATATCCTTGACTCGACATACTCGCTTTCATAGGCGTGGGGGTTGAGGAAATAGGCCGTTAAATAGTATGGCAATGCCTTTTCATATTCGTTTTTCACTTTGAGGAAGAATCGCCCCACCCATGATTGAATGACTTCAGACTGCGTGTCCAATTCAGCCGCTTTGACAAACAGGGCCTCGGCGGCCTTCAGGTCTTCCCTCTCCTGCACCAGGCGGCCGAGCTGGAAATAGAGCATTCCGACCTTCGGATATTTCTGGATGCCGGCCTCCAGCAGTTTTTTCGCCGCTTCGGGGTTTTCTTTGATCAGCGGTTCGGTTTGATATAAAATGGCTTGCGGTGAATCCGGATATCGCCTGATGTACTCTTTCAGTTTTTCCTCGGAATCAATGGGTTCCAGCGGTTCTCCTTCCGTGGGTAGGATGGGGAAAGCTTTGAAAAAGGCTTCGTCGAACTGATTCCGGGGAATCAGGTTACGGCGGATCTCCTCACAAATATGAAACGCCAGCAACCGATTTCCCATATTCACGTGGTACTTGGCCAGGGCGATATGCGGGGCAGCTTCAAAAAAATTTCTGGCTATCTCGTTGCGGAGGGCCTCCAAGCTGTCCGGTTTCTGCTCGGGGAAAACCTGGGTCATGGTCAGAGAAAAAAACAATATCGATGAAAGAACCCTCATTGCCGGTCTCCTTTCCGCCGAACCGGTGTTGCTGGTTCGAGGCGTAAAACATATCACTTCTCCCCGATTTCGAAAAAAATATAGAAATGGGATTGCTCTATTCAAAAAGGGCCGGATGCCCGGTCTTCACGTCAGTCGGGGCGGGCGCTGAAACCGACGATGATGTTCCCTTTGTTCAGGCTCATTTGCAGGATCAGCCGGGTCTCGCTGAAATGGACCTGATAATGGTAGACGCGGACACCTCCCTCTTCCAGGCGCTTGAACAGGACCATCCGGGTGATCGGTCCGAGTTTGCCGAGGTACTCCTTGATCTGAACGACCACTTCCGGGAACAATTCGGCAGCGAACTCCTTGGTGAAGTATTCCGGCTTGCTGGTGCCGGCGGCCAATTCACTGATGCGGGTCTTGATCAAGGCGGTAACGGCGGGCTCTTTATCCTCGATGGCCGTGATGGTGGGGGGAGTGAGGGCCGGTTCCCACAGCCCGGCCACGGCATGGGCCAGGCGGTCGACCGGGACGCCCGCCACATTGGCGAAGAGAACTACGGTGACCCTGTCGTCGATATAGCGCGAGATCATCGCCATGAACCCCTGCCAGGCGCCGCCGTGTTCGATCAGGCGGTGGCCGTTCATCTCGGCCAGGCTCCAGCCGAATCCGTAGCGGGTCTCCTTGCCGCTGTTCAGCTTGCCCGAGGTCCAGGCCAGGTCGAGGCTGGCTTTGCTGACCAGTTTCTCGGTGTAGAGAGCGGCATCCCACTTGGCGACATCGGCCAGGGTGAGGTAGAGGCTGCCATCGGCCGTGCTGTTGAAGGTGGGCGAAACCCACTCCTGGTTTTTCCACTCCACGCCGTTCCAAAAATACCCGGCGGCGCGGTTGGAAATGATGTCGCTTTCGTTTATGATGCGGGCCGTTTTCATGCCCAGGGGGCCGAAGATCCGTTCCTGCAGAAAATCTCCGTAGAATTTTCCGGTTATCTTGCTGATCAGGGTGCCGAGGGTGGTGTAGCCGAGGTTGCTGTAGCTGAAGTCCTCACCCGGTTTGAAACCCAGTTTCTGCCGGTAAATGAGCTGGCGCAATTCAGTTTCCGTTAGGTCCTTTCTCAGGTCGATTGCTTCGGTGTAATCACCGAGCCCCGAGGTATGGGTGAGCAGGTGGCGGATGGTTATCGGCTGCCACTCTTTGGGGGCGTCGGGGAAATAGGTGCGGATGCTCTCTTCCAGCTTGAGTTTACCCGCTTCTGCCAGCATCAGCACCGCCATGGCCGTGTATTGCTTGCCGGTCGACCCGGATTGGAACACGGTCTCGGGTTTCACCGGCACCTGGTGTTCCAGGTTGGCCAGGCCGTACCCCTTGCCATAGAGGATTTCACCCTGGCTGATGATGGCCAGGGCCAGGCCGGGGATGTGCAGGCGTTTCATCTCGGCTTGGATGAACGTATCGATCCTGGCGGTTCGGTCCGCCGGCTCCTGGGCGGTCAACATACCGCTCATGCCGAGCAGAAGCAGGCAGACCGGTATCAGTCCCAAACGGGTTGAACGTCTTGATCTGGTTGTTGCCCTCATGATAGCTCCGTATCAGGTTATCCTTTCTTCTCGAGAAACCACATCACATAGCCGCAGTGATCACAGACATAATTCGTTGCGGTTTTATTGGCCCAGTCGAGATCGAGAAAAGTCAATCCCTTGGTGTTCATCATACTCGTTCTGGTCCAGAATTCGCTGTGTTGGCAGATCGGACAAACCAATCGATTGCCTTGCACGACATGTTCGGTTGCATCCGGTTTTTTATCCATATTTGCCTCCTTGCCTGGCGGTCAGCAGGAATATACGGACATCCACCCCCGACTGTTTTTTTTGCGCGGTCATAGCCAGGCGCAGAGCATTTCCCAGCTCCTTTCAGGACAAGAGCCAGCCGGCGACGCGCGTACCGATGCTGCGGGGGATGAACCGGAGCGACCCGATCATCAACTTGTTGGAGAGGCCGACCACCACCTTGGAGCGCCCGCGGCGCTGGGCGCGGTAAGCGGTCTCGGCCACGAAATGGCTGTCGAGGACTGGACCGCGGAACAATCGCAAATCTTCCATCCCACCCCGCTGGGCGAATTCGCTGCGGGTTGCTCCGGGGCAGACGGCGGTCACCTTTACCCCGGTTTTCTTCAACTCCTGGGCCAGAGCCTCGGAGAAATTGAGCACGTAGGCCTTGGTGGCGCAATAGACGGCGCTGTTCGGACCGGGGGTGAATCCTCCAGTGGAGGCGATGTTCAACACCCGGCCGTTTCCGGAGGCGATCATGGCCGGAAGCAGTCGATGGGTGAGTTCGGTTACCGCCAGCATGTTGAGCCTGGCCATGGCCATGACTTTTTCACGGTCGATGGCGGCAAAGCGGCCATAGACATTGAATCCGGCGTTGTTGACCAGGGTCTCTACGAAAAGACCGCGCCGTTCGATTTCCGCCACCAGTTCCCCGGCTGCAGCGGGCTGTTCGAGGTCGGCCACCAGGATATCGACGGTGACCGGAAATTCCCGGGTAATCTCCTCGGCAAGTGTTTTCAGCTTTTCCTGCCGGCGGGCGGTGAGGATCAGGTGGTGGCCGTGGCGGGCGAATACCCGGGCCAGGTCGCGGCCGATGCCGGAGCTGGCTCCGGTGATGAGAACTCGTGTATTTGGTTTGCGATTCATTTTTTTTCCTTTATATGATCGAATTCAGGATCTCGAGCAATTTGACCGTTCCCAATCCCACCAATCCGAATATGATGATCCAAAGCAGTACGATCAGGAAAGCCGTGATCGGATTTTTTTTTCTGGTTTTTTCACGGACGATCCGATAGAGGATTCCATTTGGATTTTTCCCTTTCAACTCAGGTTGGTTGTGTTCATCGCAGATCAGATCGGCCAATGCTGCCAATTCCGGTCTCTCCATTTCCACGATCAGCCACTTGAATTTTTGATCAAATAGCAGGTTCATGCTCGTTCCTCCAGTCGGGTTCAGCTTCGGGTCGGAAATATCATTTCTGCTCATCGCTTCTCCGGGCCCTGACGCCCAGGATGTTGGGAATCGGCCAGGCGATCGGGTTGCCGTTGTTCTCATTGAAGGCGGTTTCATAGCTGCCGAACAGTTCGAGTTCGGTTCCGCCCGCCTTCAGGTACAGTTGGGCCTCGGGGCCGCCTTCGAGGTGCTGCAGCGCCACCAGGCCGATCCCGGCCGCGAGCAATTCCTCATTGAGGTGGGCCATGGCGAAGGGGGAGCGGGAAAAAATGAGCAGGATTTTTCCGTTTTTGTCTTCACCGAGGGCAGCTTCGCTCCATTTTTTTTCCTGCCGGCTCCAGCAGTTTTTCCCCGGTTTTTTGACCAGCCGCAGGTTTTGTACGAGTGCGGCATATTTTTCACGGATGGTCTGGATGGTCGTTCCCGGGGCATCCAGGTCGAATATTTGAAACGGCGGGTCGTGCTCAGGGTTGCAGGGGGCGAAGGCGGCGACCGACAAGTAGGAATTCACCTGGCGCGAATGGACATGGCCGCCCCACTCCATGTAGCCGACATGGGTGAGATGGTCAGTGCCGAACATGCCGGCGTTGATGACCACAGCCAGACCATATTTCTCCGCCCACTGGCGGGCGCTAAGGCCGGCGGTTTCGCCGCTCCGGCTCCGGCCCACGATTTCCATTTGCCAGGCGGTCGGATCGATCCTCACTAGGGCGATCTTCGAATCTCCCGCCGGGCTTTGCTTTTTCACAGTTAACCAGTTGAGTTCCAGTCCGGGGGCCAATACTTTCCATTGTGCGGGTTGAGCAGTGAAAACATTGGCAGCCAGGCTGAACAACATCAACAGGACCGGCATCCACTCTTCCTTCTCATTTGCATCGGAGGCCGGAGGTTTTCATGGTCCGGGGGTTGATTTCCATCGAGTCATCCACTCCCATTTTGGCGAACCGTTTTTCCAGCAGCTTCCAGACTCCCGAGATGGTCCTGGCGCCGAGTCTGGCCTCATTGAAAATGGTCGAGCCGATTTGCGTCAGCGTCAAGAACTTGCCCTCTTTTTCCACAAGCCCGTGGGCCACACACCACGAGATGGATTCCAGCATCTCTCTCTGTGTGGGGACGGCATGGTTGATTCCATCCGCCGCCTGTTCGACTTCGACAGCGGTGGCCGGCGTCTTCTGCCCGGCCAACCCGACCGCATAGAATATCCATGCATATGTTTGTGCGCAGGTCATCGTTTCTCCGTCAGGGAACTTGTTTGTTCTGAATTTCTTGTCGGTCCGTTTTTATTGGCATTGACGGCGTAGCTGAACCCGAACAGGATCAGCAGGATTGCCTGCATGATCCAGGTCGGGATCATGTTCCCGATCTGGATGTACCCTGTGGCGACGGCGAAGGCGCCGGCCGCGATCAGGCCGATGAGCGCAGGGATCATGGTGATGAGGATGACCCCTTTCCGCTCCAGGGGTTTCCGGTCAGCCCAGATCAGCAATACCGTCCAGCCGAGCATGAGCGAAGCGCCGATCATCATGGCGTAGCGGTAGTCGTTTCCCGGAGAGAAGTTTTTGATGCCGAACATGGCACTCCCGACGCGGGGGGCCAGCATCGGAATCACCATGAAGCCGTCGATGACGGCTCCGACCCAATAGCTGATACGCAACCATATCACCTTATTTTTCATGTCGTTCCTCTTTCTATGGTGAAAGAGATTCTGTTGAAATTCGTTCTTTCAAGAATCTTTCTCTTTCTTCTTTTTCTTTGCTTGCGTGATCAGTATACCCAGCGCTGCACCCAATGCCGTACCGATTCCGACGCCAATCCCCATGTTATCGATGGCGGCGCCGATTCCGGCTCCGACCGCCACTCCCATTCCGGCCCCCAGCGCGATCCATTGCCCTTCTGCTTCTGTATCCTTTTTGTTCGTCTCTGAATCTTTTCTTTCTTCTGCCATCGGGTTCTCCTTAGTTTTTTTTTCGCTCATCTTTCATCGTTGAGACTCCGCTCGCTTAATTGATGCGAGAATCTTTTGGATTATGCTCTGTAAGCCTTGGGTATTTCGAGGATTCTCAATTGAGAGTCGATGTGGGCTTTCCGTTTGGCAACACCGAGGCAAGAGTTTTCCTCGACATCCTCGTTTCCCCATTGAGACCAACCGGTTCGATGGAATCGAGCAAAAAGTTCGAAGTAAGGTGCTGGAGAGCAAGCTTCAATTATATCATAGAGAGAATCGGGTTTCCTTGAGTGCTCTCTTTTCCTTGATGTAATGATATTTACCTGCCTTCGACCTGGATTCAGTGTTCGCATACTCCCTTTTACCCCGAATAAAACTATCTCCGTTACATTTCGAAAATAGAAACCGACTCCTCGTCCATCAGGGCCGCCGTCTTTCCGGATTTTATACCAAATCAAGTTCGTTTTATAGGTAAATCCCCATGACTCCATAACCTTTAAGCCTTCCTGAAGTTGGGCATTCGGAACCCATAGATATAAGTGGGATTTTGCCGATGCAAACCTGGAAACTGGAAGTTCCATGATTTCTTTCAATTCCATCGTTGGATATCTCTGCAATCGTTTGTGCTCGGGGGCAATCTTACCGGTCCGATTTTGAAATTGCCAAGGAGGATCAGCGAGGATGGTTGAGTAGGGGCCGGAGACTTTTCTAAGCAAATCTTCGGATGGATTTAAATCAGTGTTTGGTTGAATCTCGATCATTCCTCACTCCATTCATAAGAATCTATTGCTTCGCTCATATCATGTGTAAAAATTGGTTCGGCATGATAGAGGTTCGGATCTGGAAGTTTTTTTCAATCAGTCTTTGAAACAATATTACGATAGGTTTTGAGAATTGGGCTACCGCCGGTGGACCTTGGCGGTCCGGAGGCGATGCGATCGAATATATTTCTTTCTCGTCCACGAATACCGAATCGATTATAGGAAAGCGGCCGGTTTTTTGCAAATGGATGATCAAATGCTTCCCGGCATGATGGTGCCGGCGGCGGTGATGCGGTCGCCGTTGTAGAAGACGGCGAATTGGCCGGGGGTGAGAGCGCGGATCGGACTTGTGAACCGGGCCTGGATGACGAGGTCATCGGTTGCGGTGATCTTCGCCGGATCGCCACCGTGCTGTGACCGGATCTTCACCCGCAGTGTCTCTCCGGGAGTCAAAGGCCGCCAGTAGACGGGCTCGGCGACTGTCAGCAGGTCGCTCCAGAGATGGTGGTCCTCGCCCAGGGTGATGGTGTTGTTTTTGGCGTCGGTGCGGATCACGTAGAGGCGGCCGGTCGAAGCGAAGTGGGTACCACGCCTCTGGCCGACGGTGTAGGAAATCACCCCGTCGTGCCGGCCGATGGGTTTCCCCTCGATATCGAGGATGTCTCCCGGGACGAAGCCGTCGGGGATGCGCTCGCGCAGGAATTCGACCAGGTCGATCCCGGCCAGGAAACAGGCATCCTGGCTCTCCTCCCGGTTTCCCAGGGGGAGGCCGGCCGTCAGGCTGCGTACCTCGTCGATGGTCCGGTTGGCTAGCGGGAAATAGGCCCGGGCGAGTTTTTCCGGTCCGAGAAGGCCGAGAAAGTAGATCTGCGATTTGCGGTGCTCGCGTGGTTCGGTCAGGAAGAGGCCGGACTCGTCTCTCACCGTTGCCGCGTAGTGGCCGGTGGCCAGCAGACCGCTTTTTCCGTCGGCCCCGGTCTGCTCGGCCAGCAGTCCGAACTTGAGCGCCCGGTTGCAGGCCATGCAGGGATTGGGGGTGAAGCCGCTCCGGTAGGCATCGAGAAAATACCCGATCACCTGCTCCCGGAATTCGCCGCGCAGGTCGAGCAAGCTCCAGGGGAGGGCAAGCTGCCGGGCCAGGTTTTTAATGCGCTCCAGGCGGGCCTCCTCACCGGGGGTTCCCAGGCGCATGGTCACACCTTCGACTCGGAAGCCCTGTTCGCGGCAGAGGAGAATGGCCGCGGTCGAATCCTTCCCGCCGCTCCAGGCAACGACAATGGGACGCCGGACGTTCATGAATTCCCCATGACCGCATCGACCAGGTCCAGTATCAATCGTTTCGCCTCGCTGTAGGAATCGGTGAGAAAGACCTCCCGCTTCCGGGAACGGGAGAGTTTCCCGTGGAAATGGAGAAAGCGGAAGTGGCCTTTCAAGCGGGGGAGGCGGCGGCGGTCGGGGACGTGTTCCTCCAACAGTTCGCACAGGCGGTGGATCATCCGCGAATAGCGTCCGGTGATGACCAGTTCTCCGGTGGTATCGGCGAATAGAAACGGGTCGGCGAGGGCGCCCCGGCCGATGCCGATACCCTGGAAAAGATGGAGTCGCTCCCGGGCAAGCTCCGGCGTGGTGATATCACCGTTGCCGATCAATGGGAGTGAAAACCGGCCGCGGATGGAGTCGGCCCATTCCCAGCGGGACGGTGCGGAGTACCCGTCGGACGCGAAGCGGAAGTGGACCATGACGGCATCGGCTCCGCCCGTGGCTGCCGCCGCCAGGATTTCTCCGATGGCCACCTCCCGCCAGCCCAGGCGGACTTTGACCGTAACCGGCAGGCGGACTGCCGCTTTAACGGCGGTGATCATCCGGGTGATCCGCTCCGGGTCCTTGAGCAACCCGGCTCCGGCACCGCTTCGTGTCACCTTGGGAACGGGGCAGCCCATGTTGATGTCGATCCCGGCATAACTGGTCTCGTTTTCGATGACATGCGCCGCCTCGGCCAGCGCAGCCGGTTCGGATCCGAACAATTGGATGAACTGGGGCGTAACCGAAGGGAATGGTTTGATCATCTCCATGGTACGGCGGTTGCGGCGGCGCAATCCTTCAGCCGAGATCATTTCGGTGACGAGCAGCCCGGCACCGCCGATCTCGTCGATCAGGCGGCGGAAGGGGAGGTCGGTGTGCGCGGCCATCGGGGCCAGGATGGTCGGGTGTTTCAGAGTGAGCGGACCGATTTTCAGCATCGCCTGATTATACCACAGGCTTTTTTACCGGATTTGCCCGGCGGCTCTGAAATTGAGTATAATACTCTATTCTATTTATTCAGGAGGTAGTTCGAACAATGAGAAAAAATCTGTTGTTGATCCTGTTTTTTATTTCACTGGCGGTGCTTCAGACCGGAGCCGCGGTTGCCCCAAAGGAAGATCCGGTCCTGGCCGGGAATCCATTCTTCAAACCATATGCGACACCGTTCCGGGTGCCCCCCTTCGACCTGATCAAGAATGAGCATTTTCTCCCCGCCATCGAGGCGGGGATCAAACGGGAAAAGGCCGAAGTCGATGCCATCATCGCCAATCCCCAGGCCCCCACCTTCGAGAACACACTGGAAGCTCTCGACCGGAGCGGCATGTTCCTGAACGAGGTGACCGCCGTGCTCGGCGCCCTGCAGGGAGCCCTTACCAACCCGGAATTGCAGGCCCTGGCCAAGAAGACCGCGCCCATGCTTGCCGCCCACAACGATGACATCAACCTCAACGAGAAACTGTTCTCCCGTGTGAAGGCGGTCTATGACCAGCGCGACAAGTCGAAGCTCGACCAGGTCCAATTGTATCTGATCGAGAACGCCTACAAGGGATTCGTCCGCAGCGGAGTATTGCTCGGCCCGGAGCAGAAGGAACGGTTCCGTACGCTGAACCAGGAATTATCCCTCCTGTCGGTCCAGTTCGGAGAGAATCTGCTGGCCGAAACCAATGATTTCAAGCTGGTGCTTACCGATAAAGCCGACCTGGCCGGTCTCCCCGCGAGCGTGATCGCCATGGCCGGGGAGACGGGAAAACAGGTGGGTCTGACCGGAAAATGGGTATTTACGGTGCAGGTTCCCAGTATGATCCCCTTCCTGCAATACTCGCAACGGCGCGATCTGCGTGAAAAGCTGCACCGCGCCTATTTCATGCGCGGCGACAGCGGCAATGCCAACGATAACAAGGAGATCATCAAGAAGATCGCCGCCCTGCGCGCCGAACGGGCCAAGCTGCTGGGATACCCCACCCATGCCCATTTCGTCCTGGAAAACAACATGGCCAAAACCCCTGATACGGTTAACGCCTTTCTCGAACGCCTATGGAAACCGACGATGGTGCGGGCAAAAAAAGAGGTCGAGGAAATGCAGGCCATCATCGACCGCGAAGGCGGCAATTTCAAGCTGGAGTCATGGGATTGGTGGTTCTATGCCGAGAAGCTGCGCCAGGAAAAATACGCCCTCGATGATGAGGCGCTCCGTCCCTATTTCAAACTGGACAATGTCCGCCAGGGGATCTTTGTTCTGTGCAACCGGTTGTACGGCCTGAAATTCGTCGACCAGCCCAAATTGCCCCGCTACCATCCCGACGTCCAGGTGTTCGAGGTCAAAGAGGCCGACGGCCGCCACGTGGGCATTCTCTACATGGATTTCCATCCCCGCGCCAGCAAGCGGGGCGGCGCCTGGTCGGGCGGTTTTCGCCGCGAGTACTATGAAAAGGGCAAACGAATCCCCCCCGTGGCCACGATCGTCTGCAACTTCACCCGCCCCACCGCCGATGCTCCGTCGCTCCTCAGCGTCGACGAGGTGGAGACCTTCTTCCACGAATTCGGCCATGCCCTGGCCACACTCCTCTCCGAAAGCCGTTACCGCAGCCGTTCCGTCGCCCGGGACTCGGTGGAGCTTCCCTCGCAGATCATGGAGCACTGGGCATTGGAACCGGATTTGTTATCAGTCTATGCCAAACATTTCCAGACCGGGGAGGTCATCCCCAAGGAACTGGTCGAGAAGATACGCAAGAGCAGCCTCTTCAACCAGGGTTTCATCACCGGCGAATACCTGGCCGCCTGCATCCTCGATATGGCCTGGCACTCGATCGAGGGCCCGATCGACACCGATGTGACCACTTTCGAGAAAGACCTGCTGGCGAAGATCGGACTGATCGGCGAGATCGTCCCCCGGTATCGCAGCACCTACTTCAACCATATCTTCAGCGGCGGCTATTCGGCCGGTTATTATGCCTACATCTGGTCCGAGGTGCTCGATTCGGATGCCTATGAAGCCTTCAAGGAGAAGGGGATTTTCGATCAAGCCACAGCCCTCTCTTTCCGGAAGAATATCCTCGAACACTTCGGCAACGAAGAGATATTGAAACAGTATGTCAGGTTCCGCGGCACCGAGCCGAAGATCGAACCCCTGCTGCGCAACCGCGGCCTCGAGGAAAAAAAGGAAAACTGAACCGATCTTGATACGACAGGGCGGGCCGGGTGCCCGCCCTTATTTTTTGTCTGATTTTACTTTCAGATCGAAGTGCTCAAAAGGGGAACGGGGGGAGTTCGAACGGAGTACTGGCACCGCCGCGCAACCGCACGAAAACGTTGGAGGGAGTGTTCTCGTCCAGATGCTTCAGTTCGAAATCATTGGGGTGGGCCTTGATCAGTTGGGAGAGCTGCTTGTAACCGAAGGTGCGCGGATCGAATCCCGGGTCGAGCTGCAACAGGGCTTTTCCCATCTGCCCGAGACTGGCCCAGCCGTCCTCCTGCACCACCATGTCGAAGCCTTCCCGCAGCAGCGGCAGGGGGTCGGAACTGGCGTAGGTGCTCTTTTTGGGAGGAGCCTTGCTCTTCCGCTGTTCCTTGCTTCGCGATTCCCGTTCCCGGGTGGGGGCGATGTTTTCGGTATAGATGAAGAGATCGCAGCCGTTGACGAAGGCTTTCGGCGTTGTTTTTTTACCGATCCCCATGATGAACATCCCTTCTTCGCGGATGCGGGTAGCCATGCGGGTATAGTCGGAGTCGCTGGAAACGATGCAGAACCCGTCGACCAGGCGCCGGTGGAGGATGTCCATGGCGTCGATGATCAGGGCGCTGTCGGTGGCGTTCTTGCCGACTGTGTAGCGGAATTGCTGGACCGGTTGAATGGCGTGATGGTGGAGTGCTTCTTTCCAGCTGTTCATGCTCGATGTGGTCCAGTCGCCGTATATGCGCCGGATGGTGATGGAGCCGTGCTTGCCGATTTCGGCCAGCATCCGGGGCAGGATCGATGCCTGGGCGTTATCGCCGTCGATCAGCAGTGCCAATCTGAGTTCTTTATTGGTGTCGGTTCTGTTTTCGTTCATCTGTTCATCTCCGAGTCTGCTACTCTACCAGATATGGTTGGGAATTGTCAATGTCGGGTGTCGGCAGGTAGTGTTCTTTTAAAGAATTCCCGAGAAAAAAAGGGCGATTATGGTATAATACTTAAGTACTTAAGTAAATGCAAACCAATGTGTCGATCTTTCAGGATGCCGGCGAATTGATGATCGGTTCCCGGTTGAAACGGCTGGGCGAGCGGATCTATACCCAGGTGGGTCAGGTTTATCGAAAGCTGGGGATTCCTTTCGAGCCTGCCTGGTTTCCGGTTTTTTTCCTTCTCGATCGCCAGGAAACCCTGGCCGTGACCGCCCTGGCCCGGGCTGTCGGCGTCAGCGATGCGGCCGCCAGTCAATTGATTGGGCAACTACAGAAACGGGGCCTGGTGGATGCGGCCGCCGCCGATCGGGATCGGCGCGTCCGTACGGTGACACTGAGCACAATGGGCCGTGAGTTGCTGGTTCGTGTCCGCCCGGTCTGGTCGGCCTTGAGCCATGCTTTGGCCGAGATCGAGTCGGGACCCGATGAATTGGGACGGATGCTGGCGCTGATCGATGATCTGGAATCGGCATTGAACCTGGATGAACTGGCCAACCGGATGATGCTTCAATTGCGGGATCCCGACCGACAGGAATAAAGAATACTCTCAAGGAGAATAGGAAATGGCTGAGGAAACCTTATTTCACTTAGGGGTTGACCGGATGACCGTGGCGACCGCCCTGACCCTGGCGGCCGGCCGGCGGCGGGGGATATTGGCCGGAGAGGCCCGGGTCCGTGTCGAACAAAGCCACCGGCGGGTAGCCGAACTGGCGGCCGGGTCCGAGGCAGTCTATGGGATCAATACCGGTTTTGGTCCCCTCTGCACCACCCGGATAACGCCGGCCGATACGAAACAACTGCAGTACAACCTGCTGCGCAGTCACAGCAGCGGCATGGGAGAACCGGTAACGCCGCAGATCGCCAAATTGATGTTGATCCTCAAGGCGCATGCCCTTAGCCGTGGCCACTCGGGAGCGGCTCCGGCTACTATCGAGCGGATCATCCGCCACATCGATGATGATCTGATCCCGGTGGTTCCCTGTCAGGGGAGTGTCGGCGCCTCGGGTGACCTGGCGCCTCTTTCCCACCTCTTTCTGCCTTTGATCGGCGCGGGGAGTATTTGGGTCGGAGGGAACATCCGGCCGGCCGCTCTGGTTCTGGCGGAACGGAATCTCGTTCCTCTCGATCTCGGTCCCAAGGAGGCGCTGGCTCTGATCAACGGCACCCAATTCATCGCCGCCCATGCCCTGCTGGCCGTGTCCCGCCTGCATGCCAGCCTGGAACTGGCCGATATCGCCGGGGCCATGTCGCTCGAAGCCCTGGCCGGATCGGTGAAACCATTCAGTGCTCCCCTGCATCGGTTGCGTCCCCATAACGGCGTCGTCCATGTTGCGGCCAGATTGCGGGCATTGCTCGCTGATTCGGAGATGACCCGCTCCCATGCCGATTGCCAACGGGTGCAGGATCCCTATTCCCTGCGCTGCATGCCACAGGTGCACGGCGCCTCCCGGCAGGCCTGGCTGCACCTGCGCCGGGCCGTGGAGATCGAGATCAATTCGGTGACCGACAACCCGGTGATCCTCGAATCGGGCGAAGCGGTGAGCGGCGGGCATTTTCACGGTCAGCCACTGGCGCTTCCCCTGGACTATGCCACTTTGGCTGCCAGCGAACTCGGCAATATCTCTGACCGGCGCATCTATCTGATGCTCCTCGGCAATGACCAGGGGCTTCCCCGCCTGCTGATGGACCAGACCGGCCTGCAATCGGGATTCATGATCCCCCAATACACCTCGGCGGCACTGGTGTCCGAAAACAAGACCCTCTGTTTTCCCGCCAGCGCCGACAGCATCCCCACTTCTCTGGGCCAGGAGGATCATGTCAGTATGGGATCGATCAGCGGCCGCAAGCTGCATCGGGTCTTGGACAACCTGGATCGGATCCAGGCGGTGGAGTTCCTGTGCGCCGCCCAAGGTATGGATTTTCGTCGTCCCCTGCGCAGTACATTTCTTCTCGAGGCGGTGCACGCCCGCATCCGCCAGGATATCACCCATGCGGATGACGACCGGGTATTCGGCGAAGATCTGGCCAGGATCGAGGCGATCGTCCGCAGCGGCGTACTCCTGGATGCTGTGTGCGAGGCGGGGGGCGATGGCCTGGAAAGCCCCGAGGATAGTGATTTTGGTCTTGATTGAGCTTTTTGTCACCCATGCCGACGGATCAGGTCCCGTGTTTTCAGACAACCGGTGAGATCGTTTCCCAGCCCTTCGTATTCGACCGTGATCGGTCCGCTGAATCCGGCGGTGCAGAAGAGCGAAAGGAATGTACGATAATCGATCGATTTCTCCTCCCCGTCCCGGTCAAAGCGATAGCTTTTGGCATGAAGGATCACGGCGTGCGGTGCCAGCAGTTTCAGCCCGGCAAGCGGATCGATGCCGCGGGGGAAATTGCCCAGGTCCGGGCAGGTGCCGAGCCGGGGCGAAGCGATCGCCTCGATCAACCGGATTATGGTCCGGGGATCGCCGCTCAATCCCCAATGGTTTTCGATGCCCATGGGCAGGTTTTGCGTTTCCGCGGCCGGCAGAATCTTTTTGAGAGCACCGATAGCCCGGCTGATCTTTGCTTCCAGGTCTCCGATTTGCGCCGACCGGGATCTCCGGAAGTGATGGCCGAGGAGCATCACCGCTTTTTCCAGGATCAGCATAGCGGCCGGGCCTGAAGGTGCCCCGGGGGCAGGGGGGGATTCCCCGGAAGCGGTCGGCGATTGCCGGTGGCGGCGGAAAAGTTTCTGGACGCTGAGAGATTGACCGCCGATGCAGAGGCGGACGGCTCGGGCGGGGAATCCGGCCGCGATTCGCAGCATTTCGATGGCGTGATCGATCTCTTCCTGCAGGTAGTCTTCCGAGGGGGCGGTAAAATCGACATTGATGTCGAGGATGACTTGGCAATTACAGCTCCGGCATTCATTCTCCAATCGGAGTCGTTCGGCGGGCGAAAAGCGGCCGATCTGGCGGTCGGATACCTCCAGCCCGGCGAAATCCCGGTCGCGGATGAAAGCGGGGAGGTCGAAGAGGGTCAGACCGAGGCGATGGCAGGTTTGCCTGAGACTGTGGGCCAGGACAAAAATATGCGGGATCCGGTTTTCCATGGGGGTTCCTGTCGGTCATCGATCAGGCCGGTTCGTACAATACCCGGACAAGGTCGATCTCCTCGCCGATCCGGCTTTCGGGCCACTGCAATTCCCGGGCCATGATCGCCGCTGTTTCCCGTAAGGCCGGATCGCCGGGATCGCCGGCGGAACCGAGGTCGGTCCGGCGCAGCACCACATCGGCGAGCGTCTGGGCCATCTCTTCCCGGACGGCGTGGAGCACCTGCGCCCGGATCACCTCGTCCGATCCCGGGAGGACCTCCAGCCATTCCCGGCCGGTCTCCCCGTAGCGGGTGACGGCGGGGAGAGCGGAGCCGTACTGGACGGCCAGGTGGCGCATCACCCTCGCGTTCAGGCCGGCGGGCGGTTCCTTCGACCAGCGATCGATGAAATCCTCGAAGCGGTCGATATCGCCTCCGCAGAGGCGTTCTGTATCGGTTTTACTAGCCGGCAGTGTTTTTCCCGTTTTTTTTCCGGCGAAATCGAGAGTCCGGGCGGCCACATCGCGGGCGGTGGTGTATTTGACGCCGATCACCGAGATCAACCCGTCGACGCCGTCCTCGGCGGCGTGATCGTGGATCCGGTAATGGCGGAGGAGCTGAACTTCGCCGGTCCGGGGATGGAGGCCGGTCATGGGCAGGAAACCGCCGTTAAAAAAGCTCACCTCCTCCCGGCGGATGGCCGCGGCCGGGTAAGCCCGGTTGATGTCGGCGAGGAAGCCGCCGATGGCAGCCTCGCTGGGCTTGAACCAATCGGTGTCGCCCTGATAAGGTCGGTGGTCGGTCCCGATGATGGTGCGGCCGCGCCAGGGGGAGAAGAAGAGGATGCGGAACCCCTCGTGGGTCGACCCGTCGGCAAACCGGTGCCGGAAAGGCCCGGATAATCCGAGGGCGTATGGGGCGGCCAGCGGCCGGTTGATCACCAGGTTGAGGGCGGTGGAGTGGAGGAACCGCTGCTTGGGAGCGGCGCCGGTTATGTCCGCCAGAATGCGGTCGACCCAGGGGCCGCATTCGTTGAAAACCAGTTGGCCGCGGATGGCGAACCGCTCACCGCTGCGGAGATCGCGGACCTGAACTCCGTCGACGCGTCCCCCTTCCCGGATCAGTCCGGTCGCCTCGACGTAATTGGCGGCATCGGCCCCCCGTTCAACCGCCGAGATGATATAGGCCAGGAGCAGCCGTTCGGTATTGGTGCATTGACAGTCGAACCAGAGGGCACCGCCGTTCAGATTGTATTTGTCGTACCCGGGGATCATCTCCCGCAGTTTGCGGGCGGAGACGGTGCGGCCAGCCGGGATCCGTTTCTGCGGATCGGGGAGACGGTTGCGGTCGAAGCCGATGATGTCGTTGACCAGCATGGCGGCGAACAGAGCCGGACGGCTCTTCAACTTGTAGCTGTAGGTGGGCATGAGGACGGGCAGGGGATGGACCAGGTGCGGGGCGATGTGCATCAGGATCATCCGCTCGCGGATCGATTCGCGCATGCGGGCGAAATCGAGTTGCTGCAGATAGCGCAAGCCGCCGTGGATGGTCTTCAAACTGTTGGCCGAGGTGGCGCCTCCGAAATCGCCGCGGTCGATGACGGCCGTTTTCAGTCCGCGCAAGGCCGCGTCCCAGGCGACTGCTGCCCCGTAGATCCCGGCTCCGACGACGATGACGTCATACCGTTCCGAGCTCAATTTCTTCAAGTCTCGCTTCATCGTTCACTCCATGACTTCTATCATCAGATGCCCTTCGCTTAACTGACTTCGTTTCCGAAAATGCGTATGGTTGGTAAATGGATTCTGGCTCACACGTCAGGTTGCGCAGGATCATTGTTCGCTGTTATCCCAGAGAGGACAAGACCGGAAAAACCCCAGGGAAGGCAGTCTACAATATGAGTATTCACAAGGCCGACGGAAAGGGCCCATTTTTCAAGGTCGCGTATGGAAAATCGAAATTCATAGGGGGCTCCGAATCGGTCTTCCAGAGAGCTGGCTATGCCTGTGATATGGGGAAAAATGCCGTAGGGAATATGCTGTGCCAGGCGATCCATCCCTATCTGTCGAAACAACCTGGCTGGAAGAGTAAGGAGAAGAAAAACGAAAGGGGCAAAAAACCAGGCCAAAAGCTTGAGAAAAAAGGGGGGAAGTTTTGTTGTGATACGGCGAATTTGCGATACGGGCCAGAGTAAAAATTTTTTCAGACGCAGATCGGAAAAATCCTTGTAGACAAATACAGTGATTCTACCTCCGGGGCGAAGGAGCTTTACCAATTCTAAAAATGCATGGAATGGATCGCGGGTATGGTGTAATACTCCAAATGAATAAACGAAATCGAATGATAATTTTGCCAGGGGAGGAGACATCAGATTTCCCTGGATAAAACACACATTGGAGGTTGAAGCGGGATGGTGTTTCGTTTCGATAATTCCCCTGGATAAGTCGATTCCGATGAATTTGATTCCTGGGTATTGCAATGCGAGTGAAATAGCGGAACTGCCGCTCCCGCAACCGGCATCAACGCCGATTTGGCCTTGTACCAACTCAGTGCCTGAAGCCCGTTTTAGTAAGTCCAGGTGGGAAGTGGCAGGAGCTTGATATCCCTTATGGAGCTTTCGGCGGGGCGGGGAGTATCCTCTCCAAATATCGCTGTAAAGCTCTTGGGTCTTTTTTTCATGACTTGTCGGCTCTGTCAATAGTATGGGTACCCGGTTGTAAATCGGGTATATTCGGTTGCACGAGGAACAATTGATCTGTGAATTCGGATGGTCGTCTCTGCCGCTGGCCGTTGGTTGCAGTGTTCCGCCACAACATGGGCAACGCAAGTATTGGGTCCAAGTGGAATCAAACATGTTGAAATTTGGAATTCATTTCTTTTTATTTTACAAGACATCTTTGGATTAGGCAAACAGTCCCGGGCAGTTCGCGGACTTTCGAAAGATCGAACGCCGGCCAGAGGCAACGGTCGGGGTAGGTCATCGTCACCCTGAGTGGGGACCGATGCCTGGCCTCCTGGGTGACCGGGAAAGAGGAAACGGATTGAGAATCCAACTACCGGCTTTTTGCGCAGGCAACCAACTGAGAACCGATTGATCGAAGGGCGGCTTTTGGAATAAAGGAAGGTACGGAGGGAGTAGGATTCGAACCCACGGTGCCCGTAAAGGCACAACGGTTTTCAAGACCGCCGCATTCGACCGCTCTGCCATCCCTCCGTGGGACTCTCATTCTACCATTGGTCCAATGTTGAGTCAAACCTTGACACTGTCGATTGAAAACAAAACGGAGTTGGTTTACAATGGCGGACATGGAACCCGAAAAGATCGAGGTCGAGTTGCAAAAAGTCGATTCAGGCGCGGAGGACTCCGCGAATTCGGCCGAGCGGAAATGGGAAGAGGTGTTCGGCATGTGGATCGAGAAACTGGACCAGAGCAACATGATGCCCAACCTCTTCGAGTTGAAGCTTTGGTTCGAGGGCATGGAGGAATTCAACTCCTCCTCTTACCTGGAAAGCCTGGTCTTCAAGACCCAGGGCCCCCTGGACCGCAGTTACGATTTTTTCCTATCCATTTTCCAGCAGGTCACCACCCGGGTCATCGTCCTCCTCAAGGAACTCGATTTCAAGAAGGACAAGTTTTTTCTCAATTTCGAGGAATTCATCGTCGAAAAGCTGCTCGACGGATTCATGGGGACCTCGTATGCCTACCTGCGCCAGGTGTACACACCCGAGTCCTGGTTTTACAGTTTCCGCATTTTTCTCCAGCATTACCGGATTCTCATGCTGGACTTGCTGAAAAGCGAATCCATCTCCCAGAAGGTGCTCAACGCCGTAAAAAAGCTCTATCACCGCGAGTTGGTCAACAACCCCATGCTCATCACCCTGATGAAGAATCAGTTCATCCCGCGCATGGACCGCATCTCCTTTCCCGACATCTCCAAGATCATCGCGGGGACAAAGGATAGACAACTGAAGAAGGAGCTGGGGATCTTTTTTGTCCTCTCGTTCCGCATCACCAAGATCATCGAGATCATCGATATGCATATGAACAAGAGCCGCTCGCTCGACATGATCGTCCCCTTGCTCCTGATGCTGAAAAGATCGATGGAAAACCTCGATCAGTTCGCCAACCGGACCCTCCTTCCCAGCTTGGAAAAGGTGTATTCCGACAAGGACGGCATCCTGGATGTGAAACCGACCTTCTACAACCTGGTGTTCGAGATCAAGAAAATTTTCGATGGCGAACTGCCCTCCTATTTCGAAGTGGAAAGCAACAAGATGGGGAAACGGAGGACCGTCAAGAACATGCTGGTCATCTCCCGCTTCGCCATGGAGGAGATGATCGCCAGCGTGGCTTTGCTGCTGAATACCGACATCCCGATCCGTGTAATATTCCCCGATTATGTCCCCCGCCATGATCTGCTGGGCGAGGCGTTGAAGAAGCTCAAATTCATGTATGACAAGATCAATTATTACTTTGTCCGCAAGGGCAATGTGGAGTCTTCCGAAATCATCCTCGATGTCCAGTTGTTCATGGAGAGAGACCTCCATTTTTTGTATTATGCCAAGTGGAATGAGTTCAAGGCCCAGTACCAGAAATTGAGCCTCGCCGCTTCGCCGGGCGATTTCGAGCCGGTGTTGCGTGAGTTTCATACCTTCATCGGGGATCTGGGCAAGCGCAAATCCTGAGTTCCGGCCATGCGGATCGCCATCACCGGAGCCTCGGGATTCATCGGTTCGCACCTGGCATCGACTCTGGCGGCGGCAGGAACGCCGGCCCGCCTGCTGGTCAACCAGACCGCCGTCACTGTTCCCGGGGAAGCGATGGCGGGTTCCCTTTTCGACCCTTCTTCGCTGGCCCGCTTTCTCGAAGGAGTCGATGTTCTCTTCCATTTGGCGTCTGCCCTGGGCGGCCGGCGCCTCGACGAGTCCGGGTATTTTCTCGTCAACCGGGAGGGCGCCATTAACCTGATTAGGGTTGCAGTCGCCGTCGGGGTCCGGAAAGTCGTCCATTTCAGTTCCGCCGGAGTCTACGGGAAAACGGACGGGATCACCCCGCTGCGCGAGAGTGACGCGACGCATCCGGTGGATGCATACGAGCGCAGCAAGCTGGCCGGCGAGGAGGCGGCGTTGTCTTTTTCAAACCAGATCGATGTGACGGTGGTGCGGCCCGGGTGGGTCTATGGGGAGCGGGACCGGCGCACGTGCAAATTGATCAGCCAGATCGCCCGCGGTCCATTTTTCATCGCCGGTTCCGGTCGTCCCTGCCAATCGGTGGTGCATGTCTCCGACCTGGTTCGCGCCGTCCGCCTGGCGGCGGATCGAGGCCATCGTGGCGGCATCTACAATCTGGGTGGCGAGAATATCCCCGTCTCACGCCTGGTGGGCCAAATCGCCATTGCCTTGGGCAGATCGCCGCGCTTCCTTCATCTTCCCCTTGCCGGAGTCGAAACCGCCGCCTGGATTTGCGAGCGGATTCTCGGTGCCCGGGCTCCCCTCAATCGGTCCAAACTGGCGTTCTTCAAACGGGGCAAGCCCCTGGACAGCTCCCGGGCAGCGGCTGAATTGGGCTTTCGGCCCGAGATCGAATTCTCCGCCGGCATCATCCGTACGGTTGCGTGGTATCGCCAAGCCGGATGGCTATGAATCGCTCTCGGAGTATGGTATATTCTGGTACTGAGGAAATATATGTTCGGTCCCATTGGGTTTCCTGAACTTCTATTGATTTTCGCTGTCGCCTTGCTGGTCTTCGGGCCGAACAAGCTCCCCGAATTCGCCAAAAACCTGGGCAAATTCGTCCGCGAATTCAAATCGACGGTCGACGACGCCCGCAGCACCATCGAACGGGAGATCGATCAGGCCGATATCAGCAAGGATTTCCGGGAACTCGACCGCGACCTGCAGCAGGACCTGGCTCCGGAGCCATCGACAAAGCCCAGCCAGCCTCAGGACCAGGAACCGGTTCCCGATCCATACAAGGAAGTCCAGCCCCAACCCGAACCCCCTCCACCCGAATCCCATGGCCAAGAAAACCGATGAGATGACTTTTTTCGAACACCTGGGAGAGTTGCGCAAGCGGATCCTCTGGTCACTTTTTTATATCATCCTGTTTTTCATGGTCAGCTGGAGCTTCGTCAAGAAGATGTATTACTGGCTCTCCCTCCCGCTGCTCCAGTTTCTTCCCGCCGGCGCCAACGCCGAAAAAAAGCTGGCCTTCACCTCTCTCACCGAACCGTTCATGATGTACCTGAAGATCGCTTTCCTGGCCGGCTTGTTCATGGCGGCGCCGTTCGTCTTTCATCAGCTTTGGCTGTTCATCGCGCCGGCGCTCTACGCCAAGGAAAAGAAATGGGTCTTCCCATTCGTCCTGATGACCACGGTTTTCTTTTTCGCCGGCGGCTACTTCGGATACAAGGTCGTCTTTCCCATGGCCTGCCGGTTTTTCCTGAAGATCGGTGAGGATTTCACCGCCATCATCACCATCGAAAACTATTTCTCCATGGCCATCCGAGTACTGGTCGGCATTGCTGTGACCTTCGAACTGCCGGTGCTGGTCTTTCTGTTGGCGAAGCTGCGCATCCTCACCGCCCGATTCTTGATCAAGTATTTCAAATACGCGATCGTCCTCATTTTCGTGATCGCCGCCGTGATTACCCCGACCCCCGACATGATCACCCAGTCGCTTTTTGCCGTGCCCATGATCCTCCTCTACCTGCTCAGCATCCTGATCGCCTGGATAGTGAATCCGAAGAAAAAGGAAGAATCGGATTAGTTCAAGTTGTTTTTATTTTCCCTTTAGCGTACTATTAAAACAGTAGAGGTTAATATGAAAGACTATTATTTAGAATATGAGCGATTTCATATACCCTCGGAGAAGATTCCGGTTTATGAAAACAATCCTGAAGAGTTTGCTCGAAAACTCAAACGATGTTCATTGTATAAATTTGCGAATACCTATTATTCGAATTCGACAAGTTCTGTTGGTGAAGAGAAAAAACAACAAGGAAAGTAGTTGGATTCATGCCAAACTGGAATCAGGTTCTAGAGGAAATCCAGAGTTGTCAAAGAATCGATGCACTTGACTTTATCAGGCGCAAATACTTGAAGTTGTTGTTCGAAAAAACAGGTCGTAACGTGATCTGTTATTATTCGGGGTGGTTGCAGAAACCCAATTATTGGAACGCCGGGATCAATGACGATGACAAAAACGGTTTCATGGCAGCGATTCATAACTTGGATAGAAAAAGGGGGCTCGATCTTATTCTTCACACTCCGGGCGGAGACACAGCGGCTACCGAGTCAATTGTGAAGTATTTGTGCATCATGTTCGATTCCAATATCCGGGCAATCGTTCCCCAGATTGCTATGTCAGCGGGAACGATGATCGCATGCGCCTGTAAGTCGATAGTTATGGGAAAGCAATCGAATATCGGCCCTATCGATCCGCATTTTGATGGAATTCCGGCTCACGGTGTCATCGAAGAGTTTGAGCGGGCTTTGAAGGAGATACAAAAAAACCCTCAATCCATTCCAATTTGGCAGGTCGTAGTGGGGAAATACCACCCGACGTTTCTCGGTGAATGTGAGAAAGCGATTGAACTCTCTGAAAAATTGGTGACGGAATGGCTAGAAACGGTTATGTTTAAAGACGATTCGAAGGCCAGAGTCAAATCTGCAGGAATAGTGAAGTCTTTGAGCAGTCATAAGGAAACCAAGACCCATGCCCGTCATATCCATAAAGAAGAAGCGATTGACATAGGTTTAAAAATCGAAAGTCTGGAGGATGAAGATAAAAAGGAGCTTCAGGATTTGGTTTTAACCATCCATCATGCATATATGCATACTTTTGCCAATTCTCGAGCTATAAAGATTGTTGAAAATCATTTGGGACGAGCTTTGGTTTATAATATTGCTTTGGAAAAGTAGTTCAGGTCTGGAAAGTGGAGCCAAGCAGAGTCGAACTGCCATCTTAGCGTTGCGAACGCCACGTTCTCCCATTGAACTATGGCCCCGGTCAACCAGTCGCACATGATAGCATCGGCCTCCCATCCTGTCAATAGCGTTGCCGCCGCCGGATGCCTGTGGTATGATGGGAAATCCATCTACCGAACTGCGATTCGCGTCACCAACCGGAGCAAACGGTTCGACCGGACCGTGGCCGTCGACAGTTTCTCCTTCGAAATCTTTGAGGGTGAACTTTTCGGCCTGGGGCTTCGATAAGAGCGAGAACGTGTAATCTGATGAGCAAGAAAAAGACCCCCATCGAAGTGCTGATCGTCAACACCCACTCTCTCGCCAATACCGGCGACCTGACCATCCTCCTCGGGCAGATCCGCTGGCTGCGAAGCCATTTTCCCGGCTGCCGCCTGACCGTCACCTCGCGCACGCACCGGCTCGATTCCCCGCTGCTGAGCGCCTGGGGGGTGAACGTGATCGCCCCCATCTTTCATGCCCCATCCGGTTTTTGGGGGAGCCGCCGGCACTGGGGGAAGGTGATCGGCTCGCTCCTCTTTCCCGCGAATGCCGGCCGGTTTCTCTTAACCCTCCTGCGCTCCGATATCGTCGTTTCCAGCGGCGGTGGATATATGTATTCGTATCGACGGGTTCCCGGATTGACCATCTGGCAGAACTACCTTCAGGTCCGAATCCCGCTGTTTTTCGGGAAGAAGGTGATTTCGTTCCCCCAATCATACGGGCCATTTCCGGGAATACTGCCGAAACGGTTGCTGCGGAACCTGATTTTTCATCCGGACATGGGACCGGTACTGGTACGGGAGAGGAATTCGCTCCGATTCCTGATCGATCTGGCCGACCGCGGTGCTTCCACCGATCATGTCCGGTTTTGCCCGGATATGGCGTTTCACTTTTTACCCGCGGCGCAGCTCCCTCCAGAACCGGCGGTTTTGGCACTGCCGCGGCCACGGATCGCCCTGGCGTTCCGAGACTGGAGCTTTCCTCAGGCCGGAGACGCCGGAGCGAGATCGGAGATGCGGAACCGCTATCTGGATGGGGTGGTCGGCGCCTGCCGGCTCCTCCATCAAAGTCACCTTGCGTCGTTTGTTTTGCTCTGCCAGACGAGGGGTCCGACTGCTGCCGAGGACGACCGGGGCATCGCTCGCGAGGTGGTCACCCGGTTGCAGCTCTTTCTGCCGCCGGATCGCCACGTTTTTCTCAACCAACCGACGGTCCTCGTCCCCGACCAAATCGCCGACGTCTTGCGGGAAGCAGATATCTTGATCACCAGCCGGCTTCATGCGTCCATTCTCTCCCTATTGGTTGGAACTCCGGCGGTGATCGTCGGGTATCAACCGAAATGCCCGGGAGTATTCGCCGAACTCGGGTTGGAGGAGCTGCATATCCCGATCGAATCCCTGTCCGCCGCCGCCGTCGTTTCCAGGATCGAAGCGATTCTGCGTGACCGATCCGCTTGGGTGGAGAGGATCGAGAAGGGAGTATCCCGGATGCGGGAGATGCTGGAAAAGACCTGTTCCGAGGCGGTTGCCGGCTTCATTCCCGTACCTGGTGGAGGAAAGGCAGATCCGCAAAGGAGTGAATGAGATGAAGGTGCTCCTGGTCAACAAATTTTTCTTCCCCTTCGGGGGGAGTGAAACCTCTTTTTTCCAGACGGCGGAGCTGCTGGAGAAGAGGGGCCACCAGGTTGTATTTTTTTCCATGGATCACCCGAAAAATATTCCTGTCGACGGCATTTCCCATTTCGTCCCGCGGATTGACTTCGAAGCGGCCGGGAGTTTCGGAGAAAAGCTGAACGGCCTCCGCCGGATCCTGTACGCCCCCGAGTGCAAACGGGAGTTGGAGAAGCTCCTTGCCTGTGAAAGACCGGATATCGCCCATCTGCACAACGTTTATCACCACCTGCCGGTGACGATGGTGCCGGTTCTGAAAAAACGCGGGATTCCCGTTGTCATGACCCTTCACGATTACAAGCCGGTCTGCCCGGCCTACAAACTTTTTGTTCGGGGCCTGGTCTGCGAGCGGTGTCGAAACCGTCGTTTCCACTGGTGCTTGCTGAAAAAATGCGTGAAGGACAGCCGCTTGAAGAGTCTGGTCTGTTCAATCGAAGTGGATTGGCACCGGAAATATTACGATCAGATCGATCTTTTCATCTGCCCCAGCCGGTTTCTGCAGGAGAAGATCCGCAGCATGGGACTCGCCGGGGCCAGCGAATACATCCCCAATTTTCATCTGGCGACGCCCGCACAGAGGGAGCCAGCTTGGCCTCCCTATCTCCTCTATTCAGGGCGCTTGGTCGAGGAAAAAGGTCTGCCCGTCCTCATCCAGGCAATGGAGACTCTCCCG
>Ga0105099_10000187_pt1 | contig 40748 bp, 32 predicted proteins | sample PPLLak3cmMay2015_2_FD_79138 | JGI IMG/M metagenome (GOLD analysis project Ga0105099, IMG submission 79138) | Freshwater sediment microbial communities from Prairie Pothole Lake near Jamestown, North Dakota, USA - PPLs Lake P8 Core (1) Depth... | ecosystem: Environmental > Aquatic > Freshwater >... | reverse complement strand
GTTGCCGAGTCGATTGTGATCTTGCGCCCCATGCTCCAATTGGGATGATTAAGGGCATCGGCAATGGAAACTTCCTGCAGTTTTTCGAGCGGATACTGCGAAAATGGCCCACCGGAAGCGGTAAGAATGATTCGCTTCACATCATCACAACGATGTCCCTGGAGAGACTGAAAGATGGCGCTGTGCTCACTGTCCACCGGAAACAGCTGAACACCCTGCTCTTTAATCATGTCCATGATCAGGTGACCGGCAGTAACAAGAGTCTCCTTGTTGGCAAGCGCGATATCCTTGCCGGCCTTGATCGCCGCAACAGTCGGAACAAGGCCGGCGGCACCCACAATTGCAGCGACCACCATGGTAGCATCCGCGGCGGAAGCAGCAGCTATCATGCCCGGTACTCCGTGGAGAATTTCCGTTTTCACCCCCGGAAGCATCTTGCGCAGCGCGATTGCTGATTCTTCGGAAATAACCGCTGCCACCTGTGGAGAAAACTCTTCTATCTGTTTCTTCAGGAGCTGCAAATTCTTGCCACCCGTCAGGGCAACAATCTCGAACTTATCACGATGGGCAGCAACAATTTCCAAAGTGCTGACACCGATTGAACCGGTTGAACCTAGTACGGTAAGCCTTTTCATAGCAATCCTCGACAGATTCTCAGTCAGTCAGGGTAACGGTAAAGAACAAGAATAATGCAATCCTGCATCTATTGCCAGCAAAACAAAAGCTTTGCCTGGAATATCCCCACGCTGAGTACTGCCTTCTCAAAATGTACAAAAGATTAATAATGAACCGCATCCCGTTCCCACGAGTCTTTGCCTGATACGAACAGGCTCTTATGGGCAACGTGGAAGGTGACGAGACAATTTTACTGGCTGGACAAACTCTGCAACACAAACTAACTGATATTTTTTAGAAAAAGTACCTTGCATAGATATACAGCGCCGGAGCGGCAAAGAGAACACTGTCCAGACGGTCAAGCATTCCACCGTGCCCGGGAAATATGTTGCCGGAATCCTTTACGCCAAAGCTCCGCTTGAGCAGAGATTCAAACAGGTCGCCCAGTTGCCCCAAAAGCCCGACAAAAAAGGCCGTCGCGACAGCTGCCGCAATGGTAAGTTCCGGAAAGAAGGTTGCTCCGGCAAGGAGTGTCCCGATGATACTGCCGCCTAATCCGCCAACCATTCCCTCCACGCTCTTGTTAGGGCTCACAATCGGGTACAGTTTCCTCTTACCAAAGGAGCTCCCAACGTAAAATGCCGCGGTGTCCCCGGACATGACAATGATCAGCAGCAGAAATATCCACTTGACGCCGTGGTCCATCTCACGCAGCAAAACCAGATAGCTCAAGAGTAGGGGAATATAGAGAAAACCGAGAAGAAACAACCCCGCTTCTCCGGCAGATTGCTTGATGTCCCTGATTTTCAGAAGGGAAAGAAGGGCAATAAAGAGAAACAGCAGCGTCAGACAAAGGGGAAATGGCACACAATCGAAAACGACAACCGGCAGCAGGAGTGATCCGGCAAAGGCGGCAACAAAGCCGGCACACTTTCGCTGCGGAAATGCCATCCGGTTAAACTCGAGGAGACCTGCAGCCGTTAGTCCCAGAATCAGGCAGAAGAACGGAAAGAAACCGGTTTTCAGCACAAAAACAAGGAGAATCGGAAGAGCAATCAATCCCGTAATAAGTCGTTTGATAGTTACCTCCTCTTACGAACCTGATCACTGATGAGACCATAGCGACGCTCTCTCGCCTGGTAATTGGCAAGAGCGCAATAGAATTCATCTTTGCTGAAGTCGGGCCAGTTAACCTCGGTAAAATACAACTCGGTGTAAGCTATCTGCCAAAGCAGAAAATTACTGATGCGCATCTCACCACTGGTGCGGATCAGAAAATCCGGGTCGGGAATTTCGCTGGTGTAGAGATATGATGAAATTAGATCTTCTGAAATCTTTTCCCGCGCTATCTTGCCGGACAGAACAGCGTCAACCAACTGCGTAACAGCCTGAAAAATTTCCTGGCGTGATCCGTAGGAAAGGGCCAGGGTAAGGACCATGCCGGTATTTTTAGAAGTTTTGGCAATTGCCTGAGCAACAGCATTGTTGACATCTTCGGGAAGGTCGGAGCGGTCACCAATAACAGCAAACCTGATATTATTGACCATCATGCGGGTGGTTTCTTTGGCCAGATATGCCTTTAACAGGGCCATGAGAGCACGCACCTCGGTTTTCGGACGTAGCCAGTTCTCTGAAGAAAATGCGAATAACGTGAGGAACTTGATTCCAAGAAGAGAGCTTTCCTCGACGACAGTTCTGACCGTCTCGACCCCTTTCCGGTGTCCAACTATCCTTTTCAGCATCCGTTCCTGAGCCCAGCGACCGTTGCCATCCATGATTATCGCCAGATGTCTGGGCAACTTTTCCGGATCAAGTATTTGCATGACTGGTCCTAAAAAAAACCCCCTTTGGTAAAGGGGTTATCAGTTGATTCTGAGTGGTTAATACCGGCACCCACCCTGGAAAGCCTCCTCGGAAGAGGAAGGGGCCTGCATTTTCCGCACACAAGAAGATACCTCAGATTTCCATGACTTCTTTTTCTTTGGCAACCACTACTTCATCAACCTTGGCAACAAAAACATTCGTAACATCTTGAACGTCCTTTTCCGCACGCTTCAAGTCGTCTTCCGATATATTTTTGTCTTTTTCCAGTTTTTTCAAGGAGTCGATGGCGTCCCGCCGGATATTCCGAAGAGCAATCTTGGTTTCTTCAGCCAGCTTCTTCAACTGCTTGACAATCTCTTTTCGCCTGTCTTCGGTAAGTGGCGGGACTGCCAACCGAATCAGCTTGCCGTCATTTGTTGGCGTCAGGCCAATATTTGCATTGAGAATTGCCTTTTCGATCGAAGGTATCAGCTTCGCCTCCCATGGCTGAATGGTCATAGTCCGAGGTTCCGGAACTGCTATGGCTGCAAGCTGGCTTATGGGCGTCAGCGTATCGTAATAAATGACTTTGATATCTTCCAGGAGAGCCGTGCTGGCACGCCCGGTCCGAACCTTCTGAAACTCCTTGCGGAGTGCATCGAGGGTCTTTTCCATGTGACTTTTCATGGAAGAGAGGACATCCTTTGTCATATTAGTCTCCTTTTACGATAGTACCAATTTCTTCGCCGAGGATAACCTTCATAATATTTCCTGCGGTGGTAACATCAAAAATAATTATAGGCAGCCGATTATCCATACAGAGAGACGTAGCGGTAGCATCCATTACCTGAAGTCCCTTCTTCAGAACATCTATATAACTCAGCTGTGCAAATTTCAAGGCATTCGGGTCCTTCTTCGGGTCTGCGGAATAAACTCCATCTACCTTGGTCCCCTTCAGAATCACCTCTGCGCCGATCTCCATGGCCCGAAGGCTGGCTGCCGTATCAGTAGTGAAATAGGGATTTCCCGTACCTGCACCCAGAATGATGACCCGGCCCTTTTCCAGATGCCTGATGGCCCGGCGGCGAATATAGGGCTCCGCTACTTCGCGCATCTCAATAGCCGACTGGACCCGCGTGTCCACACCGATCTTCTCAAGGGCATCCTGCATTGCCAGAGAATTAATCATGGTGGCAAGCATTCCCATGTAATCCGCACTCGCTCTGTCCATGCCCTTGGATGAGGCTGCAAGCCCGCGAAAGATATTGCCCCCGCCGATAACAAGGGCCATTTCGGTTCCACAGGCAACCACTTCCTTGATTTCCAGAGCTATTTCCGTAATGGTTTTCGGATCAATGCCATATTTCTGCTCGCCGGCCAATGCCTCACCGGACAACTTCAAGAGAACTCTTTTGTATTGCGGTCTGTCCATAATTCTAGCAACTCACTCTCTCGTCGAGAACCAATCCTCGTTGACGGACTTCAGAATCTGTGCGGACACAGCCCTTTCAAACGAAAAGGCCGAAACCCTGAAAAGCAGATCTCAGGATTTCGGCCCACTACGAGAATAAATTTACTATGAGCCAACTGCCGCAGCAACCTCAGCAGCGAAGTCGCTCTCTTTTTTGGCAAGTCCTTCACCTAGCACAAAGCGTGCAAAACGGCGAATGGACATATTTTCTCCAATGGCAGCAATGGTCTCATTCAGATAGGTTTGGATAGTCTTGTCCGTATCCTTCACAAAAGTTTGCTCCAACAGGCAGATTTCAGCGTAGAACTTAGATATCTGACCTTCGACAATTTTTTCAATGATATTGTCAGGTTTGCCGGTTTCCTTGGCCTTGGCCCGGTAAATCTCCTTTTCTCTTTCCAGGAGTTCGGCTGAAACCTCTTCACGTTTCACGAACTGGGGTGCTGCTGCCGCGATATGCATGGCAATATCTCTGACAAAAGTCTGAAATGCCTCGTTCTTGGCAACGAAATCTGTTTCACAGTTGACTTCCACCAGCACGCCAATTTTGCCGCCGGCGTGAATATAGGAACCAACGGTGCCTTCGGTCGCAACACGACCAGCTTTTTTGGAGGCAGCGGCAAGTCCCTTCGTTCTGAGATAATCGACTGCCTTCTCCTGATCGCCACCGGTTTCGGCTAAAGCCTTCTTGCAATCCATGAGACCGGCGCCGGTCACTTTTCGCAATTCACTCACCTGTGCAGCTGTAATAGTCACGTGTATCCTCCTCCACGGGCACGGGAAAGCCCCTTGCCGTGTTACCTTACGTTATAAAAATGCGTTTAGATTCTTACAGAAATAACTTCGATGTCCGGATCTGAAGTGCAGACCGGAATGCAACCCATTATTCCCCGGCGCTTTCAGGTGTCTCACCTTCAGCAACCGATTCCAGCGGAGCTTCGGCAACAACAACCTCGGCCTGAGACTCGCCTTCCGCGTCAGTTTGCAGATCTATCTCCCTGGCCTGGGCACCTTCGATGACAGCATCAGCTATCTTGCTCGAAAGAAGACGCAGGGCTCGTATTGCATCGTCATTACCCGGAATAATAAAATCAATGGGATCAGGGTCACAGTTGGTATCCACGACAGCAACAACCGGAATGCCCAGTTTTTTTGCCTCAGAAACAGCTATTGTCTCATTCTTCGGGTCAACTACGAAAATTGCGCCCGGGAGCTTATTCATGCCCTTGATACCACCAAGCGACTTTTCAAGCTTCTCACGCTGCTTCTCCAGGCTCAGAATTTCTTTCTTGGTATAGCCCGCAATCGAGCCGTCGGCAACCATTGCATCAAGCCGCTTCAAACGGTCGATACTCTGGCGTACAGTGGCAAAGTTGGTCAGCATACCACCAAGCCAGCGCTGATTTACGTAGTACATATTGCATCGTTGCGCCTCTTCGGCAATGGAGTCCTGTGCCTGCTTCTTGGTACCGACAAAGAGAATGGTCTCGCCGGCCTGAGCGGTTTCTCTGATGAAGTTATACGAGTTCTTGAACAGTCGTACGGTCTTCTGCAGGTCAATGATATAGATGCCATTTCTCGCTCCGAAGATGTACGGTTTCATTTTCGGATTCCAACGCTTGGTCTGGTGACCGAAATGGACACCCGCTTCCAACAACTCTTTCATGGTGATGTTTGACATGATGCTCTCCTTTGGTTTTCCCTCCGCACCCTCAAAACTTCCGGAATCCGCATCAAGCGGACACCACCGGAGACAAAAGGGTGCGTGTGTGGTTAAATAGCAAATCTGTTTACCACAAAGAACCATGATTTAGCAAGGAAATTTTTAAAATAACCCCATTGCCACTATCCTGCAGCGGCGAACCGCAGGTAGGTCACCTTGCAGCGTTACAGCGGCAACGGTTGCTATTTCAGCCATGCTCATGTATCATGCCCGACGCCATGAAGAAAACCCTTTACCTGTATATTCTAAAGGAAATTTCCGTTCCTTTTCTCCTCGGTTTCGCCGTTTTTACTTTTGTCCTTCTCATGGGCAGGTTCATGAAGCTGGCCGACCTGGTAATCGCTAAGGGAGTTCCTGTTTCAGACGTGGCTCGGCTTCTGCTGTACATGTTACCCTCCTTCTCGTTCATCACCATTCCCATGGCATTTCTGCTGGCACTGTTGCTTGCCTTCGGAAGGCTCTCCGCGGACAATGAGATAACAGCCCTCAAATCGGGTGGCATTAGCCTCTACGGCATTCTTACTCCCGTCTTCTTTTTTGCTTTTGTCGCGTACATTGCCACCTCGATCATCACGGTTTATGCGCTCCCGTGGGGAAACACCGCCTTCAAATCCCTTCTCTACAACGCCATCAATGTCAGAGTGAATATCAGCCTTAAAGACCAGGTCTTCAACGACGATTTCCCGGGTCTGGTCATTTATGTCGCCCGATACGACGAAACCAGTCATAATATCTCCGGCGTACTGATTTACGACGAAAGGAATACAGAAGAACCCTCAACTATTTTCGCGCGTCGCGGCATGATCATGACTGACCCGGGGAAGAAGGCTCTGCGTCTCCGCCTTATTGACGGCGGGATTCACCGCATGCAAAGGAAATCCGACTACCAGCTCATGGAATTCGACAGCTACGATCTCAGTATTAACTTCGACCAGAAATATAAAATTGTTCCAACGGTAAACGAACTCGACATGACCTTCAAAGAACTGAGACACGCGATGGGAATTCCCGGTGTCACTCCCAACATTCTCCGAGACTACCGTCTGGAATTCCATCGACGTCTGGCATTTCCTTTCGCCTGCTTTGTCTTTGCCCTCATTGGCGTACCTCTCGGCCTCCAAAACAGACGTTCCGGCAAATCTTCCGGTTTTTCAATCTGTTTGGCAGTGCTCTTGACATACTATATAGTACTTTCAATCGGCAAGACCTTGGGACAGAATGCTATCGTCGCCCCGGTAATTGCCATGTGGCTGCCGAACCTGCTGTTTATTTCCCTGGGTATTTATCTATTCAAAAAAACCGCCGGCGAACAAAGAATTATTCTTTTCGAACTCCCAAAGCAAATCATTGACTGGGCACAATCCAGGTTTGTCACGTGGAGGAAGCCTCAATGACCGTACTCAGCCGATATCTTACCGCAACCTTCCTCAAGTTACTGGCTTTGACCGTAAGCTCCTTCGTGGCAATTTATCTGATTATCGATTTTCTTGAAAAAATCAGGCGCTTCTCCCGTGCCGACAGTAATCCCGAGTACATCGTGCTTTTCTTTCTGTACAAGATTCCGGCAATTATCAATCAGATCATGCCGTTGGCCATTCTTATGTCAACTCTTTTGACGCTTGGCATCCTCTCACGATCAAGCGAGATTGTCGCAATGCAAAGCTGCGGAATCAGTCTGAAGCGGATTGCGAAACCTTTGCTCGTCATTGCTTTTGCCCTGAGTATCTTCACCTTTTTCTCCAATGAAGCGATCATCCCTAACACCTCACAGCAACTCAAATACATTGATGAAGTTTTGATTCAGGGGAAAAATCCGAGTACTTTTTTCCGTCTCAACAACATCTGGTACCGAGACAAAAACTATATCCTCCAGGCACGGCTTTTTATTCCAACCACATGGACCCTCAAAGGAGTAACGCTCTGGCAGACAACAGACGAAATGCAACCGATCAAACGATTGGAAGCGGAGAATGGAACGTGGAACGGACACCAGTGGACCTTGGAAAATGTCGTGGTGAAAAGTTTCAACGGCGGCAAGGTTACGGAAACAAAAAAAACGGCTTTCCTCCCGATTTCCCTGCAGCTCAAAATAAATGATCTCAAAGTATGGGACAAGAACGCAGATGACATGGGATATTTCAAACTGAAACAATACACGGAGAAACTGCGTAAAGCCGGCTATGACGCTACCAGATATCAGGCTCAGATGTATGCAAAGATATCAATGCCTTTTGCCTGTCTGATTATGGCGTTTGTCGGAATACCTTTCTCCCTGCGCAGCGGCCGTTCCAGCGGTATTGCGTTGGGAATCGGACTCAGCATAGGCATTGGTTTCGCATATTTTATCATCAATGCCATCCTGATCTCATTAGGTGGCACCGGAGTCCTCCCGCCCCTGGTGGCAGCCTGGGCGGCAAATTTCATTTTTGCCCTGTCAGCAATATGGATGACCCTGACGATGCACCATTAAACACCCACAATCGCCCTCTTATTTAGCTCACAAAATACTACCTTTATTTCAGCATGTTACGGCTTTTGAAACAAATTAATCAGCCACTTTCCTTGACATCACCCCTTCTATGGCGTATGGTGTAGTACTTTCAAATAAACCCATCGCGAGTTTTCTCTCCAAGGCACCGGCAGCTCAATGGTGAAAATTTACCATTAGAGGGTCCACTGAAATCTGTGGCAGCAAGTTTACCTTCTGCTTCACAGACCAGTAGCTCTCTGGCACCGGCTTCACTCCAAAGCAATTTATCCACACCCTACGCCTAGCCTCCACTGCCACTACTTTCAAAACTCGCGCTACACGAACACCCTGGACAGACAGCCCTGTCCAGCAACAGGCAATATCAAACTAACCGCCCTATGTGCGGAAAACCACTGAAAGGAGGTTCTCGCCGGAAAATCAGGAAAAATACCACAACGAACATCGAAATCGTTGGTCCGGCAAAAACCCGAAAAAACCGAAAACCCCTTTACTTATGAAAAAATTTATTATTTTGTTAGCAGTAATCGCGCTGAACGCTACGTCATGCGACCAGCCTCAGATTCGCCAAGCCCAGCTATCCGTTATGCCGGCGCTCTCAGAACTGGACAGGGAAATCCGCCAGGCAGCTGAGAAAAACGCAAATCTTGAAGAAAGACGTCGACAGCTGCCCGCAATTATTTCTGCGTTTGCCAAGAGGACTACCCCGCAGAGGGCCCGAAAACTGGGAGTGCTCTGTTACCTTAAAACCCTCGATACCCCCTTAATGCCAATGGACATGGCCGAAATAGCCTTGGCTGAAACCGGATCGCATGGACTTTCCGGAAAAGCAGTATCGTATCGTGGTGCCATGGGCGTCTGGCAATTGATGCCAAGCCGAGCACGAAGCCACGGCTACGACCCCGAGGAGATGGTTAACGATGAGAAGTGTGCTGAAGCGGCGGTCCGTGAACTTCTCACCAAGATACAGATGGCAAAGGGAAATCTCAGAAGGGCAAAAAAACTCTATTGTGGAGTCGGCCCCCAGGCTGACGCATATGAAACCAAACGAATTCGATTCCGACATGAAATCTGTCGAGAAATGATGAAGTACCCGCATATGACGGCGGAAAACGCGTCATACCTTTCACTTCGGCCATCCTGACAGACTCCTGACGCGTAAAAGTCAGCCACAGGTACATACAAAGCAGATCCCGCAACGGATCTGCTTTTTTTCATTCCCGCTCTAATAGGAGACTGACAAAAAAGCCAAAATCGCCAGTAGCTGAAAAGGGCTAGGAGAACCCTTTGAATAGTAGCGACTGATACACTATACTGTAGCGTGAAAGGAAACACTCATGTCCAACCTGCTTACGCTCATCATCGTGGTCTGCGCCGGCGCGGCGGTAGCACTCCAACCGTCCATCAATGCGCGGCTTGCGCAGAAGGCAGGGCTTCTGGAAAGTGCCTGCATTTCATTCGCAGTCGGAACACTCGGCCTTGGTATTGCGCTGCTGATCTCGGGAAAAACCAACGTCCGGGGATTACACGAAACAGCCTGGTGGGAATGGACAGGGGGGATTCTTGGCGCCTTCTTTGTTTCAGCAACTATCCTCGCTGTGCCGAAAATAGGAACTGCAGCGACAATGGCCGTCGCAATCGCGGCGCAGCTTCTCACCGCGCTGGTTCTCGACCATTTTGGTCTCTTCGGTTTCGGCGGAATGCAGATCGACCTGAAACGCTCTCTGGGGGCAGCTCTCCTCATCATCGGAGCATGGATCATCGTTCGGCATTGACATCATTACCAGAAAGGCAGGCTGGTTAAGCTTTGGCACCTATCCTTGTTACAAGAAAAAAGCCCCCCATAGATCAGGAGGGCTTTTGAAAGAAATACTGCTAAAAAGCCGGACAGACGCATCCTGCCCCAGCATTCCTAATATGCTTTCAGCTGCTGCCTCGTACAAGACTTCCACTGAGCACCGCTTTTCCCCGCATCATCGGGCATTACAAGCAGAACAAACTGTCCTCCCATAAGCACGGTCTTCACCTTGTCGACAAAACGCACCCGATCTTCGCCACCCAGGCAGACGCCTTCCAAGGTCCGGACACTATCCACCTCTGAATGTCTCAAGATGTCTTTAACCGAGGCAACGCTATCCGTAGCAGGAAGGGTGAGACTGCCCCGCATTCTGCCGTCATTGCCGCCAAGACGCAAGCCAACCCCTGCCAAGGCTCCGATAATCCCCTGACCGGTCCCGCCGTGGCTGGAAAGATGGATTCCCGCCTCTATCGCCAGCCTGTAAGCTTCCTGCATTTCGATGACAGTACGTTTTGCACGGTAGCCGAAATCTACGAGGGTGTCCGTCTGCGGGAGCCGCTCCGCTACGGCGACACAAAGGCCCGGATCAGAACCTTCCGCGCTTTCGCGCGCGAGGAATCCGGCCGCATATTCTGTCAGTGCCCCCAGATACGACTCGTCCATCTCGGCAATGAAACACATGGAGCTGTTATGGGAGGTATAGGGGATATCAGGATGGACAAATAATTGATGGCGAGTTATCGAACGGCATCTGCCCCACCCACGGTTTTCAACCTCACGGGCCAGCAAATCGGCAAGCTCTCCCGTCCCCCGGGAGTCAATGGAATCGGTATCGTCAATACAGACAAAAACGTTCATGGGAACCTCGTGCATAGTTAAGTTTACTAACTATAGCAAACGCCTCTTGCTATAGTCAACAATATATAGCGTGCGCCAGAAAACTGAGCAAAGTTCAACAAAATTCTGCAGAACGGCTCCTTTCAGTCCACAGGAATTCTCCGGATACTTTACGGGGAGCATTCTTACGTTTTTTATGAATAATACCGCTTGCAATGCGTTATTTTTTTTGTTATATAGCGTACGCTAAATTATATTGGCGACATTTTTATATTCGCGTGAAATATCACAAAGGAGGAACTGTATGGCAAGGATGAAGATTACCGGAGCACTGCTGATGAGCTGTCTATTTCTGCTCAGCTCTTCTGCATTCGCAGCAGATCAGGCTGCGACGGAGGGGTTTGAAAGTTACTCACTTGGCGAGGTATACATCAAGGGCGAGAAACCGCCGGTTACGCAAGAAGCTTCCGTGACAAATGTAATAACCGCCGAAGATATTAAAGCAACAAGCAGCAGAACTGTTGCCGAAGCACTGAGTCACACGCCAGGGATACGAGTATCAACCGGCAGAAAAAATGAACCGAATGTATCGATTCGAGGCCTCGACCAGAGCCGGGTCCTGATTCTGATCGACGGTGTTCCATACTATGAGACCAAAGGCGGGAAATTGGACCTCAACCAGATCCCCGCGGATAACATTGCCAAGATAGAAGTCACCAAAGGAGCAGCGTCAGTACTTTACGGTGCAAACGCCCTTGGCGGTGTAGTCAATATCATTACGAAGAAAGCCAGCGGAAAACCTTTCTTCGAAGTAACAGGCGAGACTGGCGATGTGGATTATTACGGGCTATCCGCAAGTCACGGGATGAAAATTGGTAAATTCAACTACTGGCTCAACTATTCCCATCGCCAGGCTCACGGGACGAGGATGTCCGACGATTTTGTGCCGATGGTTGGGCAAATCTACAGAGGAGGAACAATTTTATCCACCGGAGTCTTTGAGGATGGGGGAACACGAAACAATTCTGACTACAAAAGCGATAGTTTCTGGGCGAAGCTTGGCTTCGAACCTTCAGCAAACTCTGAGTATTTTGTCAACTTTTATTATATTGACAGAGAAAAAGGTGCCCCAGCCGCCATCGACAGGAATCAAGCAAACACGGCAAGAATTGTGGGCGGCGTTGTGACCAGTGCGGCGTTCACCCAGTTTGCTCGAATTCCCGTATATGATGATTGGGGGATAGACCTGAGCGGGCAACAGAAGATCTCCGACAAAATGACACTGAAAGGCAAGCTCTTCTACCACGACCATGTCGATGACTATGTTTCCTACAAAGATAACAGTTTCAGCGAGATTTACTCAATCAGCAGATACAAGGACTACATGGTGGGAGGCGCTCTGATCAGCGAAGTCAAGCCAGCAAGTTGGGACACCTTGCGTTTGTCCATTAACTATCGGGGCGACTCTCACAAAGAAAGAGCCGACTCCTATATACCCTTTTCCAACTTTTTCTCTTACACCGGTTCGGTCGGAATGGAAAATGAATTTAATCCGACAAAAAGTTTCTCGGTGGTTGTCGGAGGAAGCTACGACTGGTTCCACGTAACGCAGGCAACTAAATCACTTGACGGCACTTCAGTGCTCAATTTAGTGGACCTCGACAAACCCAAAACGATGGATTCCTTCAATCCAATGATCGGGGCGACATACGCCTTTGCCGACACGACAAAGCTCTTTGCCTCGGTAGCAAGGAAGACCCGCTTCCCCACTCTCGGCAACCTTTTCTCCAGCACACCCAGCTCCGGTTCAAACGTGAACCTCAAAGCGGAAAATGCGATCAATTCGACGGTAGGTGTATCGCGCTCCTTTGGAAAATTGATGTGGAGTGAACTGGCTTTCTTCTATAATAACATCTCGGATTTGATTTCGCGAGACGGTTCCGGACTCGACTCAACCTACCGAAATATCGCAAGTGTCGAGATGTATGGCATAGAAGTAAACACGGAGTTATATCCACTGAAGGATCTGGTTGTTCGGCTCGGGTATACGTATAACCATGCCAGCGACCAAAGTGATGTAAAACCGGTCGTAGACGGCAAAACGATCGATCAGGTAACTAACGTGCCCGAACATAAATTGGACATGGGAGTTCAGTATACCGTCCCGTATCTAAAAACATGCCTTGACCTCAACGGAATACTCTACAGTAATTCTTTCTCCCAGCTTCCCACAGTCAATAGGCCGACCCAGGATACGATTAATCTGCCAGGTTACTTTGTTCTTAATGCCCGTGTTTCTCAGAAATTTCTCAAATATTTTGAAGCATTTCTGTCAGTCAACAACATTTTCGATCGGGATTATACACAAGAGTCGGGCAGCACTGCATCAGGCGCGGTTTCCAGAACGATTACCGAACCCGGCTTCCCGGCACCTGGCCGCAACATATTTGGTGGCATTACCGCCAAATTTTAGAACTCATGCAGCTAGCTACTAACAGGTTTGGGCAAGTATAAAAGTATTAGTTCCAATGCTTGCCCTAGGATCACTCCTCGCATGGTGTAATTTGGCTGCCGGCATATAAACCGGCAGCCTTCTTTTTTTCACAAGCAGCAAAGATACATGTTTCTCCTTATCGTGAAAACAGCAACTCACCTCTTGAATCTCCTACAGCGAGGATTCAATTATGGTTTTTCCGGAGTATTACAGAATGATTTCACTATTGGAGAACACCGTATACTATGTTACATTACGCATAGTTATTCACTCAAACGCAGAGAGGAGCTGGTTTTATTATGGAATGGCTGAAAGTGATTATTGATTATGGGATTATCTGGCTGCTCGTCCTGTTGAGCATTGTGGCCGTAGCTTGCGCCATCGAAAGAAATATGGTGTTCAAAAGAATTCGCCTGCAGGACTTCAGCGACAAAAAGAGCCTGGAATTGGAACTTACGAAAAAGCTCCACATCATCGCGACAATCGGCAGCAACGCACCCTATTTAGGTCTGCTTGGAACAGTTCTCGGCATCATGCTCACCTTTTACAGCATGGGAAGCGAAGGTTTCATGGATACCGGCAAGATCATGATGGGGCTGGCGCTTGCTCTCAAGGCAACCGCGGTCGGTCTTTTGGTGGCTATTCCTTCGGTCGTCCTTTATAACCTCCTCTTGAGGAAGGCAAAAGTACTCATTCTGCGCTGGGAGATCATGAATGGAAGAGAAAGAGTTTGATTACATCAATGTTATCCCGTTCGTGGATATCATGCTGGTCCTGTTGACTATCGTGCTGACAACCTCCACCTTTATCGCCACCGGAGGCATACCGGTAAACCTTCCGAAGGCATCGAAACACCAGGAACAGCCGCTGAAAGTCCGGACGATCGAAATCGACAAGCAGGGCTCTATCTTTTTCAATGGAAGGCCTGTCACGCTTCAGAGCCTCCTGACTGCCATTCATTCCCTTGACCGGAGCACGCCCTTCCTGATCAGGGCAGACAAAGAGCTAGCGCTCCAGAATTTCGTCGACGTACTCGACGGCGTCAAGAATGCCGGTTTCCGACAGGTGAGCCTCCAGACTGAGATGAAAAAATGAATTGCCGCACCAAAGCCATGACAATTTCGCTGCTGCTCCATGGAGCAGCTCTCTCCCTGGTATTTGCCCTGAACAGTTCGCTTGCCAAGGAGGACAAGCCGATTGTAATCGATTTCACCCTCGTTGAGCCAAGCGCTCCACCGGCACCGGCTGCCCATGTTCCACAAAAAAAGGCGGAAACACCAGTCATTGCAAAAACTCTTCCGCAGCCCACTCCACCGAAACAGAAGGTCACCCCCCCGGCACCGGCCGTGGAACCGGGAGGCCCAGTTCCGATAGTAGCAAAACCGAGAGAATCCCTCCCGTCACCACCGGAACAGACGGCAGCTGCCACGGCAACGAACAGTGTCCCGGGAGGGACCGGCACGACAGGCACGTCCCGAACGGCAGGAATGAGTCAAGGAGAAACTGCGGAGCTGCTCTCAAAAAAGTACCGGGCGGAAAACTTCGCCTATATAAAGAAAATTATAGAGAAGAATCTGGACTACCCTAGTCGTGCCCAACGAATGGGCTGGACAGGAAATTGTGTAATTTCTTTCGTCGTCCAGGTAAACGGCCATGTAACGGATATTCGGATCCTGAAAAGCACGGGATATGGCATTCTTGACGACAATGTCATCGAGACGATAAAAAAAACCGAGCCATTCCCCAGGCCTCCGATCAAAGCTGAGTTGAAGATACCCATTTCCTACCAAATCGAATAACTTCATCCATGGAACCTTACATAGTTTCCGTCCGGAAAGTCTCGGCAGGGGCCGGACTGGAACTTCCCCGAAGCCTCTCGTAATCGGTCATCACCCGTTACACAGATCAGTTATCTTGCTGGTTTCAGGTGGTTTTCTTGCTGTCGCCATCGTGCAATGAAGCCGTACGAGAGTCTCCGTGAAAGCCCCAGCCCTCCAAGGAACAGCGCTGTCTCAAGGTTTCCGCATAAAAACTGAATAGCTAGTAATTCCAGCAAGATTTGACTGATTGCGTGAAGGCCTCCCTTCAATTCCCTGCGCTTGATGGACCCGCCAAATGTCGTCATACCTGCGTCGGCGGGTATGACTGACTACTTGCAACAATAGTGATTTTCTGGATTCCCACTTTTGCGGGAAAGACGGAAGTGAGAGTTCTGCTGCTTTTTGCGAAAGCATCATACGTGACGTCTTGACCCTGTATTATTGTACATTTGAGATGTTACCCTTGAACTTCGCTATATAATTTGATATACAGCTGTTACAAAAAATTATTAAAAGACCTGACTTGTAAACCATTCTTAACATTAGTGTTTTTTCTAGTTCACAACTAGTTGATATGGAGAAAAATAATGGGAATTACACGGGAGGAACATTCATGATTCATCGAAAAAAAGTATTATATGCGGCACGTTGCCTATCCTTGGCGGCAATGCTGCCACTGTTGTACACCGGAGCGTCCTACTCTGCTGAAAACAGCGATGAAACTTTCAACCTGGGAGAAGTCGTGGTTACGGCCAAAACAGGCGGGGTCGAGGCTACGCAGGTCGTCCATGAAGTTACCGCGGAAGACATCCAAGCCAAGAATGCAAGGACCCTGAATGAAGCTATCGATCTGCTACCTGGGTTGAATGTCAGAAACGGCGCAGATGGGACGCCCCGAATCGACATCAGAGGGCTCCGCACACGCCACATCGTCCTGATGCTGGACGGAATTCCGATGAACTCCGCCGTGGATCAGCAGTTCGATCCCACCACCATCCCGGTTGAGAATATCGCAAAAATCAAGCTGACCACAGGCCCCAGCTCGGTCCTGTATGGACAGGGTGGACTCGCCGGAGTAATCAATATCATCACCAAAAAGGGAACCAAGGATGTACGAGGCGGCGTCTCGTATGAAGCCGGTGACCGGCAGAATTATCTGGTACGTGCAAATGTAGGCGGGAGCAAAGACAGACTCGATTTTTTCCTGAGCGGCAGCGCCTACAATGCGACCAGCTTCCCCCTTTCCAACGACTTCGTGGCGACCACGGAGCAAGGTTCGGGATATCGCAGCAACAGTAACCACGAACGGAACAACATCTTCGGCAACCTCGGTTTTCAGGCAACCAAGGACCTGAATCTCGCCCTTACGATAAACTATTTTCAAGGATCTTTCGATAAACCATCTGGCATTACCCCGGCCAATCTGGTAGCTAGAACCAATAGGACTATTCAACAAAACTTGGCTGCAGGCCTTGACATATTTGCTTCAAGACCCAAGTATCAAAGCGTGAAGAATCGTGAAGGATTTTCGGCCCAGGTAGCAGGTGATTATAGCCCGTCAGGACCATTCAGTCTCAGGACTTGGGCATTTCACAACAGACTGGATCAGAACGAACTTGAATATGCGAACCAGACACACACCTCAACCACCAGTGAAATCAACGTTAGATCAAGAATACAAGGTCTTTCTGTACAGCCCAAATATGACTTAGGTCGAGCAGGAGTAGTCACTGCAGGCGTAGCTGTAGAAAGTGATAGCTGGGAGAATAGGGTTATTATTGGAAATGCCATCGATCTAAAAAAAGGCTTCGATATTTACTCTCTATCGGCACAGTATGAGGTTGAACCGGTAAAAAACCTTGGGCTGGTTTTCGGCTACGGTCATTACTGGCAGAACAGGTCTGAGATGTCCGATAACGACTTCAGCGTTATGGCCGGCATTCACTATGACCTCTTTACGGATACCCGGCTCAAAGCTGCCTTCCAAAGAAACATCCGCTTCCCGACCCTTGAGCAACTCTATGATGCAAGTGCCGGCAATACCGATTTGAAGACCGAGCGTTCCTATCAGTATGAGGTCGGTGTGGAACAGAAACTTCCCGGAAAATCCCTTCTCAGCCTGACCGGTTTCAGGACTGACGCCAAGGACTTCATCGAGAAAGACATCGATGACGTCAACCAAAACTTTGAGGAATACCGCTTCTATGGCTTTGAAGTGGCCGCAACGACCCGTTTTATCGAAAATCTGGTCCTGCGCGCAAGCTACAGCTACCTGGATTCACAGGACAAGTCGGCTAATGCCACCAAAGACGAGTTGCAATATCGCCCCAAAAACAAGGCAACCTTTGAAGGGTGGTATGACTTCGCCTTCGGTCTGACACCCTATGTGTCCGTGCAGTATATTGGCGATCAGGTCACCTACGATAGAATTGAGGGAACAATAGCCTACAAATTGAAGGACTTCACCCTCGTCAACGTCAAACTCAACCAAAAGGTGCTGAATAACCGGATGAATGTCTACTTCGGGGTAAACAACCTATTTGACGAAAACTATGAAACCAGCTACGGCTTCCCCCAGGCTGGCAGATTCATCTATGGCGGCATCGGACTGAGCATCTAACAGTTCTTTTCTCCTTCGACAGAAAGGCGAGGATTCCTCCGAATTCTCGCCTTTCTGTCATTACCGCCAGAAATTTTCCAAGGAAAATTATGATTTCGGTACACGACCTCTCCTACACTTACCCCGAGCAGGATTCACCCGCTCTTTGCGACATTTCACTCCAGGTCGCTCCCGGAGAATGCATCTGCATAGCCGGCCATTCCGGCTGCGGCAAGACGACGCTGCTGCTTGCGCTGAAAGGACTCCTTCCGGAAGGGGAACAGAGTGGAAGTATTCGCTCAGGGGGAAATGCCCTGACTCGCGAGGAGATCCTCTCCGGCTTCGGGCTGGTATTCCAGAATGCCGAGTCGCAACTGCTCTGCTCCACGGTTTTTGACGAAGTTGCCTTCGGCCCCGAAAACCTCTGTATTCCCCCTGCCGAGATCAACCAGCGGATCATCGACGCCCTGTCAGACGTAAATCTCCTGGAACTTGGCAACCGGAACGTCGAGCGCTTTTCGGCCGGGCAGAAACAGCGGCTCTGTATTGCCTCGGTTCTCTCCATGCAACCTGGGTTCATCCTCTTGGATGAACCGACCTCACAGCTCGACAACAAGGGCAGAAACGATCTCCTCACTGTCCTCCAGCAGCTGAAAAAGCAGGGGATCTCAATACTCATCGCCGAACACAACATCCAGCCCTTTGTCGCCATCATCGATCGCTATTATCTCATGGCGGACGGAAGGATTACCGGAGTCCAGGACCAACCTCCCGACGAGTACCGCTCTGGGCTGCGTAGCAGTATTCCGCATGCAGAACGCCGAGGGAAAAAGCCCGGTGAAGAAACGCTGGTCTCCGCTGAAAACCTCTCCGTTTCCTATCCGGGCTGCAGTAATATTCTGTCTGATTGTACCCTTGAGATAGGCGTCGGGGAACTTCTGCACCTTTATGGAGAAAACGGCTGCGGCAAATCCACTCTCCTCAAAACCATCGCCGGGGCCATCCAGGCCGACTCAGGAAGCCTGGCCATTTGCGGGAGAAATCTTCCCAAAGCCGGAGAATTACTGGGTACAGTAGCTCTCCTCTTCCAAAATCCACAGCGTCAGCTTTTCGAGGATACCGTTCGGGACGAAGTGGCGTTTACTCTGAAGAGATTGAAGATTCCGGTTAACGAAATTGAGCGCCGCGTCGAATCAGCCCTCACCCTCAGTGAGGCTCTGCATCTCGTAGACCGGCTGCCGCTCACCCTCAGTTTTGGCGAGCAGCACCGGGTCGCACTCGCCTCCGTGATTGCGCCGGAGCCGAAACTCCTTCTGCTGGACGAGCCGTTCGCGGGACTTGACCCGCTGCAGAGACTGCGCCTGTTGAAAATTCTCAGCCGACTCCGGGATGAGAAAGGTACAGCTATCATCATAGCATCTCATGACCCGCTCCCGGATCCCGATTGGGCCGACAGGGTAATCACCATGCAAAACGGCAGGATCATTTCCCCGGAGGCCGCACTCTGATGAGAAGAAGAATGACGGGCAGCGATTATGCCTGCCAATATCGGGCCGTGGACTCCCCGGTACATAGACTTTCGGCAGGCTGGAAAATGCTCATCAGTGCCGCGCTCAGCATCTGGATTCTGGTGGTGCGCGAGCCCCAGCCCCTGCTCCTGGCAACAGCAGCATGCTTTCTCTATTATTTTTTTGCGCGTCTCACCCTGGCAGACCTCTGGCGTGATATCCGTTTTTTCCTGTTCCAGTTCATCATTCTGCTTTCGCTGTACCTCTACAAATTGGGCTATCCCGAGGGTGTCTGGCCCGGGGTCAGAACTTCGATCCAGATCGTTCTCTTCTTCATCCCCGGCATCGTGTTTCTCCGGACGACGCAGGTTTCGAGCATGATGAAGGGGCTGCGTGGCTTCGTGCCCTATCGGATCCTCTTCCTCCTTTTCACCTCACTGCGTTTCGTACCGTTCTTTGCCCGAGAGATGCAGGAGATATTCATGGCCCAGAAACTTCGCGGCGCCCGTCTCTCGCCTCAGGACATACGACGACCCGTTTTCTGGAGGGATATCTTCTCCTGCATCATCATACCGCTTCTCGTCAGAGCGCTGAAAACTGCCGACGAGGCTGCCCTCTCCGCGGAAGCACGGGGCATGGGGGCACATCCGAGACGAACGTATTATGATGTCCAGGAGCTGGAAAAGATTCTTGCCTCGAAGGAAAAAACCATTCAGCCCACTGGCAAGTAAAGGTGGCTGCCCTGAATACTACGCAGGGAAACAAACACGGAAAAGAAAGTTGAGAGTGCAATGAAAAACGACGTAAAATTTCTCTGGAACCGGTTTTCCATGCGGGAAGCTCTGCTGCTGGGTTTCTGCGCCACCTTCATCGTATTGACCAAGGCAACGCTGCGGATGAAACTGGGGATTTCCGGTCACTCCATGTTCTTCATGACTTTCTTCCTGCTGCTTGCCCGCGGCATCGTTCCGAAAACCGGTGCGGCAACCCTGGTTGGACTGCTGGCCGGTGCGATCAGCATTGCTCTGGGCCTCGCACACAAAGGTCCGATAATCATGCTGAACTTTGTCTTCCCGGCACTTGTTATTGATTCGGCCGGCATTTTCCTGCCCCGCTTCGCCTCGTGTTTCCTGCCCTGCCTCATCATCGGCAGCATGGCAGCGGCAACCAAAGGAGTAGCTGAAGGTATCGTCTTGTTTTTCACCGGCGCCTCGATTGATATAATTCTCCTGAGGGCACTAATCGAAGGGGCCTGGGCGGCCTTTTTCGGAATGCTCGGCTCCTTGCCGGTACCGGCAATCATCCGAAAACTGCGCACCAACCGGCTGATCCCTGCCCCCGGAAACGGCAAAGGACGAGCTTCATCAGCAGAGTAAACCTGTCCGGCAAGATACTCCCTTTGTTTGAGACAACAGTGCAAGCCAGACAGAACCGTATTTAGTGCGCGGAATGAACGAGCGGCAGCGGGTCAGAAGAGCCCGATAGTATGAAGAAAAATGATAGCCACGAGGACAGGTGAAACGTATTTTATGAGGAAATGCCAGATCTGATAGAAGTGGAAATGGACCTCACCCTTTTCGACCTCGCTCTTCGCCACCCGGGTCGTAAGGACCCAGCCGGTAAAAATCGTTATGAGGAGTCCGCCGAGGGGCAGGAGATAGTTGCTCGCCAGGAAGTCGATGGAATCGAGAAAGTTTCGGTCACCAATGAGGTGAAGATCTTTCAACAGGTTATTGGAAAGTGCCGAAGGAACACCGAGCAGGAAGATAAGGAACCCGATGAGCAAGGTCGCTTTGTTTCTGCTCCATTTCTGTTCATCGCAATAATAGGCAACAACCACTTCCAGCAGGGAAATTGCCGAAGTAAGCGCAGCAAAAACAAGAAGCAGAAAAAACAGAACCGCAAACATGCTCCCCGCCGGCATCCGGCTGAAAACAATCGGCAGGGTCTTGAATACCAGTCCGGGTCCGCCGGCAGGCTGCATCCCGTAGGTGAAAACAATGGGAAAAATGGCAATTCCCGCAAGCAAGGCAACACAGGTATCCATACAGGACACCGAAAAGGCCGCAGTCGGCAGATTGGTTTTTTCATCCGCATAACTTCCGTAGGTAAGCATGGCCCCCATGCCAAGGCTGAGGCTGAAAAGGGCATGCCCCAGCGCCTCCAGCATGCTCTGGGCATCAAGCTTCGACCATTCGGGGTAAAAGAGAAAACGGAGTGCTGTCGGACCGCCCGGCGAAAATATTCCGTAGCCAGCCAGAACAACGAGGATCAGGAAAAGGATCGGCATCATAACCTTATTGGCCCTCTCGAGCCCTTTGCTTACGCCTCCAAGAACAATCCCTATCACCGAAGCCATGAACACCGACTGCCAGAAGAGCTGTCGCAGGTCTGATGATAAGAGTTCGCTAAAAAGTTCAGGCACTTTCAATGCATGCTGACTACTGAAAGTCCCCTGGAGGGCAAACCAGAGGTAATTCACCGCCCAACCGGCAACAACCGAGTAGTAGGATAGGATCACAAAGCCCGCAATTACCCCGAGCCAACCAACCGCGGTCCAAGGTCCGCCCCTCAGGGATTTGAAAGCTCCGACCGGGTTCTTGTGGGTATGCCGGCCGATAATCATCTCACCAAGCATTAACGGGATCCCAACAGCAAAAATGCAGAAGATATAGAAGAGGACAAAGGCCCCGCCACCATGCATCCCGGTGATATAGGGAAACTTCCAGATATTGCCAAGTCCCACGGCCGACCCTGCGGAAGCCATAATGAATCCGAGGCGACTGGACCAGAGACCTCGTTTTTGCTTGGTTTTATGTGGGGCCGACATACGAACCTCCTGTCTTGCTTGGCATCATCTACAGGTCGGTAAAAACCGCGGGATACTGTAGCAAAGACAGGCTCGGAGTAAAAGGAAAAAGTCAGGTGGAAACTGACAGGAAGGGCTCTCAATTCATGACCGGAAAAGCAAAACAGCGGGCTGAGCATCTCAGGCAACCTTCCCCTGCGCCAGACAACGCTCAAAGGCTTCGAGAATAACAGGATCAAATTGACTTCGGGAAAATTGTTCCATGATATTCAGCACCGTGTCCGAAGGCATGCCTTTCCGGTATGGCCTGTCGGAGGTCATGGCGTCATATGAATCGGCAACGGCCAGTATCCGTGCCTCGATGGGAATTTGTTCCGCAGAGATGCCATCGGGGTAGCCCTTCCCGTCGTACCATTCGTGGTGATACCGTATCCAGGTAACGATCTCCTTGAATTCGGCTATCATTGACAGGATTTCCGCACCCTTGGCCGGATGCTCCTTGATCTTTTCGTATTCTTCGGGCTGGAGCACTCCCGGCTTCCGCAGGATACTCTCCGGGGTTCCGATTTTCCCGATGTCATGGAGCAGCGAGGCAAGCTCCAGTTTCTTGACCCGGTCCTTCGGCATTCCCAACTCATTGCTGATTGCCACGGAAAGTTCCGCCACACGGCGGGAATGTCCGTATGTGTAGGGGTCTTTCGCATCAATGGCCGTTGCCAAAGCTTCGACAGTGCTCAGAAAAAGCTTGTTGATATCCTCATAGAGATTGGCCTTCTGCAAGGCTGATGAAACCTCGGAAGCAAAGATTCCCATTAACTGGAGTTCCTGCGACCAGAACTCCTCTCCCGAAAGCTTGTCCGTTGCAATCAGCATCCCCACTGGCTTTGTGTCGGCAATCAGCGGAACACAAAGCACACTTTTTGCTGGAAACGGAAGCGTTAATCTGCCATCAATGGCAATATCACAGACCGTTACCGGTTCTCTCTGGCGGAAGACGTGCCCGATCAGCCCCTCAGTATTGGGAACCCGGTAGCCGAGGATCGACTCCTCGTCCCTGCCGATGGCAAAGCGGGTAAAAAGTTCCTGCCGCTCCACGTCGAGAAGCATAATAAATAAAGTGGTCACGGAAAGGATCTTGTCGGCTTCTTCGAGAACCAACTGGCAGATCCTTTCACTATTCATCTCATTTCCAAGCATTCCCGATATCTTCTGAATAAGGGAGAGCTCATCATAGACTCTGACGATCTCCGAGGAGAGGTTCTCAATTTCCCCTTCGAGACCGAGAAACGATTCCAGAGAACGGGCAATCCCCGGAGCGATCTCTGCCCCATTTGCCGATTCAAGACCCATTTCGAGCATGCCGACTTTTTTCTCTTTGAAATACAAGGGTTCCGAGCAAACCAATTTCCCGCCCCTGCATGCTGAAGAGTTGAAGGATTTCCGGTCACGGCAGTTCGACCCTGCACTCATCAGCACCTTACCCTGGGTATCCAGAATAAGGAGGGGGGCTCCGAAGCCCACTGAGAGATTAGTCAGGGCCTCTTCAATTTTTCGCCGCGATATGTTCCGCAAAAGATTATCCATGCCAGGCTCCGCTTAAAATTTCAGGGTTACTCCAGGCCCTTCGAGTACTCTTTCTCGATTTCTCCTACCAGCTTGTAAAGGCTTTTCGATTCCGCCTTGCGGCCCGCAGGACTCATCGTAACCGGTTTAACATACTTGTTCAAAGCTGCCCCAAGAATCAGAAAAGTAGGAACATTCCCTGTCCGTGGAGAAGACCTGACCCCTGTTAAAATCTCCTCAAGCCGTTCTTTGACAAAAGAGCCGATAAATACGGCACCGGGATTCGCGCTTTTACAGCTCTCGACAGCCAGAGGTCCTTCATGAAAAAGAACCGACTCATATCCGGCTGCACCGAGAATGACCTGCAGGGTCCTTGACTCATCCCTGTCAGGAGAAACAATCATCACGGGCTCTGCCTTCACCTGATAACTTTTCAGGAGTGCTTGAATCTCGTATTTATCGAAGGGTTTTGATACATATCCGTGCACCGCCAGAGCCGGTTCATCACCGGCGTGAATGTGAATTGTTGTCAGCAGGATCCTGATCCCTGCCTCCCTGGCCAAACGAATCAGAGTTTCCAACTGTTCCCAATCATCCGGAATCTCAGTGACAATAAGTCCCGGACGCATCGTCCCGATGATATCGCACGCCCGGGCGGGAGTGTCCGCTCCAAGGGTATGGTAGCCGACCTCCTCCAGCTTCTTCCTGAGACAGCGCCGGCTCACGGTGTCATAGGTCACAACAAGGATTGGCTTGTAGTGCACAATCGCCCGATCCTGCATTCCGTGATCGAACTGCTCAATACCCGAGACCGGCTTTGATGCAACCGGCACGGTAAAGAAAAAGGTGCTCCCCTTGCCGAGTTCGCTTTCAACCCAGATCCTGCCGCCATGAAATTCCACTATCCCCTTTGATATGCTCAGGCCTAGCCCAGAGCCTTTCGGACGATTCACGCCATGCTCCGCGATCCTGGTGAACGGCTCGAATATCAGCTCGCGTTCTTCAGCAAAGATACCCTCACCCGTATCCGAAACATAAAACTCCACAAAACCTTCCTTCGATTGTGCACCAAGCGTAATTGTGCCTTCCCGGGTAAATTTAACAGCATTATTGAGAAGATTCACCATAACCTGGATAAGCTGATTTTTCTCTCCACTGACATCCGGCAGGGCTGCATTTTTCTCCAGGATCAGCTCCAATCCCTGTTCCATTGCCATGGGACGTATGATCCTTTCGCTCTCCGAAAGCAGTTCCGTGGGATCGAGTGAAGAAAAATCAGTTCCCAGCTTTCCCGATCCGATTCGAATCAGATCGAGAACCTCGGTGGCAAAAGCTGACATTCGCACACTTTCCCCATTTATTGTCTGGAGAAATTCTCTTTGCGTCTCTGCATCAATGTCATCGTAGTTCAATAGTATCTCGGAGTATGAACGGATGGACGAAAGAGGTGTCCGCAGTTCATGGGAAACATTTGAGATAAAATCAGTTTTGGTTTTATCGTATTCCTGAAGTTTCTTGTGTGCTTCTGACAAAGCGTCCAGAGCGGTCTGAAGGTTCATGTTTTTATGGTTAAGTGCCTCACTCAAACCATGAAAAGTTGAAATGGCATTTTCATAGTGGAACCGCTCCTGATAGATGCGCTTGGAAATGAACCCCCCTGCCAAGGTGCAAAAAAAGAAAGCAGAGATTTCGGCAAGCACTTGAGAAAGATGGATTTGCGCGGAAGGGCTGAAGAGGTACATCAGAGGGAATAGGATCGTGAAGGTAAGGCCTGCGAAATAAAGGTCCCGTGAGGAAAAATAGAGCGAAAAAACTGCAATAACAGGAAAAAACAGAAACCGTACGGGACTTTCCGCCCCACCACTCACAAAGCATACAGGAAGCAGAGAAAGAATGGAAAGATACAGAATACTTGCTCGAAGCCATAATTTCATAGGGTTTAGCTCCCGAGAATGTCCTTGACCATTTTCAGGACCTCTTTGGGACTGAAGGGCTTGTTTATGAAACTGTCTGCCCCGCTGGAAATACTCAGTTCGCGATCCAGTTCCTGCCCCTTGCAGGTGAGTATAATAATATATATGTCCTTCAGTTGCTCGTCCTGCTTAATCGTTCTGCATACCTCGTCCCCCGTCATCTTCGGCATGATCAGGTCAAGAAAGACGATTTTCGGTTTCGTCTCTTTGATCTTTAGCAAGGCTGCAGCACCGTTAGACGCGGTCTCAACGGCATAGCCATCTCTTTCAAAGACAAAGCTGAGGGCCCTGACGATATGAGGTTCATCATCTGCGATAAAAATGTCGATACCGGCCATCGTTCACCCTGAGTAAAAACTTTCGTCACTATCTTGCCTGGAAGTATACATCATATCAAAGATATTGCCTCTTATTGCCAAGTACTCCGGGAATCCTTTTTCTTTGGGAAAGGTTCAAGAGACAAGGAGTTTGTGGCAGGGCACTCCCTGACATACTTACACTTTTAAAATAGTATTCTTATTGATCATACCGGGTCCCGGGGAAAAATCAAAGAGCTGCCCTGTTGAAAATATTTTTCTTGCCATTTGTAAAATATTCCCGTAGTGTACTCAGTTGACTGAACAACGCATTGACGGAACACCCCTCTTATTTCAATTTTCACAGGTAACCCGTCCAAGCTTCATCGATCACTGACCCCCCCACTGCTTCTAGTCTTTTTCCTGTGGCGCAGTAAATACGGTTGGCGACGATATTTCAGAAGCCAGTCAGTATGTGCTGCCACCGTTTCCCTTTTCAGCGCACTTGTGTGCCCTGCGGTGTCTCACGAAACCCTATTCAGGGCTTTCCGTCCGGAATCATCTTGTCCCCGGCGCGGCGAATGGCGTTGTACGCCGAATGCACGCGGACAGTGGATATTCCATACACCGGGAAACCGAAAGGAAGAAGAATGACCTTTGCAAAGTTTGACCTCGCATCAAAAATCAGCCAAGCCATAACCGAATGCGGCTATGAGACACCCACTCCGATCCAGTCCCAGGCAATTCCCATGGCTCTGAGCGGCCGGGACATACTTGCCTCCGCCCAGACCGGAACAGGCAAAACCGCGGCATTTGTACTACCGGCTCTCCAACTCCTCACGAACCGCTCGACCCTGAGAGGGATTGGTCCCCGTATCCTGATACTTACGCCCACCCGTGAATTGGCAAAACAAATTACCGATGCAGTCCGTATCTACGGTCGCCATATGCATGTCAAGTCCGGCGTAATCCTCGGCGGCATGCCGTACCGGGAGCAACTTCGCCTGCTCTCAACCCCGGTTGATATCATCGTTGCCACACCAGGACGCCTGATCGACCACCTGGAACGCGGCAAAATCAACCTTTCCCGCGTCGAAATCCTGGTGCTGGATGAGGCTGATCGCATGCTGGATATGGGCTTCAGCGAAGATGTGGACAAAATCGCCGCTGCCTGCCCGACGGAACGACAGACTCTCATGTTCTCCGCAACCATGGACAGAGAAACGTCCCGACTCGCCGCACGACTTTTGAACAATCCTGAGCGCATTGAAATCGCCCCGGAGAAAATGACTGCCGATCATATCGAACAGCGTCTCCACGTTGCTGACGACCTGTCGCACAAACATAAACTGCTCCGTCACCTCATTGATAACCAGGATGTACGGAAAGCCATCATCTTCTCCGCCACAAAACGTGACACTGATTCACTTGCCGTGGACCTGAGGGCAGAGGGGCATTCCGTGGCCGCACTCCATGGCGACATGACCCAGGGAGCCCGCAACAAGACCATCGAAGCCATGCGTCGCGGCAAGATCAGGCTCCTCGTTGCAACCGATGTTGCCGCACGCGGTCTTGATGTTTCCGGCATCAGCCACGTCATCAATTTTGACCTGCCAAAGGCCGCGGAAGACTACGTCCACCGCATCGGCCGCACCGGACGGGCCGGAGCTTCGGGAATCGCCATTTCCTTTGCCTCGAACAAGGAGTTGAGTTACCTTGAGCGCATCGAAAGATATATCGGAAAAAGCCTCCCCGAGGAACAGATACCGGGACTGGAGCCAATGCGCCCCATGCAGCGCCTTTCCGCCCGGAAGAGTGGCAGTGGAAACACAAACAGCCGTTACGCAGGCAAGCGACCATCCGCTGCCCCCGCCAGGAACGGCAAACCGGGAGCCGCCGGCAAAAAGACCTGGGGCAAACCCAGAAAAGCATCTGGACCTGTCGTTGTCTATCGCCCGGCCGCCTCTGACATGAACTGATACAAGGCCCGGGAAATTCTATAGGGCTCGGCATATCTCATCAATTAAAAAACCCCGCACAGAAAATGTGCGGGGTTTTTTAATCCTCATCGTTCCCGAAACAGGCATCTCAAGTCTTTGCAACCCTCCTTTATTTTTTCAGCACCGGACATCAAACAGACGCAATATTTCCCTTGACACCTCTAGACGACCGGTCTATTTTTACCAAATGGCAGCAAAAGACACCAAAACGGAAATACTGAAAGCAGGGATGAGTATCATATCTCGTCAGGGCTTCAACGCCGCAGGGATTGACGCCATCCTGAAAAAGGCTGAAGTTCCCAAGGGATCTTTCTATCACTACTTTGCCAGCAAAAAGGACTTCGGAATCAAAGTCCTCGATCGATTCGCACGGGGAATCGACAAAATTTTCAGCTCTTTTATGCAAGACCAGTCATTACCGCCCATTGTCCGCCTGAGAAACTGCATAGAGAGCCTTGCCGCCCGGTTTGAAGACAACAACTGCAGCATAGGCTGTCTTGTCGCGAACATGGGACAGGAACTCGCGGACCAGGACGAAGACTTCCGGGAAAATCTTGCGGAAATCTTCAAGACCTGGTGCAGCCATTTCGAGAACTGTCTCCGTGAAGCTCGGGACCGGGGGGAAATACCGGAAGGTATCTCCCCTGAGCACACCGCGCAATTTTTTCTCTCGGGCTTCGAAGGTGCGCTGCTTGTCTCCAAGGTCCTGAAATCTTCGTTACCACTGCGTAATTTTATCAACATTTTTTTTGAACAGGTGCTCCGACAGAAACCCTGAACTCGCGCTTACATTCAAACATCAGAGAGGAACGGCATGGAAAACAAAAAGAATCCGCTACTCGCGGAAATCCCTCCGGAGGAAGAACTCGTTACCTTCACTCTTGAACCAACGACAGAACAGATTTCCCGCCTCTGCACACTCATGCATAATGGCTGTTACGTCAAAGTCGAGTGCGGGAAAACCATGCGCGACCTCCTCTGCGAACAATTTCAAATTCCCTATGAGTACGTCAGGAAAGATATCAAGGTCATCTTTCTGGAATATAGCCCGGTAGATGATATCGAAACTGCAATTATCAAGGATGGGGCAACCCTTGCCCTTTCCGCTGCCATGCCCGGCCTGGTTGGCGCCGCCATGCGAAGGGACGGGGATCTTACCTGGATGCGGTCCGGAATAACCTACCATGAAGGGGAAATCGAACATAAAGAAGGACAGGGACTTATTCAGATAAAACTATTCAATAAGGTTATGGCCGATCTGGGAGAGTCATTCCTGAGACGGGGAGTGTATGTGAAAACAAAGTACCTTTCCGAATTCCTGACAAGATTCACCCCGGAGTTCTGGAGTGATTTCGGAACTATCTCCAAAAACGAGGACACCATTACCAGTCAAGAGCTTATACGCTACGTCAATGATAACTCTCAATGGGTAAAGGTAATCGTCACCTGACCTTGTATTTATCTCGGCAGATTTGACCTTCTGCTCCCTCTAAAGGGACAACGATACCACCATTACTGACGACCATGTGCGAGGCCATCCTCCGCGAAGGTACCTTACGGTGCTTGATACGGCAGACCTTGCCGGAAAACGGCGGGGTCTGTTTTAATTTCTGAGCAGACACTCGAGAGACCTCCCTCCCCTGGATCAGTTTTCTCCCAACCGTTCTTCGCACTCATCTTCCTCCCTGCTAAAACCGTGATTAGTGTCCCGTAACGACCTCGACAGATTACCGCGAAAAGCACCTCTGGGGTTAATTAACGAGCAGTCACACAAGTTTTTTTGGAAAATTCCAAAAAAATCTATATAATGTCAATCTGCTTTACATGAAACAGCAACAATGAAAAGTCTTGCCGGATCACCCATAACAGCAAGATTACCCTGTCGACCACCTACTACGAGACAGACCCTGCCCTATGGACGCAAAGATACTGAGCAGTCTCATAAACAATGCTGCGCTCCTCCTTGCCATGTGCATCGTCTACGATGCCCTGACGACCAAACAGGAAGCCGTCAAGCCAAGGGTGCGCCAGATACTCTCCGGCATGATACTCGGAACAATCTGCATTGCAGTCATGCTGAACCCGCTGCAGTGGCATCAGGGGATTATCTTCGACACCCGTTCCGTTCTGCTCTGCGTTGCCGCACTTTTCTTCGAACCACTTTCAGCACTCATCGCCATTGGCATGGCTGCCGCATACCGCATCCACCTGGGAGGCAATGGCGTCTGGATGGGAGTATCGGTCATAGTTGCCTCCGGAAGCATTGCCATGATCTGGAGAAGAACGAGGAAGTCCGATCTGACGGATATCTCGCTCCAGGAGCTCTACGCTTTGGGCTTGTGCGTTCACTTGGTCACGCTGGGACTTATGGCGCTATTACCGGGGCCACTCATTATGGAGACCCTGGGCAAAATCGGCATACCGGTACTACTAGTCTATCCCGTTGCCACGGCATTGCTGGGAAAGATGATGGCCGGACGTCAGGCACGGAATCTTACAGAATCAGCTCTGAAGGAAAGCGAGGAGCGCTGGCAGTACGCCCTTGAAGGAAGCGGCGATGGGGTGTGGGACAGGGAAATTCGGTCAGGCAAGGTATTTTACTCCGAACAATGGAAGCGCATGCTCGGCTATGAGCGTGATGAGATACCCAACACTCCGGAGGCGTGGAAAGAGCTTGTGCATCCGGAGGACCTGGAAATGGTCCTGGATGAACTGCACCGCCATGAACACGGCGAGACCCAGGAGTACCTCGCCGAATACCGTATCAGATGCAAGGATAAATCCTACAAATGGGTTTTGGCAAGAGGTAAGGTTACGGCACGTGACCCCCACGGTAACGCCCTCCGAATCGTCGGAACGCATACCGATATTACCGACCGCAAACTACTCGAAGCCCAGCTGCGCCAAGCCCAGAAAATGGAGGCTGTGGGACAGTTGGCAGGCGGAATAGCGCACGACTTCAACAATATACTCACCACCATCATCGGTCGAACATACCTGCTCCAAAGCAAGCTGAGCGACCGCGAAGACCTGCTGGTCCATACCGCACAGGTGTCCCTCGCTGCCGAAAGGGCAACTACCCTTACCCAAGGGCTCCTTTCCTTCAGCCGCGAGCAGGTTATGGATCTGCGTCGCATGAGTCTTAACGAAGCTGTTCGAAAAGCCTCAGATATTTTCTCACGCCTGGTAAGGGAAGATATCGAGATGACCATCCAGTTTTCCGAAAAGGATCCGGTGGTATTCGCCGATGAAAGCCAATTGGTCCAGGTTCTCATGAACCTGGTCACCAATGCCCGGGATGCTATCACAGGAACAGGAAAGATAAAAATATCTACCGATGTTGTCATCCTTGACCGACAGCTTCCCATGGCCATCGGTGGATCAGTCCCCCCCGGGACTTATGCCGCCTTTTGCATTACGGATACGGGCTGTGGTATTGATGCCGAAACTCGAATGAAGATTTTCGAGCCATTCTATACAACCAAGGAAGTCGGAAAAGGAACCGGACTCGGCTTGTCTATCGTGTACGGAATCATTCAGCGGCATAACGGCTATATCAACGTCAGTAGCGATCCAGGCAATGGGACGACTTTTTCGGTGTATCTCTCTTCCCTCGAAGAAGGCCCGGATTCTCGTATCGAAACAGATGACTCGGCTTTCCTCAAAGGCAGAGGTACGATCCTCCTTGCTGAGGATGAAGGTTCAGTCCGTCTCATGTTGAAAAGCATTCTCACTGAAAACGGCTTCAAGGTCATTGAGGCGGTGAATGGTGTCGATGCAACTCTCAAGTTTTCCGAAAACCGCCATACGATCGATCTGGTGCTCCTTGATGTAATTATGCCCAGAATGAATGGACGGGAAGCCCGCGAAGAAATCCTGAAAATCCGCCACGACGTGAAGGTTCTTTTCATGAGCGGTTATTCCGGTGACATTCTTGGAGAGGAAACTCTTCGCCAGAAAGGCGTCGGCTTCATCCACAAACCAATCAACCCCCGGGAAATCATCCGTCAACTGCAAGCAACACTGGCAGAGCCGTACTCGGACGAAACTCTTTGAATCAGCGGTTACGGGGCTTTTCAACCTGACTGTCAAAGTTCTTTATCAAGTCAGTCGTTTGATCTGGCAATTAAAATAAACAAAAAGGGGGCTGCGACATGATTCCGCAAGCCCCCCTTCTATTCCATTCCAAACAGAAAGAAAAGTATCTCTCGACCAGCTATTTCCGGTCCTTTCCGAATCTGCCACCACCACCCGGTTTTCCTCTTTGACCTTTTAATGGCCCAACCCGCGGCTTCTGGGGCCGGGCTATGCTCACGGTCATGAGACGGTCACCCAGTAAGGCCCCGTCAAGGGATTCGACTGCCTCCTTGAGATCTTCATCACTTGCCATCCGAACATAGGCACATCCTTTTGAGGCGCCAGTCGCAGGGTCAGTGATAATATGAACCGAAGTGACAGTTCCGGCCACGGCAAACATGCGTCGCAAATCATCTTCTGTTGCATCGTACGGCATATTTCCCACATACAGCTCTTTTGCCATGCAGTTCTCCTTTTGTTTCCTTTGCCGCTTCCATACACGGGAGGGAAAATAAAGTCACCATGGTAATCCGGCAACTATTCTTTTCCCGTTTTGCCAGTATACCTTTCTGCTCATTTCCATGGTAGTAAAAATGCAGCTTTCGCCTTCCGAAGAAATGCTGAGAGTACAAAAATTTTGCAGGGACATATGTCGGAACTTCACAGGCGCGACATTCATCGGGACCGCAGTGCAGATCAGGGGCACTTTCCGCACCTGCTGCGTTGAACTGTGCCGTGTTTTCGCTAGCGCAGGTTCCTCCCCCCGATCCCTTGCGTTTTCCTCTTCTTCAGGCGCGCCATTTTCTTTTGCCGCTTCTCGGCAAGTTCAACCAGAATTTCATGACTCCCGCGCGATTCCTGACCAGGAGCAGGCATGCGCTGAACATAGGAGCCATCAGGCTGCATGTCCCAGGCACTGCGTTTTTCGTTGAGGTGAACATCGAAGAGAGTTCTGATTTCCGCGCGCAGCTTTCGGTCCTCTACCGGAACAACCACCTCAACACGTGCCTCCAGGTTTCTTTTCATGGCATCGGCGGAACCGATAAGATACTGTTCCTTGCCGCCATGGTGGAAATAGTAGATGCGCGAATGCTCGAGAAAACGCCCGACAACGCTGACAACCCGGATGTTTTTCGAAACACCGGGTAATCCGGGGCGCAGCCGGCAGGTATCGCGGATGATGAGATCAACCTTGACCCCCGCCTGAGATGCACGGTAAAGCGCCTGAACAATGTCCGCATCTTCCAACGCATTCATCTTGAATTGGATCAATCCCGGCTTCTTCTCGGAGCTGAGGTGTATCTCTTTTTCAATTCCTGCCAGAAGCGCTTTTTTCAGAAATTTCGGCGCCGGCAGCATCCTCTCGTACTTGCGTCGCGGCGTGTAGCCAGTTGTCAGGTAATTGAAGAGTTCCGTGGCATCCTGGCCGAGTGCCTCGTTGCAGGTCAAGAGACCGAGGTCGGTATAGATGCGCGCCGTAACAGCGTGATAATTCCCTGTTCCGACATGGACATAACGGCGGATGCCGTCATAATCCTGACGAACCACGAGGATCACCTTGCAGTGTGTCTTGAGGCCAACGACACCATACGTAACATGGATGCCCGCCTCCTCCATGCGCGTGGCAAGAACGATGTTTGTTGCCTCGTCAAAACGGGCCTTCAGTTCCACGGCCACCGCCACCTGTTTGCCGTTTTGCGCGGCATGGATCAGGCCGTCGATGATCTTGCTCTGGCGGGAGGTGCGATATAGGGTCATCTTGATGGCACGAACCTTTGGGTCCTCGGCCGCCTCCTGGAGGAAACGCTCCACGGAAGTTGAAAAAGATTCATAGGGATGGTGTAGAAGTAGCGACCCGGCATCCCGGATGATATGAAAGATACTGCGCTGACTCTGGAGCAGCGGATGGTCGATGGGATGATGGGGAGGATCACGCAGTTCCGGATACTCCAGCGACGAAATCTCCATCAGATCGCGCAGTGCCATCATTCCGTCCACCTCGAAAACATCCGAGGCCTCATCAAGCGCCAGTTCCGCAGCCACCATGCCGCGACGTACCGGATCCATTCCTCGCCTGATCTCGAGACGCACAATCGGTGCAAATTTCCGATCCTGCAGCTCAGATTCGATCATGGCCATCAGATCATCGGCCTGCTCCTCATTCTTTTCCGTATTGGCATTACGGGTTACCCGGAAAAACTCGCAGCAGACAACCTGCATCCCCGGGAAAAGCAAGTCCAGGTTGTAGTGCATGAGATCCTCAAGCAGAACGAACCGGTCGGACGATCCGATCCGGATCAGGCGCGAGATCCCTGTACCCACCGGAACCTTGACCCTCGCCAGCGAAACATCTTTTTCCCTTGGGTAGCGCAGTGTCACCAACAGGTTGAGAGAAAGGTTGGAGATAAAGGGGAACGGGTGTGCCGGATCAATGGATTGGGGGGTGATAAGGGGAAAGATATTCCGCAGATAATACTGCCGCAGCTGCTTTTTTTCCGCGGCGGAAAGTTCGGACCAGTCTTGCAGGACTATCCCTTTATTCTTCAACAGTCCCAAAATAATCGGCAACACATCCTGCTTGGCTTTTTCCAGTGCCCGCACCTTTGCATAGCTCTCGTCGATCTGCTGGCGGGGAGTGCGGCCATCAACGGTGAGAATCCTGATTCCCGCACCATGCTGCTGCTTCAGGCCACCGATCCGTTTCATGAAGAATTCGTCAAGATTGGAGCTGACGATCGCAACGAATTTCAGCCGCTCCAGAAGCGGCGTCCTGTCATCCTCGGCCTCGTGTAGTACGCGACGATTGAATTCGAGCCAGGTCAGCTCCCGGTTAAGATAGAGGGAGGGTGCCGATAGTGCCACGGGAGCTGCGGCCGCTTGGCGAACTGAAGACTTGACTCTCTTTTTCAGGCGCACAGGGGCGGTTTTCTTCACTTGTACCGTCTCGCTTTCCCGAACCGCAGCTCCGGTAACGACAGGCAGTATTCCTTCTGGTTCAGACATTTTGTTCTCCGTCATGAGAGATATTGGCTTCAGTATACCACAGAGTGGCAGCGGTGGCGGCTTTGGAACAACATCGGCACCAGGTGAGATCACCCTGCAGACAGGCTAAAGGCAATCTCTCCGCCAGCAGCCTGTTACAGGACCCGGTTCAACACCTGGGAAAGATCATCGATCCGATACGGCTTGATCAGGAAACCGGCAAAACCATAGGCACGGTAGTTGGCCATCACCGGATCATTGGAGTAGCCGCTGGAAACAATAAGCCGTGCCTCCCGGTCAATCTCCATGATTCGCTGTGCAGCTTCAAGTCCGCCCATTTTCCCCGGGATGGTGAGGTCCATAATGACCGCATCAGGCCGCCATCCTTCCATAATCCCTTGACGATACAACTCTATCAGCTCCTCGCCGCCAGCACAGGATTCAACCCGGCAGCCTATCAGCCGCAGCATTTCTTCGGAAAGTTCGCGGATCTGCAGTTCGTCGTCCATTACCAGGATGAAAGCCCCATCGATAGAAACCATAAGGGGTGTCTGGTCCTCCGGAGCAGGTAAAATCCCCTTTTTCTCCAGACAGGCCGGGATATAGATCCTGAAAGTTGTCCCAACTCCGATTTGAGAAGAAACCAGCACCTGTCCCTTATGCTTCCTGACGATGGAGTACAGTGCCGTCAGACCGAGGCCACTGCCCGATTCCTTAGTGGTAAAATAGGGATCGAAAATCTTGTCGAGGTATTCGGGACAGATCCCGATCCCCTGATCAATAACGGAAATCAGCAGGTAGTCTCCCGGGGCCAGGGGAGGCACTTCGACAGCCGAAAGTCGGCAATTATCCACCTCCACCCGGACAGTCCCGCCGTTCGGCATCGCCTGACCGGCATTGATAATAAGATTGTTTAAAACCTGGCAGAGTTGACCCTCGTCTGCCTCCAATGACCAGAGATCGTCAGCCATCGCCAGTTCAAGGGCAACATTAGAGCCGCGCAGGGCAAATGATATCGTGTCCCGCAGAACAGGCCGCAGATCGAAAAGTTTTTTCACCGGCTCACCACCCCGCGAGAACGTAAGCAACTGGCAGGTGAGACCGGTTGTCTGATTGATTGCCTTTTCACAGCGGCTCAGCCTCTCCTGCAACGGATGATCCGTCGGCAACTCTTCCCGCATCATGGAAAGATTTCCCATAATGCCGGTCAGGAGATTATTAAAATCATGGGCGATACCCCCTGCCAGCAGACCGAGGGACTCAAGCTTCTGCGCCTTGACCAGTTCCTCCTGCCTTTTCTTCCGTTCGCTGATATCCCGGGCAACAACCTGCAGAGCCTTTGCGCCGTGATAGGTAAAGGCAACGGACGAGACTTCCACCTGGACCGGCACCCCATCGGCACGGAGAAACACTTCCTCGACAGGAGGATTAAAGCTGTCCTGCTCAAAGGCGTTTTTGATCCGATTCGTGACAAAATCCCGGTAGTCCGGGTGCACGAAATCCAGAGCCTCTCTTCCGTAGAGGTCCTCTGGGTGCTCAACGCCGACCAGTCGTGCCCCGTGGGAATTGGCAAAAACCAGCTTTCCTCCGGTATGAATGTAAATCGCCTCAGGAAACATCTCAACCAAGCCGCGATAGCGGGCCTCACTCTCCCGCAGTTCCTCCTCGGCCCGCTTGCGTTCCGAGATGTCATGATAATAGCCGAATGCCAGTTCCTCCCCTCCGTGGACCAGGTAGTTGGTCGTGACCTCGACCGGCACCAGTTTCCCGGAAGCGACCCGGTGACGCGTCTCGAAGCGCATGGACTGCCCTTCTTTCATCTGTTGAAAGACACGATCGAGGGACGCCATGTCAAAGTCAGGGTCCCAGTCCGGAATCCTTTTCTGCTGCAACTCTTCGAGAGTCATGCCGTAATGGACACAGGCCGCCTGGTTGGCATAGAACATGCGCCAGTCCTGGCGGGGGCTGAGCACATAAACCGGGTCGCGGGAAGTCTCAACAAGTTTTTTAAAAAATGCCACGTCCTCTTCGATTTTTTTCCTCTCGGAAATATCGCGCAGCAACGCAATAACCAGCTCATCACCGTTGATCTCAGCTTTTCGCATACTGATATCGGCCCAGAACAACGTACCAGCCTTTTTCCGGGCAACCCGGTCCAGCAACTGAGGAATCCCTTTGGCTGCCAAGGCCAGCCGTTCCATTGGCTCAGACTCGGAAACGGAACTGTCTTCGGAACATATTTCCCGAAGAGTGAGCGACAGCGCTTCCGTCCGGGAAAAGCCGAAAAGTTCACAGGTAGTGCGATTGACATCGACAATTTTGCCCGTCGCCGGATCCAGGATAAGTACCGCCTCCAGCATATTGTCATAAATTGCCTGAAAACGCTCTTCGCTGGCAGCGACGCGCCGGTTCGCCTTGGTCAGGCGCCTAACATGACGGGCAATCAGATGATAAAGAAGAAACGCGGTTGTCAGGACAAAGAGCAACCCCTTGTAGATAGCGATCCGGGTAATCAGAACCGGGTCATGGATGATCCAGCCAAGCACGGTGTCGGAACAGAGTATCCATAGGCAACCAAAAATGGCATAGACAACCACAATTCGAAACGCTGCCATCCGGTCTGTTCTGGCAGTTTTGTTTTTCACTATTGCTCCTTCTTCAGTGGTAGTTGACCGTCAGCACCCCACCAAAAAGCATTGGCATGGGTGGATCTTTTAGTAGTATATCGGTATTTTTATCAAGAAATGAAATTTAATCTAACAAAATCAGAAATGTGTGCATGAAAAGCAAAAATATCCTTGACAGATTTCAGCAAAAAATAATAACCTGTCTCAACAGTAAAGGGGAGTAGCCATCAGCCGGAGAAAAGGCTGACCCCGAGCCCGTCAATACGACTGAACAGTCCGGGCCGGGGACGATACATCGTCAGCGAGACCTTTATCTAACGCGCACAGCGCCGAGGGTAAAGGTCTTTTTTATTACCCTCGGCTAAATACAGCCGGAGGTATACCACATGATGAATCGTTTTAAAACAACCCTGCTTCTCACCTGCCTCACCCTCCTCATGGTGACCATGGGCAGCGCCATCGGCGGTTCGACCGGCATGGTCTTTGCCTTTCTCATGGCCTGCGCCATGAATTTTTTCTCCTATTGGTTTTCCGACAAAATCGTCCTGAAAATGTACGGCGCCCGCGAAGTGGGCGAAGCCGACCAACCCGCCTTCCATGCAACCGTCCGCAGGCTGGCCACCCAGGCAGGACTTCCCATGCCGCGGGTCTATATCATTCCGTCTGAAAGCCCCAATGCCTTTGCTACCGGAAGAAACCCCGAGCATGCAGCCGTGGCGGCCACGGAAGGGATCCTGCGCATCCTCAACCAGGAAGAATTGGAAGGGGTCATGGCCCATGAACTGGCCCACGTTAAGAACCGGGACATTCTCGTCTCCACCATCGCCGCCACCTTTGCCGGAGCGATTTCCATGCTCGGCAGCATGCTCCAGTGGGGAGCGATTCTCGGCGGCGGCAGAAGCAGCGAAGACGGTGGAGATTCCGGAGGCCTGCTCGGTTCCCTGGCCCTGGCGATCGTTGCGCCGATCGCCGCGATGCTGGTACAGATGGCCGTTTCCCGATCGCGTGAATATCTGGCCGACGAAACCGGCGCCAGAATCTGCGGCCGTCCGCTCGCTTTGGCTAATGCCCTGCGGAAACTGCATACGGCAACCCGCATCATGCCGATGGCCGAAGCACGGCCCGCCTCTGCCCATCTCTTTATCGTCAATCCACTGACCAGCGGCGGACTCGCCTCACTTTTCTCCACCCATCCGCCCATGGAGGAACGGGTCGCCCGGCTCGAACGGATGAGCAGCAGCGTATCGTAGAAATCCGGCAACGGCCTTTCCGCAGGAAGAAAAGGATCCGCAATCCGACAGAACCGGAACCGACGGTATACTATCAGTTAGCACCGCGCGTCAGCGCTTAAAAACCACTCAAGAGGAGGTTGTCATGAAATCAAGCACCAGTGCACAGAAGCTTGCAGAAAAAATCAACAAAGCAATTGAGGACCACGTACTGACCAATGCTGAATACGAAGAGATTTTGCAGATCGCCGATGAAGACGGCATCATCGACCCTGAAGAAAGGGCTTTGCTTGGTCAACTCAAGGAAATGATCGTGGATAAAACCGTAAAACGTGTTGCGGAGTAAACGCGGCCCTGTCGGCCGCTAACGGAACAGCGCCACCCGGTATCGTAGCAGAAAGGGAGGATTCCATGGAAACTGAACAGCACCCCTGGCATGCGCACTCCGCAGAGGAGATTCTGCGAGTGCAAGCCACCCGGCCCGAGGGTCTCTCCAGCGAAGAGGCCGATGAGCGGCGGAAAAATTACGGCACAAATGAGCTGCTGCAGAAAAACGGGGACAGCCCCTGGCGCATTTTCTGGCGGCAGCTGAATAATCCCATCGGCTGGCTCCTCATTGCAGCCGGATTCCTGTCGCTGCTGCTGGGCAAAAATACCGATGCCTCCGTGGTCTTCGGCGCGGTACTGATCAATTCACTCATCGGCTTCATCCAGGAATACCGTGCCGGCAAGGCGATCGAGGAACTTGCCGCCATGGTTCCTGAATCAGCCGCGGTCTTCCGGGACGGGGTTCCGCTCACGGTTCCGGCCCGGGAAATAGTCCCGGGTGACATCGTCACCCTGCAGAGCGGCGACAAGGTTCCGGCCGACCTGCGTCTTATCCGGACCAAAAACCTCCTCATCGAAGAAGCAGCTTTGACGGGAGAGTCCCTGCCGGTTGGAAAGACTGACACGGTTAGCATTCCGGATGCCCCCTTGGGAGACCGCCTCGGTATGGCGTACAGCGGCACCTTGGTGCTCCAAGGCACCGCAACCGGTGTGGTGGTTGCAACCGGCAATGCCACGGAACTGGGCCGGATCAATGAATTGCTCAACCAGACGGTGCAACTGGAAACCCCTCTTACCAAACAACTTGCCAAAGTCAGCGTCGGCATTACCGCCGCCGTCGTGGTGGCCGTTGTGGTGTTCGTGATCTTCGGCGTCTGGATAAAGGAGGCACCGCTCGGCGAATCGCTCATGGTCGCCGTGGCCTTGGCCGTTGCGGCGATTCCAGAAGGTCTGCCGGCGGTTATCACCATTGCCTTGGCCATCGGCGTACGGCGCATGGCCTCCCGTCATGCGGTCGTCCGGCATTTACCGGCAGTGGAAACGCTGGGTGCGACCACAGTCATCTGTTCCGACAAAACCGGAACCCTGACACGCAACGAGATGACAGTCCAGGTTGCCTGGGTTGAGGGACATGAATACCGTTTTGCAGGGGTTGGGTACGATCCGGCAGGAGAGATTGAACATGACGGCGTGAGGTTGACCGAAATCCCGCAGGGGTTGGGAAAGCTGCTGAGCATGGCAATCCTGTGCAATGACGCCGCCGTTCGTGAAGAAGCGGGCGTCTGGTCACCGACCGGAGATCCCACCGAGGCCGCCCTGGTGGTTGCCGGACTGAAGGGCGGATTGAGCGCGGAAGAACTGCGCGGCAGATATCCGCGCCTGGACGTCATCCCGTTCGAATCGGAAACGAAATTCATGGCCACGCTGCACCTGATCGAAGGAAACCCGCTTATACTGCTGAAAGGAGCACCGGAAACCCTGCTGCAGCGTTGCCTGCTGGATGAAGAGCAACGCCAAGGCGTGTTCGAAACCATAGAAACGTATGCCCGGCAGGGCCTGAGGATCATTGCCTTTGCCTGGCGGCAGAGCAGCGGAGAGAACGAGTTGCAGCCGGGTGAAGAAAACGGGAACCTGATCTTTGCCGGTCTGGCAGGCATGATTGACCCGCCGCGAACCGAGGCCATGGATGCCATCCGAGTCTGCCATCG